>Ga0316205_10000025_pt1 | contig 390803 bp, 351 predicted proteins | sample 3monthpyrite_MG_FD_204941 | JGI IMG/M metagenome (GOLD analysis project Ga0316205, IMG submission 204941) | Microbial mat bacterial communities from mineral coupon in-situ incubated in ocean water Damariscotta River, Maine, United States -... | ecosystem: Environmental > Aquatic > Marine >...
GTGTTGCTTCTAAAGTTGCTGTATGGTTTTTTGATAGTTTTTTACTAACGCTGATATTCTGTTTTAGGTTGATTGCTTTTGTGGAATTGCTATTTTGTATGTTGTTTGTATTGCTTGGACTTATGGTATTTATTGTACCAAAGGCATCATTATTGGTTACTTTTACAAAGCTATTAAACGCAACATCTGTTTTAATGTTTGGGTCATAATCCAAGGTAAGCTTTCCAATGGTAAAAAAATTATCTATGGCATTGGTATTACTTCGTTGTTCTGTAAAGCTGTTGCCTTCTAAAAGGTAATCATTACTGGTTTCCTGTTGTGTGTTGGTTTTACTGTTGGATGTAATGACGTAAGCACTTACATCTGTTACATCACTTAAAGATTGCCTGATGTTAAAGGCTCCAAATTGGTTGGTGTTGCTTTTAAAATCTTGGTTATTAATAAAATCATACATATAAGAATTATCTGTTCGCATAAAAATTTGACGATTTTCCATAAGAGATTTAATACCACCTTGGAATTCAATATAATCACTTAAAGTAAATTTTTTGTCTCCATCATTATTAATATCGCCAATAAAGTTAACATTGGTTTTAGGGCTGTAGTAAAACAGATTGGGATGTATAACATAGCGTTCCTTAATGCCAACACCAGCTTCCACATCGCCAAACACAAATTGTTTTTTGTCTTCTTTAAGTTTTATGTTCATTGCCATATCCTCACTGTCCTGTAAACCCTTTAGCATGGCAATCTCGTTGTAATTGTCTAATATTTCTACCTTATCTACAGCATCCGCAGGAATGTTGTTTACTGCCAATTTACTATTACCTGTAAAAAAGGTTTTATTTTCTACCAATACTTTGGTTACCTTCTTGCCTTGTGCAGTCACATTACCAAGCCTATCCACCTCAACGCCTGGAAGTTTTTTAAGCACTTCGCGCAGTTTACGTTCTTCTCCTGTTATAAAGGCATCCACGTTGTAGGTAATGGTATCTTTTTTTACAGATACTGGAGGTGTATAATTAAGCTCTACGGTTTTGAGTTGCTCGGAGTTTTCTGAAAGCACAAAATCCCTGACCAAATCTTGAGTTGCTGTTATATTGAGTTTTTTGGGTTTAAATCCCAAATAACTAATGATAAACTCGTAGTCTTGTTGCTGCTCTAATTTTAGCTTATAAAAACCATTGTCGTCTGTAATGGCAAAGGCAATATCAAAATCATCATTTTGTGGAATGGCTAAAATATTGGCATAAGCCAAGGGGCTTTGTAAGCTGTCTGTTACTTTACCTTGTAAGGTAATGGTTTGGGCGTAAGAAGAAAAAAACACTAAAAATAGTAAGGTTCTAAAAAAATATAATCTCATTAAACCAATAAGTATTTTGAGTTTCTTTTGTTAATTTTTTTTCATGTTTTCTTCACTCCACTCCTTCATAAATTTAACAAAATCTGAATATTTCATTAATCTATTGGATGATTTATACTTCTTAACTTTGAAGTTCCCTAGTTTATAGGATACAGCTGTTATTAACGATTTATCGTTCTCAAGTTGCATAATCGCTCCAGGAAGAGTAGCAAAAGGAGTTGGACCACATTGAAAATTAATTTCTGGGCAATACCAAGCTGTAATTGGATAATGCGCGGCATGAGCTGAATCTTTGCTTTTAAGGTTTCCTATAGCCTTATAGCAAATTTTACCAAGTATTATTTTAGATTCGTTAAATAATTTCCACTCTAAATCTTCCATGGATAGTTCTCTATCTATTTTTACGCCAACATCAAAACCTCCTAATATAGATTTTTTTGTGCTTAAATCTGCATATATACAATTGCCATCAAATACTCCACTTATGGCTCCGGTAATAGAATAAAAAATTTGAGAATCAGAAATCATAGGTTCTCGATAAAATAAATAGTAAATACTATTGTCTCCTATTAGCTCAAACTGAATATTTTTAATTATGTCTTGACTTTCAACTAATGTCTTTTGAAGAAATTCATTTACGGAATTACTGTTTCTAACATCATTATAAACTTGATCTTTAATCATTGCTTCATAATTTATTTTTACGGAATTATTTTGACTATTAGCCGCAAAAGTCATAAAAATTAAAACATACAAAAACTTCATATCTTTCCTATTTAATTTGATGAATTGAACCAATTGATTCAATTCATCAAATAAGTTAATCATTTTATTATAACAAGACTGCCGCAGTCATTAGGATAATTTTCACAACATGAAATTAAAGCATTGTGATAATTAAGATTGGCTTGTTGCCATGTGCCACCATTTTGTAAAGTAGCATAGTATACACCAATTGCATGGTCTTCACAAGGGCCAAAAGCCAATACAGCAATATTTTCTTTTGCAATTCCCGAATAAATCCCAATAAACAACAATGCCGCAACTACGGTAATACTTTTTTTAATTTTTTTCATCTTTTCTAAAATTTTGGTTGGTTACAATGGTTTATAACATAACCAACTAGTTAAACTTAAACCTTTAGAAGTTTTCAATTTTAGAAGTTTTGTTTTAGAAGTTTTTTAACTATCAATCAGTTAAGGGAGAATAAAAAAACTGACGTCAGTGGTGTTGCAACTATGCCGTTAGCATTATTTTAGAAACTTCTAAGGAACTAAAGGTTTTGCTTCCAACACTTCAAATATACCAAAAAAAAAAACGCTTAAAAAACCAAGTATTTTAACATTTAAATACGTTTAGGAATTAGCGTAAAAAAAATCGCCTTTTGTAAAGCAATCTATGCTTGAATACTACGGAAAAACCACACATAAATTTTAACAAATGTTTAACATTAATGATGAGTAGTTGAATTATAGTAAAATTTAAGTTGTTAAAACTCTTGAGTATTCGGCAACTTCCCTTAAAAAAGGGAGCAAAATGTTTGGAATTAAAATAAGCATGGATTCCTTACTGATATCTATCGGGACGGGATACGCAGGAATGACAATAGTTTTAAAAATCTATTTCTGGAATATCATCTAGCGGATTTTTATTCTTTTTCCGATTTTCATTGTATTTACCACAATCAACTTCTATTGATAAGTTTTCAGGTCGTTCAAACTCGCCTTTAGACACATTTAGTGTTTTATCATCATAACAGCTTTTCATAAACAAGCCCCAAATAGGTAATGCCATTGCGGCACCTTGACCATAAGTTATTGATGGGAAATGCGTAGCTCTATCTTCGCCGCCAACCCAAACACCTGCTACTAAGTTTGGCACCATTCCCATAAACCAACCATCACTTTGATTTTGTGTAGTTCCTGTTTTTCCAGCAATAGGGTTATCAAACTCATAAGGATAACCTGTAATTATTTCTTTATATACTGGATCTGTTGCATAGGTATGACGTAACCTCGTTCCTGAACCTCCTTGAGTAACACCTTGTAATAAATTAACCGTTACATAAGCAGCTTCTTCACTTAACACATCTTTTGTTTCAGGAACTGTCTGGTAAAGAATGGTGCCATTTTTATCTGCAATTGTGGTAATCATTACTGGTTTAGTATAAACCCCTTTGTTTGCAAAAGAAGAATAGGCTGCTACCATTTCATACACACTTAGTTCAGGCACTCCTAAAGCAATAGCAGGAACAGGAAGAATCTCTTGTTCTACTCCTAAACTCTGCGCTAAATCAACAACTGGTTGTGGCCCAATTTTATCCATAAGCCTTGCTGTAACAGTATTTACAGAGCTTGCTAAAGCTGCTTTTAGCGTTAAAAACCCTTCATAGTTTCCATCATCATTTCTAGGTGCCCAAGGTTCTGGGTTGCCATATTTATTAGCATCAATAGTTATTTGTGATCGCGGTAAAGAATCACAAGGAGATAAATGCAATTGATCTATTGCTGTCGCATACACAAACGGTTTAAAGGTTGAGCCTACTTGACGCTTACCTTGTTTTACCATATCGTACTGAAAATGTTTATAATTCATCCCACCAACCCAAGCTTTTACATGTCCTGTTTGAGGCTCCATTGCCATCATTGCTGGACGCAAAAAAGATTTGTAATAACGCATACTATCCATTGGAGTCATGATTGTATCAATTTCTGCGTATTTACCATCTTTCCATGAAAATATTCCCATTTGAACTGGTTTTTCAAAAGAAGCTTTAATTTCATCATCAGATTTCCCTAAATCATATTTCATTTTTCGCCAACGTTCAGAACGTCTCATTCCAACTGACATTAAGTGTTTTATTTCTTCATTATTTATTTCTAAAAAAGGTGCTGTTGGATTTCGTTTTGGCGTGTTTTGATTAAAAAACTCTGCTTGTAATCTCGGCATGTGTTGAGCAACGGCATCTTCAGCATATTTTTGCATTCTGGAATCAATAGTTGTATAAATCTTTAAACCATCTAGATAGATGTTATATTTTGACCCGTCAGGTTTTTTGTTTTCGTCTTTAGAAGTCCAGTCTTTCATGAATGCTCTTAAATATTCCCTAAAATAGGTTGCCATTCCTTCTCTATGAGTTTCAGGTGAGAAATTCAAATCTAACTCTGTTTTTTGAAGAGAATCCTTTATTGTTTCAGAAACATACCCATATTTTTCCATTTGAGCCAATACAACATTTCTACGGTTTTTTACTCCTACAGGATTTCTTCTAGGGATAGGATTGTATAACGATGAGTTTTTAAACATGCCTACCAACATCGCAGATTCTTTAATGTTTAATTCAATTGGTTCTTTTCCAAAATAAATTCTAGCTGCGCTTCGGATTCCATCAGCGTTATTACCAAAATCATAGATATTAAAGTATTGTGCAATAATTTCTTCTTTGGTGTATTGACGCTCTAACTTAATAGCAATGACCCATTCCTTTAGCTTTTGAGTCAACCTGCTTATTGTGCTTTTTGAAGCAACTCCAACAAATAATTGTCTGGCTAGCTGCTGAGAAATTGTACTAGCCCCTCCTTTATCTCTTAAAGTAAGTTTTGCAAATGCTGCTCTTAAAGTTCCTCTAGCATCTATTCCTGAATGTTCATGAAAACGCACATCTTCAGTTGCTATTAAAGCATCAACTAAGTGTTGTGATAACTCTTTATATTCAACAGGTGTTCTGTTGTCATCCAAATAATATTTGGCAATTAATTGCCCATCAGAAGAAATGATTTCAGTTGCTAAATTAGTTTTAGGATTTTCCAACTGTGTATAATCTGGTAATTCTCCAAACACTCCCCAGGAAGTGAGTAAAAACAGTAAGATAATTAATAAAAACCCTCCTGCAAATAGTTTCCAAAACCATTTGATGTATTTTGAAAAATCTTGATTAACTGTTGCTTTTTTCTTTTTTGCCATGTTTTAAAACTTAACAATAATTATCAACTGTGAAAACTAATTGTTAATTGTATTTTCTATTCTAAAGCCAATATCTATAACTCCTTGCAAAGCATCAACTCCTTCAACATACCCATTTTCTCGCATTGCCTGCTGCAATTTTATTTTATAAGCCCCAGATTCGTTGAACTTAAAATTCTCCTTATACCAAAGTTTATTTTCTTTAACATCTGTAAAACCAGTGCCTAATAATTCGCCGTTTGGTTTTGTCATTTTGTACTCTAAGGTATCAACTATACTTTTTCCATTTGGAAAGTCAATTTCTGCAATAAGAAATAAATTATTGAATTTATAATCGTTATTGTTTCTTAAATTGATAAACAAATTATAAGTCTTTAAAGTATCAGATGGTGTAAAATCAAACTCAACAATATCGTCTTTTTGCCACTCATTAGAAACCGATTTGTATTCGTCAAAAATGCGGTTTGAGTCACAAGACACAACCAAAAAAGAAAAAACCAAAACAATTAATTTAAACTTACTTTGCATTGTTAGATTTCTTTCTTTTGTTCCTGTTCCTGTTATTTCTACGTTTATTATTGCGTTTTGGACTATCAAAGCGTGTTAAACTATCTTGACCTACAACGTTTTCAAACTCAACTTTAGTGTCTTCTTTAAGCTCTTCAGCATATTCTTCAAGGCTTTGCGCTTTTTCGTTTTTAGCATTTAACGCAATAACTTCGTTTGCTTGGTCCACTGTTAACTTATACCAATTCATCCATTCACCTTCATAAGCAAACCACATATGTCTCTTGAAAATATCTGTTTTTTGACAGACTGCTTTCCCTTTTTCAGTGAATAATTTTACATCTGATTTTGGAAAATCTTTTAACGCATCTAAATAAGTGTCTAGTTCATAATTTAAACAACATTTTAATTTTCCGCATTGTCCAGCTAGTTTTTGTGGATTCAATGAAAGTTGTTGATATCTTGCCGCGGAAGTGCTTACTGAGCGAAAATCTGTTAACCATGTAGAACAACATAGTTCTCGACCGCAAGAACCGATTCCTCCTAAACGTGCAGCTTCCTGGCGGAAACCAACTTGTTTCATTTCAATTCTTGTTCGGAATTCTTTTGCAAAGACTTTTATGAGTTCTCTAAAATCTACACGTTCTTCTGCTGTATAATAAAAAGTGGCTTTGCTCCCATCTCCTTGAAATTCGATATCAGATATTTTCATTTGGAGGTTAAGATTAATCGCAAATTGTCTTGCCTTAACCTTCATGGCTTCTTCTTTATCTCTAGCTGAAGACCAAATATCAATATCTTTTTGAGAGGCTTTTCGGTATATCTTTAATGCTTCTGGATCCTCTTCTGAAATATTTTTACGTTTCATTTGAATACGGACCAATTCTCCAGCAAGTGTTATCATACCAACGTCATGACCAGATTGTGCTTGAGTTGCAACAACATCGCCAATACTTAACGTTAAGTTTTCAGGGTTTTTATAATATACTTTTCGTCCGTTTTTAAAACGAACCTCAACCCAATCAAAGGGTTTTTCGCCATTGGGAAGTGACATATTGGAAAGCCAATCAAAAACTGTTAGTTTATTACAACTATCTGTTCCGCATGTGCCATTATTCTTGCATCCTTTTGGCTGACCATCTTTACCAGTTGAACAACTGTTACAAGCCATATGTTTTATATATTGAATTCACTAACAACTAGAGTGTTGTGAATGAGCGTTAATAATTTGTTTAAAACGTAAAGATAAGATTATTATGCTGACTTTAAAAAAACGAAAACTTAATTAAATTCAATCTCGTAATTTAATCTATTACTAAGGTTTCTCAGCTTGCTTTTAGATTTAAAAATGTTGTTGAATAATGTTTTGCTCCAGCCTATTTCATTTGAAAATTCTTCAAAGGTTTGTGTTTTCCATTCAAAGTTTGGCTTCCAAAATTTATTTGGTGATATATAGCAAAATGTGTAATCAAAAATAAAACTTGATGAATTTGTGTGGCTTGCTTTTGGAATTTTGTTTGGCGCCAATAATGTAATATTATTTTGTTTACACTTGTCTCGAATTTCTGATATTAATTTAGGGTAATCGTTTCTTAAAGACTCTAAATCAAAATCATTGTACTCTGTATTACCAATTTTTTGTATCGGTCTAATTTGAAGTATATCAAAGCTTTTACCATTAAAATGATTAAAAAAGTCACTTAACTCATAAAAATTATCTTTATTAAACGTATAATTAATACGAACTTTAAAATCATATTTTGCTTTTAATTTTTCAAAGGCTTTAAAAGCATTATGGAATTTTTCATAGCTAGCTTTTTTCATGAAATTTTCATAAGATTCTTTATTTACTCCATGTAATGAAATTGTGAACTCATTCAATCCTGCTTTTAAAAGATCTTCAATTTTAGCTTCGTCAAGTAAATTGGCATTTGTGGTTATAGAAATGTATGGCACTTTATACTGTTTTCCTAGCACTACAATTTTTACCAAGTTCTTGTAAAGTGTTGGCTCAGTGCCACAACCTATTTGGAGTTTTAAAGCGCGTTTAAAAATAGTTTTAGCAACCTGATTGAGTTCTTCGTTCTTAAACTGACCTTTGAGTGTTTTTACATAATCTGCATCTGTAAAATAACACATTTTGCATCTCAAATTACAAGCCATAACAGGGTCTAAGTTAACAGCCAGATAGCGCATTTTTAACTTATGCAATAAATATAGCCCAAAGAATTTTATTCTATGGTTTTTTACAATTCTGTTGAGCTTAAGAAGTTTGTATATGTTCATTTATTTCTTGGTGGCCAATACATCAAAAATGTTTCTTAAATCTTTTTTATAAGGTAAATGATCTGCTCGTCCTTTTTTAAATATATCATTACTATTTCCTTGACCTTTTCTGAGAGCTTTTTGCTCTTCAAAAGGTAAAGCATGTATTTCTTTACAGTTCGTTGAGCAGCAATTATTCATGTCGCGTTTACATGTATCACATTGAATAAACAATAAATGGCATGCATCATTGGCACAATTAGTATGAATATCAAAAGGGTTACCGCATTGGTGACATTGTGCAATAACATCATCACTGATTTTTTCTGCACGGCGATCGTCAAACACAAAGTTTTTACCAATGAATTTATTTTCTAATCCTTCATTGTTTACTTGACGCGTGTATTCAATAATACCTCCTTCTAGTTGATATACATTTTTAAAGCCTTTGTGCTTATAATAAGCACTTGCTTTTTCACAACGAATGCCTCCAGTACAATACATTAATAAATTTTTATCTTCTTTATGTTCACGTAAGTCAGCCTCTATAATATCTAATGATTCCCTAAAGGTATCCACATCTGGTTTAATAGCGCCATCAAAGTGACCTATTTCACTTTCATAATGATTGCGCATATCTACACAAACCGTATTAGGATTAATCAGCATTTCATTAAATGCTTTAGCAGACAAGTGAACACCTTTATTTGTAACATCAAATGTATCGTCATTTAAACCATCAGCCACAATTTTGTCTCTGACTTTAACTTTGAGCTTTAAAAATGACATATTATACTGTTCAATGGCAATATTAAGACGAATTCCTTTTAAAAAATAAATAGTATCTAAGTGGTTTTTAAAAGCTTCAAAATTATCTGCCGGAAGTGATAACTGACCATTAATGCCTTCATTGGCTACATAAATTCTACCAAGAACGTCTAATGCGTTCCAGGTAATAAATAAATGGTCCCTAAACTCTTGAGGATTTTCAATTTTAGCGTATTGATAAAAAGAAAGTGTTAATCGATCTTTGCCTGCTTTTTCGATTAATGCAGCTCTTTCTTTAGCGCTTAATGTATTGTACAGTTGCATGCTATACTAATAATTTAAGGTTAAAAAATAGTTTTTGCAAAGGTAAGCTTTTATTTAAAGGCATAAAAAAACACCTTAAAAATTAATTTAAAGTGTTCTCAAATTTAATAATGGTTCCTTTTATTTTTTATCTTAATATTCGATAAAATTTCACTTAAAAATCTTTAAAAAAGAAATAAAAGTGTTTTTCATAGCATAAATTTTCCCAGTACTATTTAGTAGATGCAAAAACTTTAAAAAGGTTGCGTTATAAAATTGCTTGATGCTTAAAGATGTATTATTTTAGCAACAATTAGAAACGAAATTTAGAAGCAATGAGCAGCGAAAAAGAAGCAAAATTAAAAGCATTAAAACTTACACTAGATAAATTAGATAAGGCATACGGAAAAGGAACTGTAATGAAAATGAGTGACCAAGCTGTGGTTGACATTGACGCGATTCCATCTGGATCATTAGGATTAAATATTGCCTTAGGCGTTGGAGGTTATCCAAGAGGACGTGTCGTTGAAATTTACGGTCCAGAATCCTCAGGAAAAACTACCTTAACACTACATGCTATTGCTGAAGCGCAAAAAGCAGGAGGTATTGCAGCGTTTATTGATGCTGAACATGCATTTGATCGCTTTTACGCTCAAAATTTAGGAGTAGATATTGATAACTTAATAATCTCTCAACCTGATAATGGAGAACAAGCCTTAGAAATTACAGATAATTTAATTCGCTCAGGCGCAATTGATATTGTTGTCATTGATTCGGTTGCAGCCCTTACACCAAAAAGTGAAATTGAAGGTGAAATGGGAGATTCTAAAATGGGACTACATGCGCGATTGATGTCTCAAGCATTACGTAAGCTAACTGCTTCAATTAGCAAAACTCATTGTACTGTGATTTTTATTAACCAATTACGAGAAAAAATAGGTGTTATGTTTGGTAATCCAGAAACAACAACTGGAGGAAATGCATTAAAATTCTATGCTTCAGTAAGATTGGATATTCGTAGGTCTACACAAATAAAAAGTAGCGATGGTAGTGTTTTAGGAAATAAAACACGCGTTAAAGTTGTAAAAAATAAGGTAGCTCCTCCTTTTAGGCTTGCTGAATTTGATATTATGTATGGAGAAGGTATTTCAAAAGTTGGAGAAATTCTTGATATAGCAGTGGAAAATGAAATAATCAAAAAAAGCGGTTCATGGTTTAGCTATGATGATACCAAACTTGGTCAAGGGAGGGATGCTGTAAAAAGTATTATAAAAGACAATCCAGAACTCATGGATGAGCTTGAAGAAAAAATTAAAGTCGTCATTTCAAAGAATAAATAGGTTAAAAACCCCAATAGTATTAGGGTTTTTTTATATTTAAACGCAACCTTTTTAAAGTTTTTGCATCTACATAATACCCAAGATTACGTGTAAAGCTGAAAAGATTATGAAAAAACTACTATTTATTGGACTTTTTGCAATGGTATTTTCATCATGTAGCATTGATAATTCTTCAGGTGAACAAGTGCTTCATTCTGAATTTCTTCCAATAGAGCAGGTGCTTATGCCTGAAACATTTACGCCAGGAGAGTTTTATCAAATTGATTATAGTTATTACAGACCTTCTACATGTCATTCTTTTAATGGATTGTACTATTTAGCTGAAGGAGATTTTAGAACGGTTGCGGTTATAAGTACTGTGTATGAAGAAACTGAAGGTCTTATTTGTGAACCTTTAGATATGGAATTAGAGTGGAAGACTTTGAATTTTGAATGTAAGAAAAATTTTGGAACGTATATATTTCAGTTTTGGCAAGGTCAAGATGAAAATGGAGATGATGTATATTTAGTCATGGAAGTTCCTGTTGAATAGTATATACTAATTAAAACAAATAAGAATATTGAGTTTAGATCAACTCATACAAAATTGTAAAAAAAATGATACTAAAGCGCAAAGTGAACTATATAAACTCTATTCGAGTAAATTGTTTTCAATTTGTTTAAAGTATTGTAGAAATCGTGCAGAAGCTGAAGATAATCTGCAAGATTCATATGTGACCATATTTAATAAAATATCACAATATGAAAACAAAGGCTCTTTTGAAGGCTGGTTAAAACGAATTACTATAAACACAGCGCTTCAACGCTATAGAACCAAAGGTGTTTTTGATATAGTGAGTGAAGAAAAAATTGAAGATGTAAGCGTAGAAGTTGAAAATGATGATGTTAGTATTGATTTTTTATTAAACAGCATTCAAGAGTTACCTGATAGATATCGAATGGTGTTTAATTTATATGCGTTAGATGGCTATTCGCACAAAGAAATAGCAGAAATGCTAAACATAACAACAGGAACAACAAAGTCCAACCTTGCAAGGGCAAGAATGATTTTAAAAGATAAAGTAACAACATATAAAGCGAGTTTAAATTCGCAATTATTGTAATGAATGATAAAAAACATATAGATAGATTGTTTCAGGAGAAGCTCAAGGATTTTGAAGCTACTCCAAGTAACTCTGTATGGGAAAATATTAGTGCTGAACTACAAGCAGACAAGAAAGACAGAAAAGTTATACCACTTTGGTTGAAACTTTCAGCTATTGCTGCTGTACTCTTACTGTTGTTTACGGTAGGAAACTCCGTGTTTAACAGTTCTGATCAAAACCCAAATAAAAATACTATTGTTGACACTGATGATAGTTCAAATACAGACAATACTAACAAGACAAATCTGGACGGCAAAAAAGATGATATTATTAAGTTAAATAATGACAATCTTGAAGAGGAAAAATTAGCTTCAGAAGACACCAAGGTTAATCAAGAAGATAAATCTACAAATAACAATTCTGCTAGAGAAAAATTAATAAACAAAAACAATAATGTGTCTAATACTGTAGTTACAAACAGCTCTGTAAGTAATAAAAAACCCAAGAATCAATCTCTTAATAACAAAACAACAGTTGATAAGGATAAGATTATTGATTTAACAAAAGGAGATGCAGTAGCTCAAAATAACAAAGTTGATACAAAAAGTAATGACAAAAACGATAAAGCTAATAATGCATCCATAAACAAAGAAGTTATTGACGCTACTGTAAATAAAGATAATTCCTCAGAAAATGTGGTAGCCAGAACTATAGCTGAGGAAATCAATAAAAGCGTAAACGCTTCTGAAGAAACAAAAGAAGAAGGAGACGTTGCTAAGGAAGAAGATAAAACATCCATTGAAGAGGCTTTAGCCGAAAACACACTACAAGATGATGTTACAGATGAGAAAAAGAAAAAGAAGAAAATTGAAGATCGTTGGAAAATAGCTCCAAGCATTGCTCCAGTTTACTTTAATACTTTAGGTGCTGGTTCCTCAATTCATGAGCAATTTAACAAAAACTCCAAAACAGGTGATGTCAACATGAGTTATGGAGTACGTGGTAGTTATGCATTAAACGACAAATTAAGTGTACGTGCTGGAGTTAACAGAGTTACCTTAGGCTATAGTACTGATGATGTGTTTGTGCTTAACAATGTAACAGCAACACCTACAGACGATCGGTTTTTATTAAGAAATGTCAGTTTAAAAGAAGAAGCCCAAGGTGTTTCTTTTATAAGTGCTGAAGAGTTTAATTTTGCGCAAATTCCATCTGTTATATCCAATCAAATTATTGGTAGCATCGACCAGAAATTAGGTTTTATTGAAATCCCCATAGAATTAGAATATGAGCTATCCAATCAAAAATTAGGATTACGCGTACTAGGAGGTTTTAGCGCTTTATTTTTAAATGAAAACGAAGTTTACTCTACACTTGATGGTGAAACAACTTTAATAGGTCAAGCAACAAATATCAATAAAACGAGTTTTAGTGCTAACCTTGGAGTTGGTTTGGACTTCAAGTTATCAGAAAAATTTAAATTAAATCTTGAACCAACGTTTAAGTATCAATTAAATACATTTAGTAATACATCTGGCGACTTTAAGCCTTATTTTATTGGTATTTATTCTGGTTTTAGTTTTAAATTTTAAAAGTTTTTTAGTTGGTTAGATTGGTTATTGTTGCCCCAAATCTTAAAAGGCAATAATAACGGAAAGCTGTTCCGTGCCTGGAGCAGCTTTCATTTTTTATGGTTTAATGATTTTAAAATAACCTCAAAAGCTTTTCCATTTATTTGTTTAGTATCTGCTATCACTAAATGTTCTGTTTTTAAAAACTCATGAATTTTAACACGCAACATTCCTGGCCCTCCACTAAAAAAAGTATATGAAAAGCGTTTTTTGTTATCGTAAAAAGTAATGGGAACAATCGGGATTTTATGATTAATAGCCAACCTAAAAGCGCCATCTTTAAATTCAGCAAGAACAATATCTTCTTCAGGCACCATTCCTTCAGGAAAAATACAAATGCTCACACCAGATTTTAAACGTCTCTGTGCTCTTAAAAAAACAGCTTGCCTACTTTTTGCACTATTTCTATCAACAAGAATGCAAGTTCTTTTATAGAAAAATCCAAACAACGGGATTTTTGCCAGCTCCTTTTTTCCAACAAACACAAACGGATTGTCTTTAATGATGACCAACATAAGCATGATATCTATCATGGAGGTGTGATTGGCAATAAACATGTAGCTTTTGCCTTTTTCAGGCTTTTGCAATTTGTCTATTTTCCACCCAAAACCCATTCCTATTAGAATAACTTTTGACCAAATACGTGCTAACTTAAAGAAAAAAGGATACCATTTTTCTTTAGCAATAGATATGATGAGCATTGGTAAAAGTATAATGATTGGTAAAATGACAAGTACATAAAACCAAATGCGATATAAAACCCAAAAAGGATATTTAATAATATTCATCTGCATCAAAACTACTAAAATAATTGAGCTATTCTACCAAAAAAATTACCTTTGCTTTTTATAAGGAATTAATTAAAGAGATTCCTGCTTTCGCAGGAAGTTAGCATGGCAAGAATACTAACAGGAGTACAAAGCACAGGAACACCGCATTTAGGAAATCTTTTAGGAGCAATTATTCCTGCAATTAAAATGAGTGATGACCCAAACAATGAATCATTTCTTTTTATTGCAGATATGCATTCTTTAACCCAAATAAAAGATGCAGAATTATTAAAACACAACACCTATTCAACTGCTGCGGCTTGGTTAGCTTGTGGTTTAAATATAGATAAAACAGTTTTTTATCGTCAGAGCGATGTCCCTCAAGTCACTGAGTTGTCTTGGTACTTAAGCTGTTATTTTCCTTATCAACGCTTAACATTAGCGCATAGTTTTAAGGATAAAGCAGATAGATTGGAAGATGTAAATGCTGGTTTATTTACCTATCCAATGCTTATGGCTGCGGATATTTTATTGTATGACGCTAATATTATTCCAGTTGGAAAAGACCAATTACAACATATTGAAATGACTCGTGACGTAGCGTCACGTTTTCATGCAAAGGTTGGTGAAACCTTTGTAATGCCTGAGGCTGATATACAAAAAGAAACCATGTATGTTCCTGGAACTGATGGAGGAAAAATGAGTAAGAGCCAAAACAACATTATCAATTTATTTTTACCAGACAAAAAATTACGCAAGCAAATAATGGCTATTGCTACAGATAGTACGCCTTTAGAAGAACCTAAAGACTGGAAAACTTGCAATTGTTTTGCTATTTATAAGCTCGTTGCTAATGATTCTCAAATAGCTGACATGAAAGTTAATTACGCAACAGGTGGCTATGGTTATGGTCATGCTAAGCAAGCATTGTTTGAATTGTTAGTTGATAAGTTCTCTTCTGAAAGAGAACGCTACAATTACTACATGGATAACCTCAGCGAAATTGATAAGGCTTTGGCTATTGGAGCAGGTAAAGCAAAAATTGTTGCTGATGATGTATTGAAACGTGTAAGAAGTAAAGTTGGATATTAATATGAAAAAACAATTTATTTACCCATCATTTAGCATTTTAGTAGCAATTTTATTAATTTTTTCTAGTGAAAAACCTGATTGGATGGTTATTGCTCTTTCACTTGTAATTTTACTTTCTGTTATTGGGATAATAGTTAGGTATAAGAGGCTTAAATAACCTCAAACTGCTTCCCAGGCAATGGCCTCACAACACCTTTTAGTTCCATATTCAATAACAACGAAGCAACCCTAAAGGTTGGCATGTTGCATTTTAAAGCAATTAAATCCAGCAATTCTTTTCCGTTATCTTTTAAGAAATTGTAAACTACTTTTTCCTCAGTATCAAGCTCTACAAACAATTGCTTTTGTATTGGTTTTTGTTCCCCTTCCAATTTCCAGTTCAGTATATAAGGAATATCTTCAGGTTTAGAGAGTAAATGCGCACGTTGCAGTTTAATTAAATTATTGCAACCAACACTTTGCGTATCTGTAATACGTCCTGGAACTGCAAACACTTCTCTGTTGTATGAATTGGCAATATCAGCTGTAACAAGACTTCCTCCTTTTTCAGCAGATTCTATAACAATAGTGGCTTCACTCAATCCTGCAATAATTCTATTACGTTTTAAAAAATTATTTCTATCAAACTCATCTGTGCTCCAAAAATCAGTAAAAAAACCTCCATGATTTTCAATATCTGCTACATATTTTTTATGAACCTTAGGATATATCTGATTAAAACCATGCGCTAAACAACCAATAGTTTGCAAGTTATTCTTCATAGCAGCTTTTTGTGCAGTAATATCTGTTCCATAAGCCAACCCAGACACAATTATTGGATTGTAAGGTGCTAAACGCTCAACAATGGCTTCACAATTGGCAATGCCTTGTGTGGTTATTTTTCGCGCACCAACAATACTTATAATGTGCTGATTTTTTATATTAATATTTCCCCTCTGAAATAACAAAATTGGGCCGTCAACACAATGTTTCAATCGTTCAGGATAACTTGTTTCCATAAAATAATGAGTAACAATACTATTATTTCTTATGAATTTAACTTCCTGTTCTGCATTATTCAAAAGTGTGTTTTTATGCAAATCACTTATTGAATAAGTGCCAATCCCATCAATTTTTAACAGATTTTGTTTTGTTTCATTCAATACCGCTTCAGGTGAACCGCAATGTGCAATAAGCTTTTTGGCAGTAATATCTCCAATATTTGGTGCATTTTGCAAGGCCAATGAAAAAAGTAAGTTGCTATCTGTCATGTATATAGTTGAATTGCAACCTACAAGAAACTAAAATTTAAACTGTTAATAAATAGTTGGCTGGTTTTTTTTTCAGCATGCAAAAATTTTTAACTTTGTTTTAATGCAATTAGAAACTTACATAAGCGATTTACTTTACAGATACGAATGTGTTGTGATTCCTGATTTTGGAGCCTTTTTAACACAGTCTGTTTCTGCAAAAATTAATGATGAAACCAATACGTTTTATCCACCAAGTAAACTGGTGTCATTTAATGAGCAATTAAAAAATAACGATGGCTTATTAGCAAATTATATTGCTGATGTTGAAAAAATCCCTTATGAATCAGCTGTAAAAAAAGTTGCAAAGCGAATTAAAAGTTTAAAATCGTATTTAGCACAAGGCGAAACCATTGTATTCAAAAACATTGGAGAAATTGTGCTTACTAATGAAGGAAAAATTAGCTTTGAGCCTTCTAACAGTTTAAATTATTTAACTTATGCTTTCGGATTATCACAGTTTGTGTCACCCTCAGTAACTCGTGAAGTCTATAAAGAGAAAGTTGAAGCATTAGAAGAAGCCATTCCGTTAACTATAACGCCAGAAAAGCGTAAAAATCGTCCATATTTAAAATATGCAGCAATTGCCATTATCGCCTTAACTCTTGGAGGTTTTGCAGCATCAAATTACTATGTTGGACAAATTGAGCAACATAACCAAATGGCTCAGGAAGAGGCTAATAAAGAAATTGACTCCAAAATACAGGAAGCCACTTTTATTATTGACAATCCATTACCTTCTATTACCTTAAATGTTACCAAACAAAGCGGTAATTTTCATGTAGTAGCTGGTGCTTTCAGAGTTGAGGCAAACAGTGACAAAAAATTAAATGAGCTACGTGATTTAGGTTACAATGCCCGTAAAATTGGTACTAATAGATATGGTTTGCATCAAGTAGTATATTCTAGCTACGATTCACGTTCTGAAGCACAAAAAGCGTTGTACTCCATTAGAAGAAATCACAATCGTGATGCTTGGCTTTTGGTGCAAAAACTAAAGTAATATTTACTTCGCTAATTTTTAAAAGCACCTTACCTTTGTCTTTCAAACATAGTTTTCCGTTTTTGCGGAAATAAAAATTATACTATTTTTAATGAAAGCTAAACGTCCTTTTGATTCTAAAACTGTCATGACAGACTTGGTATTACCAAGTGAAACAAATCCTTTAAACAACTTATTTGGTGGCGAATTACTCGCTAGAATGGATCGCGCCGCAAGTATTGCAGCAAGACGTCACTCTAGACGCATTGTGGTAACTGCTTCTGTAAATCACGTAGCTTTCAACAAATCTGTGCCTTTAGGAAGTGTTGTCACTGTGGAGGCTAAAGTATCTAGAGCTTTTAAGACATCAATGGAAGTTTATATTGATGTTTGGATAGACGATAGAGAATCTGGCGATAAAACTAGAGCTAATGAAGCTATCTATACATTTGTAGCTGTAGATGAATCTGGAAATCCTATTAAGATTCCTGCCATAATTCCAGAAACAGAAGAAGAACAGCTTCGTTTTGAAGGTGCCTTACGACGTAAGCAATTAAGCCTTGTACTTGCTGGAAAAATGAAGCCTCACGATGCAACTGAATTAAAAGCGTTATTTCTGGATTAATCTAAAATTTTAAACCTTTATACTTTTTGTTGGTCTTATAGTAAAGCCCAAAACTATGAGAACACTTATATTAATTTTCGGAATTGTAATTGTATTTACTACAACGTCATGTACATCGCGAATTGCTTTAAGATCAGCAAACACTACTATCGTAAAAGTTGCTCCTAAGCACCACAAAGTTGTTGTTGTGAAAGGCAAACGCTATTATTATTGGAATGGTAAGCACTACAAAAAAACCAGAAAAGGGTACTTGGTGGTTAAAGTGGGATAGCATCTTTTAAAAACCAATAGTTTTTTGTGAGACCCTGAAACAAGTTCAGGGTGACAAATGAAATTGGTCACATCTTATTTATCCAATGTGCTGGATTTTGAGTGTCTCCATTTTTAAAAATACTAAACTGCAACATGGCTTCTCCAGAAGCTTTATTAGTTAACACTTCACCTAGTTCCTGATTGGTTGAAACTCTTTGCCCTTTTTTTACATCAATCTTTGATAGGTTTTTATAAACTGTAAAATAATTCCCATGCTGAATCAACACAGCATTATTTCCGTTTTTAGGAATAAAAATTGAATGCACTATGCCGTCAAAAACAGCACGAACTTTTTCGCCTTTATTTGTTACAATTCGGACTCCATTGCTCTTAATTGGAACTGTTCTATCTATTGGTGATTTTTGGATGCCATAGCGCACTTTAACCAAACCATGCTTCACAGGCCAAGGTAATTTCCCTTTATTGGCAGTAAAACTAGCAGCTAGTTTTCTGTCTTCTGGAGTTAATGCAAACGTTTTAGAGCTTTTAGATTTTCCTGCCTTAACATTTGATGCTGCCATAGCATCGCGAATAATCTTAGCTATTTGCTTATCAATTTTATCAATCTCTTGTTGCTTTACTTTTATTTGAGAGGTATATTTATTAAGGTCTTTTTTAATAGAAGCGACTAGAACTTCTTGCTGCTTAAGTTCTTGTTCTAGTTTATCTTTTGCTAATCTGTTCTCTTTAATGAGCACTTCTTTATCTTGCTTTTGCTTCAGTAAATTTTGATTCAGAGCTTGTAACTCTATGGTTTTAGCTTTTATTTCTTCACCTTGCTTTTTCTGATAATCAGCATATTGCTTTATGTATTGTAAACGCTTATATGCTTGTTGAAAGTTGCTTGAAGACAATAAGAACATTACTTTGCTTTGTTCCGATTTACTTTTATAAGATTTTACAATCATTGCTGCATATTCCTCTTTCAAAAGCGTTAACCTGTCTCTTAATTTAGTAATGGTTTTTTGATTGTTGTTAATCTCTCTAGTAAGCAAGTTGGCCTGTTGATTTGTAATTGATATAAGGTTTCGTCTTACAGTTGCTTTATAGTTTAAATCTTCAAGTATTGAAATAAGAGATCTTTCATCCTTTCTTCCTTGAGATACCATCGATTCATACTGTTGAATTTCTCGCTTTATCTCTTGTCGTCTATTTTCAAGCTCTAACTGTTTGGCGCTTTGTGAATAACCAAAAAAAACGCAAAACAGAAGTAGGATAGTGAAAAATTGTTTCAAATTAGTGTTTTTAAAGGCTATCATTTAATCACAATTTCTTCAAATCCGTTTGGAATTCTGAACGGAAATCTTAAATCAGTATTTAGTGCAACAGATTTAAACTCCATGCTAATAGAAGTTTCATCATTGCCTTCAACGGCAATTATCTTAACCATTTGAGGCACTATTTGTTTATTAACTTCCTGATAGTCCTTATAATCTATTTGTAACATACGATGCTCTAGCGGTTGAGCAAGTTGCTGAGAATCCATTTTAAAATGTTTAGGGTTTAACAAGTAGAAGATTTCGAATAATTCTTTTTGGTTTTTAGGTGATAACACATATGATCCCTCATGAATATCATTATTGTATTTTTCATCATTAAGGTTATAAATTGAATTGCCTAATAAAATATTCTGAACTTTTTCAAAATCTAGCTTAGTGCCTAATAAATCACTAATCAGTGAAAAATCGCCATCAAAAAAAGTGTTATCCAATTTATTATAAAAACTCACTTTTGAAGGTGTTATTTTTATTCTTACAATACCTAATGTTGCACTCAACCAAATAGTTTTATCTTTCTCCATACGAAGGTTAATAGTATGTGATTGCGATTTATCTCCTTGAACATACTCAACCTTAACACGTGATTGAAGTGTTTTAAACTTAGCTTCTTTCTTATTATGTTCCTTAATTAACTGCTTAGACGTAAGGCTGCTGTTCAGTTCTCCTGAAGATGCTATTTGCTTTGAAGACTTACATCCAACAGCAATAAACAGTAATAGAACAATTAGGATTCTACTTATTAATTTTATTTGTGCTTTATTGTCCATTTAATAATGCTTCTGCCTTTTTAGCAAACGATTGAGATTTCTGAATATTATTCAAATATTTATAAGCTGTGCTTAATTGTTTGTAAAAATCTATTTCCATAATGACATTATCAATTACATAATCTATGCCAATTTCTAAAGATTCAACAGCTTCTTTGTATTGCTGTAAATTGTTGTTTGCAACACCATTGACTAAATATAATATTGGTTGGGACGGAAATGTTTCAAGTATTCGATTACTGAGTGTTACAGCGTCACTGAACATATCCAAATCAATCTGAAGTAATAATACCTTTTTAATTGTTTCAAAATCATCAGCATCACGTTGAAGCGCTATTTTAAAATGACTTAATGCTTTTTGCTTATCACCTTTCTGTAAGTAGTATTGTGCCATTTCAGCACTGGATTTGCCAGTTTCATCATCAGCGACATTTGCTGTAATTTCTAATAGTCGCTCTTCATATTGCGGATTATCTTGTGCGAATTTTACGAAATCATTCAATACTTTGGCTTTAGCCTCTGGGTTTACAGTATCGCTTTTAAGCACAATTTCCATGGAGTTGATTGCCTTTTCTGTTTCGTTATCCTCTAAATAGAATTTGTATAATGCCAAATGAACTAAATGAGAAGAAGGTAAATTTTCTAGTAATTTTTGAGCTGTTTTAAACGCATTTTTCCGATCGTTTTGTTCGCTATAACGATAAATGAGTTTTAAATAATTCTGTTCATCTTTAGGGTTACTAGTAATACGTTCTTCTAAGTTTTCTATACGATCCTTATCATCTCCATTCGCGTCGTAAATTTCATTGCGTAAGTAATCTCTTGATTTAGCATAACCATATTCTTTATCCATATCGTCCAAAATCTTCAAGGCTTGCCTGAATTTACCATTCTTGAAGTAAAGATTCGCTAAATTTTCTTGATAATCTGGATGAAACTTTACCAGTAGTTTTATCGTTTTTAACGCATTATCAAAATCATTTGTTTGCTCATAAACACCATAAAGTTCATTAAGATACCATTCGTTATCAGAGTCTTTTGCAATGGCCTTTTTTAGCACGTCTTCAGCAGCTCCAAAGTTTTTAAGTTGAATATAGTTTTTGCCTAATTCAAAGTAAACAGCTGGTTCAGAATCATCTAATTCCACACATTTTAGCAAAGCCTTAATAGCTCTATCATAATTTTCAATGCCTTTTTGTTTTAATGCTTCAAAAAAATGTTCTTGATACTTGTCTTCAATATCACCTAAATCGTCATCAGGTGTTTTATTAAAGTCAACTTGAGCCATAAGTAGCTGAGGTATCAAAATGATTCCTAAAAAAATAACTTTTATGAGGTTATTATATTTCATATTCTCTAGTCAACTAATAAAAGTAAGGTATTTAATTGTTGAATAGTCTTGTATTAAACTAATTTTAACGCTGTTTATTTTGTTCCTGTGCTACCAAAACCACCTTCTCCTCTTTCGGTCTCAGAAAGTTCTTGTGCTACTTCCCATTCTGCACGTTCGTGTTTAGCTATAACTAATTGTGCAATACGCTCTCCATTTTGGATTGTAAAATCTTCATTAGATAGGTTTACAAGAATTACGCCAATTTCGCCTCTATAGTCAGCATCAATGGTTCCAGGAGCATTCAATACTGTTATCCCTTTTTTTGCTGCTAAACCACTACGTGGACGCACTTGTGCTTCAATACCAATAGGAAGCTCGACAAACAAGCCTGTGCCTACAATGCTTCGCTCTAAAGGCTTTAAAATTCTTGATTCTGATAAGTTTGCTCTTAAATCCATTCCTGCAGACGCAATGGTTTCGTAATGTGGTAAAGCGTGATTGGATTTGTTTATTATTTTTATTTCCATATTTGTTTTCTGTCTCCTCGAGCATTATCGAAATCCAAATATATTTGGATTTCGATAATGCTCGAGGAGACAATTTTTACTAATTATATGTTTCAATTTCTGATTCTAATAAATTAATTATAGAAACCATTTCTTCTTTTAAAATTGGGCCTTCTTCAAAAATAGATTTCATCCACCCTGATAAAAAATCCAAGTGGGCTTCATATATATCAGATTCTATTAATTTGACATATTTCTCTTTAGCTCTTAATTCTTCCTCTTTTGTTATAATACCATTAACATGTATCAGATAAAAATTATCTAAAGTTGCCTCTGATAATAAAAAAGGGTATAGGTCTTGGGTAGTAAAATTCATGGTGTTATCTTCTTCTTCTTTAAAATCCATTATTAAATCTTGAAACATTGAAATTTTATCCTTTAATGAGTCATTAGAAATCAACTCGATTTTTCCAGAATTTATTAAAGAATTATAAATGCCTTGAAATGGATCAAAGGTATAATTTTCATTAACTCCAACTATTAAAAGCCTTAAACTATCTATTGAGAAAGCCCTAGGTTCAATAGACATAATTGTTTCAATACTTAGTTTTCTATTAAGATGGAACTTATATGCTTCGTCAAACCTACCAAGGTTTTTGTTAAGCTCTGTATGAAGGCTCTTCATTACTTTAAGTTCCTCTTTTTTTGCTGCCTTTTTTGGTTCCAAGTGTTTACTTGAAGTGCTAAAAGAATGCCAATCATTACTAAAACAATCTCACCAATTGCATATTTTAAATAACGCCCTGTCTTGTTTTTCTCCATAAGGTCTTTTCTTATATGTCTAAAAAATTTAATCATAGATATTAATGATATTTTCAACATGTCCGCAAGCGGCTATCTCAACCAAATATCCACTGGACATTTGATTTTGCAAACACAAAATTCTGTTTCGATAATAAATTTTATTAAATATTTTTATCATCAGGTTAGCGTTTTAGTAATTGTTTTAATTCTTTCTTTTCTAACAAAAATACCATTGCGATAAAAACTAAAAGCATTGGTATGGTTATCACATAATTCTCTCTTAAATAATAGAATGAAACAACAGAAAACACAATGGATAGTCCTAAATAGGTTCCTATTTTATTAAGATTGTATGGTATTGGATAATATTTTTTGCCGAAGTAATAAGATAACAGCATCATTCCACTATATGCAACTAAGGTGGCAATAGCTGATGCTTTATAACTATATGTTTTAATAAAAAATATGTTTATTGCTAATGTAATTATGGCTCCAAAAACCGAGATGTAAGCGCCAAATTTTGTTCTGTCGGTAATTTTGTACCAAACTGATAAATTGTGATAAATGCCTAAACAAAAATTGGCAAGCAAAACTATTGGAACAATCCACATGGCTTCCCAATAAGCTTCACTCCTCACAATATACGGTTTTAAAACATCTGCAAAGACCACTACAAACAGTAAAATAATAGAGCCTAAGGCTACAAAAAATTCTAATATTTTTGCATAGTTCTTTTGAGGATTCTCCGTTTTTGAATGACTAAAAAAGTACGGTTCTATTCCGAGTCTATAAGCCGTAGCAAAAAGCGTCATGAATAAAGCTATTTTATAACATGCTGAGTACATTCCAATATCAGTTTCTGCTACATCAGCTGGAAGTAGCCCCTTTAGAAGAATTCTATCGAATGTTTCATTTATTGAAAAGGCTACGCCAGCAATAAGCACTGGGAATGCATAACGAAACATGGTTTTCCACAGTTGTGTATTAAACACATACTTAATCTTGCTATAAAATGGCATCATTAAAGCCAAAGTGACTGCGCTCGCTATAAGATTGGCAATGAAAATATAACTGATTTGAAAATCAGGTTTATAAATACTTTCAAATAATGAATTATTGGAAGCTAAATCCTTTAATGCTAATAAAAAGAATAGGTTCATTCCAAGATTAATAGCAACATTTAAAATTTTAATAATTGCATATCGCTTAGGTTTTTCCTTCGCTCTTAACCAAGCAAAAGGAATAACAACCAAAGCATCTAGAAGTAATATCCAAATAACAAGATTGATATACTTGACATCAATATCAATGAAAGAAGCTATTTGATTTTGAAAAATTAATGCGGCAATAAAAAATGCAAAAGACGAAATTATGATTGAAACAGCCGAAGTACCAATGACTTGATTTTTATCTTCTTCTTTATTGAAAAATCTAAAAAAAGCCGTTTCCATACCATAAGCTAAAACGACATTAAACAGCACAAAATATGAGAATATCACTGATACTTTACCATATTCAGCAACTGAGGTTAATACCCCTTCTGTAGTATATAATGGTACGAGCAAAAAGCTAAGCATCCTTGGTAGAACGGTTGCTAAACCATAAATAAATGTTTGTTTGAAAAGTTTTTGAAATGCGCTCAAAAAGTGAATTTTATAAGCACTAAAAGTACACTATTAGCAAACGTTTTGCAACATTAGTTATTGTTTTGCTTAGGCGTCATTGGTATATCCAATGATTGTCTTTCCTTAATATTTTCTAATTTAAAATATTTTACCGTACCTTCTTCAAAATAACTAACAACACACTCGTCTTCTTTTAATTTAAAAGGATTTTTATTAGATATTTCTGGAGCTTTATTAACATATTCTTGATTTAAGTCGCTACTAACAACCATGTCTTCTTTTTTGTTAAATTCTGAGACAAACCTACCTATGTATAGTAATTTATTAGCAGGCTTAACTTCAAATTTAGCTGATTGACCTCTAAAATAAACACTATCTAAAACTATATCATCATTTAATGTCTCAATAAAAAGGTTAATGCCAGAACCTCCACCTTCAACTCCAGCTACCCAGTTTTGAAAATATATTTCACCAAACACTGTTGGAGGCTTTTTTTGTAATTTCTGAGCACTTGAACATTGAGAAAAGCTAACCATAATTACTGTTAACATTAAGAATCCAAATATTTTCTTTGCTATTTTCATTTTTAAAAGTATTTATTATAAATATACTAAATCAAGAGCTGTGCCATAAAAAAATTAAGATATGCCTCTTGACTTAATTTGTAAAGACCTATCATTTTTAAAATCAAATAAAATGATAGGTCTATTATATTATGAAATTGATTTTTACTTTAATCTAATTCACTGTAAACATCCAAGTTTGACCAATAGTTTTTACTCCAGAGTCATCAATGGTGTCAACTCTCCAATAATAGGTTAATCCAGTTGTAGCGGTTAAATCATAATTATCTGCCGTAATTGCCATTTCTATAGATGACGGATCTGTTGTTTCTCCAAAATACAGGTCATAAGTTAAAGTGTCTCCTGTATTTGAGTCTCCACCTGTCCAACTTAAATTTACAGTTCCAGCGTCAACAGTACCTTCATTATTTGGAGCATTTAGTGCAGCCGTAAATGGTGCATAATTCGAAACGCCACTCCCTGCTGTGTAAAAAGCAAATGTACTTGATGGATCTGATTCACCACCTTGATCATCACTAGTAGTAACTCTCCAATAATAGGCAACACCTTGCTGCATCAGGATAGTAACACTAGTTGTGTTTACAGTGCGTTGTTCGGCTATATTTGTAAAATTTCTGTCTTCTGCAATTACAACATCATAGCTTAAAGGATCTCCATCAGCATCAGATGCAGCACTCCACTCAAACGTAATATTATTATCTATACATAATAAATCTGCTGAAGGATAAACTAATTGTGATACCGCTGTTGGAACTGTATTTGGAACTGGTGGTGGTGTCGTAGGACCATCATCACCTCCTCCACTGCTACAAGACACCATAAAACATACTGTAAGTATTGCCGAAAATATTTTTATTTCTCTTTTCATAATTTTTATTTTTTGATGATTTTGAAAACCTCTGGTTTATCTAGATTCAATTTGATGAAATAAATTCCATTGTTGAAATTTTCAAAAGGTACATGAATATAATTAGTGTTTTGAACTGGTACTTTTTGATTCAATAAGAGCTTTCCATTTATATCAAATACTTCAATAGTAACTTCACTTAACTGACTATTATTTAAGGTGACCTTTAAATTATCAATTACTGGGTTTGGACTAAATGTTAATTTTAATGGAGTTTCAGCTTCTATAATCTTGCTTATCACACCTTCACATGCTTTTGAAGATTTAACTTCTAAAAGGCCTGACCCTAAGGTTTCTACTTCAAATGAATTATCATTTGTGACTCTAATAATTTCGTCATTAAATACTACTGTAAATGGTGGAGTTCCAGTGTTAATGTTTATAGATGTTACTTCAAAATCGTTATCATCATCACCATTTGCAAGACCAAAAACGCCATTTAATGATTCGGCAGCATCAATATTAACCTCAAAGCATTGTTCATAATCTCTACCATCAACAACAACGCAAACCGTATATGTGCCAACAGCTAAATCCTCAAAACTATAAGTACTTGTAATGGCTTGAGTTAAATTAACACCAGTTCCTGTTAAGGTTGCTGTGTAAGTAACATATGTTTCGTTTACAGTTATATTTATCTTACCATTATCTTGTCCTTCACAAGTTTCAGAAATAACTTCTAATGCAATATTATTTGGGTTTTCATAACTCGTATCACAAACATCACCAATACCATTTACATTAGTATCTTGTTGGTCTGTGTTTGGTGTATCAATACAATTATCATCACTATCATAAATAGTATCTCCATCTGTGTCTTGACATACATCTCCAACGCCATTTCCATCCGCATCTGCTTGATCAGTATTGGCAGTATCCACACAGTTATCATCGATATCTAATATACCATCTCCATCTGTATCCTGACATGCATCACCAACACCATTACCATCAATATCAGCTTGATCAGCATTTGCAGTATTAGGGCAATTATCAACACCATTTAAAATCCCATCACCATCAATATCTCCACTTGGATCTAATGTGAACTTACCAGAGAAAATTCCGCGTCCATACGTTGAAACATATATTGCATTGTCATTTCTTAAATCTATGTCTGTAACTTTAACTTTAGACATCCCATTAATTGCGGGTAACCATGTTGGACTTGCTGAAGAAAAATCAGTGGTGTACCATATACCAAGTTCAGTTCCAATAATAACTTCTTCTGGGTTTAATGGGCTTTGAAGAATTGCTTTAACTGGCATATCTGGTAAATTTCCTTCTTTACCTGTCCACGTTGTTCCTCCATCATTAGTATACCAAATACTTTGCACACCATAGTTATGGACGGTTGCAAAAATTTGATCTTCTGATGCGCCAAATACAACATCTGAAATACTCCCTACAATGATATTTGTAGTTTCAATATTTGTCCAAGTTGGTGCTGCGTCTGCATTTTCTACCTTTAGAATATCTCCTAATACTGTACCTACCAATAAGGTAGACGACGTTGTTGTATATGGTGAAATGTCAAAGGCCGTGACTCTACTAACAAGTTCTGGGCTGGTTAAATTTGCTTTAGCTAAAGTGCTTTGAGCTTTTATCCCTGAATATCTTCGGATAGCAGCATCAGCTCCAGACGTATAATTTGAGTACAAAATATCTAAATTTGAATCTAAGCCTTGTGGATTAATAAAAGAACCTACATTAGTGTTTTCATTATTTAGGGTCACATCAGTATTTGTAGCTAAATTAAATAGATTAACTCCATTGTTATAAACATAGTTCCTAATAAAATACTGGTCTGTACCATCTTGGTCAAAAAAGCTATACGCACCATCTCCACCATAAGCTCGAACAGAACTATTAATTCCTTGGGAGCCAGCTTCAACTATATGTGTTCCATTATCCTGTAAACCTCCAACAAAATAATCACCACTTGCAAACGCCGTTGTTGGTGCTACACCTACTGTGTAAAATTGAGAAGTAATAAACCCTTTATTTCTTTCTAAAGTTGTAGTTCCTCCATTATTTGAATAAAAAACTCCTCCATCATTTCCAAATAAAACTAAATTTGGATCACTATTTGAAAATGTCATTCCGTGTTGATCAGCATGTGCATATTGAAAGCCAAAACCTCCATACCAATGTGTAAATTGATTCCAAGAAGTTCCAGCATTTTCCGATTTAAATAAATCAATACCGCCACTATAAAGAATTTGATCATTCGTTGGGTCGACTTCTATCATCAAATCATACCATGCTTGACCTCTCGTGAAATCTGTAGCACTAATTCCAGTATCTGCATCATTTGGTAAAGCAAGGCTTGTAGCGTTTGTAACAAAACCATCTGTGGTTGATTGTATTGTTACTCCTCCTGATATTTGCGCTAAAATGTATATAGTACCTGCGTTCTGAGAAGACACTGCAATTTGGGTTCTATTAGCTCCTGCAACTGTATAAGTGTCAGTAAAATTAGCACCATCTGTTGAAGAGAAAATTTTACCTCCTCCATCTCCATAAATGGAGCTAGTAAGAGTAGACACCCAAATTTTGCCATCAGCTCCAATTTCTATATCATTTGGTTCGTGCTTTTTTCCTGCTGCTGTTAAAGGCATGGTCAATTCTGCCCAATTTACTCCACTATCAATTGACTTGTAAATTCCAATATCCTGACCTCCAAGATACGTCGCTTGATTGGCTGACCCATAAGTAGATTCTCCCACTGCCACATAAACTTCAGAAACTCCAGCATTGTCTTTAATTTTTATATCATTAACAAATTGTATTCCAGGCACTAAATTCCCTGTGAAATCACCAGACAAAGGGTTTAACGAGCCATTAACTATACCAGCAATAACAGCTGCTTCAAGGATATCTCCATCTGCTTTAGATATCATTACTGAAGGAATTGTAATTGTTGCATCATCTCCTCCCATCGGAATTGGAGATCCGTCTATATTATTCATAACAATTGCACCAATTGCACCTGCATTTTGTGCGTTTTTTACTTTAGCTGAAAAATTGCAAGCACCCCTTCTAATGAGTGCTATTTTTCCTGTAGCGTCTGGTCCAAAGGAATTACAAGCTTCTGTTGGAATACCAGTTGCATCATTTGCTAATATTAAATCTGCTGTGATTACCGACGTAATTGTAGGTCCAAAATTTGTGGTAGGGACTGATAAATAATCTCCAGCTACATCGCCTGGTGAATTAATTGTGATGTTTGATGCAGATTCAAAAACCGTTGGCCCTGAAATACCACCTAACACTTTAGACCACGTAGTTCCAGCATCATCAGATTTCCATACACCATCACCAATGGCGTCACCTCCTGTGTAAGATTCACCTGTCCCAACATAAAAAATGTTTAGACTATTAGGATCATAAGCAATTGCGGAAACATTTAAATTATCTGGAAAATCTGTCTTTGTCCAGACTGTGTTCTCTTCCGATATTTTAGTGTTTTTCCAAAGGCCTCCACTAACACCGCCTGCAAAAACGGTTTCATTTGTAGTATCATTTGGGTCAAACATCATTGCTTTTGTTCTGCCACCAACATTATCTGGTCCTCTAGACACCCAATCGTTATCCGTACCATCACCAGGAGTTCTGTTTAACGCTTGTGTTTTTATGTATTCCTTAATTTCAGTAAGGTTTTCAAAAGTTGGCCTTCCTGTAATGGGATTCATTGTTAATTCATACTCCTCTTCAAAATATTTATTTGGAGGAAGCCCCGCTGCTCTACGCTCACTTTTATTAAGCTTTAGTGTTTCTTTAAATGGGCTTTTTGATAAATTTTCCTGATGGAGCTTTACAATTACATCATTTGAAGTATTTGTACTAGAATCATTTTTAGTTTTGTACAAAACAATAAATGTAAAAAAGAGTCCAAGTATTATACTTGAACCTAATAGTAGATTTTTTTTCATTTTAGCGTTTTTTTAAGATTTCTAAAATAGTTATTTATGTTTATAAATACCAATCTAAATTGAAAAAATAAACTCAAAAACTACTTTTTTAACTAAAAATAATTTTGAGTTTTTGTACAATAAAAAAGCCCTACTTTAATAAGTAGGGCTTTTTTATTGCATTGCGAATTCTCCATCAAATAAGGAATGACAAAGCTTTAGTTTTTAAGTGCTTCTGCACCACCAACAATTTCTAAAATTTCATTAGTAATAGCGGCTTGACGTGCTTTGTTATAAGTTAATTTAAGCTGGTTTCTTAATTCTGTAGCATTATCAGTAGCTTTATGCATTGCTGTCATACGAGCACCATGTTCACTAGCAAATGAATCTCTAACAGCTTTATATAATTGTGTTTTTAAAGACTTAGGTATTAATTGCTCAACGATTTCAACTTTTGATGGTTCAAAAATATAATCTAAATTCACATCGGCTTCACCTTCAACAGGAACAATTGGTAAAAACTGTTCGTTCATTATTTCCTGAGTTGCAGCATTTTTGAACTTATTGTAAACTAAAACAATTTTATCAGCTTCACCAGATACAAACTTATCCATTAATAATTCTGCAATTTCAGCAACATTATCAAAGGTCAAATCATCATAAACTTCACTTTTGTTCGCGATTATTTTATTTGATTTCTTAAATGCATCATTTGCTTTCTTTCCTATGGCTAAGTAAGACACCTCTTTACCGTCATACGTTTCAGAAACTAATTTCGTAGTTTCTTTAATAATATTTGAGTTAAAGGCTCCTGCCAAACCTCTATTGGAAGTAATTGGAACAAGCAATACTTTTTTAACTTCCCGTTGGTTTGCGTACTTACTACCAGAATCAGTATCTAATGTAGCGCTTAAGCTTTGTAAAAGCTCAGTTAACTTATCTGCATAAGGCCGCATTGCTGTAATAGCATCTTGAGCCTTTTTCAATTTTGCAGCTGATACCATTTTCATGGCACTAGTAATCTGCATCGTTGAAGATACTGACGCTATTCTATTACGTATTTCTTTTAAGTTTGCCATTCTCTCTTTTTATTCGAATGTTAAAAGACTCTTTGATTAACTCTCAGAGCGACATTGTTATGCTCTATATTTTCCTGATAAATCTTTAGCTACATTACTTAATGTATCTGTAACTTCATCAGTTAATTTTCCAGCTTTTAATGTTGATAATACATCAGCATGTTTAGCTTTTAAGAACTCTATGTAATCACGTTCAAATTCTTTTACTTTTTCAACTGGCACATCTCTTAATAAGTTTTTAGATCCTGCATAAATAATTGCAATTTGATCTTCAACTGTAAAGGGATCATTTTGTGCTTGTTTTAAAATTTCAACGTTACGTTTTCCTTTTTCAATTACATTCAACGTAGATGCATCAAGGTCAGAACCAAACTTAGCAAAAGCTTCTAATTCACGGAATTGTGCTTGATCCAATTTTAATGTTCCAGCTACTTTTTTCATGGATTTAATCTGAGCGTTACCACCAACACGTGATACTGAAATACCTACGTTAATTGCTGGACGAACACCAGAGTTAAATAAATCTCCATCTAAGAAAATTTGTCCATCAGTAATAGAAATTACGTTTGTTGGAATATATGCCGAAACGTCACCTGCTTGTGTTTCAATAATTGGCAATGCAGTCAATGAACCACCACCTTTTACCATTGGTTTCAATGAGTCCGGAAGATCATTCATTTCCTTAGCAATAGCATCATCATTAATAACTTTTGCAGAACGCTCTAATAAACGAGAGTGTAAGTAGAAAACGTCTCCAGGATACGCCTCACGTCCTGGTGGACGACGTAATAATAATGAAATCTCACGATACGCTACTGCTTGTTTAGATAAATCATCATAGATAATTAAAGCTGGACGACCAGTATCTCTAAAATATTCTCCAATAGACGCTCCTGCAAAAGGTGCATAAACTTGCATCGCTGCTGGATCAGATGCATTTGCTGCAACTATCGTAGTATAAGCAAGTGCTCCCTTTTCTTCTAATACATTGGCAATATTTGCAACTGTAGATGCTTTTTGTCCAATAGCTACATAAATACAATACACAGGATTACCTGCATCATAAAATTCTTTTTGGTTTAAGATGGTATCAATACAAACTGTTGTTTTTCCCGTTTGTCTATCTCCAATTACCAACTCACGTTGTCCACGACCAACTGGAATCATCGCATCGATAGATTTAATTCCTGTTTGTAATGGTTCAGTTACTGGCTCTCTGTAAATAACTCCAGGCGCTTTACGCTCTAAAGGCATTTCATAAGTTTCACCAGCAATAGGTCCTTTCCCATCAATTGGGCTTCCTAATGTATCAACTACACGTCCAACAATACCTTCACCTACATTAATAGATGCGATACGTCCAGTACGTTTTACTGTTGAACCTTCTTTAACTTCTTTAGAATGTCCTAGTAATACAATACCAACATTATCTTCTTCTAAGTTAAGTACAATTCCTTCAAGTCCTCCATCAAATTCTACTAACTCACCATATTCTGCATTTGACAATCCATAAGCACGTACAATACCATCACCAATGGTTAATACTGATCCTACTTCGTCCAATGAGGCTGATGCTTCAAATCCAGACAATTGTTGTTTTAAGATTGCTGATATTTCAGCTGGTTTTACTTCTGCCATCTTTTTTAATATTTATACCCTTCAACAAGCTCAGGGCAAGTCTTAGTTTAATGTAAATTCTCTTTTTAACTTATTTAATTTATTTGAAATACTAGCATTGTATTGAATATCTCCAACACGTAAAATGAATCCTCCTAAGATAGATTCATCAACTGTATTTTGAACTTCAGCATCATTTCCTGTAAGCTCTTTTACTTTTGCAAGTACTTTTGCTTTTAACTCTTCAGTTAAAGGAATTGCAGTAGTTACTTTAGCTATTTGAGTGCCCTGAGACTCATCAAACAACATGTTTACTTTTTGAGCTACAGCATCCAATATATCAATACGTTTATTTTCTACAAGTGTCTCAATAAGTTTAACGCTAAGTTTATTCAATTCAGGAAATACTTCTAAAAGTGCTGATTTCTTTACTTTTGAATGTATCACAGGACTTTGAAGCATGTCGTTTAAATCTTTGCTTCCTGCTACAGCATTAACAATAGACTTCATGTCATCATTAACTAGAATTGCAGAATTTTGCTCGTTAGCAAGATCTAAAACTGCTTTTGCATATCGTATTGCTGCTCTTGTTTGCGCCATGATTCTAGTTTAACTTTGCTTCACCCAACATATCTTCAACTAACTTTAGTTGTTTGTCTTTGTTAGATAATTCTTCTCTTACCATTTTTTCAGCAATCTCAACAGATAATCCTGCAACATGATTTTTAAGTTCAGCCATTGCTGATTTTTTCTCACTTATTATTGCCGTTTGAGCTTGCTCAATCATTTTGTTTGCTTGAGTTTGAGCTTCTTCTTTTGCATCAGCAATCATTTTTGCTTTAATCTCACGAGCTTCTTTCAACATTGTTTCGCGTTCTACACGAGCTTCTTTTAGAATACGCTCATTATCAGCATGAAGATTTTGCATCTCAAGTTTGGCCTTTTCAGCAGATTCCAATGCTTGCTTGATTGATTGTTCTCTATCGTTTACGGTGCCAACTATAGGTTTCCACGCAAATTTTTTAAGAACGAAAAACAAGATTGCAAACGATACAACTGTCCAAAACAACAATCCAACATCTGGAGTAACTAAATCCATTTCTTATTTGTTTTAAAAATTTATTTCCCATTTTCATGGGAATGACACTTTATTTGAAATTCGAGATAACTCTCAAACATTAATTTTTAATTAAAAAAGTGGTGCAGCCAACCGCTGCACCATTCTTTTCTTTACTTTGCAATAAGTGATACAACCACTGCGAAAAGTGCAACCGCTTCAACGAAAGCGATAAGTACAATTGCAGATCCTTGTAATTTACCTTGCATTTCAGGTTGACGTGCCATAGCTTCCATAGCAGATCCACCAATTTTACCAATACCGATTCCGGCACCTATAGCTGCAAGACCTGCTCCAATTGCTGCAAAAGGAACGAAACTTACTGCTTCTTGTAATAATGCTAAACTCATAGTTTAAATATTAAAAATTAATTAATGTTCATGTTCTTCCATGGCACTGCCTATGTATAAGGCAGATAACATGGTAAATATATACGCCTGTATGGCAACAACTAATACCTCTATAGTAGTTATAAAGAATGAAAATGCCACCGAAATTGGAGCTATCCAAATACTTTCAAAAATAAATATTAAAGAGATTAGACTTAGTACTATAATATGTCCTGCTGTAATGTTTGCGAACAAACGTATCATTAGGGAAATAGGCTTTATAAATATGCCCATAAATTCTATTGGCGCTAGAAATATTTTCATCGGCACTGGAACTCCAGGCATCCAGAAAATGTGCTTCCAATAGCCTTTATTTGATACAATTGTAGTAATTACAAAAGTGATGACCGCCAACACAAAAGTAAATGCAATATTTCCGCTTAAATTGGCACTGAATGGGAAAAATGGAATTAATCCCATCATATTATTAATCCAGATAAAGAAAAACAAGGTTAATAAGAATGGCAAAAATCTTTTGTAATGTTTCTCGCCAATATTTGGTATTGCAACTTCATCCCTAATAAATACAACTAAAGGTTCTGTAAATTTTGCTATTCCCTTTGGCACTCCATTGTCTTTATATGCTCTTGCCGAAAATCCGAAAATCAGGACTAAAAGAAACATCGACAAAAACATTGAGAACACTAGCTTGGTTATGGAAAAATCCAGAGGGTGCTCATTTTTAGGATGCCCTTCGCTGCCAAGTGACAAATAAGCCCCATCTTCATTCATGGATTCAGAAGCATAATATATTTCTTCATGAAATTTCACAAACCGCTGTTCGTTTTTCTCAACAACCACTTTCCCTAAATCATCATGTTTAAACTCGCTGGACATAAACGTTACCAAGCCTTTTTCTGTCCACAGAATTATTGGCAATGGAATTGTTGTTGAATGGCCGTGCCATTCAACTATATGAAAGTCATGAGCATCCTTAATATGATGCATAATCATATCAGTTACATTGAATTCTTTTTCGTCTGATTTTCCTTCCGTTGTTTCGGATGCATTTCCGACAAACGATAGTGAAAGAATTAAGCTTAGTAATAGTGTTTTAAATGTGTTGATTTGCATCAGTTTTTTGAATTAAAATACCTTCTCTAAAATTCGGTGCAAATGTACGTACATTAAATTAATTAGCAAATTAAAATTAACAATGTTTAGCTTTTTTGAAGAAATTTATTCAGGTTAAAAATTTCGAAAAATAAAAATAAAAAATAAGGAATGAAAAAATTAATAACTTCAAGTTGAGCGTGTTCAGATTTGCCGAAGAAAAGAGGCAATAAAAACACGATTGCCAAAGTCATTTTTGCAATGGTTAAGCCTAAGAATAATTGATACATTTTGGCACTTCCTTGGCTTGCTTTAAATCGTAAAACACTGTAAACAATAAAAACCAAAAGAGCATTAAATGCATAAATAGTCCAAATAGGAAAATGTAATTCTCCTTCAAAAAATTGGCTTAAAATATAACCATGAACAGCAAAAAGGATAGCTGCAAATATTAAAAGTCTTACCACGAAACTTAATGTTTCTTTAGTCATTAGTTTTGTTTTTTTGATTTGAAAATTTAGTGACCTGTTTAATAACAAGGTACAAAGCAACGCCAATTGAAGCTAATGAGCAAATTATTGTGAAGATTTGATAGTCGTTTGGATATGCTTCATCAAGCTTTGTTCCTCCCCAAACACCAATACCTATAGTGGCAAGCATTTGAAACCCAACACCAGAAAAACGCGCATAAGTATTAAGCCGTTCTTTCTTTTTCTGAACCTGGTTTTTGTTGTTGCTCACCTTTGTTTAATTCTTTTACTGCTCCTTTCATACTACAAGTAGCGTTGAAAGTTGCACCAGGCTCGACTGCCAATTTGCCAACCTCAACTTCACCCTGAACATATGCAGAAGATTTTAATGATAGTGTTCCTGACAATTTAAGTTTACCAGAAAAACTGCCTTCGAAATCAGCATTTGTGCCTTCAATGGTTCCATTTACAAAACCAGATTTGCCAACTACTACCTTATCTTGTGTTCTGATATTTCCTTCTACTTGACCATCAATTCTAAAAGGTCCTTTGCTCACTATATCACCTACAATTTTAGTGTCTACAGCTATAATGTTTTGTGTTGATGTGCTTTCTGTTGCCATTTTTCCTTTTTTATTTTCTGAAAACATACTTGTTTAATTATTGAGATTCTAAATACGCATCAAGGTTTTTGTGAATTTGAATAACCTCGTAATTGTCAGATGATATTGAAAAGTGATCCTTTTCAATATTTTTTTTATAGTCCTTTAAAATATCATTAAAGCCTTGCGCTCCTTGTAAACTTGTAAGACCATGTACAACTACAAAGGTAGTGTTTGCATTATACTTGTCTATTGATGAAGATAAATCAAAGTATCTTACAACTTCTATTGACTCGTTTAGCTTATTTGCGAACTCTTGGATTTCTTCTTGCGAAGTGTCGGTAAAACTGTATATCACTTTAAAGCTTTTTGAGGACGATTCCTCAGCAAATACTTTTTTCTCAAGAGTTGGAATGACACTTTGCAGCATGTTTTCTGCCTGCTTTCCTTCAGGACTATTTGGATAATTTAAAGCTATAAAATTTATTGCTTTTTTATACGCTTGAAAACCAAATATGCGTGCACTAGCAACCGCCTTTAAAAACTCAAACTTTGGCACAATGACTTCGCCATCAAACATATTTATATACTTATCGCTTTCAGAAATTACTGTTGTATAATTTTGAGTTTCAAACTGTTTATATAAATTTTCATACAAGTTTTCAGGGCTGTTTTCGTCTTCTCCAAGACTAGAATCTGGGTTTAATAAAATAGCAGCATATCTTGAATCTGGATGATTATTTATAATATCATTTTTACTTATTTCAGCTTCTCCAGATTTATTCAACAATGCATAAAGTTTATGCAAATTATACTTTGCTGGTAATATCAAGCGCTCTTCAGGATTGCTTTGTAACAGTGCTTTAAGCTTGTCTTTTGCCAGCACATACTCTTTGAATTTGTCTTTATAAATCAGTCCTAATTGGTAGTAAGCAAAGTTTCGGTCTTTTGCTAGACTGTCAATATTTGTTTGCTCTGTTGGAATTTTTGATATGTAAAATTGAGGGTCAAATAATAATTCTTCTGTAGCATCTACAAATTCTTCTCCTAAAGTTCCTGACCCAGAACTAGTATTATTTTTACTAGACCATCTCCAATTATCTTCCAACGAGCGATTTCCCCAAACTTTAGCAAATTCATTTTTACCATAAGCAACCGTTACAGGATTATAAAAGTAAAATGATTTTATGTTTGGCGCTTGATTGCCTCTACCAATGTTTTTGCCAACAGAATTATTTCCTGTCGTTTTTAAACCTGTAGAAGCATTTTGTTTTGCCAATTCAGCCTTGGCTTTGGCTTCTTCAGCTTCTTGTTTTAGCTTATCTGTATATTCTTTGAAATATGCTAAACGTTGTTCATCTGAAAGATTAATTAAATCGAGAATACTATCATTACGCTGAGCTACATCTTCGTAACGTATAACGTCGTCTAAGTTTTCACGTTTCCTTTTAATCTCTCTATAAAGCTTGCTGTTTTGCTTCAAATTTAGCATTGTGCTATCATAATAAGCTCCAGCATTTTTATATACTGTTCTATCAAAATTCATGTTACCTAAATTCTGATAATTCATAGCGTTTAAAAACCTATCTCTGGAAGCTACACGTAATGACTTATTATAATATGTTTCAGCAATTGAATCTGAAGAATTTGATAAATGGTACTCAGCAATTTGATAATAAATTTTATCAAGATAAGGTCTGTTTTCCCTGTTTTCTTCGAGCTCAGTCAATAGTTCTAAAAACTCCAATTTATTGCCATTATCGTAATTAAAATTCTTAGCTTTTTCTATGTGAGCACTTATTAGATAAATTCTTGGTGTTTTACGATTTAGCTCAATTACTCTATCAAAAGCGTAATTAGCACTATCTGGTTTTTCCAAGGTATTGTAAAGCTGACCTTGTATAAAACGATAACGACCTCTTTCGTCAGTGCTTTTAGTGGCATTTGATGCAATTTCCAATTGCGTAATGGCACTATCAAGATACTCCATGGCTATATAGCCTTCTGCCAACATGGAGGTGGCGTCTGCCAAGTCTTGCCCTTCAAGTTCTTCTTGATACATTAAACGCTTGAGGTTTGCTATTGCTAACTCTGTGTTTTCTAATCGTAAATTAGATTTTTCACGCCAAATTTTAGCTTGATTTATTTTATCACTAGCAGGATATTTATAAAGAATATAATTAAAGGCTTCCATTGCTGGGACAAAACGCTGGTCAAAATATCTAGCCTTTCCAAGTAATAAATAGGCTTCGTCAATTTGAGGGTTCTTTTCCTTTCCATTGATATTCATTCCGTGTTTTTGAACTGCTTTTACAGCTTTCTCTTCAGCTCTTTCAAAATCTGCATTTTTTGATTGTCCTGGAAGTACTATTTCATCAGAGACTTGCATACGTTCAACTGGAAGAATTTCCCAATAATTATCAGCATAACCTTCATTTAATGATTTTCGCCCTTGCTCCAAAGCATTATATCCATTATATAAGGTGTTATACTCAGTGTTTACAGCATGAAAATTTCGGCTAATAAAACTATCATTCTTTCTGGAGCAACCAATAAGAATAAGTGTAGATAAACAAAGTAATGTATAAACTTTATAAGATGCTTTCAACGTTAATCTTGTTTAGTAAATGAATAACTAAATGTGCTGCAATATATTATGCAGAAACGTAAAAATAACCATCTTTTTCTATTTTATACTAAAAATAGTACACTTTTAGCCTGCAAAATGCTGTTCAAGCTCCTTCAAAGTGGCTTCGCTTGTGGCTAAATCTTTTACAATTTCTCCCTTTTCTAGTACAACAATGCGCTCACATACATCTGTAACGTGTAATAAATCATGACTTGAAACCAAGACAGTAACGCCTTGCTTTTGCGCTAAATCCTTAATAATTTGCTTTAGTCTAATTTGGGTTGTTGGATCTAAATTAGCAAAAGGTTCGTCAAGAATTATCACTTCTGGATTTCCAATAAGAGCCGCAACAATTCCTGCTTTTTTCTGATTACCTTTACTTAAATCGCGAAGGTATTTTTTCTTTGCAAGAATTTCGTCATGAAAAAAGTCTTCAAACTGAGCAACCAATGCGTCAACATCTCCCTTGTTTTGTCCTCGTAGTTCTCCAATAAAATAAAAATACTCCTCAGCAGTTAAGTAACCTATTAAAAAGCTTTCGTCGATAAAAGATGAAGTAAATGGTTTCCAATCTTCACTCTCATTAACCAAAATGTTTTTGCTTTTAATATGGCCTGTTGTTGGCTGAATTAAATCGAGTAGCAAGCTAAAATAAGTTGTTTTTCCTGCTCCATTGTTTCCAACAAGTCCAAAACTTTGTCCTTTTGGTATATCGAGATTTTCAATGTTTAAAACTGTAACTCCGTTATATGCTTTTGAAAGGTTTGATGTTGATATCATATATGTTGTGTCTTTATATTCTAATTATTTTTTTTCGCTAAATGCTGCTATAGTTTTATATTTTCCTTTTTGATAAACCTGCTCAATTTTATTTAAGAAAAAGTTTTTAAATACCATTCCTATAACTCCAGATAATGCTAATGCTATAAGTCCTGCATTAAAGTTGAAAAAATGATATGGTATAAAAAATATTATTATTGGCAATACCATTTTTGGCAATGCTATAAGCAATTGTGTTGGATTAAACCCATTAGTATTACTAAATGCTTTTGCCTTTGTATCTAATTCTATAGGGACTCTATTTAAGGCACCTCCAAATAAAGTGATAAAGGTGTTTAATCCAATATTAAATAATGCACCAGCTGCTATTATTAAATAAATATCCACGCCAAAATATAAGTATGGTGTGCTTAATATAAATGCTACAATTACCGCAAAAACCATTAAATACCATTTAGATTCTAAATATTGTCTGTACGGAATATTTTGACTCATTAATAATTTATAATATTCACTATCCCAAGAAGGCACTAATTGACCAAAGCTTAAAAGAAATCCACCTGTAATAAATATTGAAGCAAAACCTAATAAATAAGGCATTTCTTCAATGTATATTTTTTGAGTAAAAAAGAATAACCCATAAAATAAGAAGAAAAATGACATCATTACCACTTGTTTTGGTCTTGCATTACGTGTAATCATTTTTATATCATTTTTCAGAAAAGGAGCAACACTTCCAAAACGATCCATCCATGATAAATCAGTAGCATTTACTTCTTTTATCTTCTTAGAAATTGCCCCATCTAAATAAAACCCTTTTCTAATAAAATTAAAATTCGCTTTATATAATCCTAACATTATTAATAATGGGATAATTGCTAAATAAGGATGATTATATAATCCATTAAAGATTTTTCCAGCTGGTTCTGTTATATCAAAAATGTTAAAATACCTCAATGTTACTATTGCAATCACAGCAGTTGCAATAACATAAAAAACTGTATTGCTTTTATTTATTAAAAAATTTAGAAAGTTAATTGACATTGTAATACACATTAAAGCGAAAAACCATAAGATTACATTAACTACTGGGTAACCTTTAACTAATAATACAACTGAGAAAGGGATGAATAATAAAACTGAAATAAAGTTGAAAAACGAAAGTATTGTTTTTCCCAATAAATAATGAATTACAGAATTTCGTTTTATAGGAATAATCATTAATGGCTTAATGTTCATTACAGGTAATTGCTGCATAAAATACCGAATCATTAACTCAAATAATATCCAATAAATTAAATAATTGTTTACCATAACAATTGGATCTATATCTGGGAATGTTTTTTCAAGGCCAAAGAATAATATGCCTCCCATAAAAATTGCTATTCCTCCAAAATATAAAACCGCCAGAAACAATAAAATTTTTATAGCAATCCCTTTTTGAAAGTATGACGCTCTTCTAAATTGTTTCCACTCAAGGTTCAAGAAATGTTTAATCATGATTTGATTGTGTTTGATTTATTTGTTGCAATTGGGTCTATTTTGTTACAATTAAAATTAAAATTAACTTTTATGTTCCTTATTTTTGTGCAAAATTTATGTAATGTCACAATTTCACAAACTTACTATAAAAGATATCCAAAGAGAAACAAATAATGCAGTAAGTATATCTCTAGATGTCCCTTCCAATTTAAATAACGTTTTCAGTTTTAAAGCTGGACAGTATATTACCTTTAAAGTTATTTTAAATAATGAAGAAATACGTCGTGATTACTCGATATGCACATCGCCAAAAAGTGGTGAACTTAAAGTTGTAGTGAAAGCTGTTGAAGGTGGATTATTTTCAGTGTACGCTAATACACAACTTAAAACTGGAGATGTTGTTGAGGTTGCACCACCAAATGGTCGCTTTATTTTCGAGCCACAGGAAACTGCTTCAAGAATCATTGCTGCTTTTGCTGCAGGAAGTGGTATTACACCAATTCTTGGTATTGCACAGACAGTTTTGGAAGAAGAGCCACAAAGCAGCTTTATTCTAACCTACGGAAATAAAACATCTGAGGATACTATTTTTTACGCCAAATTATTGCAACTTCAAGAAACTTATCCTGAGCGTTTTAAACTACAATTGGTGTTTAGCCAATCTGATGAAGTTGATAGCCTTTTCGGAAGAATAGACAAAAGTACTGTGAACTTTGTGCTCAACAATAAATTCAATCATTTGCACCCTACTGTCTTTTATCTTTGTGGACCAGAGGCTATGATTCATACTGTAAAAGATACTTTAGTTGAAAATGGTGTTTCAGAAGATCATGTATTCTTTGAATTATTTACAACTCCTCTTGAACAATCTGTAGATATTGACACTTCAATTATTGACGGAAATACAAAAGTAACCATTATGATAGATGATGAAGAAACCACTTTTGTAATGCCACAAACCAAAAGCATATTAGAAGTTGCACTAGCTGAAAACATAGATGCCCCATATTCATGTCAAGGAGGTATCTGTAGCAGTTGTTTGGCGCGATTAACTGAGGGCAACGCAGTTATGAGGCAAAATAATATACTTACTGATAGTGAATTGGCAGAGGGTTTAATTTTAACCTGCCAAGCACATCCAACGACTCCAACTGTTTATGTTGATTATGATGATGTGTAAATAATTGTGTATTTCGTCTGACAAAAACAGCTTTATAGCTTTATAATCTGCATTTCATCTAGTCAGATAGAAAAATTCTTACAAAAAATCAAGCCTAGTAACTAAAAAAAATGTAGTTTAGTTCTTATGCAGAGCGTTAGTTATTTTTAAGGATTATCTATGTCTATTAAACGTTTTGTTAGCCTCGTTAAAAAACGAGGCTTTTTTTATAATGAAGATTTAACCTTTGCTATAATTTCTTTAGGTAAAATAGAACTAATTGCACATTCATAGTCTTTTGGATATTTATTACCATAAACAGCCGTTGGTATTTTTGGAAACTCAGTTCTGTTTGCCATTAAACAAGAATCTAATGAATGATTGAATGGTATAAACCCAGCAAAAGGATGTGTAACTCCCCAAATTGTAATTACTCTGGTCCCAAGCATTGCTGCCATATGGCCATTCCCAGAATCCATAGACAACATAATATCTAGGTTTGATATTACATCAAGCTCTTCATTCAATGTTAACCTTCCCGCAACATTTGTAATATTTTGATGTTGATTGGCAAGTTTATCAAGTTGAATAATTTCTTCTTTTCCACCTCCAAAGAGCAAAATATGATGCTCTTTTGAAAGTTCTTTAATAACTTTATCCATTAACTCTAAAGGATACATCTTTCCTTTATGAGCAGCAAAAGGAGCAATACCAATACACTGTTTTGTATCTTTTTTTATTAATTCTTGAAGGCTTTCAGTTAAAGTAACTGTTTTTGGATACGTTGGGTTTGACAAGTCAATTTTATAGCCTAATTGTTCAAAGACATCAGCATAACGTAGATGTGTTGTTTTTAATTGCTGAAAAATTTTGCCTGAAATCAAAGCTTTTTTTTCTGCTCTTCCTTTGTCAATTTGTGCAAAACGATTTACTTCTAAAAGCTTTTTTAAAATATTACTTCGTAACACATTATGAAGATCAGCTACTGCATCAAAATTGTATTGTTTTAGCTTTTTTGAAAGTTTGTATAATCCTATCAAACCCTTATGTTTTACTTTTACATCAGCATTAAACACAGCGACTTTATTTAAACCTCTGAAAAACGGATTAAAGAACTCTCTTGTTAAAATCGTAATTTTAACTTCTGGATATTGATTGCAAAATGCCCGAATAACAGGAACAATCATTGCAACGTCTCCCATTGCTGAAAGACGAATAACAAGTATGTTTTTGGGTTTAAGCATTAATTAATATAGTCATACTGACTACAATTATTTCTGAGAACGGAGCACAGGGTTTAATTCGTCATCATTGTACATCTTCATTTGCTTGTACACTTTCATGTACTTATCGCCTTTACTAATATCGTTAAGCAAAGTGTCAATAGCAGTTGATAAATCAACACGTTGTTCTAACAAAATATTTAACTTAGCTTGGCAAGAAGCTCTATGTGACTCAGAAGCATCTATTCGAGTCGCTTCCTCATTCATATGATACACTTTAAGAGCTAAAATTGAAAGTCTATCAATTCCCCAAGCTGGGCTTTCAGTATTAATTGTAGCATCACTTTTTACAGACACGTTTTTATGTTTTTCTAAAAAATAGCTATCAATATATTCAACCATATCTGTTCTATCTTGATTAGATGCATCAATTTGACGTTTTAGCTTTAAGGCAGCTACTGGATCGATTTGAGGATCACGGATAATATCTTCATAATGCCATTGAACAGTGTCTATCCAACATTTTCTATATAGTAAATGCTCCAATAAATTAGAGTCTTTATCGTACATGTTAGTAAATGGTTGATTCACAGCATTTAAAACATGGTATTTTTCAATAACGTCTTGGAATATTTTATTGGCTTTTTCTGAAAACATATCTTTTAAATTTTAAAGTACAAACCTACATATTTTTTAGTTAAAAAAATTTAAAGCCTATTTAATGTAGGTTCACGTTTACAATATTTTTAAATTGAGAATTACAAACGTAAATATACTTCTAATTGTTAACTTTACTAATCTAAAAAACCCAGTGAAATGCAGATTCATGATTTTTCCGAAAAGAGCTCAATATTAAACACTTTTGTTTCAGAAATTCGTTCTATTGAAATTCAAAATGATAGAATGCGTTTTCGAAGAAACATTGAACGTATTGGTGAGATATTGTGTTACGAAATGAGTAAAATATTAAGCTCTGGTTCGATTTCTATTGAAACACCCTTAGGCAATTCAGAATTAATTGTTCCAAAAGATGATATTGTTATTTGCTCCATTTTAAGAGCTGGTTTGCCATTTCACAATGGTATTTTAAACTATTTTGACAAAGCAGAAAACGCTTTTATCTCAGCTTATAGGCATCACTTAAATAATACAGATTTTGAGATTATTGTTGAATATATAGCAAGCCCAAATTTAGAAAACAAAACACTTCTTTTAGTGGATCCAATGCTTGCAACAGGACAATCTTTGGCACTAACTTATGACGCGTTAACATCTCATGGAATACCTAAACAAATACATATTTTAAGTGTTATTGGTGCTGACGCTGGTGTTGAATATATAAAAGATAAATTTCCCAAAAATACTCACTTGTGGATAGCCGCTATTGATAAAGACTTAAACGACAAAGGTTACATTGTTCCGGGATTAGGTGATGCAGGAGATTTATCTTTTGGTAAGAAACTAAAAAACTAATTGCGCGATTGGTGTTATAACCAAAAGCCACACAAAGACTTCTGCAAACCAAGTTTCCTTTATAGACTCAATATAATTTGTCATAATAATTGCAAGAGGTGCAAAAAGAAAAACAAATTCGCTTCCATTTTTACTTGGAGCCAATATAACAATAGCTGTTCCAATAATTAAAGCAATCAAAATTAATATAAATGAAGGTCTGTAAGCTCTTGATTTATCTTGCAATTTTCTTGTGTAAAAAAACAATGCCCAAAGTCCTAAAGACAGAATAATTGTAATAGATATTATTAGACTCGATTTATTATAATTTGAAAAGTCAAAGCCAAAATCATCTAAATACATAAAAATATCTCCATACGAATTTTCGGTAACGATATAATAGCTTACAACTATCAAAATAACCGTGATAATACCTATGAAAGGAATAATCCAATTATTTACTTGTCCAATCGAATAAAATATTAACGCTGCAAATACTAAGATTAAAAACAAAATGGCCCAAAAATAAAATAGTGATGCTAGTGTAATCCAAAAAGCAGCATCAAATAGTTTTTTCTTAATGTTCAAATTTGACCTTAAACTTATTATTCGTCTTATGGCAAATAAAATAAACACGTTTGAAATTATAATATTTCCATGTTGAATAGTTTCTGGAATACAAGCCAAAAACAAGCTGAAAAATAGAATTTTGAAGCTATTTTGCTTTGTTAAATTATTCTTGTTTACAAAAAAAGACAGCACAAATATTGATAGCAGTGTAATACTATACAGTACTAATTCTTTGAGTATTTGAGTAGCATTTATACCCTCAGAATAATATCCTAACCTGACAACTAAAAACAGTCCCAAAACAAAAAAGGACACAAGTACGAGGTGAATTGGTTTAGAAGTACTAAAAAATCTTGTAATCATTTAAAGAGTTCGTATATTTGCCGTGTAAATATAATATTATTACAATGAAAGACTTTTTTTATGCTATTCAAGATTTATTTGTAGATGTTTTATTTCTCCCTTTTGACGGTTTAAGAACTTTAGAGCTTGATAATTGGTGGGCAGCAAATATTGTGTCTTGGATTTTAATAATCATTGGTTTAGTTGCATTTGTTTATTGGATGCTTCAATTAAGAAAGTTTGACAAAAACAACGAAGAGGATAAAAGCATTACTTCTCATTCGTACTTATAAATCGAAACCAATATCTTTACGATAATACATCTTATCAAAATGTAGTTTTTCTATGCTTTGGTAGGATTTTTTTATGGCTTCTTGGTACGTGTTTCCATAACTAGTAATTGCCATAACACGTCCTCCTGAAGTCACTATTTTACCGTTTTCAACTTTTGCTCCAGCATGAAAAGGTATAGATTCTGTAATATTTTCAACTCCTGAAATCACCTTTCCTTTTTCATAAGCTTCAGGATAACCACCCGAAACTAACACGATTGTAGTTGCCGCACGTTGATCAATCTCAATATGGATTTTGTCTAACGTTTGATTTGCTATTGCTTGAAAAATTTCAACCAAATCATTTTTGAGTCGAGGCAATACTGCTTCTGTTTCTGGGTCTCCCATTCTTACATTGTACTCAATAACTTTTGGATCATCGCCTACTTTTATCAATCCAATAAAAACAAATCCCTTGTATGGTAAATCATCTTTTTGCAATCCTAAAATTGTAGGTTTTACAACTCGTTCTTCAATTTTATTCAAAAATTCTGGCGTGGCAAATGGAACTGGAGATACTGCTCCCATTCCACCAGTATTTAATCCTGTATCGCCTTCTCCAATGCGCTTGTAGTCTTTTGCTGTTGGCAGAATTTTATAATTTTTCCCATCAGTTAACACAAAACAACTCAGCTCAATCCCATCCAAAAATTCTTCAATAACCACCTTGCTACTTGCTGCACCAAACTTAGCATCAACCAACATGTTTTTTAATTCAGTTTTTGCTTCGTTTAAATCATTTAGAATTAAAACCCCTTTTCCAGCTGCCAATCCATCAGCCTTTAACACATAAGGTGGTTTTAAGGTCTCTAAAAAAGCATAACCTTCTTCTACATTAGATACGTTAAAACTTTGATAAGCTGCAGTTGGAATATTATGTCTATACATAAATTCTTTAGCAAATTCCTTACTTCCTTCTAATTCTGCAGCAGCTTTTTCAGGCCCAATAACTGCAATATCTTTCAATTGACTGTCATTTAAAAAGAAATCGTGAATACCTAGCACTAAAGGATCTTCTGGCCCTACAACAACCATGTTAATCCCTTTTTCCAAAACTAGAGATTTAATAGCTTCAAAGTCTGTTACACCAATACTTACATTGGTTGCTATTTGTGCTGTTCCTGAATTTCCTGGAGCAACATAAAGTGATTTACATAATAGACTTTGAGCAATTTTCCAAGCAAAAGTATGTTCTCTTCCTCCTGAACCTAGAATTAAAATAGTCATGTTATTTGTTGTTTGGGCAAAAATAAAACTAATGCTAGTAATACACGAATATTTTTTATTTACTTTACAAAAATATCTGAATAGTTTGAATTTATTTGACCTTTCCTTAGTTCTTAATGGCTTTCCAATTGGTAAAGCAAAAAATGCTTTGGCAGAAATTCAAAAAAAATCGGAATCAGAATTTGAAACATACTTAGAACAAAAAAAAGAAATCATTGTTTCTTATCACTTAAAGCACACGTCGTTTTATAAATCATTTACAAAAAATGAAAATAGATTAACTTGGAATAATCTTCCTGTTATGACTAAGCGCAATTTACAACAACCATTGAAGGATAGATTATCTAACGAGTTTTCAGCCAAAAATGTTTACGTCAATAAAACATCTGGTTCTTCAGGAGACCCTTTTATTTTTGCTAAAGATAAATTTTGCCATGCACTAACTTGGGCTGTTATACAAAACAGGTTTGGGTGGTTTGATTTGGATTTAAACACCTCAAAACAAGCACGATTTTATGGTATTCCGTTGCATAAAAAAGGATATTACAAAGAGCGTTTCAAAGATGTTTTAAGTAAGCGTTTTCGATTTTCGGTTTTTGATTTAAGCGATGCTGCTTTTGAAAAATGTCTAAATAAATTTAAAAAAACAAACTTTGATTATATCAATGGCTATACAAGTCCTATTGTGCAATTTGCAAAGTTTCTTCTGAAGAAAAACTTTGTATTAAAAAATGTTTGTCCAACATTAAAAGCCTGTGTAGTTACCTCTGAAATGCTTTTTGAAGATGATAAAAAACTCCTAGAGAAACAGTTTGGCATTCCTGTTATTAATGAATATGGAGCCTCTGAATTAGACTTGATTGCATTTCAAAATCCAGAAGATGCTTGGCAAGTAAATAGCGAAACTCTATATGTGGAAATTCTTGATAAGGAAAATAATGTACTACCTTATGGTAAAGAAGGTCGCATTGTAATTACATCGCTTTATAACAAAGCGCATCCTTTTATTCGTTATGATATTGGAGATATTGGTGTGCTTTCAAAAAATAGTACACCACAAAAACCAATATTAGAAAAACTAATAGGAAGAACAAATGATATTGCTATTTTGCCCAGTGGGAAAAAGGCGGCTGGATTAACTTTTTATTACATTACCAAGAGTATTATTGAAGATGATGGAAATGTGAAAGAATTCGTCATTAAACAACTAAAAAGAGACACTTTTAAAATTATTTATGCAAGCGCAATGGACATTTCGGAAACTAAAATAGAAACCATAAAAACAGAAATGGAAAATTACCTTGAAAAAGGATTAACCATTCTTTTTGAAAGACAGGATAAAATAGAACGTTCAAAAAGTGGTAAATTGAAACAGTTTTCGTCATTACTTAATTCACATTCATGAATATTACTATCATTGCAGGTGCGCGACCAAATTTTATAAAAATAGCTCCCATCATTGATGCTATTCAAGAAAAAAAAGCACAAGGTTTTGCTATGAATTATAGATTAGTGCATACAGGACAGCACTATGATAAAAACTTAAGTGATACCTTTTTTGAAGAATTAAACATTCCGTTTCCAGATAGCAATTTAGATGTTAAAAGTGGCACACAGGCAGAACAAACTGCTGCAATAATGATTGGTTTTGAAAAAGAATTACAGCAAAACCAATGTGATTTAGTAATGGTTGTTGGTGATATAACTTCAACCATGGCTTGCGCAATTGTAGCAAAAAAAGCAGGAATAGCTGTTGCGCATGTGGAAGCTGGAATACGCTCAGGAGATATGCAAATGCCTGAGGAAATTAATAGAATTGTAACTGATAGTTTAACCGATTACTTTTTTACAACTTCTAATTATGCTAATGAAAATTTAGACAGGTTAGGTGTTTCAAAAAATAAAGTTTTTTTTGTTGGAAATGTAATGATTGACACCTTATTTAAAAACTCATCTAGACTTAAAAAGCCAAAGCTTTGGAATGCTTTAAACTTAAAAGAAAGACAATATTTGGTTATGACACTTCATAGGCCAAGCAATGTAGATGAGGAAAAAAAATTAAAAAAGATTATTCATCAAATAGTAAAACTTGGGAAAGATTATCCGATTATATTTCCTGTTCACCCTCGAACAAAAAAACTTTTAGAAGGCTTAAATTTAAATTTTAAAAATATGCATTATGTTGAGCCTCTGAGTTATTTAAATTTTAACTACTTAGTAAAGAATGCCTTTGCTGTGCTTACTGATTCTGGAGGAATTACAGAAGAGACTACAGTAATGAATGTTCCTTGTATTACTCTCCGCGACTCAACAGAAAGACCCGAAACTTGTGACATTGGAACCAATGTTTTAGTCGGAAATGATAATAATAAGATTGAAGAAGCTTTTAAAAATCTGCTTTCTGGAGACTGGAAAAAAGGTCAAGCTCCTGAACTTTGGGATGGAAACGCTTCAAAACGTATTGTTGATTGTTTATCAAAAATTCATAAACTTTAATGAAGGATATTCTCATCATTACAAGCTATTATCCTCCTGAAATTGGAGCAGCTTCTAACAGGATTTTTCACCTAGCAAAAGGCTTACAAAAACATGGTTTTAACGTTTCAGTAATTACACCATTACCTAACTATCCTACTGGTAAAATATTTGATAAATACAAAGGGAAATTTAAAGAAACCATTATTGAGAACAATATAAATATACATAGATTATGGGTTTATGCATCGGTTTCAAAAAATAAATTTTTACGCTTAATTGCAATGCTTTCCTATAGTTTTAGTTTGATTTGGTTTTTTGCTTTTCATAAGATTCCAAAAACAGTAATCGTGCAGTCTCCTCCTTTGTTGGTCGCTTTTACATCTATGCTTTTTTTACGATCTAAAAAAAGAAAACTCATTTTAAATGTAAGTGATTTATGGCCAATTGCAGGATTGAAGCTTGGAGCTTTTAAAAAGAATTTTAGTTATAAAATACTTGAAAAAATTGAAAGCTTTAATTATAAAAAAGCAGATTTAGTTTTAGGACAAAGTGAAGAAATATTGACACATGTAACCTCGTTATTTCCAATAAAAGAGACTCATTTGTATAGAAATTATCCTAATCTTGAGGTTCCAGATATAGAATTTAAAGATTCCTCTGAAGGAAAATTAAAACTTGTTTATGCTGGATTAATAGGTGTGGCACAAGGTGTCCACACGCTTTGTGAACAATTGGATTTTAGAAATATAGTGTTTCACATTTATGGTTCTGGAGCTGAGCAAAAGCATATTGAAACTTTTATGGCAGAGCATCCAGAACTTTCCATTTATTTTCATGGTAGGGTTGAAAGAGAGGAACTTCATAAACTATTACCACAATATGATGTTGCAATCATTCCATTGTTAAACAGAATTTATGGTTCAGTACCTTCAAAGATATTTGAATATGCTAAATTTGGGTTGCCTATTCTATATTTTGGTGGTGGAGAAGGTGAGGTTTTAGTGAAGAAATATAATTTAGGATGGACTGCAGAAGCTGGAAATTATGAGAACTTAAACCTTATGATTTCAAAAATTAATGTGCTAAAAATAACCTCTAGTTACAAACAAAAAATAAAGTTTACTGCACAAGAGAATTTTGATTTTAATAAGCAGTTGAATATAATAATTGATTATTTTAATAAGCTTTTTCCTCTCCTTTAACGGCATTTCTTGCCGTTTGAATTATTATTTTAAGGTCTAAAAGCAATGACCAATTTTCTATGTAGAATATATCATATTTTACACGACCAATAATATCTTTATCTGTTTCAACCTCGCCTCTAAATCCACTTATTTGAGCTAATCCTGTTATTCCAGGTTTTACAAAATGGCGTACCATAAACTTGTCTATGCGTTTTGCGTACATATTGGTGTGGCTAACCATATGAGGTCTTGGGCCAACAACAGACATATCACCAAATAACACATTGAAAAATTGAGGTAATTCATCAATACTAGTTTTGCGAATAAATTTCCCGATTTTAGTAATTCTTTGATCGCCTCGAGTAGCTTGATAAAGATGTGCATCCTTATTGGGTGTCATTGAGCGAAATTTATAACAATCAAATTCCTTATAGTTAAATCCATTTCTAGACTGTTTAAAAAATACTGGTCCTTTAGATTCCAACTTGATTATAATTGCTAAAATTGGAGTTAACCATGACAGGATAAAAACAATAATGAAAGAAGAAAAAAGTATATCAAATAATCTTTTTAAAAATTTGTTTATTGGTTCTTGAAGAGGAATTTCACGTAATGACAAGATTGGAATATAATCATAATACTCGTACTTTAATTTTTTTGAGAATATGTCTTTAATGTCTGGAATAAACTTCAGTTCGCGTAAATTGTTATCTGCAAAATCAATCAGATCATTAATTTGTTCGTTCGACAATTCTTTTGCTGAAAAATAAATTTCATCAATATTATTTTCTTGAATAAAGTCAAAACATTTTTCCAAACTAAATTTATCATCTTTAACATTAAATTGCCCTTTAAATCGATATCCAAAATCTGTTCTTGTATTAAAAATATGTATGAGTTGGCGCGTTTTTTCATTGTTGCCAACAACTATTACATTTCTTCTATTTCCTCCCAATTCTGCTCTATATCTTTTTAATAAAAAATGCGTTGTAAATTTAAACACTGACACTAGCAAAAAGATGGTGAGTAAATAGTTGCCTAATGCTAACCTACTCACATTGGGTTGTTTAAAAAACCCTATAAAGGCATAAAGCACTATTGAAAATAGTATAAATTGTTTTAATAAAAGTGTTATTATTTGTACAATCCTAGTATGCCTTTGTATTTCATAAAAATTATTGCTTACAGAAATAATAATCCAAACTAAAAATATATATAAAATAAAAAAATAAACATTGTCCAGGTTTGTATGAAACAAAAAAATAGCACTTATAACAATAATTAAATCAATTATTGCAAATAAAGGTTTTATATAGCCTGAATATCTGCCTTGTTTATACTCCATTTATCTTCTAATGTGATTTGAAAAATCCTTATGCTCACTCTTGTATAACTTTTCTTCTGATAAACTTTTAAAGTAATTAAAGGTCTTTTTCATTCCTTCTTCTCTCTCAATCTTTGGACTCCAATCTAATAATTTTTTTGCTAATGAAATATCTGGTTGTCTTTGCATTGGATCATCTACTGGTAATTCTTTATAAATTATTTTTTGATCTGACTGCGTCAATTTAATAATTTCTTCAGCAAAATCTTTAATTGAAATCTCATTTGGATTTCCAATATTCACTGGAAATGCATAGTCACTAAATAATAATCTGAATATCCCTTCAACTTGATCATCAACATAGCAAAATGATCTTGTTTGTAATCCATCCCCAAAAATTGTTAAATCTTCACCTCTTAAAGCTTGTCCCATAAATGCAGGAATAACTCTACCATCATTGAGTCTCATTCTTGGTCCATAGGTATTAAAAATACGAACTATTCTGGTTTCCAGACCATGAAACCTGTGATAAGCCATTGTGATAGATTCTTGGAAACGTTTGGCCTCATCATAAACACCTCTTGGTCCAATTGAATTTACATTACCATAATAATCTTCAGTTTGTGGATGAACCAATGGGTCTCCATAAACCTCAGATGTTGATGCTATTAATATTCTAGCATTTTTTGCTTTGGCCAAACCTAATAAATTATGTGTGCCTAATGAGCCAACTTTAAGTGTTTGAATAGGAATTTTTAAATAGTCTATTGGGCTTGCAGGAGAAGCAAAATGAAGTATAAAGTCCAAAGATCCTTCAATTTTTACAAACTCAGTGACATCGTGTTCGATAAATTGAAAATTTGGATTGTTATTAAGATGTGCAATATTATCAATATCTCCTGTAATAAAGTTATCCATCCCAATTACATGGAATCCCTCATTAATAAACCTATCACATAAATGTGATCCTAAAAAACCTGCCGCTCCAGTAATAAGTACCTTTTTCAATATCAATAACTTTAATATTAAATTCTAATGATTAATTATTTATTCCGTTCCACTTCCAATTTTATAATACACAAATCCAATACTTTCGAGTAAGTTTCTGTCTAAAATCCCCCTTCCATCAAAAACAAAAGCTGGTTTTTGCATTTGCTCGTAAATATTTTTCCAATTGTATGTCGTAAACTCTTCCCATTCTGTTAGAATTGCTATACCATGTGAATCTTTGTAAGCACTGTAAGGTTCTTTTACTACTTTTAGTAATCGTTTATTTTCTTCTGGAAGTCTTGTGTTTAAATAATCTAAATCAGCATAAATGCGTTCTTCAGAAACCTTAGGGTCATAAACTACAATTTCGGCTTGTTCATTTAATAAATTATCTGCTACCTTAATCGCCGCAGATTCACGTGTGTCATTCGTGTCTTTTTTAAAGGCCCAGCCTAAAAATGTAATTTTTTTACCCGAAACAGTATTATATAAGGTCTGTACTATATTGTCGGAAAATCGTTGTTTTTGGTGGTCATTCATAATAATGACTTGTTCCCAATAATTTGCGACTTCCTCTAAGCCATAGCTTTTTGCTATATAAACTAAGTTGAGAATATCTTTTTGGAAACATGAACCTCCAAACCCAACTGAAGCATTTAAGAATTTTGGTCCGATCCTACTATCCATTCCAATGGCTTTTGCCACCTCATTGACGTCTGCTCCAGTTTTTTCACAAATTTCTGACATGGCGTTTATGGACGATACACGTTGAGCAAGAAAGGCATTTGCAGTAAGTTTTGACAACTCTGATGACCATACGTTAGTGGTTAAAATGCGATCTTTAGAAACCCAATTTGCATAAATATTTACTAAAGCTTGAATAGCTTTTTGGCCTTCGGGTGAGTTGTCTCCTCCAATTAGCACTCTATCTGGTGATAAAAGATCGTTAACCGCTGTACCTTCAGCCAAAAATTCCGGATTAGAAAGAATTTGAAACTGAACATTGTTTCCAGTGTTATCTAATATACTTTTTATTGCTGATGCAGTTCGTACAGGTAAGGTTGATTTCTCAACCACAATTTTATCTTCTTTTGATACCCTGGCTATTTGACGTGCACACAATTCTATATACTTAAGATCTGCAGCCATGCCTTTTCCTTTTCCGTAGGTTTTGGTAGGCGTGTTTACAGAGATAAATATCATTTCGGCATTGTCAATAGCTTCATCTACTTCGGTTGAGAAGAATAAATTTCTTCCTCTTGCTTCTTTTATAATATTATCCAATCCAGGTTCAAAAATAGGTAATTGTGAAATGTCTTCAGAATTCCACGCATCAATTCTTGATTTATTAATATCGACAACTGTTACTTTTATATGTGGGCATTTTTGTGCAATGACTGCCATGGTTGGTCCGCCAACATAACCTGCGCCAATACAGCAGATTTTTTTTATGTTCATTTATCTTCCTTTAAAAAACAAAAATAGCAAAGTAGTATTAAAAAAATGGCTTATTGAAATAATAATCATTAATAGAGATTTAATAAGTGTGGTAAATAGTGAGTGATGCTTAGATTACTTTTTGAATTTTTCTTTCAAAACAAGATTTATAAATTTTAAATTTCCGATTAAGTAGCGTTTCCACATTCGCCTAGGTTCTTGGATGAATCTGTAAAACCATTCTAATCCAGATTTCTGCATCCATAAAGGAGCGCGTTTTACCTTTCCTGACACCACATCAAAACTACCACCAACACCCATTATGAAATTTACATTTTTCAGCAAATTTTTATTCTGATATAAAAAGTTTTCTTTGGTTGGAGAACTTATTGCCACAAATAAAATATTGGCTCCACTTTCTGAAATTTGTCTTGCTATATCCTGTTCTTCCTCCTTTTTAAAATAGCCGTTTTTGTATCCTGCTATGATGTTTGAAGAATATTGATTGGAATACTTATCAACCACAGCTTTAACAACCTCTTCTTCTGCGCCAAAAAAGAATACTTTGTAGTTTTTTTGATGAGCCAATGCTACCAGATTAGTCATTAAATCTATTCCTGCCACTCGTTCTTTAAGGGGTTTTCCTAAAATTTTAGAAGCCCAAACTACTGCCTGCCCATCAGCATTAATCAAATCACTTTCGTTGACACTTTTACATAATTCGAGGTCATCCTGCATAGAAACAATCTTTCCTGCATTTACAACCACATGATGAAGTTGTTCCTTGTTATCAATAATCTGTTCAATCTCTAGCAAGGTTTCTTGCATTGAAAGATTATGAATATGTGTATTAAGTATGTTGATTTTGTTCATTCTGCTTAAAAAAATCCTTTAGAATAATTACATTATTAATGTTCACATTAAAAACCATTAACTAACCTCACTAAATATCGTAACTGAATCGTTTTTTTTTAATTTATCGCTTATAAATTTATCAAACTTTTTTAGAGAATAATCAGTAAATGCTTTTGGATGCCCAATAATTACGAAATTTAGTTTGCCTTTTTTTAAATAAGTATTATACGCTTTGTTTAGTAAAGACGCTTTATATCCATCCATTGAAACTACAGAAAAAGAAGATTTAGTTAACAACCTTTTTATTTGATTATTTGAAGTTGGAGATGCAAAGCCATCTCCATGTGTCCGATGCTTTTTTAAACCACTTTTTTTAATAAATATAAACTTCCAGAAAAAGAAAGGTGAAACTTTTGTACTAGCAATAGGAATCTCTAGAAATAATCCTTTTTTATCTTCTTCACAAGGGTTATCTGAAAACCTCCAAAGGTCTAAATCTTTAGATGTTTCAAAATCATACCATTGTGTTTGTGTTGAGTTTTTGCCTTTATAAAAAACAGTACTATCTATTTTTAAACCACATTCTAAAAAAGCTTTTTTAAGCTTTTCAAAAGGTTGTATGCACCAGCCACCTGCTCTGTATGCATATATTTTTTCACAAGTTATCTCTTCTAATATCGATTTATATCTAAAAAAAATATCTGTTATTTGGTTTTCTGAAAATGCATCCAATCGATATCTTGAAAGGTCAAAACTCCAACCATCCTCATTATAAGTTGTATCTTCCCAATGTGGATGGACGTGTAATTGGATGTCATGCCCATTGTCTGAAAGTTCCTTTATTTGATTACTAACCAAACGGTAATCTTTCTCCAATTTTGGATATTTATGTTTGAATTCCTTTAGTTTAATTAAATATCCAGCGTCAACAAAAAAAACACATTTAAAACCGTGTTTATCAGCAATTTCAATTAGCTTATTAGTAGGTTCTATAATACATTTTTCAGGAGTTCCAGAATTCCCGAAAAAAAGCTCATAATCTAGAGTAATATAAATATTCATCCTTTATTTTTATAGATACTTTTTCCTTCTTTAGCTATTTCCATCAACGTATAAGTAACTGCTCTTGCATTTGCCAAAAACATAGGGACCCCTTTATAATTCCATTGACTCAAATTGGAATCGCCCATATATTTCTTTAAAATTGTTAAGTCTCTGCTTTTGGACAATGAGTCTGTATAACATTTTAAATCATATAAGGTAGATTCATCTTTGTTAATTAGTTTAACAGGAATAATGTTATATTTCCTTTCAATAGGAAAGGGGAAATCTTCTTTTAATAAATCTTCAGCAACATGAACATGTGTTAGGTTTCTATAATAATAAACACCTAATCCCAATACTTTTGTCTTATAGGAGTCCATAATTCCAAAAGGGGTGTTTTTGCCAAAAGTCGTATCATTTTTATGATGGTTTACTGTAAGCTCCTCTGCTTTAGGGCCATAAGCAGCAATACTATGCGTTGGATGAATACTTCTTAAAACCCCTTTTTTTCTTCTAAATAATTCATTTAAAAGTCCTACTGTCGTGGGTGTTTTATCAACATTGAATATATTCTTTTTTAAATAATACTCTTCTATTCCACTATTTTTTTTCCCTAACGTAAAAACAGGCATGACCAGAGTGATTCCTTTCGCTTCAGAATACTTTATCAAAGCATCCAACAGCTCTTTAACATTACCTTTATACATCGGCAATAAATTGTTAATTGAGCTATGAACCATTAAAAAATCGAAAGTGTCTTTTCCGAGTTTTTTTTCTATTTCTAAAGTTAAATCTTTTGTAGTGAAGCTTCCATTAAAAAAAACAACAATTTTTGGGTATTTATTTTTGAAATAAATAATCTTTTGCTTGATTTTATTTTTTAACTCTTTGGAAAAAAGATTAATAAAAAAAATTATTATTTTATCTTTCATGTTAAACTTCTAAAGTTCAATAACCACAGAACCCCAAGAGTAGCCTACTCCAAAGCCGCACAACATGATCTTGTCTCCTTTTTTCACAAGGCCATTAACTATACATCTTTTTAAAGCAATAGGAATAGTTGACGAAACAGTGTTCCCTAAATCCCCAATATTGTTATAATACTTGTCTTTACTGATTTTTAGTTTTTTTGTCAAAAAGCTTATCATATATTCGTTAGCTTGGTGAAAAATAAAAAAATCAATATCAGATTGTTCAAGTTTGTTTTTTTTTAAAGTTTGCTCAACAACCCCAGGGATTTGCTTACTAACAAAATAGAAAATTTCAGAACCATTCATGTATAAATCATTTGCTGTTCTTTCTTCATTTCTTGTTCCAATTATAACTTCCGCTTTATGATCATAGCGGCATTTCATACCTCCATTAGGGACTATTAAATTCCCATAACCTTCTCCATTCGTACCCAATACAAAGTCTCCTATCTGTTGATTTTCGCTCTTTTCTACAATAATAGCAGAAGCTCCATCCCCAAAAATCATTCTGTTCCCTAAGTCTTTTGAATTTAAATGCTTAGAATAAGTTTCAGCCATTACGAGTAATACATTATTTGCTACACCAGCAGAAATAAATCCTTTAGCAATAGTTAAACCGTATATAAAACCTGAACATCCCTGATTAATATCAAAAGCCCCAACTTTGTTAGATAACCCCAACCTTTCTTGTAACAAACAGGCAGAAGTAGGCAGGTAATAATCAGGGCTTTGAGTACATAAAACAATAAAATCTATTTTGTTTTTGTCATAGGTTTCAAATAGTTTCTTACATGCCGCTTCACCTAAATCCAATGCTGTTTGTGTCTCTAGTGCAATATGCCTAGAGAACACCCCTATCTTTTTTGCCATTTTGGCTACATCTCTATCAGGAAATTCCTGTTGTAACCCCTCATTGGAAAGTACTTTCTCGGGTAGAAAGTATTCTATTTGCTTTATTGATGCAGACATTATAATGTATTGATATATTCAACAAGTGTTTCTACATCTTTAAAATTTATTAGGAAATCAGCCTTTTCCTCATTTAAAATTTTAACTTCATTTCCAAAAGTTTCGGCGTACTTTTCTTCCATATCAACAGACAGAACAACTAAGTCCATACTATCGACTGCTTCTTGTATTTTTGTTTTCTCACTCGGATTTTCAAAATTACTTATCATTTCTTCTTTCCCGAAGTTATGTAAACACTCTAAAACAATCTCTTCAATTTTTTTTCTTTTATCCATTCTTCTTCTTTTAATAAATTTCATAGAAACTCTTCCTAGAATTATATAAGGCTCTATGTCAAATGCTTTTCACGACAAAAATAGGAAAGTAAGATGAAAATGTACTGATTAAATTATTATTCTTAAAAAAAGACATTGAAAGCAGGTATTGAAAATGAAAATCAATATTATTTTGAAAAGTGAATTAAGTCCAAAAGTTGTACTATGGATTGAAATAATATTTAGATTTTTGTGTAAACCTATTTTTGGGCAAGACACTTTGTCTCAACTGTAAATCCATTTATAGCCACAATTACACCTGCGTTATCAACCACAGATGTAATCGTTGTCTTTAATCTATGGTTTGTTTAATCTTGGCAAGGATTTCTTTCATACTAAGATTATCTACATTGGTATTAAGAAAATTATATCGAGACATATTGGATTAGGAATGATGGGGTAATTTATCTTGAATAATAGAATTCAACATCAAGGTAACAAAAAAAACATAAAAAGTTATACCCTTATGCACATCTAAGATAGATTCCGTTAAACTAACTCCGCTAATAATAAATATAAATGCAGCTAAAAGCATGTTTTTTTGCCGTATGGATATATACATTGGTAAAAAATATATTGTAAATAAAGCGATACTACCTCCTATTAATCCATTTCTTGCCAAGTTTTCTAAAAACTGATTATGAGAATTATATCTATACTTGTGCCCCATTACAAAATTCATTTTTTTATATTCTTTTACAAGTTCGTCTTTAACATCTCCTGTGCCAGTACCAAGCCAAAAGTTATTTTTTAGAACCTCTAAAGTGGCTTCAATTTTTCCAAATCGAGAGGATATACTTTGATAGTTATTTCTGTCAAAACCTATTTCTTCTACTTTTAAAAGTTGGTTGAATTTTTGCTTAAGGGCTGGAATAGTTACTAAAAGTGTAATGCCTATCAAACTGGTAAAAAGAAGAGCAATAGCTCTTTTAGCATTAGATTTAATAATAAGTATTATAGATGCGCCTAAGGACAGGATAGATAAAATGAAAATAATTCTTGCTGAAGTGAGTATCGCAGAAATTAGAAAAAACACGGCTAAAAATAAAAAGGTCTTTTTACTTTTTTTAATAAAGAAGTCGAAGCAAATCCAAAAAGCCAGTAGATTGTACATACCAAGATATGTGGAATGATAAACATCCAGTGTAACAATCATATAAAATTTAGAGCCAAAATTAAAATTGTAAAAAAACAGATAGACTAAATACAGATTAGTTAGTGAAAGTCCTAAAAGAAATGATTTGTACAATTTTACTTGATTAATGTATTTGCCAAGACTAAAAAAAATAAGTGGAAAAGCTAAAAAGCTCAAATTCTTTGACAAAAAGCCTAAGCCATAGCTTGTATTTGAAGTATTTATAAGACCTAATGCATAAATAACAAACGGAATGCTAATAAATAAATAAAAATACCTAACAGGTTTAAAAATTTTATTCTTAAAAGTGATTAAGTTGATGATACTCAACGCTGTTAAAAGTATTATTGTAATACTGCTGTAGTTTAATTTTACAGGAAGAACCGTAAAAAGGACAAAAAGTATTAAAAGAAAATTAGTTGATTTTACTATAATTTTTTTTAAGTTCATACATTAAAATTAAAATTAAAGTAACATTAAAAGGATAATTAACTATTGTATTACCAAAAAACATTGGCACAGCAATTAAAATGACAATATTAAAGTTTTTGTTGAGTACTTTATATACTTTCCTAAAAAACCCTAAAAACAACAATAAGCCTAGTACACCATACTCCAGTAAAACTTTAACAAAATCGTTATGAGGATCTTTATCCATAAACTCGTAAGGCATATATCCTTTTGTTAAATGATCGACACCAACCCCAAAAGTTATTTGGAGAAAAGATTCTGAAAAAAATGTATACATTAGTTTAGACCAATATATAATCCGCCATACAAAAGAACCAAAACCTCCTGCTCTATTTACACCATCTATAGTATAGATTTCAACTCTTTCCATTACAAATTCATAAGTTAAAAAATTAACGGATTCTAATTGATATGCTATTTTTTCTGAAAAATTTATCGCAAATATAGTTGCAATGATAGTGAGTACTAAAAAAGTGATTTTTTTTACAAATGATATTCTTTTAGATTTTATTGCATTATAACCTAGTAGCACTAAAAGAACCAATATACCACCTGTTGATGTTGTTAATATTAAAGACACAATAAGCCCTATGATACAAAAAAGATTAACTTTTTTATTTTTAAATGGTTTGTGAAAAATGAAAAAATAAATAGTCATTGACAAGACATACGCTAGATGGTTAGAGTGGTCCCAAGTATTTCGGTAGCGTCCCCACTCCAAAAATTGATAAATCCCAACTGGTATCGTTAAAACAAAGTAAAAAGCTGCGATTTTAAAAAAGTGTTTAATGTCTTTTATATTCACATAGGAAATTAATACTGCAAATAAAAAGTAGGCCAAGAATCTTAACAATCCTTTTATTGAAAATATTTTTATCTCAAAATATAATATGGATTGTACTACAAAAAAGCCTAGAACAACTAAAACAACATATAAATAAATCTTACTGATTGGGTTTAGGGTTAATCTTGATTCTTTTTGATTTGATATATAATAAATAGATAAAAACGGAATTAAAACATAAAGGCCTTGATGAAAAAAGCCTGCAAGAAAAAAGCAAAAAAGTATTACTATAACATTCACTATTAGTACTTATGGATTAATCTGTTAAACATATAATATCTAAAATAGTTTCTTAATTCACTTTCTTTTATTCGTGGTTTTCTTTTTATAGCGCTTTTAATATAGCCCATAAAAAAAGTATAGCCCGTTTTAAAACTCTTTTTTTTAAAAGTAAAGTGAAAAAACTTGAAAACAATATAAAACAAAGTATGCCCTCTAAAATATGCATGATACCCTTTACTCTGAGGGTTTGATAACCTTACATCGATCTCTCTCGAAACAACTTTAGCAGACTTTAAAGTTTCCGTTTTCCAGCCTTTTAAATGTGCTAAAGCCAGAGAAACAGTATCTGCTGTGGGAACAACCATATAACCAGACTCATCAAAACACTCCTTTTTCCAAAGCCTGCTGTTTCCTCTTACAAAATTAGGGTCTGCAATATGTAATTTTCCTTCTTCGGTATAGGTTAAACCACTAGATATTCCAATTTTTGAATTACTTTTTAAAAAATTCGTTAATTTATAATAATAATCTTGCTCTGGAAACACATCGCAATCTAAAATTCCTATACAATCAAGCGTATTAAAAAAGGATGTTTCTTTAATATATTGAAATCCTGTATCAATAATTGTTGCATATTTTTTACCAACACGATAGGTGGTGTCTTCAAAATTTATATTAATAACTTTAAAGTGTTCTACATTTTTAATTGTAGTAATTTTATTCAAATATTCCTTGCTACCATCGGTACTATCATTTTCTATAATTACTAAACATTTTATAGGGATTGTTTGACTCTCTAAGGTCTTAAGAAATTTATCTATATTATTTATTTCATCTTTAAGAGGTGTTACTAATGCTATATTGGGATTGTAATCAGTCATTATATGTGTTTACTTTGTTTAACATTAAAGAATCTCCTATTTTTTGTTTTTTACCATCTATTTCTTTGAACATATAAATTTTCATTTTCTTTATTTGATCTTCTTTTATTTTGATTTCTTTTAAAATGTACTTATGCTCTTTTACCTCAACTAATTTAGGTTTAAAGTCCCAATTTTCTATTCTTTTAGTTCCATTGTCATCAATAATCCACACTCTTACTCCAAGTTCATTTATGTCATTAAAAACCTCTTCAGTTGTTGAGTTATTTAATTTAAATACTAATGTTTTATTACTATTTTTCTGGTCTCTAATAACACCTATTTCTTTTATTGTAATGTTTTTATGGATTTTAAAATTAACTTCTTTTTTGTTGCTCAATATGTCCAGCCCTCTTTCTAAATACAGTTCTGTTTTGGGCTTGCATGCAAACGTTATTGTAAGCAAGAAAAAAATTAAAATTTCAGCATGTTTTTTACTCATTATACTCCCTTTTAAGCTTTACTTTCCCTTGTTTTTTTTCTAAACCTATTTGTTAAGTAATATTGTATTTCGTCAACAAGCGTCTTTAGTCTGTCTTTTGCTCTTATTCTATACTTAACAGGTTTAAAGCATTGATAGCCAAAAGATTTCATAATAATTTTACATTGAGATTCAATAATTAGAATGTCGTTGTTTTTAAGTTCATTTTTCCATTTTTCTATCCTCGATTTATCTAAATTCTTCCCAACTAAAGCGTGTTGAGAAGCTGTATATCCTGGGATTTTAAATCCATTTCCTTCAAGCAGTAAATCGCTATAAGTAATACCAATAAAATCACATGATTTGTTGAGTTCCAATTTAGCATTAGTTAAAACATCCTCGTACTTAATTAGGTGTATTCTGTTTGGGTACATCTTTTGCAACGAGAAATAAATTGCTGCATATTCTATCCAGATTTCACTTAATTTTAAAGGTGTATTCGCTCCCCAATCCAAACCTTTTACAGATGCATACACAGCCCTTGGGTCTCTAACAATAAAGATAAATTTTGATTCTGGAAAAAAGTCGTTTAAAATATCAAAATACTTTATACTGCTTGGCGTATGATCTATTCTAGTAATCTCTTTTTCAGTTATTTCTGAATGATTTTTAAAAAATTGCTTAAGTGTATTTTCAATTATTGTGTTAAAATTAGAGTACTCTACTTTTTCAGGAAGATTCTTTATTTTATTGGGGCTAATATTCCATTGTTTAAACCGATAGTTATTATTTAAAAAACTAATTAAATCTGTTTTTTTGACAGCTAACGATTCTTCAGGTAAATGTTTATAAATAAAATCAATAAAAAAATCTGATTCTGGTGTGGTTACGCAAGAACTTCCATTTCCTAGCATGCTAGCAAGCATTGTTGTACCGCTTCTAGGGCATCCTGTTATAAATACATGCTTCATTACTTTTTACTTCCTGTTTTTTAATACACCAGTATTTCATTAAATATCCCTAATGTATTCTTAAAACGCAAAATTACAATTACTAAAAAACTTAACACTAAAAATAAGTAGATAGTTTCTGTTATAACAAAATTTGCTGAGCTCAATCTATAAATGCATCGCTCTCACTTTTTAATTTTTCAATTAGGTTAAGATAATTAAACTTTCTTATTAGACAGCCATTTAGTGATTTTTCAACTTCTTTGATTCTTTGCTCAGATACTTTTCTAGGGGCTGTTTTATTTAATTGGTTTAATTACTTCTTCCATTTAAAATTAAAATAACTAACAATGTTCATTTTTCTCTTTAAATAAATCGCTCCATAAATATTCCAAAAGGTCATACTAATCAACGTTGCAATAGCAGCTCCAATGGCTCCATACTGTGGAGTGAGAACAAAATTTAATATAATATTTATAGTTAGAGCGGCCAACAAAATATTTTGATGTATTTTTTGACGACCAGTCATTTGTAATATAAGACCAACAGAACCAGATAATGAATTAATTAATTGCCCTGCACTTAGTGTTAGAAGTACAACCACTCCAGCCAAAAACTCTTGACCGAAAAGCCCCAACAAAAACTTATGAAATAAAAAGATTAAAAGAACAACTATTAGTGTGATAATAAAATTAACATTAGTTGCAAAGTTAATAATCCTTTTAAGTTCTTTTTCATTAGAGTTTTTATGGTATTTTGCTATTTTAGGTGCTAATATAGAGTTAATTGCCTGTAGAGAAAAGCTTGTTAACATTGCTATTTTTAAAGCCACATTGTAAATTCCTATTGTATTGTCTGTTTCGTAAATCCCTAAAACAATAGTATCTGTCCATCCAAGAAACACTATAACAACACCTGATAACATCATGGGGAATGCTTCTCTTAAAAATAGCCAAGAGTTAGAGACAGAAAAAACTTTAATGGTTTCAAATTGTTTAAACGCAAAATAAACACTACCAATAGCCAACACAAATATTCCATAAAAATGTGCTTTAATCGCTGTTAAACCATCAGGGATAAAACCATAAAAAAGTAATAAAAATGCTAATAAAGTTAATAAAAACCGCCCTGGATTATTAAAAAAGGCGAAGTAAGTGTTTTTCTTTAAGGACCTAAATAACCCAGCGCAAACTAGAGTTATTGTCCAAAAAGGAATTGTTAGTGCTGACCATATAATATATGGCTCTAATTGTGGTTTTTTAAATATCTTTATTGATATTGCTTCTTTAAAAAAATACAATACAAATGCTAAAAGTGAAGAAAATATAAATGCCTTTAACAGCACTTTAAAAAATAGACCTGAATCATTTTTATTTGACTCAATCGAGAAGAATGGAATCAAATTTACATCTATCCCTAGTCTGCCAAAAATACTTAAACACATTATTAGTGTAAAACTCAAAGAAATCAAGCCCAATATGCTAGCTCCATACTCACGAGCTATTAAAAAAGTGAAAATATAGCCTAGAAACAATCCTCCTAGCCTAAGAATCAAAAAAGAAAATCCTTTGTTAAGGATCTCTTTATAATCTTCATTATTAAAAACTTGTTTAATTATTTTTTTCATTTAAATAATTTCAATAAACTTATCTAATTGTTTTATAAAAAGCTTTGTACCATTCTACAAATTTATGGACTCCTTCATTAATGTTAACAGTGCTAGCATAACCCATTTTTTCTAACTCTGAAACATCAGCCCAAGTACGAGGTACATCGCCTGGTTGCATAGTTAAAAATTCTTTTTTAGCCTTTTTCCCTAAGCTGTTTTCTATTGCTTTTATAAAATCACTTAAAGACGCTGGCTTTCCGTTACCAATATTAGACAATCTATAAGGTGCTAATTTTTTACTTTCATCTGCTACTTTAGGTGGATTGTTTAAAACTATTTGTATGCCATTTATAATATCATCAATATAAGTAAAATCCCTACTCATATTTCCATGATTAAAAACTTTTATCGACTCGCCCTTGTCTATTGCTTTTGTAAATAAAAAAAGTGCCATGTCTGGCCTGCCCCAAGGACCATAGACTGTAAAAAACCTCAAGCCTGTTGTTGGAATGTTATAAAGGTGACTATATGTATAAGCCATTAATTCATTACTTTTTTTGGTTGCAGCATATAAACTAATTGGATAGTCTACATTATCTGTTACAGAAAATGGAATTTTTTCATTCTCGCCATAAACACTGGAGCTACTTGCGTATAATAGGTGTTTTATGTTGTTATGTCGGCAACATTCCAGTATATTTAAAAACCCTACTACATTACTATCAATATATGACTCTGGATTCTCTAAACTGTAACGAACTCCAGCTTGTGCTGCTAAATTACAAACTATATCAAATTTGTGATTTTTAAATAGTTTAGGTAAATTTTCACGATCTTCAAGATGTAATCGTACAAATGAAAAATACTCATAGAGTGTTGATGCATTTAAGTTATCAAATTGTTCTGCTTCAGCTTTTAAAATTCCTAATTCTTTAAGTCTGGCATATTTTAATTCCTTATCATAATAATTGTTAATATTGTCTAAGCCAACTACTTCATAACCTTCATTTAGTAGTTTTTTACATAGATGAAAGCCTATAAATCCTGCAGCACCAGTAACGAGTATTTTCATGATTCAAAAATTATTTTGTCACTCCACAAAAATCTAACACTACTTTATCTTTTGATAGCTTAAGATTTTTAAACTCGCTATGTGCGACTAAAAAAGCAATAATATCAGCTTTTTCTATAGCTTCAAGGTAATGAGTTAATTTAAACACCTTATGATCATCTATGTTAGGCTCAACTACGAAATAGCTTTCATTATTGGCATTTTGTAATACTTTTTGTGCAATATATTTTGCTGGAGATTCTCTAAGATCGTCTATATTTGGTTTAAAAGCTAAGCCCATTAATGCAATGTTTGGTTTGCGGCCATGTTTCAGTTGGAATTCTAATTTAGCACTTTGTATTTTTTCTGCACACCAAAAAGACTTATAATTGTTTATTTCTCTAGCTTTACCTATTATTTGTGACTCCATCGGATAATCCGCCACAATAAAATAAGGGTCAACAGCTATACAATGACCACCAACTCCACAGCCTGGTTGTAAAATATTTACTCGTGGGTGCTTGTTGGCTAATTCAATTAATTTCCAAACATTAATATCTGCTTTATCACATATGAAGGACAATTCATTAGCAAAAGCTATTTGTACATCGCGAGAAGAGTTTTCAACCAATTTGCACATTTCGGCGGTTCGTGCATTTGTTTTGTGTAAATTACCTTTTATAAATTGCTTATAAAAATTTACTGCTTTTTCTGTTGATGCTCCATCAACACCTCCAATTACACGATCGTTATGCACTAGTTCATACATTACATTTCCTGGTAATACTCGCTCTGGGCAATATGCGATATGAAGTTTGCCTTTTAGCTCAGTTCGTTCATCATAGATTATGTCTTTCATCTTTTCTGTAGTTCCTATGGGAGATGTAGACTCTATTATGTAAAGATCACCTTCTTTCAACAAAGGAATAATAGCCTTTGTAGCGGCTTCTACAAACGAAATATCTGGTTCGTTCTTACTTTTAAATGGGGTTGGAACAACTATAAGGTACACATTGGCCTCAACAGGTTTTAAGTCAGCTTTTAAATAACCTTCTTTTACCGCTGTTGCTACTGCTGTGTCTAATTCTGGCTCAACTATATGTATATTGCCTGCATTGATAGTGTCTACTACTGTTGGATTAACGTCTACACCGTGTACATTAATATTATTTTGTGCTATTAAAGCTGCGGTAGGCAAGCCTATATAACCTAATCCTACCATTACCACTTCTGGTTTATTCATTGCATACCTTTTTTTTGGAAGCTATTTTTAATTATTCAGCTTTTTGGTTTTGTAATTTAACAGCATTAACAATACGTTCGCAAGCTTTTCCGTCTCCATATGGGTTGTGTAATTTACTCATAACCGCATATTGTTGAGCATTATTTAAAAGCCTATTGGAGGCATCAACAATATTTTGAGTATTAGCACCTACCAATAATACTGTGCCAGCTTCTACAGCTTCAGGACGCTCAGTAGTATCACGCATTACTAAAACAGGTTTTCCTAAACTTGGCGCTTCTTCTTGTACTCCGCCACTATCTGTTATTATAATATATGACTTTTCCATTAACCAAACAAAAGCTGAATATGACAAAGGAGCAATTAATTTAATATTGTTTATTCCCGATAACAGTTCGTAAACTGGCCTTTGAACATTAGGGTTTAAATGTACTGGATAAACAATCTGTACATCAGGGTGTTGTATTGCTATTTGTTTTAAGGCATCACAAATATTTATAAATCCTTGACCATGGTTTTCTCGTCTGTGTCCTGTGACCAATATTAACTTTTTATCTTCCTCTACAATTTTTTTAAGATTTTCAATTTCATTATCAATATAACTTGGCTGATTTACTTTATTCACACTAAACAATAAGGCGTCTATAACTGTATTTCCAGTAACAATAATACTGTCTTCTTTTTTATTTTCCTTTAAAAGGTTTGATTTTGATGTTTCGGTAGGAGCAAAGTGCCAATTACTAATTACACCTGTAACCGTTCTATTCATTTCTTCTGGAAAAGGGGAACTTAGATTGTAGGTTCTTAACCCAGCCTCTACATGACAGATTTGTGCGCCAAAGTAAAATGCTGCTAAACTTGTTGCTATTGTAGTTGTGGTGTCGCCATGCACATATACGTAGTCGGGTTTAAATTCTTCAAGTATTGGTTTTAATTCGGTGATAATGTCAGCCGTGAGTGAATATAGGTTTTGATTCGGCTTCATGATATTAAGATCATAATCAGGATTTATTTCAAAGAAGTCAAGTACTTGATCTAACATTTCTCTATGCTGTCCCGTAACACATATTTTGGTTTCAAATTCTGGATATTCTTTGAATTTTTTATATAAGGGCGCCATTTTTATGGCTTCAGGGCGCGTACCAATTACAATTAAAATTTTATTTAATATCATTCTGTTATTTCAATCAATATTAGTCTTTATTTAATTGTTTTATTAAGTTTTTTGAAAAATAGAATGCTGGATAGTGCTTCCCTTCTACTTTTTTTGTCTTAAGTATCCCACTTATTGAATCTATTTCTATATACTTGCTGAACCTTAAGAACTTGGTTAAGTCTTTAATAGTAGAAATATCAATAACTTTATTTTTATAGGAAATATTGATGTTGTCAATGGTAACCTCTTTAACTTCTTTATTTCCCAAATTAAAGGCAATATTTTTAGACATATTACCTTCATCAAATTTAGCAGTTATCCTTTCAAATTGAGAAGTAGGGGATATTGTTTCCATTATATGAATATTCTTTTTTTGAAGCTCATCAACCTCAATATTATTCATCATTATTTTAAAAACGCCTGGTTTATTGGTTTTAAAACTGAATCTTATTTCCAATTGCCTAGATACTTCTTCTGTTTTTTTTACTTGATTACTAACTTTCTGTTTTTCTGTTAATTCTTTGCAATTAGCAAATAAAATCATTGTCATTAATAAAAATAAAAAAGTTCTTTTCATTGCATCATATTTAAAATTATACTATCATTCCCGCTGCAACGGTTTCATTTGTTGAATCATCTACTAGTATGATACTTCCAGTTGTTCTGTTCTCTCTATAAGAATCAATCATAAGTGGTTTTGTTGTTCTTATTTTAACCTTAGAAATATCATTCATGTTAAGGTCCTTGTCTTCAGTATTACGTCCTAGACTTTCAATGTTTATTTTGTAAACAACTTCCTTAATCATAGCTTTTTGTTCATTACTCGTATGACGAATACTATATTTAGCTCTTGGCTTTGCAGAATCATTATGCAACCAACACAACATAACTTCAATATCTTGAACAGGCTCCGGCTTATTATTCGATCTTACAATCATATCTCCTCTACTTATATCAATATCATCTTCTAAAGTAATTGATACAGACATTGGGGCATAAGCTTCATCTAAAGTTATATCTAATGTGTCAATGGTTTTAATTTTGGATGTAAATCCAGAAGGCATTACAGTAACGCCATCACCAACTCTAAATATACCACTAGCAACTCTACCAGCATACCCTCTGTAATCTCTATGATTTTCATTTTGAGGTCTTAATACTGTTTGTACTGGAAACCTTGCATCTACTTTATTAATATCGCTACTAATGTGCATAGTTTCTAAGGTGTGTAACAACGGAGCTCCTTGATACCAATCTATCTTTTCAGATCTATTTACTACATTATCTCCATTAAGTGCACTAATTGGGATAAAACGAATATCCTGAACTAATAATTTAGATGAAAACTCTTCAAATTGATTAATCACTTTATTGTAAACTTCTTCAGAATATTCAACTAAATCCATTTTGTTAATACACACAATAACATGAGGTATTTGCAGTAAAGAAGCAATAAAAGAATGCCTTTTGGTCTGCTCTATTACACCATGTCTAGCATCTACTAATATGATTGCTGCATTAGCTGTAGATGCTCCAGTAACCATGTTTCTGGTGTATTGAATATGACCAGGTGTATCAGCAATAATAAACTTACGTTTTGGTGTTGTAAAATACCTATAAGCTACATCTATCGTAATCCCTTGTTCTCTTTCGTCTTTTAATCCGTCAGTAAAAAGTGCTAAATCTACACCATCATGGCCTTTCTTTTTACTTGTGTTTTCAATTGCTTGTAATTGATCTTCAAAAATAGATTTAGAGTCGTAAAGTAACCGCCCTATTAACGTGCTTTTACCATCGTCTACACTTCCTGCAGTTGTAAACCTTAATAATTGATTATTATCTAACATTGGCTTAGTTTGGTTTAAAAATATCCTTGACGTTTTCTATCTTCCATTGCAGATTCAGAGCGTTTATCATCGCTTCTGTTTCCTCTTTCTGTTTGGCGCATACCAGATACCTCATCTGCAATTTTATCTAATGTATCGGCATCAGATTCAATACCTCCTGTAATTGTTATATCCCCCAAAGTTCTAAATCGAATCTTTTTTGTAACAATTTCTTCATGATCTTCGAGAATTAAAAATTCTGAGTTTGGTATCCAAGAATTTTGCCTCCAAACTACCTCTCTTTCATGAGCATAATACAAAGAAGGGATTGCAATATTCTCTCTTTTTATATAATTCCAAACATCCATTTCGGTCCAATTACTAATTGGAAACGCTCTAAAATGCTCGCCTTCAAAATGTTTTCCATTAAAAATATTCCAAAGTTCTGGTCTTTGATTTTTTGGATCCCATTGTCCAAACTCATCTCTATGTGAAAAAAAGCGTTCCTTTGCTCTCGCTTTTTCTTCATCTCTTCTTCCTCCACCAATGGCACAATCAATTTTATTTGATTCAATAGCATCTAATAAAGTTGTAATTTGAAGAGCATTCCTAGTTGCATTCTTTCCCTTTTCTTCAGCAACACGACCTTCATCTATAGATTCTTGAACTGAACCCACAATAAGTTGCGCTCCTATATCTTTGATAATATCATCTCTAAATTGAATCGTTTCAGGGAAATTATGTCCTGTGTCAACATGCATTAAAGGGAACGGGGTCTTAGCTGGATAAAACGCTTTTTTAGCTAAATGAGTAACAAGAATAGAGTCTTTCCCTCCTGAAAACAATATAACTGGATTATCAAACTGAGCCCAAACTTCACGCAATATGTAAATAGCTTCACTCTCTAATTCGTCTAAATAATTTAAATAATACTTACTCATTGTTGAGTTGTAATTTTGGTGTTATAAAATCTACTATTCTATTTATAGCATCTTCAATAGATTCATCTTCGGTTTTTATTTCAATATCAGGTTTTTGAGGCGCTTCATAAGGCGCAGAAATCCCTGTCATATTCTTTATTTCTCCTGCTCTAGCCTTCTTATAAAGCCCCTTAACATCTCTTCGTTCACATTCTTCAATACTTGTATTAATATAAACTTCGACAAAGTTAACATCTTTAACGATAGTTCTAATACTCTCTCTATCTTTTTTATAAGGTGAAACAAATGCGGCTAAAACGACTAATCCTGCATCAATCATTAAATTAGATACTTCAGCAATGCGCCTAATGTTTTCTGTTCTGTCTTGGGGAGCAAAAGAAAGGTCGTTGTTAATCCCGTTTCTAATATTATCGCCGTCTAAAGAATAGGTTTTTATGCCTAAATCAAATAGGGCCTTCTCAACCAAATTTGCAATAGTTGATTTTCCAGAACCAGAAAGCCCTGTAAACCAAATTAAGAGCGAATTGTGTTCATTAGATTTAATTCTATCTTTCTTAGAAATTTGATAGGAATGAGAAATGATATGTTTTGACATATTATCTTTTTTTACCGAAAAAATAATTTCTAATTTTACCTAATGGTAATTTTAGCCATAATCTTTCGTGTAGGTAATAAAGTGCGAATTTCGTAAATAATTCTGTAAGTGCAATATATAATGCTACTTCATCAAAAGCATTCAAGACAGATCCGGAAATCAAGAACGTCATTGTTGTAGCTAAAACTCGCCAAGAGATAGTCTTCTTAAGTGTTCTCTTTTGAGTAACACGATTATTAATCAACAATCCTTGCCATATTCTTTCGTGTAAATAATAGACAAGAAGCTTGATTAAAAACTCAATAGAACCTATTTTTATTGCACTTTCAATACTACATTCTCCAATCAAACAAGTAATAAGCATTACAACAAGGATTGTGTCTGTAGTTGCTACAATTCTCCATGAAATGGCTTTTAAAAGGCTCCTAATATGCGACTCTGACTTGTATGAAGACATATATTAGTAGTGCTTTGAAACCAAAAACCATGGGTTCAGTAGGTTTTCCTTGTTATATAGAAGTGGTTTATTGGTTTGTTTAGATATAACGTTAACACCTACTGCATTACAAATCGCTTGACCTGCAGCTGTATCCCACTCCATTGTAGGTGCGAATCGTGGGTAAACATCAGCATTTCCTTCAGCAATTAAACAAAATTTTAATGAGCTCCCTTTTGAAACAATTTCAACAGATTTTCCTGAATTTTTTAAATCTTTAACAAAATCAAGTGTTTCTTGACTCATATGAGAACGACTTCCAACAACTTGAACTACATCTGCTATTGTTTTAGGTTGAAGTAATTTAGACGTATTAAGGATCGTTTCTATATCTGTATCATGTTGACTTAATTGGGTTTTATAAGCTTGGTTCTTTTCTACATCAGCAAAATAGAGTTCTTTGGTGGCTGGAACGTAAATAACACCAAGTTGTGGTTTTCCATAAGTTACTAAGGCTATATTTACCGTAAACTCTCCATTTCGTTTGATAAATTCTTTCGTGCCATCTACAGGATCCACAACCCAACATGTTTCCCATGCTTTTCTAATGGCGAAATCTATTTGTTTATTTTCTTCGCTAATGATTGGGAATTCTGTCTTTTCTAAATACGAATTGATAACATCATTAGCGCGCTTATCAGCTTCTGTTAATGGTGATTTATCATCTTTTATTTCGATATTAAAAGCGGTATCATAGACTTGCATGATAAATTCTCCAGCTTCAAGGCATGCCTGTATTGCTATTTGCAGGTGTTTATTCATTATAATTATTTAAGGCTTTTTTCAAACTGTCTCTCCAATATGGAATTTCTATATTAAGACAGGATTTAATTTTAGATTTATCTAATACACTAAAATGTGGTCGTTTAGCTGGTGTTGGATAGGATTCTGATTTAATTGGAGTTAGGTTGATGTCGCTCTGTCGCTCATCAAATATCGCTTTGGCAAAATCATACCAACTTGCTACTCCTTCGTTACTGTAATGATATAATCCGTATTGGTTATTTTTTGAATTAATAAACCTTATAATCGTTGAAGCCAAATCGGATGCATATGTTGGAGTTCCTATTTGGTCCACAACAACACTTAAATCATTCCTATCATTAGATAATTGTATCATGGTTTTTAAAAAATTGTTGCCGTACTCAGAATATAGCCATGCGGTTCTAATTATGAAATGCTGTTCAAGATGTTCTATTATGGCTTGCTCTCCTTTAAGTTTTGTTTGACCATAAACTCCCATTGGATTTGGAAGGTGATCTTCTTTATATGCGATTGACGTATTTCCATCGAAAACGAAGTCAGTTGAAACATGAATTAATACAACTTTATTTTTTTGGCATGTGGTTGCTAAATTTTTTGGGCCAATTTCATTCGCTCGAGTGGCCGCTACTTCATCGCTTTCGGCTTTATCAACAGCAGTATATGCAGCACAATTTATACAATAGTCAAAATTTTTCTCTCCAAAGTAAGCCTGAACCTCATCTGAATTAGTAATATCTAATTCTAAATAATCTGTATAAGTGACATTTAAATTAGCGATTTTTGATTCAATATCACTGAAGCATTTTGCGAGTTGACCATTGCCTCCTGTGACCAAGATGTTTATCATATTATTGAATTCTCTAGTGTAGGCAAAACTACATCTTTTTCTGAAACAATAAGTGAGTTTTCGGGTAACTCCCAATCAATATTTAAAATGGGGTCATTATAAATAATTCCTCCTTCTGAAGATTTGTTATAATAATTATCGCATTTATATGAAAAAATAGCCGTTTTGCTTAAAACAACGAAACCATGTGCAAATCCTCTAGGTACAAAAAATTGCTTTTTGTTTTCCTCAGAAAGCTCAACAGTGACATGTTGGCCATAAGTTGTTGAGTCTTTTCTAATATCCACAGCAACATCTAAAACTTTTCCTTTTATAACTCTAACTAGTTTAGCTTGAGCATAGTCTCCTGTTTGATAATGTAGGCCTCTTAAGACTCCCTTTGTAGAATATGATTCGTTATCTTGAACAAAATTAGCATCAAAACCGACTATTTCATTAAACTTTTCACGGTTGAAACTTTCAAAAAAATAGCCTCTCTTATCTTTAAAAACAGTAGGTTCTAGAATAAAGCAGTCTTTAAGTTTGGTTTCTATTTTATTCATTTTATTTCGTCTTCAATAAACCTAATAAGTTTTTACCATAACCACTTTTCAGTAATGGTTCAGCCAAGTTTTTAAACTGTTTTTCATCAATATAATTCATCTCAAAAGCAGCGGCCTCAATAGATCCTATTTTTAACCCTTGTCTGTTTTCAATAACCTCAACAAATTGAGAAGCTTGCATTAAAGAATCGAAAGTGCCTGTATCTAACCAAGCTGTTCCTCTATCTAAAATACTAACACTTAATTTACCTTGTTCTAGGTATACCTTATTAACGTCTGTAATTTCTAATTCCCCTCTATGACTGGGTTCTATATTCTTTGCAATATCTACAACAGAATTATCATAAAAATAAATACCTGGAACTGCAAAATTTGATTTAGGATTTTCAGGTTTTTCTTCTATTGAAATTGCTTGACCAGCGACATCAAATTGTACCACTCCATATCTCTCTGGATCATGGACTCGGTAAGCGTAAATAATTCCTCCTTCAGGATTGTTATTACTTTGCAAAAGAGAAGCTAATCCCGAGCCATAAAAAATATTATCTCCTAGTATCAAAGCTACTTTGTCTGAACCAATAAATTCTTCTCCAATAATAAAAGCTTCTGCTAACCCATTTGGTGACTCTTGTACAGCATATTCAAAACGGCAACCATATTTTTTACCATCTCCAAGCAAATCTTTGAATAATGGCAAATCCTTTGGTGTAGAAATTACTAAAATTTCATTTATGCCAGCATACATTAATGTTGAAAGCGGATAATATATCATCGGCTTATCATAAATAGGCATTAACTGCTTACTAATTGTTAAAGTTAAAGGATGTAATCGTGTTCCAGACCCTCCTGCTAAAATAATTCCCTTCATCTAACTATATTGTTTTTGATAATATGATTGGTATGCTCCACTTGTGACATGATTCAACCACTCTTCGTTATTAAGATACCAATTTATTGTTATATTTAAGCCTTCTTCAAAAGTAACAGAAGGCTCCCAACCTAATTCGCTTTTAATTTTATTAGCATCTATGGCATATCTTAAATCATGACCTGGCCTATCTTTAACATAGGTTATTAATTTCTCAGATGTGCCTTTTGATTGATTTAACTTATGATCCATTTGTTGGCATAACAATTTTACTAAATCAATGTTTTTCCATTCATTAAATCCGCCTATATTATAAGTCTCTGCGTTTTCACCTTCATGAAAAACAAGATCTATTGCTATAGCGTGATCTAAAACATACAGCCAATCTCTAGTATAATTACCATCTCCATAAACAGGGAGTGGTTTATTGTTTAATATGTTATTTATAAAAAGAGGTATTAGTTTCTCGGGAAATTGATTTTGACCATAATTATTAGAACAGTTTGTAATAACATATGGTAAACCATACGTCTCTCCATAAGCTCTTACAAAGTGATCCGAACTTGCCTTTGAAGCAGAGTATGGTGAGTTAGGGTCGTAAGATGTAGTTTCCCTAAACAAACCTGTTTCTCCTAGTGTTCCATAAACCTCATCTGTGCTTATGTGATAAAAGAGTTTATCGATAAAATTATCTTCCCAGCAATTTTTAAATGCATTCAATAAAATCATGGTGCCAATAACGTTTGTTCTTACAAATGCCAACGGGTCTTTAATGGATCTATCAACATGAGATTCTGCAGCAAGATGAATAACACCATCGAATCTATGAGAAGCAAAAAGATTATTAATAAATGCTTCATCCGTGATATCTCCTTTGATAAACGTATAATTTGAAGCATCTTCTATATCCTTTAGGTTTTCTAAATTACCTGCATACGTTAAAACATCCAGATTAAAAATATGATACTCCGAATATTTTTCGACAAATAACCTCACAACATGAGAACCAATGAATCCTGCTCCTCCAGTAATTAAAACACTCTTCATTTAAACTTCATTTTTATATTTTTCTAAAAATTTAATAAAACTAATAGCTAATAAAATAAAAAACATAATGAAGGTGAAAAATACAGTAAAAAATAATTTTGGGCTAAGCGATCTACCTAGAACCTGTATTGAAGAATCAATAAAGCCTTTACTTGGTGTGTTTGACAATATTTCAATGATAAACTCTTTATTCTCCTTTTCTCTTTCAATAGACACTAATTCTCTTCTTAATTCTATATCATTTTTGTAAAGATCAAATTCTCTCGTTTGATTTTTTTCTTCGGCTCCTTCAATCGTGATGGAGGTTTGAGAGCCTTTAGTTGCTTCTAAAGTGCTTTCTAGTACTTTTTTATATGTTTTCTGCAACGAATCAGATTGCGCCATAGCATTCATAATTGCCAATTTTTGGTTCTCTAATTGTCTGATATCCTTTTCTTGCTCTCTTTTATAGTAAGGAATTGAATTAAGTTTATCAACAATTGCTTGAAAAACCTCTTTAAAGTTGTCATTGGCTTTTGATCTAATTGTTAACTGTTGCATTTGATAAATAGACTCATCAACATTTTTCAAATAATCCTTATATTCAATTTTAGCAACAAGAGAGGAGTCTAATCTTTTAGCGTATTTATCAAACTCAATAAGTCGCTGATTATCATTAACTAATGGTTTGACTTCAAAACTAACAATGGATGTTACATACACTGAATCAACAGATAATTCTTGAGCAAGTGTGGTAAAATCCGCTTGTTCTATCAAGCCATTATAATAATTAATCGTATTATAAAGACTTTCTCCTGTATTATAATTTTGTCTTATAAGCATTGTTGATTCATACACTGGTTCGGAATTGTATTCTTTGAATAACCCATAAACAAAACCAAGTATTGCAGCAATTACTAATTTAACGACGTGTTTTTTAACAAAGAAAACACCCCAAATAAATGCAAGAAATACCTTGTTAAATATGTTTCCCAAAAACCGAAAGAACCTATCGAACATGTTCCCAATCATTTTAAATAACTGTCCCAAATCTACTTCTTCAGAATTATTTTGTGGTGTTTTAATGTCTTTACTCATGTGACAATTTAATTAAATATTTGTTCTAAAATTTTTCTTGTTATTAAATACGTTGGCTTTACACCACTTGTTCCTAATCCTCCTGAGGCTAATGTACTTCCTGTTTCTAAAGGATTATCACTTGCGTAATAAGCATACCTGACTTTTACATCTTTATTAATACTATTTCGCACTTTTGATGCTGCCTGTATGGCTTTTTGATAGTGAGCTCCTTCCATTTCAAGACCTATAACATTCCACGTTGAATCATGAAAAAACTTTAGTATTTCTTTATTTTGCAAAGATGTTCCCAAAACAGTTACCATAGCTCCTTCATAAATTTTAACGCCTTGACCTTCTAGCTGTCCTTTCTTAAGCTCGTTCTCAAAAGGATAATTATCAGCTGTGCCTTCAAAAATATGTGCCGAAGGAATCATAATGTCTCCTTTGCCTCCTTCTAGAATACCTGCTTTACCCATTACCGAAATTGATTGAATGTTTAAATGTGTTTCTGACCCTTTGTTTCCAAAGGGTTTTAAAAATTCATCTATAGTTTCATAAGCTTGCTCTCCAAAGGCATAATCCATAACAAAAATAACTGGATTTTCTGAATCTTTAGATTTTTTTGTGATATTTAAATCTGATACCTTAAAATCAATTTTTGCTGTATCAAAAATTTGCACATCTATATTTGTACCTGAAGTGTCAGTAATAAATTGCATGCCTTCTTGTATTGCTAATTTTGTGACTTTATCTCTTAGCGCAAAATTACTACTATTACTTAAAGTCTCATATACATCAAAAATGTCTTTTTTAGCTACTAAAGATTTCAAAGCCTTTGGTGCGTGCAAAGTATTCATCACACTATGTAAATTAGCACTTATGATGTGTATTGGGCGCTCTAATAAATTTCGTTTTTTTAATTCTTCTTTGATATTATTTGACCATATTTCACCATGAATATGATGTCCTAATCGCTCTCTTAAAACTGGACTAAATGTGACTGTCCTTTTGTTGTTGTTAATAACTTCATCAATAGCCAATTTACCAAGCCAATAAATAATTTGTAACAGCCGTTCTGGTTGGCTTTTAGTTGCAAATTTGGGATACATCGTAGTGAGCTCTTCAAAAGTTCTCCCTAAAATATTTGCAGTATGTGTAACAGCTATTTCACGTTGTTTAAACGTTAGTTTTGTTGTTGATAAAACGGCCTTTTCTAGTTTCTCCCAATCTCTAGTTGTTCCGCCCTTATCATTAATTAAAACGCGCTTACTTATCTTGTGAGATTCAATAAACAGAAATGTTAAATGGGTTAAGATGTCATATATTTCAGAACGCCCACGAGTAATTTCAATGTTCATTTGCTCTTCATCAATTCTGTAGCAATTTCGTCGTCGTTTTGGTGGGATTATAACCTCAAAATGAGATTTTCCATAGCCTTCGTCGCTGGTAAGATTTATAAACCTGCACTCCTCAATTCCTTGTGGTAATCTATCTATTACATAAAGTAAGCCATCTAATTCTGCTTTTTCTTCCGCAATTGAACCATAAATTTCCGGTCTTAACAAAAGTAATGCCTCTCTTAGAGTTTCTCCTGAAATTCCCATAGGTTTATAAAACCCTCTATTAAATAAATGTCGCATGGTTATGTACATGCGCTCAATGGCACTTGAACTTTCCTGTGCTCTGGTTCTTCCTTTGTTTTTCTTACTCATTTACATTATTTAACCTACAAATATAGGTTAATTCGCTTTAATTGGCTTTGTTAAAATGTTGGCGATTTTTCTATCGTTTGCTAAACGTGGTATTTTGTTTTGTCCTCCTAATTTACCTATTGTACTCATATACTTATTAAAACCGCCTTTTTCTACTTCTGTGATTTTTAATGGTTGCAAAACTTTTCCTTTAATAAGATCAAAATAATAACTATTTTGGGTTTGCATAGATTTATCTATAAACAATTCGATTTCTTGAATATTACCAGGTTGTTTTTCAAACTCTATGAACCATTCATGGTATGGCAATCCATCTATTGGGTTTAGTTGAGGAGCAACCGTAAATTCTGTCATGTTTACATTGAACTTTTTTGTGGTTTCTTGCATGGCTTGCTCAACTTCTTTACCAATTACGTGCTCTCCAAAGGCTGAAATAAAATGTTTGATTCTTCCGGTTACAATTATTCGGAATGGATTCAATGACGTAAATTCAACGGTGTCTCCAACATTATAGGCCCAAAGTCCTGCGTTTGTAGATATAATCATAACATAGTTTACGCCTAATTCAACATCTTTAATCGTTCTGCGTTTCGGGTTTTTGTTAAAAAACTCATCAGCTTTTACAAACTCATAAAAAATACCTGAATTTAATAACAGTAACATTCCTTTCTCGTTCTGCTTATCCTGAAATGCAAAAAACCCTTCGCTTGCAGGATACAGCTCAATACTATCAACTTTTTTGCCTATCAATTTTTCAAACTTTGTTCTATAAGGTTCAAAGTTAACTCCTCCATAAATAAACAAGTTGAAATTTTTAAAAACCTCATTAATGGTTTTGCCTGTTCTTTGATTTATTTTTTCGAAATACATTTGAACCCAAGAAGGAATACCTGCAATAATTGTCATGTCTTGATGCAGCGTTTCATCAATAATGGCGTCAACTTTTGTTTCCCAATCCTCAATGCAATTGGTTTCCCAAGAAGGCATTCTGTTTTTTTGAAGATACTTTGGTACATAATGCGCTGAAATTCCTGAAAGCCTTCCTAGTTTTATACCGTTTTTTTCTTCTAAAACTGGGCTTCCTTGTAAAAAAATCATTTTTCCATTTACAAAGCTGGCGTTTCCTGTTTCATTTACGTAAAGTAAAATCGCGTTTCTAGATGCTTCAACTTGTGCTTTTATTGATGCCTCGGTAATTGGAATATATTTTGCTCCTGATGTGGTTCCTGACGTTTTTGCAAAATAAATAGGTTTCCCCTTCCAAAGTATGTTTTTTTCTCCCGCAACAACAAGTTCAACATAGGGCTTTAATGCTTCATAATCTCTTATTGGAACATGTTTGATAAAGTCATCGTGCGATTTTATTTTAACAAAACTATGGTCTTTCCCAAATTTTGTAGAAGCCGCATCACGTATTAAATTTCGAAAAACCTTTTCTTGGGTTTCAAGGGGTTTTGAAATCCATTTTTTCATTTTCTTCTCTACCTGCTTCGCAAAAGGTTTGGCTAGTAAAGCTTTTAAGGATGTAATTTCTGGTAACTTCATTTACTCAAAATCAATAAAAGTTGTTGGGTCAATTGGATAGCCATCATTCCAAAGTTCAAAGTGCAAATGTGGTCCAGTAGTAAGTTCTCCTGTGTTTCCAGAAACAGCAATTACTTCGCCTGATTTCACTAAATCACCTTGCGTTTTTGTTAGTGATGCATTGTGCTTATATGCTGATAGCAATCCATTCCCGTGGTCAATAATAATGACATAGCCCGTTTGGGTTGTCCATTCTGCAAAAATAACGGTTCCGTCGGAAATAGCCTTAATTGGCGTGTCTTTGGCTAAGACAATGTCAATTGCAAAATGCTTGTCCTTTAGGTTGTAACCTTCACTGATAGTTCCTTTTGCTGGTGGAAACAATACAAAATTGGCTTTTGATGTCGCAGACTCAAAAAGACTATATTTGTCTTCTTTATCTATTCTATCTCTTAACTGTAAATCTTCAGCGGAAGGGTTTAGTGATTGTATGTCTATATCTTGTTCTGCAGCATCAATGATTGAATCTTTGTTTATTTCAATAGCACTTACGTCACCTGTTAAAACACGCTTTATTGATTCTAAATATTTTTCATTAGTAACAATAATTTGTTGCAATGAATCTGTTTTATAGCTTAGGCCTGTTGCTTGTTTTTTTAGTGCAGTTGAGGAGTATCCTGGTATATATTCTCTTAACGGCGTATAAGCAATGAGTATTGTAGTGCCTGCTATTAATAGAATTGTTAGCAATGAAAAAATAACAAAAACATTTAAACGTGTTAATTTTATGGCAAATCGTTCTTCAAAAGTATCTTCATTTAAAATGACAAGTCTATACTTGTGTAGTAGCTTTCGAGCGAGTTTTTTTTTTGCTTTCTTTTTTGTTGTCATTTAAAAACAAATTTAAATAAAATAAGCGTTTAACTTTTTATATTATGCTAAAGTTTGCTTAAAACGTTTTTTTTAAACTTTAATTATTAACTTTGTTTTTTAAATTTAATAACAATGAGTTTATATATGTTACCCTTAGCGATTGGAGCACCGCAAATTATTTTAATTGTAGTGGTTGTTTTATTATTATTTGGCGGAAAGAAAATTCCTGAATTAATGAGAGGTCTTGGAAGCGGAATTAAAGAATTTAAAGACGCTAGCAAAGAAGAAACAAAACCTGAAGATAAAAGCGAATAGTTTTTATTTTAAATAAAGTAATAAAAAAGCCCTCATTTTCATGATGGCTTTTTTATTACTTTATTTTGAGGGATTTTGCTATGGCTTCAAATTCAAACATATAATCTCTTTTTTCGACAGATGGCGCAAATGCAAATCCTTCAAAAATTATGTGTCTCTGATTTATTTCATCTTTAATAGCATAATTTAAAAATGGCCCAGCCATAAAAGCATCCTTTACTTGCCATGTGCTCCTCGTTTCAAAAGTTGGCTTATTATCAATAATTGTATTGCTCAAAAATGGTGTATATGCCTCTTCTGTTATCATATAAGTGCCTTCTAGCGGTCCAGGAATATGTGTTTTCCCTATAGAATCTCTCATTCTAATAATATCTTTAATGGCTTCATCACTGTCGCTGATTACATTCATGGAGACTTCATAAACCATAATATTCATAGTTCCAGTTTTAATTTCTCGCCTTAGCCAAAAGAATTTGTCGTCTTCTTTAGCAACGCGATATGCTGAAGGAAAATCTAAGGTTAACCCTAATACAGCTTCCATATTATTATTTTTGTTTAGGGATTTAGAGATACGACGTTGCTTTTCTTTAATTTCTTCAGATTTATAAATTGAAATAATTTTATCTGCATTAATTTCAATCTGCTCAATAATTTCTTTATTAGTTTGCCCACTTACAACGACCATCTTTTGCGGTTTAGCATAGGAGTTTTCGTAAAACTTAGTGTCGGCCTCTTTTCCTTTTTCTATTTTTAAAACCGTTCTGTTTTTTCGTGCAAAATCAGAAAATACAACGGTTGGCATTTGACGCATGGTAAATAATGGCTCATCTTGAGGCAAGCCATACAATGGTGCGCCAATTACATTTCGGATAGTTTCACCAATACTCCCTTCCCAAAGATCATTATCAACCACAACCGAGAGGTTGTTAATGTTTCCCGAAGATGTTGAAAGTGCAATATTATTGTTATTTGATTGGCAACCTACAAGTGTGAAAGCACTAATTGCTAAAACTAAAATTTGTTTCATTTGTTTGTTTTTTAGTCGATTATTTCTTTGAAACCACAAGAGTCATACCAATTTTTAGTTTAGAACTATTTATATTGTTCCAATCCTTAATGTTTTGAACTGAAACTCCAGGGAATTTTTGTGATATGCTCCAAAGCGAATCTCCTTTTTGAACTTTGTAGGTTTTTGCATTTGAATCTATTTTGGTTGTTGCTATTTTTTGTTGTGTTGATACGCTTGATTGAGTTCCTGGTTTTCTTGGATAAATAGTAAGTCTTTGTCCTATTCGTAAATTATTACTTCTTAAGCCATTCCAACTTTTTATTTGACTAACTCTCACTCCATAGCGTCTAGCAATTTTTCCTAGATAATCTCCAGATCGGACTCTATACCTTATTTTTGTGTCATTATCAAAAAATTGAGGTAATGGCTTTTCGCGTTTAGCAAATTCTGCTCTCACAAATTTGTAAATACTATCCTCATTGGTAACAAAAAGTCCTGTTTTTTCTCTTGGTAAACGAAGTGTATAGTTTTCGCCTTTGATATGCGGAATAATATCTAATTTATAAGAAGGATTTAAAAATTGTAACTCTTCCATTGGTACTTCTAAAAGTTCTGAAACTTGATCTAATGAAATCATTTCTTTAACCCTTACTGTGTCAGTTTGAATATAAGTGAGCTCTGGTTTTTGTAGATTGAATCCGTGCTCCTCAGCATACTCAAAAATATACATTGTTGCTAAAAATGCTGGTAAATATCCTGCTGTTTCACGTGGTAAATTAGGCCTAATGTTCCAATAATTCTGGTAGCCTCCTGATCTTCTTATTGCTTTACTAACATTTCCTGGTCCAGAGTTATAAGCAGCTAACGCTAAGTCCCAATCACCAAAAATTTTATATAAGCTAGCTAAATATTTACTTGCTGCTTCAGTAGATTTTATTGGGTCACTTCGTTCATCAACATAACTACTCACATTTAAATCGTACATTTTTCCAGTAGCAAACATAAACTGCCATAAGCCTGTAGCTCCAACTCGCGACTTCGCCCTTGGTTTTAAGGCAGATTCAACAATTGCTAAATATTTTACCTCAAGTGGAATATCATGATTATCCAGCTCACGTTCAAACATTGGAAAATAATATTCACTTAAGGACATTAAGCGTTCAAGATGTTTCTTTCTGTTTTTTAAATAACTTTTAATGACGCTTTCGAGTGAAGGATTGTACTCTATATTAAAAGGTGTTTTTGCGTTAAGTTCTAAAAGTCGTTTTTTTAGTGTGTCTGTAGGTAGCTCTGGATAATAAATAGAGTCATATTTCATCTCTCTAATACTGTTATAAATAGTATCATAAAGCGAAGTACTGTATAATTCTTCGAGCCATTTTTCATCAATTTCAGATGCTAACTTATGATCTTCTAATGTTCTTTTTGAAAGCGAATCTATAACTGGTGCAATCTCTTTCTTAATTTGGGATTGACCATCAATAATGGTGTCCTTAACAACTTGTTTTTTTACAACCGTAGAGTCTTTGGTTTGTGTAAAGGCAAAAGTTGTTGAAACTAAAAAAGCAATAATAAATAATCGTAAGGTCATTGTTGTCATTATTGGTTTTATAGAACGGATTTGATGCTAAAATCGTATTTTTTAATCAGAATTGAAAATCTAACGTGTTAAGCTTCATCTAAAATTGCTGCAATTCCAGGTAATGTTTTACCTTCTAAACTTTCTAGCATTGCACCTCCTCCTGTGCTAACATAACTCACTCTATCTTCAAATCCAAATTGTTTTACTGCAGCAACAGAATCACCTCCTCCAACTAATGAAAACGCCCCATTTTCAGTTGCTTTTGCAATAGCATGACCTAAAGCAATGGTTCCTTTTGCAAAATTTGGCATTTCAAATACACCTAATGGCCCATTCCATAAAATAGTTTTTGAATTTGAAACCACATCTGCAAATATTGATTCAGTATTTGGTCCTACATCTAATCCCATCCATCCATCTGGAATTTCATCAATCTTGCACGTATTCGTGTGTGCATCATTACTGAAAGCATCAGCAATTACCGCGTCAACTGGAAGATGAATTTTTACGTTTTTGGATACTGCTTTCTTTAAAATTTCATTAGCCAATTCTAATTTATCATCTTCAACTAAAGAGTTACCAATGCTACCTCCTTGGGCTTTTATGAATGTGAATGTCATTCCGCCACCAATTATTAAGTGATCAATTTTGTCAAGAATATTATCTATAATCGTAATTTTTGAAGACACTTTCGCTCCTCCAAGTATTGCGGTTATTGGTTTCTTACCTGTTTGCATAACTTTGTTAATACTCTCTATTTCTTTAGCCAATAATTTTCCAAAGCATTTTTTACCTTTAAAAAATTGAGCAATTATTGTTGTTGATGCATGTGCACGATGAGCTGTTCCAAAAGCATCGTTTACATAAATATCTCCTAAATTAGAAAGTTGTTTGGCAAATTCAACATCGCCTTCTTTTTCTTCATCATAAAACCTTAAGTTTTCAAGTAATAATATTTGCCCTGATTGTAATTCTTGTGCAGCTTTTTCTGCTTCAGCTCCAATACAATCATTTACAAATAAAACCTCAACACCTAAAACATCTTCAACTTTATTTACAATGTGCTTTAGGGAAAAATCTTCTTGTTTTCCTTTTGGCCTTCCTAAATGCGACATTAATATACAGCTTCCTCCATCTTCCAAAATTTTAATAATCGTGGGTTTAGCTGAATGAATTCGAGTAGCGTCAGTTACTTCAAAAGCACTATTCAAAGGCACATTAAAGTCCACTCGAATTAATGCTTTCTTGTTATCGAAATTAAAATCATTTAATGTCTTCATTGATGTAATTTTAGTTGACAAATATAAATTTTTACTTTCAAAAAATGTGTTCACTTTGATATTGATTCTTTTTGTTTGATAAGATTTTATTTGGTTAAAAAAATAAGTACGTTTGTTTTATGTTATTCACAGAAGTTTTAGGGCAAGAACATCTTAAAAACCACCTTATTCAGAGTGCAAATAATGGACGTATTCCTCACGCACAATTGTTTGTTGGTCCCGAAGGTTCCGGTGCGTTACCTCTAGCTATTGCTTATGCTCAGCATATTATCTGTGGAAATAATCAAGATGAAAACGCAGCGTGTAATTTAAAGTTTAACAACCTTTCACATCCAGATTTACATTTTGCGTATCCAGTAGCTGGAAATGACAAAATAAAAAGTCATCCTGTTTCAAAATTATTTTTAGAAGACTGGCGAAACATGATAAAAGAGCAACCTTATGGTAACTTATTTGATTGGTATAAACAACTTGGTATTGATAATAAACAAGGAAAAATTGGTGTAGATGAAGCACAAGATATTTCAAAATCTTTATCGTTAAAAGCTTATGAAGGAGGCTATAAAGTAATGATTATCTGGATGGTTGAAAAAATGAATACTGCTTGTGCTAATAAACTTTTGAAACTTTTAGAAGAGCCTCCAAACAAAACTGTTTTTATTCTCATTGCTGAAGATGAAGAGCAAATTATATCTACAATAAAGTCCAGGTGTCAATTATTACATTTTCCACCCTTAGCTGAAGGTGTTATAAAAAATGCATTGATTAAAAATTATCAAATTCCCGAAGCTGATGCTACTAAAATTGCACATCAAGCAAACGGAAATTACAATAAAGCATGTGATTTGGTATATCACGACAGTGAAGATACGCAGTTTGAAGAATGGTTTATATTCTGGATTAGAAGCGCTTTTAAAGCCAAAGGAAATAAAGCTGCCATTCATGATTTAATTTCATGGAGTGAAGAAATTGCTAAAACAGGAAGGGAAACACAAAAGCAATTTTTAGCGTTCTGTTTAGATTTTTTTCGTCAGGCAATGTTATTAAATTATAGCGCAAATGAGCTTGTGTTCATCGAGTCAAAATCTGAATCTTTTGTATTAGAAAAATTTGCTCCTTTTGTTCATGAAAATAATGTTATGGAAATAAGTGACGAAATTCAAGATGCTATTTATCATATTGAACGTAATGGAAATTCTAAAATTATCCTGACAGATTTATCAATTAAACTGACACGATTACTTCACAAAAAATCTACTTAATGTCTAGTTCAAAACGTTGGTTTGTAATTATTAATCCAACTTCTGGAAATGGCTCAAGTAATCGTAAATGGCCAAAGATTAAAGCCAAGCTTGAATTAGAAGAATTTGATTTTAATTTTGCATTTACAGAATATGAAAATCACAGTATTGAACTAGTTCAAAGCGCTATAATTCAAGGCTTTAAAAATATAATAAGCATAGGTGGAGACGGAACTTTACATAATATTATAAATGGTATTCAAAGGCAAAATTCTGTTAATTCATCAGAGATACAAATTGGAGTCATTCCGATTGGAACTGGAAATGATTGGATTAAAACTTATAAGATTCCTCTTGATACAGGTAAGGCAATTTCCATAATTAAAAACGGAAACTTAAGGCAACAAGATTTGGGTAAAATAGAATTTCTAAATCTTAGTCGTCAGCCTGTCTATTTTAATAATTTGGCTGGAATTGGTTTTGACGGTTTCGTAGTGAGTAAGGTTGGAAGGTATAAATATCTTGGAGCACTAGCCTATTTAATTGGAGTGATTGTTGGGTTATTTTCATTTAAAAACTTCACAGTTACTATTTCTTTGAATGATACAGAAATTAAAACTAAGTCGCTCATGGTTTTAGCTGGATTATGTAAATATTCTGGAGGTGGAATGCAGTTGACCAAAGACCCTAATCCAAACGATGGTTTATTTGATGTTAGTGTTGCTAAGGATTTAACTAAGCTTGATATTATTAAAAACCTCTTTAACCTTTTTAATGGTACTATTGTTAAGCATTCAAAAGTTGAAAATTATAAAGTGGATAATCTTTCTATTAATATTAATTCTAAAGTTCAACCATTTATTCAAGCTGATGGCGAGTTAATTGGTAAAGGAAATATTCATTTAAATATTGTTCCAAAGGCGTTTACGTTTTACACTAACTAAAAAATGCCAGACTTTCACCTGGCATTTTGAATATATTTAATAACTCATCTATTTCTTTTTATATGCTGTATTTAAAGCATCTAAAATAGTTTGTGTTAAGTCACTTTCTGTTTTTCCATACATCACACTTCCTGCTTCATTGCTACCTAAAATAAAATCATAACCATTTGTAGTTCCATAATCCTTTACAAAAGCTTTTACTTTTTTGATTAGTGAATCATTTTGTGCTTGACTTTCTTGAGCAATTTGCTGTTGCTCAAACTGATCACGTTGAGTTATAACTTGATCTCTTTGTTGCAATTCTTGAGATAATTTTTGCAAATTAGCTTGAGACATTTTACGAGACTTTAATTCGGCCTCATTAATTTCTATTTGAAAAGCTTGTCTTACACTATCTCTTCTTTGTTCGTAAACTTTAATTTTAGCTTGTAACTTATCTTGGATATCAATTTTTTCTTGATACTCGTTTATCAATTTTGCATTATCAACAAATCCAATTTTTTGAGATTGTTGGCAAGACGCAAATGTTAAAACAGCGATTATTACGATTACTATATTTTTCATGTTTCTGATTTTAGTGAGGCAAAAGTAAAAAAGTTAATGAGAAAATGATTAAAAAAATATCACAACAATTCTTTAAATCAATAATTCTTATTAAGATTAACATCCGCGATTGTTTTAATCTATTAAAAAAGAACTTGTTTTAAGCCTTTTAAAGCCTTTTAAAAATTTATACACCCGATTTACCTTTGAAGTGTTGAAATCTTCGAAAATTGATTCTTAAAATAAATACTAGCTGTTTCTAATGATATATATAAGCGAAGAAAACTCTCCTGAATGTTTTGCCTTAATGTTTGATTGAAATCCTATCCAAATTGCTTTGAATGGATTCATAAAACCGGATTTATATTTTTCAGAAAGCAGGCTGACATAATAAGCATCAAATTTCATTGGTTGTGTTTTTGCAACCTTCATGTTTTGATATGCAAATAATTTTGAAATAGATGTTTGATTAAAATGCCAAAGATGTCGAGGAACATCATAGGCAGCCCAAAAAGATTTGTAATGCTTTGCATCAAAACTTTTATAATTAGGTATAGCAATAATTATAGTTCCGTTTTGTTTTAGTAAGCTTTTTAAAATTGAAATCTGTTCCTCAAGTTTTGGTAAATGTTCTAATACGTGCCACAGAGTAATCACATCAAAACTGTGCTTCTCGAGCTTTAGCAATTGTTCTGTTTGCTGAACCGCATTATTGGTTTTTTCATTTGCAATTAATCGTGCTTGTTCGTTTGGTTCAATTCCTGAAACTTGCCAATTATTTTTCTTTGCAATTTGCAAAAAATCTCCTGTACCACATCCAACATCTAATAGATTTTTATTATTAGATTGAAATGAGTTGATAAGCTTTAGTTTTTGTTTTAAAGAAATATTTCTAACAATATGATATGCCTTTTCAAATATATTTCTTTTAGAATCTGTATGAGAAATATAGTCTTCTGTTTTGTAATATTCAGAAAGTTTACCCTCTTCGGGTTGTGGACGTGTTTCTAGAAACCCATAGGTTTCATTCTGGATTAATTGAAAATTTTCTCCAGAAACCGAATGGTCTTTTACTTTTAAAATTATGGCTGATTCGTTCATAAAAGGCATATGTTCCACGTGGAACATTTAATAAATTATCTTCCCATATACACCAATAAAACAGAAATATCATTTGGTGAAACTCCACTAATTCTAGATGCTTGTGCAATAGACACAGGTTGAATGTTCTTAAGCTTTTCCCTTGCTTCCGTGCTCATGGATTTTATCTGAGAGTAATCAAAATTTGCTGGGATTTTTACATACTCCAACCGGTTAAGCTTATCAGCATTATTCTTTTCCTTCTCAATATATCCAGAATATTTTACTTGTATTTCTGTTTGTTCAATAACTTCTGAATCCAATTTGTTTTCTTGAATATACGATTCTACAGCGTCAAATTTTCGCACATCATCAATCGTAATATTTGGTCTTGAAAACAACTTAAACATCTTATCTTGTTGTTTTACTGGAGCAGAATCTTTAGCTTCCAAAACAGGATTTGCCTCTTCTGTGGTTACGCTAGTGTCTCTAAAAAATTGAACAAACTTTTGTGCCTGGTCGTGTTTTTCCTCCATACGCTTTAAGCGTTTTTCACTAGCCAAGCCTAATTTGAATCCTTTTGGTGTTAAGCGTAAATCTGCATTATCCTGGCGCAACAGTGTTCTATATTCAGCACGAGACGTGAACATTCTGTAAGGCTCTTCAGTGCCTTTTGTGATTAAGTCATCAATTAAAACTCCAATATAAGCTTCATCTCTTTGCAATGTAAAAGGGTCTTTTTTGTTTATTTTTAAACTAGCATTTATTCCAGCCATTAAACCTTGAGACGCTGCTTCTTCATACCCTGTAGTTCCATTAATCTGTCCTGCAAAATATAAGCCTTCAACTAATTTAGTTTCCAGTGTATGTTTCAATTGTGTTGGTGGAAAATAGTCATATTCAATCGCATAACCAGGTCTAAAAAATTTCACCGCTTCAAATCCAACAACCGAACGCAAGGCGTTAAACTGAACATCTTCAGGTAACGATGTTGAAAAACCGTTTACATAAACCTCTACTGTATTCCAGCCTTCAGGTTCAACAAATAATTGATGTCTGTCCTTATCAGCAAAACGATTTATTTTATCTTCAATTGAAGGGCAATAACGTGGTCCAACACTTTTAATTCTACCATTAAACATAGGTGAACGGTCAAAACCTTCGCGAAGCAAATCATGAACTTGTTCACTTGTATATGTCATATGACAAGAACGTTGATTTGTTAATGGTTTTGTAATATCTAAATAAGAAAACTTCTCAGGATTTTTGTCTCCAGGTTGTTCACTCATCTTTGAAAAATCTAATGAGCGACCATCAACTCTCGGAGGCGTTCCAGTTTTCATTCTTCCAGAATCAAAACCTAATTCGAGCAACTGTTCTGTAATTCCAGTCGCTGCTCTTTCGCCTGCTCTTCCTCCTCCAAAATTCTTATCTCCAATATGAATTAATCCATTTAAAAAGGTTCCATTCGTGAGCACTACAGATTTAGCCTTTACCTCAATTCCTAATGATGTTTTTACTCCAACAACTTTATCGTTCTCAACCAATAAAGAAGAAACCATGTCTTGATAAAAATCCAGATTTGGTGTTTGCTCTAATAACAATCTCCAATCTTCCGCGAAGCGCATTCTGTCGCTTTGAACTCTTGGACTCCACATTGCAGGTCCTTTAGATTTGTTCAGCATTTTAAACTGAATTGCAGATGTGTCACTCACAATTCCACTATAACCACCAAGCGCATCAATTTCACGAACAATTTGTCCTTTAGCAATTCCTCCCATTGCAGGATTACAAGACATTTGTGCAATGTTTTGCAGATTCATAGTGATAAGAAGCGTTTTACTTCCCATATTTGCTGCTGCTGCTGCTGCTTCACTTCCTGCGTGACCAGCTCCAACAACAACCACATCGTATGTGTCTAAAAATAAGCTCATAATAAATTGTTCCACGTGGAACAATCAATGTTTGTTAAATTAAAGTTTGCAAATATACGTTGAATTACTGAATACTAGTAAATAGGTTTAGATGGTGGTTTTCTTTCTCTCGCATGATACGAGCATCCTTATCAGATTTATCTTTATAACCACAATAATGCAACACGCCATGAACCATAACGCGTTTCAGTTCTTCATTAAACTCTTCGTTAAAATTTTCTGCGTTTTCCTTAACTCGCTCTATTGAAATGAATATATCACCATGTAGTTCTTTTCCTATTGAATAATCAAAGCTAATGATATCTGTAAAAGTGTCGTGATTCAAAAATTGGACGTTTAACTTGTGAAGATAATCATCGTTACAAAACACATAGCAAATCTCTCCTTCTCTAAAATTTTCAGATTGAATAACTCTAGAAAGCCATTTAGAAACTTGTTCTTCTGAGTCTAATTGAAAATCTAATTCGTAATTAAAACTTATCATTTTTCTTTTTAAAATAGTCCTGTACCTTCTTTTTGTACTCTTGCTGCAAAGGTAGTGTTTGACGATTTAAAATTTCAGTCGTGTTGAAATATTGTTTTGCGTTGTTAATCTTATTTAAAGACGCGTTTTTGAATTGTTTTTGATTTGTTTCAGATTTTCGTTTTTGGTCTTCTCCTTGCTGAAACGTTGCATTTTCCAATTTCAATAATTGATGCTGTAAGTCCATCATTTTTTGAAGCGTTCTATTTGTAAATCCTTTATTAAGTAAATCATTTTCTACTTGTTCCATTTTCTTAAGCAGATTCCCTCCAACACCTTCTTTGCCATCCTTAGCTAATCTATCTTGCAGCGCTTGTCTTAATTGTTGCTGTTGTTGATAGATTCTAAACAGCTCGCCGTTGGAATCTTCGCTATTTCCCTCTCCATTCTCTCCTTGTTGTTGTCCTTCTTTACTCTCTCCTTCTTTGCCTTCTCCTTCTTGTTCGCCTTTCTTTTCTCCTTCTTTACCTTTTTCGCCTTCGCTTTTCTTCATGCCTTCTTCCATTTGCTTATTGAGATCTTCTTGACTCATGATGATATCTGGCAGCTGCATATCTCCTCCTCCTTGTCCTGGAGAAGGGTTCATTTGGTTTTCCATATTATCCAATACATCGCTTAAAAAACTGGCCAGTGTATTAGCAGATGTTACCGTGTATTGTTGTGCCGCAACGCCTTGATATAATCTGTTTTCAGCAAGTTGCCCTAAGGATTTGTCTATATTAAAAAACACTTCTGTTATTTCTTTATTGATGCGCTCCGAAATCATTGGTTGTCGCAAGGACAATGCGAACAAACTATCATCAACATGTTCAAAGTGTTCTTTTAAACCTTGTTGATTTTTTAAGTAGTTGGCATACTCATTATGATTAATTTGAATGCTTTTAAAACGATTCATTAAATCTTCTTGGTCAAAAGAAAACAACACTAAATTGTCAAGAATTTGACGTAGCATATCAATATCTTCAGACATTTGTTCTCCTCCGCCTCCACTCATAATTTGACTCATTTTCTCGCTCATTTCTTTCATTTTCTGAGCAGCCTTTTTCTGATTCTTTTTGGCGTTTTTCTGATTTTCTTGTTGCTCTTGTTTGCTTGGCGACTGTTCTCTCTTTTCTAAATTTTCACTCGCTTCTTGCTGCTCCTTTTTAACTTCCTCTTCAGCTTTTTTGTCTTTTTTAACTTCATCAATTGGTTCTCTTAATTTTTGATTTTCTTTCTGAAGATCATCCATTTCCTTTTGGAAATCTTCAAACTTTTTATTGAGTTCGTCTTGTTTTTCTTTGGTATTATTCTCTTTAGTTTCTTCAGAAAGTTTTTCTTGCTCCTTAGCCATTTTTTCAAGTTCAGCTTTCAATTTCTCTGCTTTTTTGGAAACGTAATAGCGTTTGGTTAATTCGAGCAACTGTTCTAAGCTTCGTTTCTTATTCTTATTTTGTTTAGCTAATTGTTCTAGTTTTTCTGTGAGTTCTTCTTTTTGAAACTTTTCGGCAAGTTTTTCCAATTCCTCCAATAACTTCTCATCCTCTTCAAGTTGCTTTTGGTTCTCATCTAATCGTTTTTCAATATTCTCTTTAAACTCATCTTTTTCATTTTCATTTTTTTGAAAATCATCCAGGTTTTCCTTTAACTTCTTGTTGAAATTTTGCATTATTTCTTCCTGTTCCTTTTGGCGCTTCAAGAAGTTTTCCAATTTCATTTTATCATTGAAGTTTAATTCAGATTTTTCTTTTTGGGTTTTAGAAAATTCCTTTAGCTCTTCATCTTGCTTTTCTAATTTTTCTAAAGATTTATTTAGATCTTCAATGGTTTCATTTTGTTCTTTTAACTGTTCTGTTTCTAATTCGCTTTGTGTTAACTTCCTGTAAGTGAACACATTGCTTTTAGTGCTTTTATAATTATTAATAGCATCATTATCAAATACTTGGAAATATACATCATAACTTATGCCTTCTTCTAATTCAATATCAGCAGGAAATATATTAATGAATTCATCAAAATTAGATTTTGTAATTGGTATAGATGAAACTTGCTTTTTGTCTTCGCGATTGCTTGGGTAATAAATAAGCTGTAACTTACTTAAACCATAATCGTCACTTATTTGTCCATAAAAATAAAGCGTTTCAATATCCATAGAATCTTGCTTCATTTCTACTTTAAGCTCAGGAAATTCATCTCTGATAACATCAATAGAAAAGGCTAAACTCTCATAGTTTTTCAAATTGTCGTTACTTGTGTTTATAGAATAATCTAAGGCTTTATATAATCGCTGAGATAGCTCAAATTTATCATTATTTGGAGCAAAATTAAAGATCGAATCTTTTGTGCTAAGCTCCACTTGAGTCGTGGTTTTTGTGTTTAAATTCCACGTCACTTTGGTTCCTTGAGGAACAACAGCATTACCATTACTTTTAAGAATTTCATCTTTCTTTTTTGTGTGGGAAGGATAATCCAGAACCAAATCAAAACCTAGCAATGTAGGAACTTCAACCACATTGAGAGTGTATGGTTTTGATATTACGCTATTTGCAAACACATTAAAATCTACATTTGATTTTGGTTGAGAAAACACATATTCAAACTCATTTGGTTTGATTTGATTTAAAAAATAAGTTTCATCATTAAATGAAATTTGTACATTTTCAGGTACAATCTCGCCTTCTGTGGTTATAATTAGTTTAAAATCTTTATTCTCAATAGCATTCAAATTTTCGTTAATGACAAAAAACTGAAATGGAGCAGGCGGCTCATAAGCTGTTTTATAATTCACAACACGCTCATAGCTGTCACTAAACCAATTCATTTTTCCAGAAATAAGTGAAAACAGCAAAATCAGCAATGGAATCGCAGCATATTTTAGGTATTTTACATTATGATTGAAGTTAATAGCGAGTGTAAAAGGTATTGGTTTGAGTTCTATTGATTTTTGCTCAATACTCGCCAATAATAATTCTGATTGTTTAGATTCCTTTTGAAGTTGTAAAACATTGATTAATTTGTCATTAACTTCAGGAAAGTGTTGTCCAATAATTTTTGAGGCATCCAGATAATCAATTCCTCTTTGAAGTTTAAATAATTTAAAAAGCGGAAGTGCAATAAACTTAGCAAACAATGTAAATTCAACCACAATAAAGAACCAAAACAAAATCGTTCTTGCTATTGGGTTTAGCCATAAGACATATTCAATAAATAACGTAAATAAAAAATATAACAAACCAATAGCTGCAAATAGAATCACACCTCGTATAAGCTCGTTTGTATAATACTTTTTTATAAACGCTTCTAGCTTTTGCTGTATGGCTTCAAAATTACTCATTCACGTTTGTTTATAGTGTCAACAGATAAATCTACAATTTTATTGTTAACTTGTAGCTCACAACCTTATAACATTGTGTTAAAGTCGATGATTGACGCAGGTTTCTCGATATTCCGAACTATATGAAACTACAGGATTTAAAATATTTATCCGCACTTACAGTACCCTTAAGCGCAGTTATTGGGCTTTATCTTAAAGGTTCTTGGCTGTTTATAACGCCAATATATATCTTTGTTTTTGTGCCAATTTTAGAGTTACTTTTAAAAGAAAAGAATGATGATTTTTCTGACTCTGAAAGGGCATCTAGGTCTATAAACCCGGTTTTTGATTGGCTACTTTACTTAAATGTTCCGATTGTTTATGGTTTGCTTATATGGTCATTAATAGAAGTGTCTCTTTATGGTTTTGAAACTTATGAATTTATTGGATTGGTACTTTCTGTCGGAATAGTTTTGGGTGGAAATGGTATTAATGTTGGGCATGAGTTAGGTCACAGACAGGCATCAAAAGAACGATTTATTGCCAAAGTTTTATTGTTGCCTTCTCTTTATATGCATTTTTATATTGAGCATAATTTTGGTCATCACTTACATGCTGCAACTAAAGAAGATCCTGCGACAGCTAGATACAAACAAAGTCTTTATTCCTTTTGGATAACATCAACAATTAGGCAATATTTTAGTGCTTGGAAAATACAAATGCAATTACTTTATAATCATAAGCTGCCTTTTTTATCTATACGTAATGATATGTTTTGGTTCTTGATTCTTCAGACTATATATTTAATAACAGTCTTTCTGATTTTTGGAAAAGTAGCATTATTATTTGCTGTTCTTGCTGCAATTACAGCTTTTTTATTATTAGAAACAGTAAATTATATTGAGCATTATGGTTTGCTCAGAAAGAAAAAAAACTCTGGTCGTTATGAGCGATTTAAAGAAATTCATTCTTGGAATTCTAACCATGTTATTGGAAGAATCCTTCTTTACGAGTTAACCAGGCATAGTGATCATCATTATAGAACGTCAAAAAAATATCAAGTTCTTGAGTGCCATGATGAAAGTCCGCAACTGCCTTATGGTTATCCAACATCTATGGTGTTGGCTATGTTTCCTCCTTTGTGGTTTTCAATAATGAATAAGCATGTTCCGCGCGAAATGATTTCTACATAGAACCTTTCTTTTCATAATTATCGTTTTATCTTTGCAGCAAAATTTTAAACATGACTAAAAATGTTCGTGTGCGATTTGCACCAAGCCCAACAGGTCCATTACATATTGGAGGTGTAAGAACTGCTCTTTTTAATTATCTGTTTGCCAAAAAACATAACGGAACTTTTGTGTTGCGAGTTGAAGATACAGACCAAAATAGATATGTTGAAGGTGCAGAAGAATATATTGTAAAGTCACTAAATTGGTGCAATATTCCATTTGATGAAGGTCCTAATAAGAATGAGAAGTTTGGCTCTTACAAACAAAGTGAGCGCAAGCATTTATACAAAAAATATGCTGAAGAGTTAATCAATAACGGAAAAGCTTACTATGCTTTTGATACAGCTGAAGAATTAGATCATCACAGAAAAGAGCATGAATCACAAGGAAAAACATTCATCTATAACTGGCATAATAGAGAAAAACTAACCAATTCAATTTCCTTATCTAAAGAAGAGGTGGAAACTAAAATTGCCAATGGTGAGAATTATGTGATTAGGTTTTGGTCACCAAAAGACGAAACGCTTCATTTAAAAGATATTATTCGTGGAGATATTCAAATTGACACAAATGTATTGGATGATAAGGTTTTGTTTAAAAGTGATGGTATGCCAACCTATCATTTAGCAAATATTGTTGATGATCATTTAATGGAAATATCACATGTAATTAGAGGTGAAGAATGGTTGCCTTCCCTTGCCTTGCATTATCAACTTTACACTGCTTTTGGTTGGGAAGCTCCTGAATTTGCACATTTACCATTAATACTAAAACCAACAGGGAAAGGAAAATTAAGTAAGCGTGATGGAGACAAGCTAGGCTTTCCAGTATTTCCGTTAGAATGGAAAGACCCTAAATCTCAAGAGGTTTCAAGAGGTTATAAAGAAGATGGTTATTTCCCAGAAGCTATGGTTAATTTTTTATCTTTTTTAGGATGGAATCCAGGAACTGAGCAAGAAATCTTTAGTCTAGATGAATTAATTAATGCTTTTGATTTGAATCGAGTAAATAAATCTGGAGCTCGTTTTGATCCTGAAAAAATCAAATGGTTCAATCATCATTATATGCAAGAACAACCAAATCAAACTCTTGCTGAACTATTTAAAACCTCTAGAGCTGAGCTAATAGATATTGATAACTCATATATTGAACTGGTGATTGGTCTCATAAAAGAACGCGCAACTTTTGTGTCTGATTTTTGGGAATTAAGTAGTTTCTTTTTTATTGCTCCTAATAGTTATGATGAAAAAGCTACTAAAAAAGCTATTAAGGATGATACTCAGGATTTAATGAAAGAATTGGTTACAATTATTGAAATTTCAGATGATTCGTCAAAAAACGCTCTTCAAGATGCTGTAAAAGGCTGGATTACAAGTAATGAAATTGGCTTCGGTAAAATAATGATGCCTTTACGATTAGCCTTGGTTGGTGCTTTACAAGGTCCAGATGTGTTTGATATTATGTTTATGATAGGGAGGTCGCAATCAATCAATCGTATTAACAGCTTAATTAAAACTATTTAAAATGTAATCATAGCTGTAAGAGATAATAACTCTTGGTTGCCTTTAAATTTGCTTTCACCAGTCCCAACATTAAGATTATTGTTATTGAGCTTACTAAAAATATTAGTGAATCCATAACCATATTGCGCTCTTACTCTAAAGGCGCCTATTCCAGCTGTAATACCAACAACTCCGTTGGCATTAAACTGTGAAATGTTAGTAATATCAGTTGCCGTTAACGCATCATAGCCATTAATAAAGTAAGTTTCTGTAGCGCTATCTTTTAGCTCTAATTTACCGTTGTATTGAAGTTGTGGTCCAATATCAAAAGTTAAATTATCTTCTAAAATCTTAGCATGAAATAAGAAGCCTACTTGTACAGTCATCAACTTATATTCTATCATTTCATTTCCAACCACGTCGTCTGTTATTCTTCCAGAAATTTCTAAATTGTTTTCAGAGAGCAGCATACCATAACTCACAGTATACCATTTATGGGGAAGATCAACTGTTGCTGCCATTCCTCCAATAAATCCATTTCCTTTTTTCGTAACAAAATTATCTGTACTGATATCAAATTGCGAAATTCCGCCTTGAATTGCAATGCCATTTTTTATTATATAAGCTTGTGCGGAAATATTTGTAACAAAACATAGTGTAAGTGCTACTAATAGAATAGGGAGTCTAAATTTCATCGTAGATTGTGATATGATTAACGCAAATATAACTTAATTTAGTATTCATTTATTTTCTAACCATTTAATATTATTGTTATGGCTCAATACGTTTTTATACCTATTATTTTTTTCGGACTCATCATATTGATTTCCGCTTTTTTCATTGTAAAGCAACAAACCGCTGTTATTGTTGAACGGTTTGGTCGTTTTCATAGTATACGTCAATCTGGTTTGCAGCTGAAAATCCCTTTGGTTGATAGGATTTCAGGTCGATTGAGTTTAAAAATTCAACAGCTTGATGTGATTATAGAAACTAAGACCTTAGATGATGTGTTTGTGCGTTTAAAAGTATCTGTTCAGTACAAAGTAATTAAAGAGAAGGTGTATGATGCTTTTTATAAATTAGATTATCCTCATGATCAAATTACGTCCTATGTCTTTGATGTAGTTCGTGCAGAAGTTCCAAAAATGAAGCTTGATGATGTCTTTGTTAAGAAAGACGATATTGCTTTAGCTGTAAAAGCCGAATTAAACGAAGCCATGTCAGGCTATGGTTTTGATATTATTAAAACCTTGGTTACAGATATTGATCCTGATGCTCAAGTAAAACAAGCAATGAATAGAATTAATGCTTCAGAGCGTGAAAAAATCGCTGCTCAGTTTGAGGGAGATGCTGCTCGTATTTTAATTGTAGAGAAAGCAAAAGCTGAGGCTGAAAGCAAACGATTACAAGGTCAAGGTATTGCAGATCAACGTCGTGAAATTGCACGTGGTTTAGAAGAATCTGTAGAAGTACTAAATAAAGTTGGTATTAACTCACAAGAGGCTTCTGCGTTAATTGTGGTAACACAGCATTATGATACACTACAGTCTATTGGTGGCGAAACCAATAGTAATTTAATATTATTACCTAATTCGCCGCAAGCAGGAAGTAATATGCTAAATGATATGGTTGCAAGTTTTACCGCTAGTAACCAAATTGGTGAGGCAATGAAAAATTCAAATAAGAAGAAAGATGAATAATCTTTGTTCTCCTTTATAAACAAAAACCTCGAAGCAAAAACCTCGAGGTTTTTTTATACTCATTATATTGCTTTCGCTTCAGCTACTAACAATTCGTTTTTATCGTCAAGTGCCTTTTCAATAAAAGCATCTATCATTTCATTACGTTCTAGGTTGTTTTTAAGCATCTCTCCAAGTGTTATCATTACAGCAATCCTAGTACCTGCTTTTTTCACTGCAGTGCCAAACAAAGGCTCTAATTCGTCGTAAGCAACATCTCTAGCTAGCATTTTTATTTCCTCTTTCACTTTTAGCTGCTTTTCTTCTGGAAGGTTGGTGTATTTTTTTCCAAATTGCTGAATTACACTAATTGCTTTCCGTTGCGATTGTTGTTGTGGTTTGTGTTGATTCTGATCAATGTTTTCTTTTGTCCCGGTGCTTCGGGATTGTTTTTCCCAAGAATCACGTAACCCAACTGTTTTGTTGAATACTAATTTATCTAGAGTTGAATCGTTGTCAACATTAAAATAACCTAAGCGCTGAAACTGGAATCGCTCGCCAACCTTTGCTTCAGCTAAACTAGGCTCCACAAAAGCAGTAATAGTTTTTAAAGAGTTTGGGTTTACAAACTCCATAAAGTTTTTGTCTTGATGACTATCTGGAGCTTCATCCATAAACAGCCTGTCATATTCTCTAGTTTCGGCTTTAATGGCGTGTTTTATTGAAACCCAATGCAAGGTTCCTTTTACTTTTTTAGTGGTATCTTCAGAATACGTACAGTGAATTTCTTTAATAATACCAGAAGCATCTTTAACAACACTTTCGGCTTTAATAATGTAAGCGTTTTTTAGTCTAACCTCTCCTCCTAGTCTTAATCTGAAAAATTTGTTTCCAGCCTCTTCTTTGAAATCTTCTTTTTCAATATAAATTTCTCTAGAAAAAGGTACTTGTCGTGTTCCTGCGCTTTCATCTTCAGGATTATTTTCAGCTTCAAACCACTCTTCTTTATCTTCAGGGTAATTAGTAATAACAACCTTAACAGGATTGAGAACAGCCATTACACGAGGCGCTGTTTTATTTAAGTCTTCACGAATGCAAAACTCTAACAACGACACATCAATCACGTTTTCTCGTTTAGCTACACCAACTTTTTCTATAAATTTTCTAATAGAATTTGGCGTATAGCCTCTACGACGTAACCCAGAAATGGTTGGCATTCTTGGATCATCCCATCCCGAAACTACGCCTTCTTCAACCAACTTAAGTAGCTTTCGCTTACTCATGATTGTATAGCTAAGATTCAGTCTTGCAAATTCACGTTGCTTTGGAATTAATGGAAATTCTGTAGAACTATAAGGATACACTTGTTCTTTAAACCAATCATACAGTTTTCTGTGCGGCTTAAATTCTAAAGAACACAGTGAATGAGATATTTGCTCTATATAATCACTTTCACCGTGTGTCCAATCATACATTGGATAAATACACCAATCGCTTCCTGTTCTGTGATGGTGTGCATGTAAAACACGATACATTATAGGATCACGCATCAACATATTTGGATCCTCCATATCTATCTTTGCTCTAAGTACATGGGTTCCGGCTTCAAAATCACCATTTTTCATGCGGTTAAATAAATCAAGGTTTTCCTCTACTGTTCTATCTCTAAACGGACTATTTCTGCCAACTTGTGTTGGTGTTCCTTTTTGTTCGGCCATAGCTTCACTAGATTGTGAATCAACATAGGCCTTGCCTTCTTTTATTAATTGAACCGCCCAATCATACAGCTGTTGAAAGTAATCAGAAGAATATAATTCATTTTCCCATTTATATCCTAACCAAGCAATGTCTCTTTTAATAGCATCAACATATTCTTGCTCTTCTTTTGTTGGGTTTGTGTCGTCAAAACGAAGATTAACTGGTGCGTTATACTTTTCACCTAAGCCAAAACTAATTCCAATAGCCTTGGTGTGACCAATATGTAAATAACCGTTAGGTTCTGGCGGAAAACGAAAGCGTAATTGATTATTAGGCATTCCATTTCTTAAATCCTCTTCTATAATATGCTCAATAAAATTGAGTGATTTTGTATCTTCTGACATTGTGTGCTATTTGATTCTAATAAATAGGCTTCAAAATTACGGAAATTCAAGTTATTTTAGCGCTTTAAATAAGAATATACGTAACAAAGTGTTAGTGGCATACACTAATAAAGTACATATAAACAAAAACCTATGAATTCAATTAATTATAAGTGTCCAAAATGCAACAACAGAGCCTATATAGTGGATGAAATGCGCGCCACAGGAGGAAGGTGGTCTAAAATTTTTGATGTACAAAACAAAAAATTTACATCAGTATCTTGTGAGCGATGTACATATACAGAATTTTATAAGACAAAAACTAGTGCATTAAGCAACGTCTTTGATTTATTTACAAACTAATGGGAATAATAAAAGTTGAAAATATTCGTGTTTTCGCGCATCATGGATGCCTCGTTGAAGAAACTAAAATAGGAAGTGATTATAGGGTTGATTTATTAGTAAAGGCAAATTTATCTGCTTCTGTAAAATCTGATGATTTAGATGATACCGTAGATTATGTTTTGCTTAATACTATTGTGAAAGAAGAAATGGCAATTCCTTCAAAGCTACTTGAAACAGTAGCTTTACGAATTATTAATTCTGTTTTTTTAAAAAGTTTAATGGTTAAAAAAGCGACTGTGTCTATTTCAAAAATTAATCCTCCGATTGGTGGTGATGTAGAAATGGTAACAATTAAAATGACAGAAAAACGAAAAAAGCTGAGGTAAGTAGTGTGAAAACTTTATTTTTTTTACATTTGCTGCCAATTATGGCGTCTTGGCCGAGTGGCTAGGCAGAGGTCTGCAAAACCTTCTACAGCGGTTCGAATCCGCTAGACGCCTCAAAAACCTTCAAATTTAATTGAGGGTTTTTTTATTCTCTTATATCTTCTATTAAATTTTGAGGATTAAGCTGATCCTTAGGTAAAAAGCCTTTAACAATAAGCACTAAGCCACAAACAATTAAAATAAGACCAAGTAGCTTTTTTACTTTTAAAATACGCTCAGGTGTCAGCTTGCGTTTAAGTTGTTTCGCTAATAATATTTTAAATAAATCTGTGATAAAATAGGCGGCTATCATGGTTCCGAAGAACACTAAAAATCTATTTAAATCATTTTCTAAGCCAGGTCCTGTAATAATTATTACTCCAAGCCAAAACACCAAAACACCAATATTGATAAAGTTTAATAAAAATCCTTTTATAAATAATCCCAGGTAATTGGTTTTTTCAAAAACAAGCTCGCTTGCTTCTTCTGTAGATTTTTTTGGTTTTTTTAAAAAAATAATCACACCATAAACGGTAATTATCATGCCTCCAAAAACAAACAAACCTGGTTGATTACTTAAGTTTTCTAATAATTGGAAACTACTAAAGTACGCCAAACCTATAAAAAAAACATCAGCAATTATAACACCTAAATCAAAGGCAACCGCCGCACGAAATCCCTTTGTAGCACTAGTTTCAAGAAGAACAAAAAAAACAGGCCCAATCATAAAGGCTAAGAAAAAGCCTAAAGGAATTGCCGCTTGTATATCTTCTATCATTTATAGTGTAATAAAAATGCCGAATAAATATCCAGCATTTTAAAGTTGTAACAAATATAATAAAAGAAGCTAAATGAATTTAGTTCATATACTTAATTCTTCCACCTAGAGCTCTACTTTCATTTACTTTCTTAGGGTCTCCATAAATATATACATCTCCTCCTGCTCTAATTTTAATATCTAAAACTTCTGTAGCATTAACATGCGCCTCGCCTCCTGCTCTAATTACAACATCTGTGTTTTCTGATTTAAAATATTCAGCATTAAAAATTCCTCCTGTGCCAATTGTAATGTTTTGGTGACTAGTTAATCCTGTAAGTTCTAAAATTCCGCCAGTAACTGCTTTTGCTTTAGTTTCTTTTGTCTCAATATTTAATTTAATAAACCCTCCTTCTTGAGCCTTAAGCTCCAATTCAAACTGATTTATTTTATCTTCAGAAGTCACATAAGCGCCTTCATTAACATCAATAATGTCTAGACTAGAATAATAAAGTTTAACGTCAGTTTTGTTTCCATCGAAACTCTCTTCTAAATTAAGTCTAATTTTTAATGTTCCGTTTTTGTTAACTACTACTACATCAGAAGCGTTCTTTCCAGATATTTCAACTTTGTTTTCTTTAGATTTAATAAGCTCTACGTTGATTAAATCATAAACTTTTAGCTCTGAAAATTCCCCTACTTTTTTTGTGATTTCGTTTTGAGCAGTTATCGCTCCAGTGATTAAAATTGTAAGTACTATTAATACGTTTTTCATGATGAATGAATTAATTGTTTTTCTGTTATTATCAAATATTGTTCCCTTTTTTTAAAATTAAGCAACTTTTACTGCGGTTCCAGTTACTGAAACAAAAAAATATGAACCTGCTGCAGTTTCTATATCAACGCTAATTCCTAAAACAGCATTAGCATTTAATTTACTAGCATTTGTTTTAAGTTTTTGAAAAGCTTGCTCTTTAGCCTCATTCATAAGCTCCTCTATAATCAGCATGTTTTTATCATTTTTAAAAGAAAAACTTTTCTTGAGTTCAGACGAGGTTCCTGTTACAATACCTTTGTATTCAGTAATTTTAAATCCTTCTATAGAATTTGTAGTAGTTAGAATCATGTTGTTGTGTGTTTGATATAAGATTGTAAAAATAAATAATTGTTACATTAAAAAGGAAACATGGCATGTAATTATCATCTAATAAAATCTTTTATTCTTCTTCGTGTTTACCAATAAGTGTAAAATCTAAATGCTTTTTTACTAAATCAGTGTTTTTTACTTTTACAACAACTTCATCACCTAGCTGGTACATTGTTTTAGAATTCTTACCAATCAGTGCATAATGGTCTTCATCAAACGTATAATGGTCATCTTTCATATTTCTAACACTTACCATGCCTTCACATTTATTAGAAATAATTTCAACATAAATTCCCCAATCTGTAACACCAGAAATAACACCTACAAATTCTTCGTTTTTATGATCTTCCATAAAGCGAATTTGCATGTATTTAATAGAGTCTCTTTCCGCTTTTGTTGCAAGGTATTCCATATTACTTGAGTGGTTACATTTATCTTCATAAGCATCTTGATTTACCGATTGTCCTCCATCCAAATAGTGTTGTAATAAACGATGAACCATCACGTCTGGATAACGTCTTATTGGAGATGTAAAATGACTGTAAAAATCAAAAGCCAAACCATAATGACCAATGTTATGAGTGGTATATTCAGCCTTACTCATTGTACGAATTGTTAAGGTATCGACTAAATTTTGCTCCTTTTTACCATTGACTTCAGTTAATAAATTATTTAAAGAAGATGCAATGCTTTTTCTGTCTTTAAAATTAAGTTTATATCCAAAACGACCAACTACGTTTTGTAACGCAGCTAATTTTTCATCGTTTGGCTCATCATGAACACGATAAATGAATGTTTTTTTTTGCTTCCCTATAAATTCAGCTACTTTTTTATTTGCTAATAACATAAACTCTTCAATGAGTTTATTAGCGTCTTTACTGGTTTTAAAGAACACTCCTACTGGATTAGCTTCCTTATCTAAATTGAATTTAACTTCAACCTTATCAAACGAAATAGCTCCAGAGCTCATGCGTTTACGACGCATTTTTTTAGCAAGCTCATCCATTTTTAACACAGCAAAAGCAATGTCTTTTAAAGTATTATATTCTTTTCCTGTTAATGATACTTCTTTAGGGATAGTAGTATTGATTGATGAGATTTCTGCCTTCGCAGGAATTGTATTGTTCTCAATAATTGCTTGTGCTTCTTCATAAGCAAAACGAGCGTCAGAATATGTTACAGTTCTGCCGAACCATTCATTTTTTATTTCGCATTTATCATTCATTTGAAACACTGCAGAAAATGTATATTTTTCTTCATGTGGTCGTAAAGAACAAGCACCATTTGATAATATTTCAGGAAGCATTGGTACTACTCTATCTACTAAATAAACAGATGTTGCACGCTCATAAGCTTCATCATCTAAAATAGTTCCTTCTTGTAAATAGTGCGAAACATCTGCAATATGAATTCCTATTTCATAAAGACCTTTTTCTAATACTTTAAATGATAAGGCATCATCAAAATCTTTAGCGTCTTTCGGATCTATTGTAAAGGTTAAATCTTGTCGCATATCACGACGCTTTATGATTTCCTCTTTAGTAATAGAAGTATTTATTTTATTAGCAAATTCTTCAACTTCGTGAGGAAACTCTAGTGGTAAACCGTATTCTGCTAGTATAGCATGAATTTCGGTATTATGTTCTCCTGGCTTCCCTAATACTTGAAGAATTTTTCCATAAGGCGAATCAGCTTTTTCAGGCCAATCTTCTAAAGAAACAAGTACTTTATCTCCATCTTCTGCCTTGTTAATTTTATTAATTGGAACAAAAATATCTGTGTACATTTTATTTCCATCAGCAACAACAAATGCATAACTTTTATGAATTTGAATCACGCCAACATATTCGCTTTTAGCACGTTTAATAATATTTGTAATCTCTCCTTCTATTTTACCTCTATTTCTACGTTTATAAGCGTAAAACTCTACTTCATCTCCATGAAGCGCTTTATTCATATTATTTGAAGCGATGTAAACATCATCTTCAAAGTCATCACTAATTATATATCCTGAGCCTCTGGACGCCATATCTACACGACCTGTGTGATATTCTGTATTAACAATAGCTTTAAATTTACCACGATCTACTTCTTCAATCTCTTGTTTTGCTTTGAGTTGTTGAAGTTTTTTTATAATCTGATTTCTACTACTTGCGTCATTAACACCAAGTTTAGCAGCTATTTGTTTATAATTAAAGGATTGGTTTCTATCTTTTTTTAAAATACTTAGAATTGTATTTGTAAGGTTGGAAATCTTATTATGTGAAGGTTTCCTTTTTTTCTTTCTTGTCATTTATTGTATTATCATATTCTATTCCTTAAAGTTAAGGAATGTTTTAAATTTTAAACTTAATTATATAGTGAAGAAGGCTTTAAGTTTGTGCAAATCTACGTTTTATATATTTAATCAATATTAAGTTAATATTAAAACAAAGAAAAACCTAAGTAAAATTACTTAGGTTTTAAATATATTATTGTTTTTAAAATTATTCTATCACTATTTTCTTTGCTGATTTTCCTTTATTAGTTTCTATTTCTATAAAGTAAACACCATTTGTAAAACTACTTGTATTTATTTTTAAGTCTTGTGTAGTTGAAATGAACTGACCTAACGTATTATATATATTTACTTTTTTTAACTCTATACTTTGATTTAATTTTATATTAATATCGTGTTGGGCTGGATTAGGGTAGATTGTAAAGTAATCTAGATTAAAACTTTCAGTAGATAAAACACTACTTAAATCGAAAACTCTTACTTCGCCAGATTGAGTACCATTAGCATTATTTAAAGGAGTGCCAATCGCTAAAATACTCCCATCTGATGATAATGCAACACTAAAACCAGATCTATCTCCTGCTCCTTCACCATCAATATCAGATCCTATCTGAGTCCACATACCTCCAATGTTTTCATAAACTCTTACATGGCCAGAATTATTACTACTTCCATTATTAAAACTTGCACCAATCGCAATAACACTTCCATCCGAGGATAAACTAACAGAGTCACCAAATTGATTAAACATACTTTCTCCATTAATATCTTGTCCAATTTGGATTTGAGCAATTATTAACGTTGGAAATAAAAATAAAGTAAGTAGTAATTTTTTCATATTAGTTTATTTTAAAATTTGTTAAATCTAATTTATAACTGAAAATTTAAGTTATCCACATTTATATATAAATAATCATCTTTTCTTTTAAAATTTAAAAAATTAATGGTGATTATTATAGTGTGTTAATAGTGGCTATAACTTTTTTTAGTTTTAATATGAATTGGTTTTAAAAGTAGTCTATTAACATCTTATGAGATACTTAACTTATTCATTTTAAGCTATATTAGTTTTACTATTAACAGATGTTTATAAATGATATTCACACTAATTTTTTAATAAGTATTTAAGTTTTTATTGTTGATAGTGTGATATTTTGTGTTTACAAATACCTTGTAAAAAAGGATTAAAATTTTAGGTTAATGAACTAGAGTTTTTGATTGAAAAATTAATTGGATTATCAATATTTTACTTCTTATTTAATATCAACACTTATTAACAAGTACTTAATAATTTTAGTAGCACTTATCAACAGGAGTTATAAACACTATTCTAAAATAGATTTATCAAACTTAAAAATTATGAATAAGTAAGGTATTATAAGTTATGCATACTTATTATCAATTATTAACTTTGATGTTTAAACTATATACTATTAGTTTTCTGTTCCTGTCTGCCGACAGGCAGGTTCACGGAAATTAATTTAAAAATTAAATTATATGAAAATTTCCATAGGAAACGATCACGCTGGACCAGAGTACAAACAAGCTATTATGAAACACCTGGAATCTAAAGGTGTAACGGTTACAAACTATGGAACAGATACTTTAGATAGTGTAGATTATCCTGATTTTGTTCATCCTGTTGCACAAGATGTTGAATCTGGAAAAACTGATTTTGGTATATTAATTTGTGGTAGTGCAAATGGTGTAGCTATGACAGCAAATAAATATCAAAATATTCGTGCTGGTATTTGTTGGATGAAAGAAATTACAGAACTCACAAGGCAGCATAATAACGCCAATATATGCTGTATTCCTGCACGTTATACGTCTATTCCTCAAGCTATTAAAATAGTTGACACATTTTTAGAAACAGAATTTGAAGGAGGAAGACACCAAAATCGTGTAGATAAAATTCCAGCAACATCTTGTTAAATGAGTCATTCCCATTCTTATAATGATTCACATCATAATCATGGAAATTTACAAGGTAGAAACTTATTAATTTCTATTTTTTTAAATATTATTATTACAGCTGCGCAAGTAGTTGGAGGTGTTCTTTCAGGAAGTTTAGCACTTTTAAGTGATGCCTTACATAATTTTAGTGATGTTATTTCACTAGTAGTTAGTTATGTTGCAAATAAACTTTCAAAAAAGAAAGCATCTCTTCAAAAGACATTTGGTTATAAACGTGCTGAAATTTTAGCAGCTTTTATCAATGCTTCTACATTAATTATTGTTGCAGTTTTACTAATTATTGAAGCAATTAAACGTTTTAAAAACCCTCAAGAAATTGAAACTGGCTTGGTAATATGGCTTTCTATTATAGCAATTTTAGGAAATGGTCTTAGTGTTCTTTTATTAAAAAAAGAAGCTGAAGCAAACATGAATATGAAAAGTGCTTATTTACACTTGTTAACTGATATGATGGCAAGTGTAGCAGTATTGGTTGGTGGATTATTAATGAAGTTTTATAATGTGTTTTGGGTAGATAGCGTGTTAACCTTTCTTATTTCTATATATTTAATTTGGATGGGTTATGATTTATTAAAATCTTCAACAAAAGTGTTAATGTTGTTTACGCCAGAAGACATACCAATTGATAAAATTGTTAAAGAAATAAATAGTTTAAAAGATATAAAAAACGTACATCATATTCATGTTTGGCAACTAAATGAAGAAGAAATTCATTTTGAAGCTCACATAGATTTTTATGAAAACATTTCACTTACAGAGTTTGATAACATACTTCATATTATTGAAGACATACTATTTTATAAATTTGAAATAAACCATGTGAATATTCAACCAGAATTCGGTAAATGTGGAGATAAAGATGTGATAGTGCAGGATTAAAAGTCCTATCATTGCGAGGACAAAGGACGTGGCAATCTCATGAGAGTAACTATTTAATAAAACACCTATTACAACAGATCACCACGTCGTAAACCCTTCGTAATGACGTTAATAAATTAATTATATATGCTAACAATACAAACCAAAACATTTCAAGAACTTACAACTAAAGAGTTGTATGACTTACTTCAACTTAGAAGCGAAGTGTTTGTTGTTGAACAAAATTGTGTGTACCAAGATATTGATGGAAAAGATGAAAAAGCACTTCATGTTATTGGGAAAAAGAATAATATAATAGTTGCTTATACAAGAATTTTTAAACCAGGAGATTATTTTATAAACGCCAGTATTGGTAGGGTAGTGGTTAGTGAAGAAAACCGTCAGTACAAATACGGTTATTATATTATGGAAGCATCAATAAAGACCGTAAAAGAATATTTTAATACAACTACAATAAAACTTTCTGCACAATTGTATTTAAAGAAATTTTATAATAATCTAGGCTTTAAAGAAGTAGGAGAGGAGTACCTTGAAGATGGTGTACCTCATATTATGATGGTAAAGAGCTAATCTTCTTTTCCTACATGAGTAATTAATATCTCAACTCGTCTATCAAATTTAGGGTCACCACCTAATGGAAATTTTCTTCGCATACCAACATATTTCATTCTATGTCTTTCTACACCTTGTTGCAATAAAAAAGTATATATAAATTTTGCCCTTGAAATGGATAGATTTCTTAGACTCGTTTTTCTATCAATAGCATCATACGTATCATGTGTACAGCAAACATGACCTTGTATAGTGAAATAGATATTCTTCTTTTCCACTAAAATAGCAGCAATTTCTTTTAACGTCGGAATAGAGCTTGCCATAATAGTGCTATAGCTTGTTTTAAAATAGATGTTTTTTAAGCGCACTTTGTCTCCAACTTTTATATCACCTTTAAGAATGGTTTGTGTGGTTGGTTTTTCAATTTCATCAGAAGAGGATTTAGCAGAAACCACTATTTCAACTCTTCTATTGTTTTGTCTTATTTTAGAAATATCAACAGAAATATTTAAAGGTACCTCACCTTTTCCATCAATAACTTTGATTTGTTTTTCTGAAAATTCACTATCTAAAAGATATCCCTTAATAGCATCGGCCCTATTTTCTGAGAGTAACTGATTATAGGTTTTTGTACCTCTATCATCACAATAACCATGTATAGTAATAGTCTGAATGGTTAAACTGTCTAAAGATGAAATAAAGGAGTTTAAGCGGTTTTCTTCAACTAATTGTACACTATATTTATCTGTTTCAAAAAACACATTATGACGTAATTCCTGAGCGTAAGTAACAAAGCTTAAGAAAAAATATATATAAGTGAGGCGCAGCATGGCTTTTAGTTAACACAATAAATTAAATATACTACATATAATTTAAAACCAACAAAACAGAGGCTTAAGGCTTCAAAAAGTCGTTGTATTTACTTGAGTTGGCTAAAATATCAGAAGCTTTTTTTACTTCAGTGTTATTAGCCAAGAAGTATTTGTAGAGTCCTTCTCTATAGAAATAACGTTTTATTATTTCGTTTTCCAATAAGCTTTTTAGTTGTGTTTTATTAGTGGAAATTGCATCTCTCTTAACAGTATTTAATTTTGATACTATATTGTTATAAGAAGTGTTTAAATCGTCATCTAGCTCTTCTTCTTTAGCAACCTCTAAAACCTTTGTTAGTGCATCTTCTGTTTTTGTTTTGAAAGCGAAATTATTAGATTTTAAGTATGAATTAAAGTCATTGAAATCGTCATCTGATAATTTAAATGACATTAAATCAGACACTGAATTATTGTAATAATACTTAGTTGCATAATTAAACACAAAATCCTGGTCTACAATATATTTAGTAAGAGTAGACACTTTAGATTCTGATAATTCCAAATCTGGCATTACTCCTCCACCATCATAAACAGAACGACCATTTTTTGTTTTAAAGGTATTGTAGTTTTCTTGTTTTACACGAACAGCGTTTCCTTTGTTGTCCCTGTTCCAGTAGTCAAGCGCTTGAATACAACGACCAGAAGGTGTATAATACCTTGAGATAGTTACTTTTAATTGTGTTCCGTAAGTTAGTGGTTTAGGACGCTGAACCAATCCTTTTCCAAAACTTCGAGAACCAATTACAACTGCTCGATCTAAATCTTGTAAAGAGCCAGAAACAATCTCACTAGCCGAAGCACTTCCTCCATCAATTAAAACAACTAAAGGAATTTCAGTATCAAGAGGTTCATTACGTGTCTTATAGGTTTTGTTATACTTTTCAACTTTTGACTTTGTTGTTACCACTACTTGATCTCTTGGTACAAATAAATTAACAATGTTTACAGCCTCAACAAGTAATCCGCCAGGATTTCCTCTTAAATCTAAAATAATTTGTTTTGCACCATCAGCTTTAAGAGCCTTAACAGCATTGCTAGTTTCTTTAGATGCAGTTCTGGTGAACTTAGATAAAGCGACATAACCAACAGTTTCATTAACCATATCATATAAAGGCACCGCTTTTACCTCAATCTCTTGTCGTGTTATAGCTGTTGTTTTAGTTTCTCCCTGTCTAACATAAGTAATATTTACTTTTGAGTCAGGAGCACCTTGAAGCAATTCGCCGGCATCATCTTTAAAATCAGCGACAACAATATCATCAACTTTAATAATTTCGTCTCCAGCTTTAAGTCCAGCCTTATCTGCCGGATAATCTTTAAAAGGCTCAACAACAACTAGCTTATCTTTTAGCGTTTTTACAGTTGCTCCGACTCCTGTGTAATCTCCTGTGTTGTTTATTCGTGAAGCTTCAACATCCTGTTCGTTGTAAAAAACAGTGTAAGGGTCAAGATCTGCCAACATATTTTTAATAGCAGTATCCATCAAATCACCTGGATTTGTTTCATCAACATAATTCATGTTTATTTCTTTGTAGAGCGTTGTAAATATTTCTATTTGTTTTGCTATTTCAAAAAAATCACTTTTATATGCTGTTGTGGTTAAGAGCACAATTATAGCAAGTATTGGGAGAATTATTTTCTTTTTTAGAAGAGTTTTCATAGTTCAATTTTTTTTTTCTTCGGAAACCCTTTTAATAAACTTTTCTAGCAACTTTTTCATAGCCTGGTCAGTTTGTTTAAGTGTAGGTTTTTCATTTCCAATGTACAAAATCATCAACGCATATTGTGTTGTAATGTTGTTAAAATAAATATTTTTATTTAACCTGTAAGCCTCTCTTATTAGCCTTTTAACTCTGTTTCTATCAACAGCATTTTTAAAATTCCGTTTACCAACAGAAACACCACATTTAGCAATAACAGACTCGACAAACTCTGTTTTAATAAAAACAAGGCGTAACGGAAAAGTACTAATTGATTTTCCTTCATCAAAAAGTTTTTCAATTAGAATTTTGCTTTTAAGCTTTTCAATTTTAGAGTAAGTGGCTTTCATAACTTAAACACAAAAGTAATGATATCTTAATCATAAACACGCAGTATTTGCGCATGACAAATGTCATTTTTTATAAATAATAATGGTAATAACTTCACATACACTTAATTATTAAATAAATAATCATGGGAGATTTAAAAATTATTAAGCTTTCAAATGAGCGAGACAAGTCGAATTATATTCATCATCTGGTTAAAGATGTTGAGGCGCTTGATTTTATGATTGAAAACGATTTAATTGAAAAAGAGCCTATTAGAGTTGGTGCAGAACAAGAGTTTTGTTTGGTTGATAATAACTTTATAGCAAAGAATAATGCATTAGAGATTTTAGAAGAAATTAATGATGACCATTTCACAACAGAAATAGGAAGCTATAATTTAGAAGCAAATCTTGATCCCTTTGAACTAAAAGGAGATTGTTTTTCAAAAATGACCCAACATTTAGAAGCATTACTTGATAAAGCATATAAAGCTGCAGCGCACAAAGAAACTAAAATATTGCTGACTGGAATATTGCCTACACTGACATTAAATCAAATTGGCATTGAAAACATGACGCCAATTAAAAGGTATAAAGTCTTAAATGAAGCGATAAAAGAATCAAGAAAACAGGATTTTGATATTCACATAAAAGGTGTCGATGAATTAAATATGCGACATAATTCTGTGATGCTTGAAGGATGTAACACAAGTTTTCAGATTCATCTTCAAATAAATCCGGATGATTTTATTGATTCTTATAATTGGGCTCAAGCCATATCTGGACCAATTTTAAGTGCGTGTACAAATTCACCATTATTATTTGGAAAAGAACTTTGGAGCGAAACCAGAATAGCTCTCTTTTCACAAAGTGTAGATACTAGAGCTAATTCTTTTTTATTAAATGAAAAACAAGCCAGGGTTAATTTTGGGAGAGATTGGCTAAAAGACTCTATTACTAACATTTTTAAGGATAACATATCAAGATTTAGAAGCTTAATATCATCTGAATATATTAAGGATAGTTTAGACATGTTGTCAAAAGGAGAAATACCAAAACTTAAAGCGTTAAGCCTCCATAGCGGCACAGTTTATAGCTGGAATAGAGCTTGCTATGGGTCTGGAAACAACAAAGCCCATTTAAGAATTGAAAACAGATATATTCCGTCTGGACCATCAATTTCTGATGAAATTGCAAATATGGTGTTTTGGGTTGGTGTGATGGTAGGAAGACCTAAAAAATATGATAGTATTCATAGTAAAATGAACTTTAAAGACGCTAAATCAAATTTCTATAATGCTGCTCGTTATGGAATGTCTACACAATTTTATTGGAATGACAGTTATACTTCAAGCCACGATTTAATTTTAGATGAACTTCTACCAATGGCATACAAAGGACTTTATAGCCTTAATATTGAGCCTAAAGATGTTGAACATTATTTAAAAATAATTGAAAATCGAGTACGTTCAAACTCAGGATCACAATGGATGATTAAAAGCTACAGAAGCTTGTTAGAATCTCACAAACCATTTGATGCTGCACAAATATTAACTTCTAAAATTTATGAAAAACAAAGAAAAGACTATCCTGTTTCGTCATGGAAAACATTAAGGAATGATGAAAGTGCCCAGCTAAAAGATCAGAAGCTTGTAAAACACAAAATGAGCACAGATATTTTCTCGGTAGATAAAAACGATAGCATAGAACTTGTACTAAGCATCATGAAATGGAAAAAAATTAATCATATGCCAGTGATAAATTCTGAAAGGGAATTGGTTGGGTTAATTACGATGAAAGACGTTAATACATATTTTAAAAACGAAGAACCGCTTAAGGAAAGCGTAAAAGATTTTATGACAGAAAAGTTAATTACCATACATCAATTCGAAACGATTGATAATGCAAAATCCTTAATGGAAAATCACAATATAAACAGTTTACCTGTTTTAAGAGATAACAAACTAATAGGTATTCTTACCACAAATGATTTTTAAATAAAATGGTTGAAGTTTTTAGTAAAGCAGTGAAAAAATCCGTTTCCATTAAAAGAATCCTTTTTGAAATAAAAGGGAATAACAAAGGACCAACAATTGTTTTTTTTGGAGGAATTCATGGAAACGAGCCAGCAGGTATTTTTGGGTTAAAATCTGTTTTAGCTAAACTAGATGAAAGAGATGTCAGTGGGAATATTTACGCTATTGCGGGAAACTTAAAAGCATTAAAAGAAAGAAAGCGATTTATAAGTAAAGATTTAAATAGAATGTGGACTCAAGACGAGCTCAATAGTTTATTACAATCACATAGCTTGGTCTCAGAACATCATGAACAATTGGAGATTTATAACTTACTCCATGACATTATTTTGAAAAACAATGGGCCATTTTATTTTATTGACCTACACACCACATCAAGCAAAACGCTGCCATTTATAACTATTAATGACGCTATTATTAATCGAAAATTTTCACTTCAATTTCCAGTTCCAATCGTACTTGGTGTTGAAGAGTATTTACAAGGGCCATTACTGAGCTACATAAATACCTTGGGATATGTGTCATTGGGATTTGAGTCTGGGCAGCATGATAATAAAAAAGCTATTTTAAATAATATTTGGTTTATAAATTTAGTGCTAAAATACACGAACGCTGTAAAGGGAATAAACACTCAAGAATATTTTGATTCTCTAAAGGAATCGGCTCAGAATTTGTCAGAAATTTTTGAAGTAATTTATCTACACAGAATAACCGATTCTGATATTTTTGAAATTTTACCAGCTTTTAAAAGTTTTGAAACAATAAAAAAAGGAAACTTAATAGCATTACATAATAACAAAGAAATTATATCAAAATACAATGGAAGTATTTTTATGCCATTGTATCAAAAAATTGGAAATGAAGGGTTTTTTATAATTAGAAAAATTCATCCATTCTTTTTAAAGCTTTCTGTTTTTTTGAGAAACAAAAAAGTTGATAGAATTCTTACTTTAATGCCAGGAATTTCTTGGCAAAATAAAGAAAAAGGCATTTTAAAAGTTAACCTTAAAATAGCAAAGTATTATGCTAAATCTATTTTTCACTTACTTGGCTATAGAAGCAAGGAAGCAGACCAAACCCATTTGTTTGTTACAAACAGAGAGCGTGTTTCAAAGACAAAAAGTTATTCTAATGAGCCTTGGTTTTAATCCTTTTTGATTTTAGTATCTTCCTTAGATATTGCCAAACCAGTAATGTTGTTGGTATTATCAATATCTGCCATTTTACCCATTGGGTCAATAGTAACAGATTTAATTTTGTTTTTATCAGTATTTAAATCAAAACCAAAACTAGCGTTTGCCCATGACCAATCAGGTAAAACAGTTACATCTTTTGAAGTGGGCTTTTCACCCCTCATCATTTCTAAAGGAATGTAAAAAGATTCAGAAGTTCCATCAACATACTTAATTTTTAAATCAATTGGCATTGGCATTAAGCCTTTACGCTCTAGAGTGATGGTTGTTTTTCCTGAAACTTCTTCAATAGATTTTATTCCGTAATCAATAGTATTAGTGGTTTGTGTAAAATCCATTAAATACCAATCTAACTCTAAACCTGAAACTTTTTCAGCCGATCTAATAATATCATTTGGAGTTGGGTGCTTAAAAGCAAAATCCGTAAAATATTTTTTTAAAGTATTTTTTAAGTTGTCTTCCCCAATTACATAGCCTAGTTGTGCTAAAAACACAGCGCCTTTACTGTATGCAGCCGTTCCATAAGCGCTATTAATATCATAACGATCAGCATGAGTAGTAAGTGGTTGCTCATAACCAGAGTTTGCTAATTTTATATAACGACTATAAGAGCTACTATGAGGGTTTTCACGATTTCTTTTCAGAACTTCATTTGAAGCCAATGCACTAACGTAGCTTGTAAACCCTTCATCCATCCATTCATTTTTTGCTTCATTTGTTGCCAATAAAAACTGGAACCACGTATGAGCCATTTCGTGTGAAGTCACACCAATTAAACTATTTAAATTTCTTCCGCCAGTAATTAATGTACACATTGCATATTCCATTCCGCCATCACCTCCCTGAATTACAGAATACTGTTCATAAGGATATTTTCCTATATTTTCGCTAAAGTATTGCATCAGCTTTACTGTGATGGGTTGAAGTTTTTTCCAGTTCTCTAAACTTTCGGCCTCCATAGTGCTTTTGTAAAAGAAATGAAGCATAGGGCCATCAGGCACTTGCATAGTATCATGTACATATTCGGGGTCTGCAGCCCAAGTAAAGTCGTGTACCATTGGAGCTTTAAAGTGCCATGTTAATTTATCATTGGTTGTGTTAATTGAATTTAGCCCTTTCGGTTCATAATCATGACCTATTTCTTCAGGATTTTGAAGGTAGCCAGTTCCTCCAATTGTGTAATTTTTATCAATAGTTATTTTTACATCAAAATCTCCCCAAACACCATGAAACTCTCTTGCTATATAGCTGTCTGCATGCCAACCTTGAAAATCGTATTCTGCCATTTTTGGGTACCATTGCGCCATAGATAGTGTGACACCTTCTTTGCTGTTTCTTCCGTTTCTTCTAATTTGTAAAGGCACTTGAGCATCAAAAACCATATCAAAAGTTGTTTTTGTACCAGACAGAATAGGGTTTGCTAAAGTTACCTCCAAAACAGTGTCTACTAAATCATATTTTAATGGCATACCATCTTGGGTTAAAGCTTTTACTTTCATATAACCTATTTCACTAGGATTAAGCTTACTTATTCTGCTTTCGTAAATTGGATTTTCTTTGGTACCAATATTGTTAACCATTCTTCCGTCTGGATCAGCTATATTTTGCAAACGCATATCCATATTGCTTCCTGGTTGAAATGCATTCATGTACAAATGATAATAAACCTTTGTAATAATATCAGGGGAGTTATTGGTATAGACTAATTTTTGGGTTCCTTGATATTGAAAATTTTCAACGTTCATATCTATTTCCATAGTGTAATCAACATGTTGTTGCCAATAACCAGGATTTTGAGCAGTCAAATGAATACTCATTAAAATGATTGTGATTAAAAGAATTTTTGATGGTAACGTTTTCATGATATTTAATTTGATGTTTTACGTGCCATAATTAAGGCGTTATATGCATTTACTAGTTTTGATGATTTTGAAAGTTCACCAAAAGGTTTTACGTTATTTAAATTTTTACCAACCGTAACCTTTGTTTTTAAAGGTAAACCTGAATCCATAATTATTTGTTTTACTTGAGCAGCGGAAAGTTTTGGATATTGAGACCTTATTAAAGCAGCAACTCCAGCAACAATAGGCGCAGACATAGAAGTTCCGTCAGCGAATTCATAGGTGTTATTCGGGTACGTTGAGTATATGTTGGTTCCTGGAGCAAAAACATCAACCGTATTTTTGCCATAGTTGGAATAACTTCCCACGATGCTAGACCCATATTTTGGCTCAGTAGCACCAACTGATAAGAAGTTGTTTACAAACTCTACACCATTCTCTTGATCATTTGGATAGCTTATTTTATTATCTAGATTTAAAGATTCATTCCCAGCACCACTAACCAATAAAACATTTTTTTGCTCGGCATAAATAATAGCGTCTTTAACCCAGGCACTATGAGGAGAGTAGTATTTTCCAAAGCTCATGTTTACAACTTTTGCACCATTATCTACAGCATAACGAATAGCAAGAGCAATATCCTTATCATATTCATCTCCATTGGAAACTGCTCTAATTGGCATGATTACCACATTATTTGCAACACCATTCATGCCTTTGTTATTATTGCGTTCTGCTGCAATAATTCCTGCCACATGAGTTCCATGACTTTCGCCATCATCTCTTGGTTTTACATTGCCATTTCCGTAATTTTTATCATTAATATCATCAGGATTATCGCCAACAATCTTTCTACCATTAAAACCCTTGTTTAAATTATATTCAAGCATTTTGTTCAATTGCATTAAATTCTTATTAAAAACATCTAAAGCCTCTGGAGTTGTTTTAAAATCATTACCAAAAACAAGCACATTAATGGCATAAATGTATTGTTGAAGCTTTTGATCCTCCGTTTTTATAACGCTTAGCTCTTCTTTTGTATAATCCTCTTTTTTAAGATGGGCAGAAACTGCTTTATGAGCATTTTCCATAATGGGAATACTCTGACCAAACTCTGCTTTTAAACTTAAATATTCAGCTCTTTTTTTTTGATACTCAGCCTCTGCTTCGCTATAACGAGGGTTTTTTGTATCACCACTTGCCAATAACCTTACATATTCTAATTGTTCTTGGTAAGCTTCCCCAAGGAAATTCCAACCATTAACATCATCAATATATCCATTGTTATCATCGTCTTTATTATTATTTGGTACTTCGCCTTTGTTTTTCCAAATCACGCCATCTAAATCTTCATGGTCAATATCAATCCCTGAATCGATAACCGCTACAATTACTTTTGTTCCTTTTTTGTTTTTAATAAGTTCATTATAAGCTTTATTGATGCTCATACCAGGAATGGTATCTGAAACAAAATCTAAGTGTCCCCAAATTTTTTCTTCAGCATCAGTTAAAGGGTTAAATTTTAAAGGCGTATTATCTATATTCGCAATTGGAGTAGAGACCAATCTTGAAGAACCACAACTGGTAACTAAAAATGTGAGTAAGGTGTATAAAAATAATTTTTGATTTAGGAATTTCATCTTAGGTTAAGTTTTATTAAAATATTTGTTCAGGCATAAAAATTTCATTGAGGCGGACTCCTTTTTCTGTATGCTTTACTGTAATTATTGGATTATGTACATCATGCTCTAAAAATAAGTAAAAATTATTATCTGCGGCAAGATTTAAAAAACGATCTTTTTCATCAAGACTTAAAAGTGGCCTTGTATCGTAACCCATTACAAAAGGAATAGGTAAGTGCCCAGCTGTTGGTAATAAATCGGCCATAAAACAAATTGTTTTGTCTTTGTATTCAATCATTGGAATCATTTGTTTTTCTGTATGACCATTTGCAAAGAAAATATCAAAACCTAATTCAGAGTTTTTCAAAATATCTTCATTGGGAAGCAGTGTAAATTTTAATTGTCCGCTTTCTTCCATCGGTAAAATGTTTTCTTTTAAAAAAGAAGCTTTTTCGCGTTTGTTTGGTTCTGTTGCCCAGTTCCAATGGCTTTCATTGCTCCAAAACGTCGCGTTTTTAAAAGCTGGTTCATATCTAGTTCTATTTCTATTCCATTGCACACTTCCGCCACAATGGTCAAAATGTAAATGTGTCATAAAAACATCTGAAATATCATTTGAATGGAATCCATAACTTGCTAATGATTTCTCAATAGTGTCATTTCCCCAAAGATAATAGTACCCAAAAAATTTATCGCTTTGTTTATTTCCCATTCCAGTATCAATTAAAATTAACCTGTTTCCATCCTCAATAAGCAAACAACGTGCCGCAATATCTATCATGTTATTATGATCTGCAGGATTTGTGCGTTGCCAAAGTGATTTAGGCACAACTCCAAACATAGCGCCTCCATCTAGTTTAAAATTTCCTGCGTTTATAGGATATAAATTCATAAGGTTAATTTAAGTAATTACTTGTTTTAAACGCTTACCAAAATCGAATAAAGCTTTTATTTCTTTTATACTTGCATGACGCTCTTTGCTAAAGACTAATAATCCCTTTCCATTGGACTCAATATGATAATAGGGATTACTCTCAAAAAAGTGAATTAATTCTTCATTAAAAAGTTTGGTAATTGCTATTTCGTCTTCACCAAGTAAGTAAAAACGTTTTGAAAAATCTGAATGGTCTTGAATAGGAATATCTTTAAAACCAGCAAAGGCATAAAATTTTTCAAGAAAACCCTCTCTATCTAGAGTAAATTCTGGAATTTGTTTTTCTAATGTAATATGAAGCATTGTGGTACGAACCACCTCTTTTGCTATAAATTCACCTTCTGAAAATTCGATATCAAAAATAGTCAGGACATCATTTTTAGTAACCAACTGATTATATGTATGGTGTATAGATTTTGTTCTAAAAAAATGAAAATTATTTAAGAAAAGCGTGTTTTTTTGTTTTTCAGAGCGATAACTTAAATTATAATTATTAGCTATATCTTCAATATTTGTTTGTCTTCTTGTAAGACTGTTTTTAATAATATTTGGCACAGGAAGCAAGCGCCTTAAAGCAAATGGATGCTCAGAATCTGTGTCATGCATATCCAAGCCCACAATCTCGAAATGCCCACCTCTTTTGGCAAACAAATCACTATAATTATGAAGATTTTCCATGACTGTGTGGTCTACAAATTCACATAGCGAAAAATCTATTATAACATCTTGATCTTCTGGTATGGCGTTTAGTTTTTCTTTTAATCGGTAAAAATTCAAAAAACTACAGAAATGTTTTACACTGAGATAATATATACCATTTTCTTCTTCTTGAAACATTAAAATATTTGGCTTTAACACGTTTCTTGCGAACAATGAAAGACTTTTATTTATTATAATGTGAATTAAAAAAGTTACTAAAACACCAGATAGAATCCCAGTGATAAGACCAATTTTAAGTGTTACAATAAGCGTTACAAAAAAGATGATAAGCTGTTCTTTTCCAACGGAAAAAATATGTTTAATTGAATCTGGAGATGCTAATTTGTAACCAGTAAACACCAAAATAGCCATAAGAGCAGGTAAAGGAATTCTAGTAAGTTGAGAGCTAAAAAGCACAATAAAAATTACTAAAAAAACGGCATGGAAAAAATTTGATGAGCGATTACTCCCATTATTGTTAACATTAACAGAGCTTCTTGCAATTACAGTAACTACGTTTAAGCCTCCTAAAAAACCACTTCCAACGGTCGCGAGCCCTAAAGCTTTTAGGTCTCTATTTACATTTGAACGCCTTTTTTCGGGATCTAATTTATCTACAGCTTTGATGCTTAAAAGCGACTCTATACTTGCAATTAAAGTAAGCGCGAGAACACTAGACCAAAACGGTAATTCACCAACTTTACCAAAATATACTGTTGGTAATTGTGCTATAATATCTTTAAACTCTGGAACTCCAGAAATCATGTAAATTTTAGAAATAGGACTAGAAGAGTGAGCAATTAATTCAAAATAATAACTAAACCCAATAGAGAGCAAAACAATCCACATTGGCGCAGGAATGAGTTGTAAATATTTGTTCCGTATTTTAGGATAAAACACCATTATGATTAAGCTTAAAACACCTGCTGATGCTGCATAAATTAATCCCTCATTATCATATAAAACAGCATCTTTAATTGTATAAGGAATTTCTAATAGATAATCGATTGTGTTCTCTCGACTAATTTTATGAGCAAGCATGATATGGAATTGTTTTCCAAGAATAATAAGTCCGATAGCAGCCAACATACCTTGTATTGCGGAAGAAGGAAAGAAATCTGCTAATTTTCCTAACCTTAGAAACCCTAGAATCGCTAGGAGTATACCAGAACAAATTATTGTTGCATAAGCACTTTCTAATCCAAGAGTTGTTATAGCAACTAAAAGCACACCAACTAAACCATTTCCTGGGCCAGCTATAGTAACATGGCTACCACCTAAAATAGATACAACTACACCACCCACAACAGCAGCAATAATTCCAGCGATAGGAGGCGCCTCACTAGCCATTGCCAACCCTAAACCAAGAGGTAAAGCAATAAGGCTTACTACAAAACCAGAGAAAATATTATTAGGTAGTGCTTTAAAAAAAGACGCTATGTTTTTTTTCTTGCTCATTGAATAATTAAAACATCTGTTGGTAATTCCGTTAAAATATGCTCAATATCGTGAGGAAAAAGCCGATCCCAAAAGGTCATTTTTGTTGGCGCATTCATAATTAATAAATCTGCTCTTACAATTTGAGCGTAGTGTCCGATAGAATATCCTTGCTGCCCAAAAATAGGCTGTGATTTTATAATAATGTTTTCAGTATGTTCTTTAGGGATATCTTCTATTATAGTTTTTATCCTTGTTTCTTCTCGAAGTTTAATGCGTTCTTTTACAATATTTACCATTCGTAAGGATTTGTCATCATCGACCTTTATTGCAACTTCTGTCTGTCTAATTTCTTCAACTATAGTGAGCTTATCCGGTTTTAACTTATGAGCCACATAAAAAGCTGACGCAATAGTTTGCTTAGTTTTAGGGTCTTTAAGACCATTTACTACGATATGTTGACACGGAATTCTATCTATAGATGGTTTAATTAACAAAAGGACAGAACATTTAGATTGACGCGTAATTTTTCTAGCAATAGAACCGACGTAATATTTTAAAAAGTTTTCACGCTTTAATGCACCTAAAATTATTAAGTTTATCTGTTTTTCTTCAGAAATAGATAAAATAACATCTACAGGGTTTCCAGATTTAAAAACAATTTCAAATAGTAGCCCTTTTTTAATAAAAGGTTCTAGAATAGATTTAAACTTAGCTTCTTTTTCAGAGGAGTCTTCACCAACATGAATCAAAATCAATTTTGATTGAAACAGAAGAGATAACCTTGAAGCTTCGTAGACGTTGGCTTTAAGATTAGGAGAAAAGGTTACACCTATTCCTATGGTTTTAAAAGGTTGTAGTGACAATGCTAAATAATCATTTTAATGAGATTTGAAAGATAGTATTTTTTAAAGACATGTAATTATTTAGTAATTTCACAAAAAAACAAGAATGTTAGAATTAGCAGGAATTATCATATTAGGAATATTGGCCCAATGGGTTGCATGGAAGTTTAAAATTCCAGCGATTTTACCATTAATTCTAATCGGTTTATTAGTTGGACCAATTGCGGCAGAGTTTTTAAGCGAAGATGGCACAAAATGGATTGAACCTATTTGGAATGGGACCGAAGGATTATTTCCTGGAGAAAGTTTGTTTTACTTTGTTTCTCTTGCTATTAGCATTATTCTTTTTGAAGGAGGATTGACCCTTAAATTAAAAGAAGTAAAAAATGTAGGGCCTGTAATAACAAAATTGATTACACTAGGCTCATTAGTTACTTTTTTTGGCGCTGCATTGGCTGTTCATTTTATTTTTTACTTAAGCTGGGAACTATCATTTTTATTTTCAGCTTTAATAATTGTGACTGGACCAACGGTAATTACACCAATACTTAGAAATATTCCTCTGAAAAAAGATATTTCAGCTGTATTAAAATGGGAAGGGATCTTAATTGATCCAATTGGTGCTTTAGTTGCGGTGTTGGTTTATGAATTTATTAGCGTTGATGCTGGAGGAGAATTCACCAAAACAGCTCTGATTGAGTTTGGTAAAATTGTACTCTTTGGAACCACCTTTGGATTTACGTTTGCACATGCCTTGAACTTCATTATTAACAAAAAATGGGTACCCCATTATTTAATGAATGTATTTGCTCTTGCAGCAGTATTAGGTGTCTTTGTATTGTCTGATAGCTTTGCCCATGAGTCCGGATTATTAGCCGTAGTAGTAATGGGAATGGTGTTAGGAAACTCGAATTCTCCTTATTTAAAAGAACTGCTCTACTTTAAAGAATCTCTAAGCGTGCTTTTAATCTCTATTTTGTTTATTCTTTTGGCGGCCAATATTAATATGGAAGACCTAATGCTCATCTATAATTGGAACACAGCTATTTTATTTGCTGCTGTTGTGTTTGTAATAAGACCAATAGGTATTTTCTTAAGCACTTATAAATCTACATTAGAACTCAACGAAAAAATATTTATTAGTTGGGTTGGTCCTCGAGGGATTGTTGCCGCGGGTATTGCTTCTTTATTTGGCTTAAAGCTTGTTGATAAAGGAATCGTTGGAGCAGAATACATTACACCCTTGGTGTTTATGGTGGTGTTGGGGACTGTATTATTAAACGCAACAACAGCAAGACTGTTTGCTAAATTGGCCGGAGTATTTTTGGTTAAAAGTAATGGAATTTTAATAATAGGAGCTTCAAAAGTATCTCGCCTTTTAGGAAATTATCTAGAGAATAATGATAGGCATGTGGTTTTAATTGACAGTAACCAAGGCAATATTAGAAAAGCTAATGAAATAGGATTAGAAGCTTTTGATACTAATATATATTCAGAAACATTAACTGATAATATAGAGTTAAATGATATTGGTTATTTAATGGCATTAACCGGAAGTTCTGATATAAATAGATTCGCAATTAATAAGTTTGGTAAACAATTTGGAGAAAACGGCTCGTTTAGATTAGTGACCAAAGACGAAATGCTTGATGATAAAAATAACCCGAAGGAAGGGCTTTTTAGTCATACAGATGATTTTAGCACACTTTCAGAGGCAACAAGAAAGTTCCCATCCATTCAAGAAATTAGTTTAAAAAGTAAAAAGCATTATTTAAGCCTTATAGAAATTTCCAATAATGACAAAGACATCATTCCGCTATTTGTTAAAGACGATGAAGATGAACTTCATATCATTTCATCTTATAATACCGAAATCAAGGAATTGGGAAAAAATTGTAAGCTTGTCTATTTAGGGAAAATTTTCGATGTTGAAAAAATGTAATTACTTATAAAATTAGTAATATGAAAACAAATAAAGCACTTTTAGTCCTCTTGGTTTGTATAGGGATAATAATGGTAGCCATGGGAATAAAAATAGGCGCGACACCACCAATACTAACTGGGTTAGGATTTTTTATTATAGCCTATTTGTTTAGTCAGTTAAAAAAATAAACCCTTACGCAATAACCGTAAGGCAAGGGTTTGTTTTTATTTTAATTTTGCGCTTGACGCTGTCCTAGATTTATAAACAAAGAAAGAGCAATTAAATTTTGCTTATTTAAAAAGACTCGTGTGAAACTGTTGTCGTAATCGTTTCCACTCTCTGGCTTATAGTTGGTTTTTTGATATGTGAATATTGATGTTTGTAATGCCAAAGATAAGGTGGCCGTAAGAATGATATTAAGTCCTATAATCAAGGAAGCTGTAATCCTTGTTAAATCTGTGGTGAAATTATTAAACTTTTCTGAACCAATACCATAGGCCATTAAAATTCCGTACATCAAAAAGACTTCCTTAAATTTCGTGATGGGAGAAAACATAAGCAACTTCAATTGAAAATCAATAATACTTTGAGTTAATTCGTTGAAATTAAGCCCATTATACACAAGTCCAATTGCACCATAAAGAGCTGAGTTGGCGAACATTGATAATTGCATGTAGTAAGCAGCGTGTATACACCAAAGAGTTTGCTCTTCGCCAAAACCTAATCCGAGGCCAAACGCAAATATCGTTCTAGCTAATATCGTGGCTATTGATCTTTCATCTTGAATTTCAAAATAGTCAATGGGTTTTGTTTCTTCAAAAGCATAAAGGTCTATCTCTTCAATTGTGCTGTCTAATGCTGAGCTATTAAAAATGCTTGAAGAATTTTCTAACGTAGCGCTATTATTAAAAGCGTTTTGCGAGAAAGAATTGCTAAATGTTAGGGCAGAGAGTATTAATAAAAATACTAGTTTAAAAGATTTTGTTTTCATGATTATGTATTAATTGGTTAATACTTTTATTAAAGGCAAATTAATGTCATGAAGATTTGAACTGTTCAAAAGATACAAATATATTAGTAGAGTTTTAGTTTTAAAGTTATATAAAACAGAGCATTATAAGTTAATTCTTACCAAACCTATAAGAAAAAATGGTTTTTTGATTATATATTTTCAAGACATTTCAAAACAGATTAAAAGCTTTATCATGGCTCTTTTTACCAATCAAATAAGTGTTTTGAGGATATTCCTCAAAAGAAAAAACATAAATCAAAGGATTCGGTTTAATTATTGTTAATCATTAAGCTTCAGCACTGCCATAAACGCTTCTTGAGGTATTTCTGTTTCATTAATTTTTTATTAATCTTTTTGTAATAGTATTATTATTGGCATTTTTAGCTTTTACTATATAAATTCCGCTTGATAAGCTTTTAACAGAAAATGTATTGGTGTTTTTTATGTTTAATATTTTTCTGCCATTTAGATCGTAAATATCAATTTTTTTTATTGAGTTTTCTGAAAAAGAAACCATATCAGTTGCTGGATTTGGATAAAGCATAATAGGAGGCAAATCATCTATACTATCTATTCCTAAAGTTTCGTTTGTAACTGTTAATACTACTTCGTTATTATTTCTACATGCTACACTAAATTCATATTGTGAGCCATTAAAGCTCACCATTTTAGTTAAGGGCAAATTACAGTTACTAATGATTCCTGTTGTTGTGGCAATAATAAATTCATCGTTTACATCTGCATCAAACCCTAAAGTAATTTGAACATCACCATCAAATGACCCATTGCCATTGATTTCTAATACATCATATCCTGTTCCTTGTGTTAATCCATTTAATTCTATATCCAAAACAGTAGTTGCTGAAGATGAATAATCTCCTAAAATAGTTAAAACACCAGGAGATAAACCAGGAGCGAATGTGCCATTATTAGTAAAATTTGCAGGAATAGGCAAATCTATAGTACCAATTCCTTTAATTATACCTGAAGTTTCGTTAATAAGTGTATTAGAAAAATCTATTTCTCCAGTAGTTGCTTCTATAGCACCAAAATTATTTACAGGTGCACTAATTAGAGAAGAATTATTTGAGGGAAAACTTGTTTTTATAAGCCCAGAATTAATAAAGGCATGAGGAGCACTATTTACTATCCCAAAAGAAGATCCAAAATTTTGTATATCTATAATTCCTATTGAACTATTATTCAATATAGAACTAGTACCTATTCTAATAAAACTAGAGCTTCTAAATTCTGCATTATTAAGAAGGGCTGTAGCGCCTTCTATTCTTTTGTCAGATCCACTTAAAGTTTTGATAACATGTCCGTTAGTAAGTACGCCACCACCAGATAAAAAGCCTGTGCTCCATTGCACACTTCCACTTCCACTAAAGCTTAGACTTGCAGTTGTAGGTACTAACAAATTAGCCTCCCAATTCATATTACCATCCAAAACACCATTTAATGTACCTGAAACAGTTATAGGTTGTGTCCACAATAAAGTTGCTCCTGTAACAATATTGTAAACACCATTGGTTAATGTTGTATTAGAATTAGACAACCACAAAGTGCCATTATCTACTTGTATTGTTCCGTTATTGTTATTCAGTTGAGCAGAAATTATACTTTGATCTGTTGGGTTGGGAAACGAGGTTTTTATTAAACCAAAATTATTTAGATTAGCATTTCCTATAATATTGCTTCCATCTACCTGAAAATCTATAACACCAGCTATATTATTGTTAAGCACAGAATTGGCAGTAAGATTAATATTTAAACCACTTGTAAATAATATGTCTCTTTCATTATCTAAAGTAGTTGCGCCTTCTATAGTTCCAATTCCTCCATTTTTCCTATCAATAATAGATAAATTTGTAAGCGTTCCGCCACCACCTAAATCGCCAGTATTCCAATTAATAGTTTCGTTGCCATTAAAATTAAAAAATGCTGTCGTTGGCACTAATAAATCACCTTCCCAGTTTAAATCACCAAAAACATTACCAGTTATTATTCCAGAAATTGTTGTTGCATTATTCCAGTTTAGGGTTGCTCCAGCAGATACATGATACAAACCTCCAATAAGGTTGGTAGGACCACTTAAATTTAAAGTACCTATTTCAACCTGTAAGGTTCCAGTGTTTATTAATTGAGAGGCAATAGAAGCCTGATCGCTTGAATTTGGGAAGGATGTTTTTATAAGGCCAGTGTTATTTAAAACGTAAGGTAAACCTCCAAAACCAGATATTGAAGAGTTATTAATTTTAAAATCGATAGTTCCTGAATTATTAATTACACTGTTATTGCCTATACCTATAGAGACAAGTGAAGAGTTATTTATTGTTCCAAGATTATTTAAAGTAGTAGAACCAGCAATATTAAATATATTATCAGCTAATGCATTTATAGTTCCTTCACTTGTTAAGATTCCTCCTTGACCGTTTAAAAGCCCATTAAACCAATTTATAGTTGTGTTTTGTCTAAAAACAGAAGGACTAACAAATGTTATTCCATTTTGTATGTTTAATATTGAATTGCCCTCTACAGTTAAAGAAGTTACATTAATAAGTGAATCTGCATTTACATTAAAACCAGTAGGGATTAACACATTATCTCCTGGCTCTGGTACTGCGCCAGCACTCCAGTTATCTACATTAGACCAATTTGTATTTGAACCTCCTCCAATCCAAGTGTTTTGAGAAAATAAATTTATTGATAATAATAGGAATAGGGCTGTGAGTAATAGTAGTTTTGTTTTCATCCGATTAAGTTTTTAAGATTTTTTTAAAGTTAACACGAACTATGGCATTAGGTTCTTAAATGTGATAACTGACATAAAAAACAACATATGTAACCTTTGATATTAGGCGATGTTTGATTTAAAGGTTCTAGAAAGAGGTATTTCTATATTGGGCTTTAAGAACAGCGTTGTACTGTTTAAGGCGTCGATAAAGTTTTTATTAATAACATAAGAGCGATGCACGCGTACGAAATTTGGAGGTAAATTGTCAAGAATATCTTTTAACTTGTTTCTATCAATAATAGTTTTGCTGTCAGTGACAAATTCCAAATAATTACCATCAGATTTAATGTACTTTAACGTGTCCAAATACACCTTAGATTTATTATTGAGAATAACTGCAATCTCGTCTACTTTTTTTGCTATTTCTAATTTCTCTAATTCGACCTCTTTAATTCGTATGCGATATTTCTTTAAACGACGCACGAGATTAATTAGCCCTATTAGTGTTAGGATATATAAAACATAGGCGGTATCGGTTCGCCATATTGGAGAAATAATCGTAATTTCAATTTGATCTCCATCAGTATTCCATATATTATCGTTGTTGGACGCGGCGACATTAAAAGCATAAGTTCCAGTAGGTAATCGCACGTATCTTGCCTTATTTGGTTTATTATTACTTACCCAGTTAGGATCATAGCCATTCATTTTATATTTATACGTGTTTTGCGATGGATTGGTATAATTAAGCCCTATATATGATATTTCAATAGTATTATAGTCCCAAGGAAGTACTACTTTTTTTTGAAAAAGAGGTACATTAAAAGCAGAATCTGAAGTGATCACTTGTAAATTTGTAATATGCACATATGGTTTATTAGGATTGTCCTTTTTTATTCTGTTTGGATCAAAAGAGGTAATACCGTTAACACCACCAAACCACAAGGCACCATCACTAGTTTTTGCCACTGACTTTCTATTAAATTCTTTGTTTTTTAATCCATTATTTGTGCTGTAGTGACGAGAATTTTGATTAGATGGATTATATGATTTTAATCCTTTATCAGAGCCCATCCACAATACTGCTTGATCATCTTGAATAATACTAAAAACAACTTCGTTATCTTGTAATACAGGTTTTATAAACATATTATCCAAAGTAAGATTATAAAGCCCTTGATTTGTCCCTATCCATAATGTTTCTTCGGCAGAGTAAAGATCCCAAATAGGTGTATTGAAAAGTTGCTTTTCAGCATTTTTGTGGCTTAAATTTAATTGGGAAATGGTATGAGTTTTAATGTTAAAAGAAAGCAGACCTTCGCCATCAGTGGCAATAAAAATATAATCTCCTAGAGCAGTTATCTTTTGAATAATGGAATGATCAATAAATGTACTTAACGAAAAAGAAGCAAGTAGCTTGCCCTCTTTTTTTGTAACCATGTGAATAGCATTTTGTGTTGACAACCAAATGTAGTCATAGGTTGTGTTGAGAATAGAAAATGATAAGCTCTTATTTTTGTTTATAAAAGGGAGCTCTACTTTTTTAAAATTATATGTAATTGGATTAAAACATAATATTCCCTCATTTGTCGCCATCCAAACCGTAAAATTACTTTCAGGAACTTCTTCAATATCCCAAACAAATAAGCCTTGATCAGGAAACTTTTTTGGAAGATTTATTTTTTTAAACTCCTTAGAATTATCAGACTTGTAGTAAATGCCCTTTCCAAGAGCGTTTGCGTAAACACCTCTCTTTTCAGCCAATAAGCCCATAACTATATCATCAGAATCTCTATCAAGATAAGAGTGGTTAAAGATTTTTCTGTTTGAATCATAATGGTAAACACCACCTAAAGTACCTACCCAAATCCCACCAAGCATGTCTTTATAAATACTTTTAATTTGCTGAATTAGTATTGACTGAGCTAAATCAATTTTTTTTAATTTTTTAAGACTATAGTTGTACTCAAAAAGACCTTCAATAGTGCCTATCCATAATGTATTTACGTCTATTTCAAGCAAATAATTTGGCACTAGATTATTAGGTAAACTAGGAAGAAGCTGATAATTAACTACGTCAAGTTTGGATTGAAATTCAGAAGGAAGCCATAACTGTTTTGAATACTCTCCGAAAAACATTATTCTTCCAACAAGAGATGGTTCTTTTAGCACATAAATTAACTTATTCGACTTAATATCGTAATAGATTAGTTCACCGCTTTCATTTCGTATCCAAACCTTTTCGCCAGCCACAGCCATGTAAGGGATTGTGACTGAGCTATACACTAAATGAGAATGAAGTGTTTTAGGATCAAAAGACCCAATATCATTTAAAGTATTTATCCAGATTATTCCATCTCTCCCTAGAGTCATTTTCATAATCTCTTGGTTTAAAAAAGGAGAATTTTGAAAACTTAAGGGTTGCTTAAAGGTTTGTGTTTCTTTATCAAACAAGTTCAAACCATTGTTAGTGCCAATCCAGACGTTACCCTCTGAGTCCTCCAGAAGCGATCTGATTACGCTAGAAGAAACTGAAGTGCTATCGGTTGCTTTATGAAAAAATGTTTTGGCAGTATAACCATTATAGCGGTTTAAGCCATTATCTGTTGCAATCCAAACATAACCCTCTCTATCCTGCAGGATATCATAAACAATGTTATTGGACAGACCATTTTCGGTAGTAATTGCTCTAAAAGAATAGTTTTCTTCTGAAGTTTGGGAAGATGCCCTAAAATAAAAAAGAATAAATAAAATAAACACTTTTTTCAGGGTAAACCGCATAAAGGAAGTATATATGTTAAAGATAACAAAAACACAATTAGCTTAACCTTAAGTAGTAAAAGAAAATTTAATAATTAATAAAAAATATTTTAATCATTTAGCTTTAAAACAGCCATAAACGCTTCTTGTGGAATTTCAACATTTCCTACTTGTCGCATACGCTTCTTACCTTTTTTCTGTTTTTCAAGGAGCTTTCGTTTACGTGAAATATCACCACCATAACATTTTGCGGTTACGTCTTTACGCAAAGCTTTGGTTGTTTCTCTGGCAATAATTTTTGCTCCAATAGCAGCTTGAATTGGGATATCAAATTGTTGACGAGGTATCAACTCTTTTAATTTTTCGGTGATTTTCTTACCAATATTATGCGCATTATCTGCATGAATTAATGCAGAAAGCGCATCAACAGGTTGCGCATTTAATAAAATATCAACACGCACTAATTTTGATGTTCGCATTCCTATAGGATGATAATCAAAAGAGGCATAACCCTTAGACACTGTTTTTAAGCGATCATAAAAATCAAAAACAATTTCTGCCAAAGGCATATCAAAATTTAATTCAACACGCTCTGGTGTTAAGTAAGTTTGATTAGTAATCATTCCACGTTTTTCAATACATAGTGACATTACATTACCAACAAAATCTGCTTTTGTAATAATAGTTGCTTTAATATAGGGTTCTTCAACATGATCTAGCGTAGAAGGGTCTGGAAGATCAGATGGATTATTTACAACAATTGCATCTTCTGGGTTTTTTCTTGTAAAGGCATTATAACTTACATTAGGAACTGTAGTAATAACCGTCATGTCAAACTCACGCTCTAAACGTTCTTGGATAATCTCCATATGCAGCATTCCTAGGAAACCACAACGAAAACCAAAACCTAAAGCCGCAGAGCTTTCTGGAGCAAACACCAAGGAGGCATCATTGAGCTGTAGTTTTTCCATTGAATTTCTAAGCTCTTCATAATCTTCAGTGTCAACAGGATAAATACCAGCAAACACCATAGGTTTTACATCCTCAAAACCAGCAATAGCATTTGTTGTTGGGTTTTTAGCATCTGTTATGGTGTCTCCAACTTTAACTTCTTTAGCTTCTTTAATGCCAGTTATGACGTAACCAACATCTCCAGCTTTTATTTCTTGACGAGGAAATTGTTTAAGTTTTAAAGTACCAACTTCATCAGCAAAATAACTTTTCCCAGTCGCGATGAATTTTATGTTTTGACCTTTTTTAATCGAACCGTTTTTAACTCTAAAATACGTCTCAACTCCACGAAAAGGATTGTAAACAGAATCAAAAATTAGTGCCTGTAATGGCTCATCAACATTTCCTGTTGGCGCAGGAATGCGCTCAATAATTGCCGCTAGAATAGCTTCAATTCCAAGGCCTGTTTTTGCACTGGCAGGAATAACCTCTTCAGAATTACAACCTAATAAATCAACAATATCATCAGTTACTTCTTCAGGGCTTGCGCTTGGTAAATCAACCTTATTAAGCACAGGAATGATTTCTAAATCATTTTCTAGAGCCAAATACAAGTTAGATATAGTTTGTGCTTGAATACTTTGCGCTGCATCAACAATTAGCAAAGCACCTTCGCAGGCAGCAATTGATCGTGAAACTTCATAAGAAAAATCCACATGACCAGGAGTATCAATCAAATTCAAGGTGTAAACCTCTCCTTTGTATGTATACTCCATTTGAATAGCGTGAGATTTTATAGTAATACCTCGCTCCCTTTCCAAATCCATACTATCTAATAACTGATCCTGTTTTTCACGATCAGTCACAGAACCAGTAAATTCCAACAAACGATCGGCTAAAGTGCTTTTACCATGATCGATGTGTGCAATAATGCAGAAATTTCTAATCTTTTTCATTCAGGCTATTTTAGGCATTAAATACCGAAGCGCAAAAGTACATAAAATTAACACATTTAAAACTGTTGAAAGCTCATAAAACACAGTGAAATACTAATTTACGGTTTAAACGTAATTGTAAGTAATTGAAATGTTTTATGTTTGTAACCTAAAAGTGTTTAATGAGTATTAAGAAAACCTTTTTTCTTTTTTCTTTTTTCTTGTGCAGTATCACTGTATGGTCGCAGACATATTCAATTTCAGGTGCTGTTATAGACACCATGAATGAACCCGTTGCATTTGCAAATATTTTGATTTTAAAGTCACAAGATTCTACTATTGTCACAGGAACTTCATCAGACGAAAACGGCAAGTTCATTATTAATAATATTGAAATAGGGTCTTACATCTTAAAAACAAGTTTTATAGGTTTTAAGGATAATTTTAAAGCCACTAACCTTAATTCTAACACTGATAACGTCATAATTACTTTGGAAGAATCAGTAGAATCATTAAACGAAGTTCAATTAGTTTTTCAAAAACCAACCTTGAGGCGTGAAGCTGATCGCTTAATTTTTAAGGTTGAAAACACAGCATTAAGTGAAGGGAATTTGGCTGAGGTTTTACGTAGTACACCAGGAGTCTTGGTGTTAGACGATGCAATCTTAGTTAAAAACTCTACTCCAACAGTTTACATAAATGACAGAAGAGTGTATTTATCATCTGCTGAGTTAATTGAATTGCTTCAAGGCACTAACGCAGCAAATATAAAATCTGTTGAGGTTATTACTAATCCACCAGCAAAATATGACGCAGATAGTGGTGTAGTGCTAAACATTGTAATGTCCAAAAATTTGATAACAGGCTATAATGGGAGTGTTTTTAGCAATTATATGCAAGGTGTTTTTCCAAAGTCAAGCATTGGAACGTCACATTATTTTAAAGGGGAGAAAGTAAACCTGTTTTTTAACTACAGTTACAATAATAAAAAGGATAATCGTGAAAACTTAGAAAACGTGTTTTATCCCGATGAAAAGTGGGTTTCTAATTTTGATCGAAATATTTGGTCAGAAACACATAATCTAGGATTAAATTTTGATTATAGTTTCAGCGAGAAAAGCAGTTTAGGGGTTTCAGCGAACGCTCAATTTTTACCTTATTTTAAATATTTAACCAAAAGCGAAACAAATATTGAATCAAACACTAGTGTGTTTGACAGGTTTATTTCCAATAATCTATCAAGAGATACTCGACATAATTTAGGAATTGATTTAGACTATAATTATAATATTAATGACAATTCTAAATTATCATTTAACTCTCATTACACAAACTATGATTATTTGAGAAAGCAAAATGTAAATAGCACTTATTTCACTAATGGTTATATTGTTGTGAATCAAACAGCATTTAACACCAATGAAAATCAAGGCACAAATATTTTCACGTCGCTACTAGACTATGGGCTAACTATTAATGAGAAGGCGTCCTTTAATACTGGAATAAAATTTTCTAATGTAAATACAGAAAGCGGAATTTTACAAAATGATATTATAGCAGGAGAAGAAGTACTTAATACTGATAACACTAATATGTTTGATTATAGTGAAGATGTGTATGCTGCTTTTATTGACTATAATTATAAGGATGAAAAGCTTTCACTAAGTGGAGGTTTGAGAGCGGAACAAACAAACATTTCTGGATTATCATCTAATAGTCTGAGCAGCGATCAGGACTATTTAGAATTTTTTCCAACTGCGAATGTTGGATTAAAAATTTCAGAGAATCTAGATGCTTATATTAACTATAAACGAAGTATTTTACGACCAAATTATAGCGATTTAAATCCGTTTGTATATTATTTAAACGACAACACTATAGTTACTGGAAATCCTAACTTAAAACCAGTTTTCATAAACAGCTTTGTAATAGGAGCTTCAATAAATGATAAATTTATTTTCAATGTTTATTTAAAAGACTACAAGAACAATTTGTTTCAGCTTCCTTTGCAAGACAATGAAAATAATTTAGTAACCTATACAACAGTAAACCTTGAAAGCACAAGAGAGATTGGCTTTGATTTTGAAACCTATTTAAATATTACTGAAAATTGGTTTTTATATTTTGGAACTTCCATATACAACTATAACGACAAGGGCATCATTTCAGGTGCTACTGTAAAACGTGATAAATGGGCTAATTATTCAGGTTTAACAAATAATCTTTCTTTTCTAAAAGACAAGAGCTTAACGCTTAGTTTTACAGTTACTTATGTTGGAGAAAACGTACAAGGATTACAAATAAATAGCACACGTTGGGACTCCTATTTGTCAATTGCCAAAACCCTTTTTAATAAAAAGGCATCATTATCATTAGCGTTTAGTGACTTGTTTAACGAGCAAGATTATTTTGTAACCACTAAATTTCTTGATCAGAATCGCACCTATTTTGATGACCTTGATTCTCGCTATATTCGTTTAGGATTTAGGTACAAGTTTGGTAATACTAGGCTTTCAACAAATGAACGTTCTACTGAAAAAGAAGAACGTGACAGGCTAGGCGCAAATCATTAACTTAATTTATCGTGATATATAGATCCTTTTAGTCTTGCCACTCTGCAATAAATAGGTTGGTATCGTGACCACCTCCATTATTTCTATTAGAAGAGAAGATTAAAGATTTTCCGTCATTTGAAAACACAGGAAACGCATCAAAAGTTTCGCCATGAGTTACACGCTCTAAATTCTTGCCATCCAAATCAATTAGGTACAAGTTAAAAGGGAACCCTCGCTCAGCTTCAAAGTTTGAAGAGAATAATATTTTCTCTCCACTTGGATGAAAAAATGGACTCCAATTAGCGTTTCCTAAGTTGGTCAATTGGCGCAAATCGCTCCCATCAGCATTACAAATGTATAATTCCATTTCAGTTGGCTGGACTAAGCCTTCAGCCAATAAGTCTTTATATTCTTTAATTTCAGCTTCAGTTTTTGGTCTTGACGAACGGAAAATTAATTTTGTGCCATCTGGTGAGAAAAACGCACCACCATCATAACCAAGCTCATGCGTTACTTGTTTCACATCAGTACCATCAATATTCATAGTAAACAATTCTAAATCACCAGTTCGCATAGACGTAAAAACAATACGGTCTCCTTGTGGAGATACTGTAGCTTCAGCATCATAACCAGGATTATCTGTTAATTGAGCTGTAATATTTCCTTCTAAATCTGACACAAAAATATCGTAGCTTTCATAGATTGGCCAAATATATTTTCCTTCTCTACGCAAAGCAGCTGGAGGACACTCATCACCACCTAAGTGCGTAGAACCATAAACAAAATGCTTATTATCCGGTAAAAAGTAAGCACAAGTGGTTCTTCCCATTCCTGTACTCACCATTGGAGGAACACTGGCATCAAATACTTCATCACGATTCATTAAAAACATTTGGTCACACTCAACATTCCATTCGGTATTGTTTGATTGAAAAATAATCTGAGAATCATCAAAACTCCAATAAGCCTCAGCATTATCGCCGCCAAAAGTAATCTGTTTTATAGATTTGAAATGTGTTTCTTCTGGGTATATTAAAGAATCAACCCATTTAGTAGCTCCAGAATCAGCATCTGTATTTCCTTTCTTTTCTGATTTACATGATGCTATTAGCAAAACTAGAAGCGTAAATAGCGCGATTGTTTTCTTCATAATATTTTATATAAATGGCAATTAATGACTAATTTTGCGCAAAAATAAGATTTATATTATGAAAAAAATATCGCTATTGGTTCTTTTTTTGTCGTTAATAGGATGTAAAAAAGAATATACTCCAGAAAATAAAATTAAAGACGACGTTGCATTTTTAGCAGACGATAAATTAGAAGGGCGTCAAACAGGGACTGAAGGAGAAAAGGCAGCTGCAGAATATTTAGTAAAACGTTTTAAAGAACTAGGTCTACAACCAAAAGGAACAGAGGGTTACTTACAAGCATTTAATTTTACACCAAAGACAAGCCCTCATGACGAGGTTAAATTTACTTCTGTTGCAGAAGACAGTTCTATCGTCGGGACAAATGTTGTTGGATTTATTGATAATAAAGCAGATCAAACTATAGTCATTGGAGCACATTATGATCATTTGGGCTATGGAGGAGATGGCTCGCTGTTTAGAGAGAAGGAGAAAGCAATTCATAATGGCGCAGACGATAACGCAAGTGGTGTTGCCTTAATGTTAAACTTAGCAAGCAAATTAAACTCTACAAATACAAGTAATAATTATTTGTTCATAGCTTTTTCAGGAGAAGAAATAGGCTTATTGGGCTCAAATTATTTTGTAAAGAACGCAACTCTCGATGCTAATAAAATGAACTATATGATAAATATGGATATGGTTGGGAGAATGAAGGCAGATAGTACATTGGCTGTTTATGGAGTTGGGACATCGCCAATTTTTAAGCAAGTAATTTCTGCAAGTAATAACTCTTTTAAAATTATTGAAAATGAATCTGGTGTTGGGCCTTCAGACCACACATCGTTTTATTTAGGAGATATTCCAGTATTGCATTTTTTTACTGGCCAACATGAAGATTATCATAAACCTGGAGACGATTCTGAAAAACTAAATTATGAAGGAGTGGATATGATATCGAGCTACATTTATGATATCATTACAGATTTAGATGACAATGGTGAGCTAGCTTTTAGAAAAACCAAAAATGAAAGCGAAGAAACGCCTAGATTTAAGGTTGGTTTGGGAGTTGTTCCAGATTATTTGTTTGATGGAAAGGGTATGCGTATTGATGGTATAAGTGAAGATAAACCAGCCCAAAGAGCAGGATTACAAAAAGGAGATGTTGTAGTAAAACTAGGAGACAGCACTATTGTTGATATGATGAGCTATATGAGAGCACTTTCTGTTTTTGAGGAAGGAAATAAATCTAAAGTGAAGGTTATTCGCGACGGAAAAGAGGTTGAAGTTGAAATTGAATTTTAACCTGATTTGGTAAAAATAGGCGATATAGAGCTTCCCGAATTCCCGCTACTTCTTGCTCCAATGGAGGATGTTAGTGATCCTCCTTTTCGTGCATTATGCAAAGAACAAGGAGCTGATGTTGTATATACTGAATTTGTATCTAGTGAAGGTTTAATCAGAAACGCTGCAAAAAGCGTTATGAAATTAGACATCTACGAAAAAGAACGCCCTGTTGGTATTCAGATTTTTGGTGCAAACTTAGACAGTATGCTCCAAACTATTGACATTGTTGAAAAATCCAATCCAGATATTATTGACATTAATTTTGGTTGCCCTGTTAAAAAAGTAGTAAGTAAAGGAGCAGGAGCAGGAATACTAAAGGATATTTGTTTAATGGAGAAACTTACAGCTGAGATGGTTAAACGAACCAGCCTTCCTGTAACAGTAAAAACTCGGCTAGGCTGGGATTACGATTCTATAAAAATAGTTGAGGTTGCTGAAAGATTGCAAGATGTTGGTTGTAAAGCTATAGCAATACATGGAAGAACCAGAGCTCAAATGTATAAAGGCGATGCGGATTGGAAACCAATAGCTGAGGTAAAAAACAATCCAAGAATGCATATTCCTGTCTTTGGAAATGGCGATATAAACTCTCCAGAAAAAGCCATGCTAATGAGAGATAGCTATGGTTTAGATGGAGCAATGATTGGTAGAGCATCTATAGGAAACCCATGGTTTTTTAAACAAGTAAAACACTTTTTTGAAACAGGAGAACATTTACAACCAATTTCTTTACCAGAAAGGGTTGAGGCAGCTCGAAGACATTTGCAAATGGCAATAGACTGGAAAGGAGAAATTCTTGGAGTATTTGAGACAAGGCGACATTATACAAATTATTTTAAAGGCATTCCGCATTTTAAGGAATACCGAATGAAGATGGTTACAAGTGACGATTCAAAAGATGTTTTCGCAGCTTTTGATGAAGTTTTAGAAATTTTTTCTGATTATCAATTTCTTGATTAAAGTTGTTTTTATTGACTTAGTAATGGTTTGGAAATTCTAGTCGATGCTATTTTAGAAGCTAAAAAGCCTAGCGTTGTAATGGTGATAAAAACCAACACAATATCAGTCAATTTTAAAGAAACAGGATAAGGTAAAGATGCTGTAATCATTACAAATCCAAAAAACTTCTGAATGATTATTAATAAAACAGCTAATAGTATTCCAACTAAGCCACCCAAAACACTCATTAGGCTTCCCTGAAAAAAGAAGATTCGACGTATTTCTTTTAATGTTATTCCAAGGTTAAACAATGTTTTTAAATCTTCCTTTTTGTCTAAAATCATCATGATAATAGAACCAATAACGTTAAAAAGAGCAATAATAAGTACAAGGCTAAAGATTAAATAAACTGCTAGATTTTCAGTGTTTAGCATTTTATGAAGCGCATCATTAAGCTGTGCTTTTGTTTTTATTTGAACGGCGTCACCAAAAACTACTTGTAATTCATTAGTGATTGCTTTAACATCATCAATGTCATTTAATTTAACCTCCAAAGAGCTTATGATGTTTTCATTATAATTCAATAATTTTCGAACCAATCCAATACTTCCATAGGCAGTTGAGTTATCTAATTGTTCGTTTATTTCAAAAATGCCAATATTGACTGTGGTAATCACATTAAACGCATCTTTTTCTGAGGTTAATTGTCCTTTTCCAGGTTTTGGCGTGTAAATTTTTAAGGCTTTTCCATAATCCATTACACCAAAAGACAAATTACTTGCAACTCCCCAGCCAGCGACAATTTGATTGGCTTCAGGAGTAAACCAAGATCCTAAAGAAATAATAGAGTTGATAGTAGATTTAGGATAATTTTTATCCACACCTTTAAGTGTTATAATTTGGCGCTTATTATCTGAAACCAGCACAGCTCGCTCTTCAATAGTTTTTGAATACGAAGCGATTCCTTTAATTTGATTTAATTTAGAAATGGTTTCAGAGTTCAGTTCAAACGATTTTCCTTCAGCTGGAATCACTTTTAAATCGGGATCCACTAAAGAAGAAAACTGTAAGCTATAATCTTTTAACCCAGCAAAACCAGACAAAACAACTAACAGCGCTGCGGACCCAATAACAACTCCAATTGCTGCAATAATGGTAATGAAATTTATAGCGTTGTTGCTGCTTTTAGAAAACAAATAACGTTTTGCTATATATAGGGAAAAGTTCAACTATTTCTTTTTTCGTTTGTCTAACAAATCAGGATTGTTAAGTGGATCATCCAACCCTTTTAATGAACGTTCAATTTGGTCGATATATTCTAAAGAATCATCAACAAAAAACTGTAATTCTGGCATACGCCTTAACTGATGCCTCGTTCTTTGGGCTAATTCATGCTTTATTTTTGGAGCGTTTGATTTTATTCCCTCAATAAGCTCTTCTCGCTTAGTTGTTGGAAAAACACTTAAATATACTTTAGCAATTGACAGGTCAACCGTTACATTAACTTTGGTTACAGAAATAATAACTCCTAGACTACTGCCCCTTGCAGCACTTTGCAGTACATCAACCAAATCACTCTGTAAAACTGAAGCTATTTTTTTTTGCCTATTACTTTCCATGCCACAAAAATAAGACATTTTGGTTGGTATTCTTTAAAACCCAATGGTTTTAAACTAAATTTGTAAAATGATTAATAAAATAGAACATATTGGCATTGCAGTAAAGAGCTTAAAAGATTCCAACAAATTGTTTGAATCTTTATTTGGTGAGAAGCATTACAAAATTGAAAGCGTTGAAAGCGAAAATGTAAACACTTCTTTTTTTATGCTTGGCGACAATAAAATAGAATTATTGGAATCAACTGATGACGATGGGCCAATTGGAAAGTTTATAGCAAAAAAAGGAGAAGGTATTCACCATATTGCATTTGATGTTGACGATTTAAAGAAGGAAATTAAACGATTGAAGAAAGAAGGGTTTCATGTATTAAACGATGAACCTAAAAAAGGAGCTGACAATAAATTAGTAGCTTTTTTACATCCAAAATCTACGAATGGAGTACTCATTGAGCTGTGCCAAGACATTTGTAAATAGGTCTAATTTTCTTGCGGAGAAATAAAATAAGTAGTAATATTGCAGCCTTATTTGGTCCCATAGCTCAGTTGGTTAGAGCATCTGACTCATAATCAGAGGGTCCTTGGTTCGAGCCCAAGTGGGACCACTTTAAACAAATATGAAACCTTGATAATCTATCAGATTATTGAGGTTTTTTAGTTGTGTGCAAAAGTATATGCTCAAACCTTCTCATTCTATATTGACTCAGAATCTATTTCTAATGAGAATACCTGCCATGTTGGATAGGACTGTACTGTTGATTAGTTGTAGGTTTAATTTGACGCAAATAATTAAATAAAGAAACGAATTCTTGCTTTTTGTATAACTCACTATAAAATTTGCTCTATTGCCTAAGGATTTAATAGACAAAACAACAAAGTAGACATACTTAAATATATCTACTTTGTTGGACATTCTATATGATTATTTTAATTACACCTTAAGCGTCTTGTCTACTTAATTTAAAAGCTTCTCTTTTTCAGATTCAGTTTGTCATAAATAGAGCATATATTATGCATTAGTTTAAAATTTTTGTTAAAATTCTAAATCGGCAATTAAGTCAAAATCATCATAAATTGCTTTGTCTTTTAACCCATCAAAGAAACTTGTTGAACCATATCTTACATCGAATTTTGTTCTATCAATTTTTAACGATACATTTGCTTTGTTTCCATAAATAGAGACATCGAATGTAACTATATCTGTTTTTCCTTTAATAGTTATGTCTGCTGTTACTTGGTATGAGTTTTTACCAGTAGATTTTACTTTAGTAAAAATTAAATTCGCCGTTGGGAATTTCTCAACTCCAAAGAAATCATCAGATTTTAAATGACCTTCTAATTTTTCCTTGTATTCACCTTCTAAATCTGTATTTGTTATAGTAGACATATCAATAGTAAAATCTCCACCAGTCAGTTCGTTGTCGTTGAAGGTTAGTTGTCCTGATTTAATGGCAATGACGCCTTGATGAGACCCAGTAACTTTGTATCCTTTCCATACTACTTTACTGTTTTCTGTTTTTATTTCTTTTTTATCTCCTTCTACTGACGTAAAAGAAAATGTCATAAAAGCAACAAGCGCAATAGTTGCTAAATTTTTAATTAAATTTTTCATTTTTATTATTTTAAATTATGCTCCGTAGTAAAATTTTTCCTTAATTATTTTTCCGTCTTTCCAGTCTTGTACGGCAACTTGAGTGTAATTTTTAACTCCCCAATCTTTGTGAGTGTAATCAAAGTGCCATTCTACCATTGTTGTATTCTCACCAATGGTTACTTTTAAAGGTTGAGCACTTCTAAACTCTGTTATAGCTGCGAAGAAATCTTCTTCACGTTGTCTGTTGGCTTTCTTTCCTTCAATTATAGGATTGTCATTTTCTTGCATAACGACATCGTCATGGTAAAATTGATCAAAAGCTTCTAATGCTTCTCCTTGAAGAATCATGTCATTAATTGTGCTAATTTTTTCTAATAATGTGTTCATTTTTTATGTTTTAAATATTATGGTACAAATGTCCCAAACATTAAAATTTTAAAAAATGAAGTAGATTATGAAATGATGTTAATCTAGATTAACATCTATTGCTCGTGAATGAGTTGACTTTTAATTTTACTTAAAAACTCTTTAGTAATACCAAGATATGAAGCAATCATGTATTGAGGGACTCGCTGCTCTATTTTTGGATATGTGTTTTTGAAAATTTGGTAACGTTCTTTAGCAGTTAGACTAAAATTTCTAATAATTCTTTTTTGTGAAGCCACAAATGCACGTTCTACAATTTTTCTAAAAAGTCGTTCCAGCTTAGGAACCTCTGTATATAGATGTTCCAGGTTTTCGTAGGTAAATTGAATGAGTTCGGTATTCTCTATAGATTGGACATTGAAGTCGGCAGGAGTTTGTGTAATAAAACTTCCCAAATCAGATGTCCACCAATCTTCAATAGAAAACATCACGATATGCTCTTGACCTTCTGCATCCATATAAAATGTTTTTGTGCAACCAGAGATAATAAAATTGACACTTTTACATATATCGCCTTGTTGTGATATATACTGATCTTTTAGATAGTTTCTTTGATCTATTCTAGTGAGTAGAATTGTTTCTTCCTCAACTGTTAAGTTAACATACTTATTAATGTAATCTAAAAAAGGTTTATAATTCATTTATATTTTGAACTTATGGCTTAGGTGTTTATATGGTTTGATAGGTGTTTTAAATAACTAAATTACTTAAAATGCAGCTTCATTCCTTCATGTGAATCAATAAATCCTAAGTTTTTATAAAACTTAATTGCTTTTGGGCGTTTTTTATCAGTTGTAAGCTGTAAAACATGTGCATTTCTTTCTTTTGATCTATTAATTGCCCATTCAAACATTTTAGTCCCTAAACCTGTTCCTCTTTGATCTTTTCTAATCCTTACTGCTTCAATTTGTGCTCTTATACCTCCTTGATAGGTTAAATATTGAATAAATGATAATTGTAAAGTACCTATTATATCAGAATCTTCATTTTCAACAATTATGAGCTCCTGATTATCATCATTACTTATGTTTTTATATGCACTATAGTACGCTTTAGGCAGCGGTATTTTAAAATTTTCTCTTGTTTTTCCTAGCTCATCATCAGCAATCATTTCTACAATTGCAATAACATCGTTTTCTGTTGCTTTTCTAAATGTCATAATTTCATTTTTTGTTGTATTAAGTATAAGTTTTATTCACTCCAATCCAAAACTATTTTAGGCATTTCTGTGTTAGAATTTAAGTCTATATTTTGAATTCTTATTACTTCGCTTCTAAACCAATTAGAAAATTCTGTATTTTCATTTTTAAATTTTTCATCTCTGGCTTCAGTATAAACTAGTACTTCATAACCAACACTTGTTTTCTGCAAATACCAGCTTTCTTTTGTAACTCCAATTCGCGCATGCATTTCTGTGAACGCTCTATTTCTGTTAGTATTTACTTCTTTAACAAAGACCAACCATTCATCTATTTTTTCTTTTATTATTGTGTAGCTATATGCATATTTTTTCATAATAATATTTGTATTTATTACACTCTTTTTTACTAATGGTATTAGATGCCTTTTTTAAGTGATTTCTGTGATTATTTGATATTTTGTATTACTATTTTACTTAATTCATCTGACCAAAGAATACTATAATGTCCTAAATTATCTAATTCTATTAGTTCGCTTTTCTCAAAAGCATTTGCCACTTCTCTTGCTCCTTTAATAGGTAATACTCTGTCCGTTTTTGAGTGAACAATTACAGACTTTCTAACATTAGACAGTTCTTGACAATATATAGCCATATCAAGCTGATTAATATTTTCATTGGTGTCATTTTGAATATGTTTTATTAATTCGGTTTTTGCTTTGTTTTTTATTCCAAAATGATTTGATATTTCATTTACACGAGTCAAAAACCTATGAGGAGTAGTAACCATAATCCACATATCTAATTTAAATTCTGGATTATTTCTAAAAATTGTAGCCGTATTTACACTCCCGAAAGAATGGCTTATGATTAAGCTTGGATTTAGAATAGGAAATTGAGTTTCTAAAAATTCTGCAAACTCAAACATATTTGTTTTCGATTTTGAACTTTTACCATGTGCAGGTGCATCAAAAGCAACGACATTATATTTTTTTTGCACTAAAACATCTACAATGGCTGCGAAATTTGCAGCTTGTCCTTCCCATCCATGAATTAATAGAGCTGTCTTATGATTTTGGTTTCCCCATTGATATTTCTGAATTTGAAAATTCTTATATGCTATCTTTTCCATATTTGACTCACTAAGAATATTTTCTTCTGAATCTCTTAATTTTCTAATTCTTGGGTTGCTCATAAAATTGTAAGTTATCCTAGAAACAAGTTTAGGTGAGAAAAGTTGTAATATTTGAATTAATAGTTTCATTCATTTGTTTTATGGATTATTATTTGGGCCTGAGTGTTTCTATAATCTGCGCATCTACCCAAAATATATCTACATTTTCGTAGTTGCTTGTGCCCATATTCCTATTGAAGAAAAGGTATTTACCATCTGGTGTCACACTCGCAGCAGCTTCCCAGGCTCCTGTATTTATCTTGTCCCCTAAATTAATGGCATCACCCCACGAACCATCTTGCTGACGAAAGCTAATATAGATGTCAGAATCACCATATCCATCTTTTCTCTTAGCATCCCATATCAAATAGGATTCGTCAGGCGCAATGAATGGATGGTTCAGTTGTGTTCCCATGTTAATTGCATTGCTCAATGCTTTGGGTTTTTCATATTTTCCATCTATTAATCGTGAATAACGAATTGGAAAGTTTGGGTTGTTTTTATTATAGGTGTCAAAATAATAAGTGCCATTTGCAGAAGACGAAAGCTTCATGATAAACATATCTGAACTATCTTTAAATGGAACTTCAAGGTGTTTTAAGTCAGACCATCCTGTTTTGGTGCGCTCCATATATCGTCCACCCAGATGCATCGTCTTACCATCTGAAGAGAACATGGGCTGACCTACCCTTTTAGATACAACAGACTCGACCCATTGTTCCTTTTTATATTGAAAAACAACAAATGTAGATTTCTTGTGTTTCCCACCATTTCTAATAAAATAGAACTCTTTCATGTCAGGCGTGAAGGTTCCGCTATATTCATAATACTCTGTTGAAACAATACCTGGAGCGAAAGCTTCAGGAGTTAATCCTGGTGGTTTTTGTCCAAGATATGGGTTTTCTATGGTTGATGAATCACTATCTTTTGATTTCTGATTTTTAGTATTGCACGCATTAAAAAATAGTGCTAATACAAGTATTAAAATTAAGTACGCTTTTTTCATTGTTCAATTTTTTTGAATATCGTATTGATAACAATTTATTTGTTTTTTAATGCTTTTAATTTATTACTAAAGAAGGAAAACAATACCAATATAAACGCCATACCAAACCCTAAAACACCAATATTAATACCCAATAGCGTTTTTTCGCTTCCATCTAAATATTTCATAGAGCCACCATAATAATCTTGTAAAATAAATGCTAATAGAAATCCGCCTGTGATAAGTAAACTCAAAATAGTACTGATTTTTGTATCCTTTTTAACCCAAACAAGCCATAAACATAAAAGGCCAATACTTGAATTTGTAATTAATTGCCATACTTCATGAATACGAACATGAGGTGTCCAATCTGGATTAAAAACATGTGTGGCATTAATCTCCAAATAGGGGACTATGAAAGCATAAAGAATGACGCTGAATGTAATTGCAAAGTTTTTCATTTCAATAAAAATTATTAATCTTTTAGTTGTTTTATCTTGCTTTGAGAATTCTCGCACCAATGACAATTTTCTTTTGGTTTCATTTCAAGTGCTTTACTAAACGCTTTAATCGCATTCTGTTTCTGGTTATATTCAAAATAAGCATCGCCAAGGGAATCATAAAGATTACCATCATTTGTGAACAATTGTACGTTTAGCTTCAGTAGCTCTAAACCCCAAGCTGGATCTTTTTCTTTTGCAATACGTTTGAAACCAATTCGGTTGAGTACTGCTTTGTCATTAAATTTAGAGTCTAAATGTTGATCTAAAAACGGTATTAACTTATTCCTTTTATCAAGTTTATTAGTATTTATAAAATCATACACTAACTCGTATGACATTTTTGTTACAGGTTTTGGCGTAAAATTAGAGTCAAAAACCATGTTTCCAATATTCCAAGACACATCTTCAGAATCTCTATTTAGAATGGTGTTTGACAATACAATAACTACTAGATCATCTTCAATAAATCTTATAAAATTGGCGAAATAAATTCCATTACTACCATTATGTGTTACTACCTTTGTTTCTCTTTTAGTTTTAAATATTGCCCATCCATAACCATAATGAGATGATTCTTCTTCATTTTCTGCAACATGTGGTGTTTCAATCATTTTTAATGACTTATTACTTAAAACTTTGTTATGTTGCAAAGCGAGGTGCCATTTATAAAGATCTTCTGTAGTTGAATAAATATCTCCCTTTCCAATACTATACCAATGGTTATTATTATAAGGAAGATGTTCTTGTGTTATTCCCCAATCCATCCAAACGCCATCTGTGTAATTAAAATAATACCCATGAGAAAGTTGCTCACTATTAAAGGAAATACTTTTATAACCTGTCTTATTCATTGATAGAGGCTCCCAAAAATTTTCTTTTAAAAAAGCAGTATAATCTTGTTTAGAAACTAACTCTATAATAGCCGCGAGCATGATATAATTGGCATTAGCATATTGATGATTGGTTCCAGGTGTTGATTGCAACTCCGCCTCAAAAAATTCTTTTAGAAACTGTTCCTTACTAGCTTCATCATATCTAAATCCACCAGTTCTTGGTGAAATACCTGTTGTATGGGTTAGTAATTGATGGATAGTAATGTCCTTTTTATCAATAGGTACTTCATTGTGAAATAGATCAATTTTATCTGATGGATTAAGTTTTCCTTGCTCTATAAGTTTTAAAATAGCTGCGGCTGTAAATTGTTTAGTTACTGAACCAATATTGAAAACTGATGATGGCCTATTGACAATTTTATTCTTTCTATCAGACCAACCATAGCCTTTTGACAAAATAATCTCTCCTTTTTTGGCGACTAACACGGATGCTGAATAGCCATTGGTTACACTATTATTTAAATAGGTGTCAATTTTAGTTTTAAGCTCATTATTGTTTACCTCTTGTCCAAATAAGATGCTAATTCCTGTTGCTAAATGGGTGAAAACTAGGGTGATGAATGATTTTTTTTTCATGATTTTAATTGAATTATACTTTGTTGTATACAGTTACTCTTTTACATAATTCCATCTATTACCACCTTGCTCAAAAATCATTTCTTTTCCATCGTCAGAAAAAGTAAATGATATTGACTCTGCATACATCTGTTCTAAAACAAATCTGTTGTTTCCTTTGTATACTAATGGTTCTTTAAATTCACTTTTTATAAAATTAACTAAAACATTCTTATCTTGAATAAAAACAGATTTGTCATTAGGGTCTTTCTGAGAAATATAAACTCCTACAAATTTCTTAACTTCACTTTCTGATATTTCTACAGGAGCATCATTTAAATATAGCTTGAGAATTTCTGTGTAAATCTCATTGATATCGATTTTAGAACCGTTTGAAATTAATGTAAAAGATAATTTATCCTTAGAAAAATAAATTGAGGTCGCTCTAAATTCATCTATACGTCCACGATGCCCAAATCCCTCTCTGTCATTAGTTGTATATCTAAAAAGCCCCATTCCATATCTATCTTTTATAGTTTTCATTAATGTTAGACTTTCTGCTGAAAGTATTTTATCTGTAAGTAAGCCTTCAAAAAAACTATTTAAATCTTTTGGTGTTGAAACTATTGAGCCGGTTCCTTTCGCAGTGGATAAATTAGTCTCAGGGAATTCAGTCCATTTTTCATTATAGCTGTATGAATATGATTCATTATCATTTATATTTATTTCTTTTCCTGAGTATGTATTGTTTAAGTTGAGTGGCTTACAAATTTTTTCTTGTAAAAGGTTTTCATAAGAAGTATTATATGTTTTCTCAAGAATTAGTGCTAATAAAAAATAATTAGAATTACTATATTCTCCTTTGCTATTTGGTTCAAAGTCACTTTCATACTTAGAAATTTTAGATAACATTTCTGTAGATGATATATATTTAGTACGATTGTTAAAGAACCATTTATCTTTTGTAAAACTGTGAATACCACTTCTGTGTTGTAATAACTGAGCAATGGTAATCTTGTTCACGTTTTTCACATTCGGGAAATAGCTTTCTATAGTTTCATTTATATCTAGCTTATTTTCTTCAATAGCCTTAAAGATTAGTGTAGCTGTAAAAGATTTAGTAACAGAACCTATGCGGTATTTTGTATTTATACCAGCTTTTTTTGTTGTTTTAACATCACTAAATCCTACAGTGTTTTCATATACTGTTTTCCCATTTTGAGATAGTATAATACTTCCCATAAATTCATCATTTTTATTGTATGCTTCTAATAGGCTGTCGATTTTAACTTTGTAGGTATCAGGTCTTTGTTTTGTTGATTGTGTAGATTTTTTGTTTTCTGTACAAGAAAATAGTAATGTTATGAATGCTACTATTATTAAAGTTGTTTTTTTCATTTTTTTTGATTGATATCTTAATACAACAAATTTATATTAACATGCTTGAGTTGATTTGTCTCAAATGGAGTTAGGTTTGTTCGAAAAGGAGTGTTTCATAAAAACCTATTCTGACTTTAGTTATTAATTTAATAACTAAAAAGATAAACCAAATATGGGTGATAATCATATTGATAAACAACTGTAAATTCTAAGACCATAATCTAAAGGGAATTAGATTCCAAAACATTAAAATTATTGCCCATTGCAAGGCAAATAATATTCCTAAAACATCAATTAAAGATGACTTATTTCTCCTAATTCTCGTAAGTCCAAAAATCATTGCTAATGGAAATATTCCAGTAACGATTGCCAACAATATATTTGCAAATGTCAAGTCTCCTAAGTTTAAAAAAGATTGATTCAAGAGAAAAGGAAATGGTACAAAGAGAAAAATAATGGAAACAAAAGGAACAGATAAAATCTGATTACCAGTAAATAATTTCTTTTTAACAAAAAAATAAAAACCTCTGATTAGGATAATTATAATACCCAGAAGACCAAAGATTAAACTTAACCACATCGCTCCAAGGTAAAGCACACTTACTTTTTTGTAAGTTGTAAGGCCATCACTAATAATCTGTGTATTGTCATTTTGATATAAAGCATGAGAAGCTCTAACTCTATCCTGTTTTCTAAATAAATGTTCCCCAACTGGTAAAAGAGAATAATTATTGTTTTGAATTGATTTAACAACTAGTTTATTATCAATTTTATTTATTTTTATGGAGTTAAAAAGCAAATCTAAATAGGCGAATTTCTCAAATCGAATAGGGTTCAACTTATAGAAACCCTCGTATTCTTCCATCTTCCTAGGTAAGCTGTCATTTGCCTTTGTTTTTTCTATTTTTTCTATTCCTAAATGTTTAATAAAAACATGATTAAACTTTTGATAATTTGCAGTTTCGCTATCGGTATTGAAACTGATAAAAAATGCTTTGTTCTCTTGTGGGAACAGATAAAATGTAGATCTAAATCCAATGGTATTGCCACGGTGAAAATAACCTATGACTCCATATCTATCTCTAAAGCTAAGCCCAAATTGATATCCAGTATTTAGTCCATTTTTATTCGATTCTGTTGATACAGGTTTCCCCATTTGGTTTAACAATTCCTTTTTTATAAACTGCTCTCCATTTATCATTCCATCACTCATTAAAAACCTTGCAAGCAAAGCCATATCATTTGCCGTGGTAGTGAATTGTCCTGCAGGTCTCAGATACATTGGAAGGTTTTCTTGAGTTGTCCCATCATCAAAATGCCCCATAGCTAAATTTTGGTCTGAACTTATTCCTTTTTGACTTACAAATTGAAAAGTGCTGTTCTTCATACCTAGAGGATTCAAAAGATTGGCATCCAAATAGCTTTCATACGATTCATGAGTAACTTTTTCAATAATTAATCCCAACATTGAGTAACCCATGTTGGAATAGGAAAATCGCGAACCAGGTTTAGTTCGGATTTTCAATACAGAAGGATCTTTGAAAAAAATTGATTCAAGAGGCGTATCTGAAGAAGGTTTTGTGCTAAATATTTGCCAAAACCTTGCATCTTCCAGACCAGAAGTATGATTTAATAAATCTCTTATCGTAACAGGCTTTGTTTTCTCCCAAGGATTATCGAAAATAATATTGGGCAAGATTTTATTAATTGGTGAATCAATATCCAACTTCTCTTGACTTGATAATCGAAGAATACCTGTAGCAATAAGCACTTTTGCTACAGAACCAACTTGCACACTATTTTTGCTATTAAATAATTCTTTTGAATTAGCATTTTTTAATCCTAAAGCTCCAGTAGTAATTTTACTATCAGAAACCATAGACCACACAGCGCCTGTTAGATTTTCACTTTGAAGTACCTCTTGTAGTTCTTTGTCCAGCATTTTGTTTTGCTGTGCACATAACTTTAGAGATAAGAATAAAACAAAAACTAAGATAAAATATTTACACATTTGATCAATTTAATTTTTTAAGAGTTCAATGGATTTTCCATGTACACACAAAACAATCAATTAATTCTACACGTTTTTATGTACTGTACTTTTGAACCTACTTTAGTTTTTTTGAAAAATCTTTAATTAATTTTAATATTGAATTTGATGGATCATTTTCGGCAATCCATGTATGAATATTTCCTAAATAATTCATTCCAAGGTATTCAGCGCTTTTCTCAAAAGGAATGAAGAAACCTTTATTTTCTGTACTGTCAGAACCACAGCTCATAGCTGCCATGTTTTTTCCGCGAAGTTTACGACCTGTTTCTTTCTCTATTTTTAAACATTCTGTAATTCTATCAAAAAAAGTTTTCATGGTGCCACTCATAGAATACCAATAAACTGGCGTCGCAAATATTATTAAATCATATTCTACAATCTTTTTAATTGTAGACATAAAATCATCATTCTGATTTCCATTTTCATAGTCATACTGACCAATATCTAATTGACTTAGATCAATTAAATCAGATGATAAGTGGTTTCGTAAAATTTGAACAATTTTATTAGTATTGCCATTATTCCTTGAACTACCTTGTACTATTATTGTTTTCATTTAATTATGTTTTAGTCTTTTCTGGATTGATTTAATTTTATGCAATACTGATTTTACATTATTGTTTCTTGAACCAAACATTTCGAGTACGTCCATTAGACATCGTTAATCCTAAAACATTACCAGTTTCACTTCTTTTTATTTCTACTACACCTACGGGGCCATCAGTTGAGAAAATAGTATTATAAAGCTGAGTTAATTTCATCTTGCCATGCCTTGCATGTTCGATAAAAATATCAGCTTCTTCTTTAAAAATGGAATAAATTGTTTTCATCTCTGTACTGTAATAGTGTCCAATAAATGCATTCAAGTCATTTGTGTTTTCGTCTACGTTACTTTGAAGAAAAGTAAATACTCCAGGTAAGTCATCTCCTATCTTTACCGTCATTTGATGCGTCTTACTATCAAATGTAACCTCTGGCTTTATAGATGGATGCATCATGATAAACGTTTGCTCATTTGTTGGTACTAAAGCCCATTCGTTTTTTGTAGAGCTTGAATATCGTAGCGTATCGTTTTTCACATAAATTTTACGTCCAGATTTTTCGGAATCGCTCCAATAAACACCTTCAAACTGTTTTAACTTTTTATTTGACAATTTAACAAACTCAGTTAACCGTGGTTTTTGTTCTGGTTTTTTTATTTGCGTGTCATTGCTTTTACTCAAAAAGATATCTGAAATTTTATTTGTCTTAGATCCAATACCACTTTTTGAATAATTTGTTAGAATCACAATGTTTAGTTGCTCTTCTGGAAACACTCTTGTTATAGCTCTAAATCCACCTACAGATCCTCCGTGCTGGATAACTTTTTTCCCTGCATAACTTTCAATGCGAACACCAAAACCATAGTTTGTTTCAAAACCATTGTTAAGTGGTGTGGTTAATAGTAACTTTTTAAAGGCTGATTCCCATTCTTTTTTTGGAGCGCTAAAGTTTTGCAGCCAAATATTAAGATCTTCTGCTGTTGAATGCATATTTCCTGCGCCAAAGTATCCCCAATATTCAATGGCACGTTTAAATTCATCTCTTAAATAATATGAGGTAGCATTATTAGCAACTACTCTATCATGTTGAGCTTCTACATAGGTGTTTTTCATCCCAAGAGGCTCAAAAATATTTTGCTTCATCCATTGCTCGAAACTTTTGCTACTCACATTTTCGATGATTTTGGCTAAGAATATATATCCAGTATTGCTATAGGAAAATTCATCACCAGGATTAAAGTTAAGGTCTTTTTGATTTTCAAAAATTCTATATACATGTTCATTAGTTTCTAAATCTGCTGGTCTCCATCCAGCAAGACCTAATAAACCATGAAGATCTCTTAATCCGCTTGTATGATGTAAAAGATGGCGAATGGTTATTGTTTTTCCGAAATCTGGAAGATTAGGAAGAAACTTTCGAACATCATCATCAAAAGAAAGTTTGTTTTGCTCTTCTAGCAATACAATACCCATAGCAGTAAACTGCTTAGACACAGAACCAATATTAAACAGCGTGTTTTCTGTATTTGGGATGTTATATTCTAAACTAGATAAGCCATAGGCTTTTGAAAAAATAGTTTTTCCATTTTTTGAAATTAATACTGAGCCGCCAGGGTGATTTGGTGCATTCCAAGAGGTAAAGAGGCTATCTGTTTTTTTAATCCGCTCTTGACTCACCTGACCAAAACAATTGATAACAGAGAAGATTAGAACAAAGGTAATTATGTAATTCCCTTTTAGTTTCATAACTATTTATTATTTAATTAATTTCCGTTTTATGAATAATTGATGTCACAAAATTAAAGTGTGATATTTGATATTTTTTGTTCGAAAAGGATTTGTATTTGTTCTAAAAGAAAAATATAATCTTTATAAAAACTCAAAACCCTCTTCAATTTTAAATCATCGACTTATTACAGTATGTAGCATTTTCAAAGTCTCTAATATTTATAGAAATAATTGGAACCTTTGGAAACATTTTATTCAGTTCTGTTATGATTGATTTGGAAAGTTGTGCTTTTTGAGAGCTAGTCCTTCCTTCCATTATATTAGCAAAAATGTGAATAAAATCGTTTTTAGTATTTCCAATAGTATAATACTTAAAAGGGTTGATTCTTACCTTAATATCACCTTTATCAAAAAGTTGAGTTGATTCTGCAGTATTATATACGTTTTGCGTTATTTCTTCTGGGGATTTCATGGCAATAATGCCTTCTGAGCAATCTATTACAAAGTGTGGCATAATTTATATGTGTTTATTTATTAAATACGTTAGTTTTTCTTCAGTCTGTTGATTTCCTTTTCAAAACCTTCCTCTTGTCCTAATTTTAATTTTTTTGAAAGTTGAATAGCTAATCTATAAGTATCAATAGCTTTATTTTCTTGTTCTGTTTTTTCATATAACTTGGCTAAATTAGTTATGAGACCAATATATTTTGGATAGGTTTCTACTGCTCTTTCAAACACAACCATGGCTCCTAAATTATTCTCTTCTTTCAATAATTTTAATGCAATGTCTACATAATTACTTACAGGTCTTCTAGCATGTTCCCCGTATTTGTTCATCAACTCACGTTCCCCCTTTAAAAAAGTCTTATTGCTATAGGCACTGATTAGTTCTTCAGGAGCGATTAAATCTGAAAACACATACTTTAAGCCATGATAATTTAGCAATAATCTAGAAGTGTCATGGTCTTCATCCCCAACTTCTTCATGTTTCCATCGTAGATTTTGGGGGGGATTCTCTTGAATAACTCGAACGTATCGTTTTAGTTCTTGACGCATTCCCCAACCATCGCCTCCTCCAATTCCAAAATATATGGCTTTATCCAAGTTAGAGTTTGATTTGAAAAATGTTTTAGCTTTCTCAGTCATTTCTTCTTTGTTCCACCAAAGTGCCGGAGCCTGAATAATGAATGCGTCAAAAATATCCGGTTTTTCCATAAGTGCGTACGTACTAAATAACCCTCCAAACGAATGTCCTTCTAAAAGACGGTATGGGTGAGTTCGAAAGTTTGATTCTACATAAGGAATTAATTCTTCTTCCAAAAACTGAAGAAATGTAAGGGCACCACCACTTTGTGGCATTCCTGCTTCACCTACTCCTCCATAAACATCTTCTCCTGCATTTGAGGGTGTTAAATCTCTTGACCGATCTAAACTTTCAATACCCACAATAATCATTGGAGGTATAATCCCTGAGTCTGTTAATAATTCCACAGCACCAACTTCATGTTTTATGTTTCCTAAACCGTCTAATAGATAAAGTACTGGATAGTTAGCGTCGTTGTTTTCATATCCATTCGGTAATGAAATAATAATCGGACGATCTTCTTTTAATATTTTTGATTTTATAAGATATTGCGTGCCTAATCCTAAAAGTTTATTGTCTTTAGTTAACTCTATTTTTTCTGATATTTGAGCATTTATATTAAATTGCATGAAGGCAATGAAAAATACAGAAAATAAAGTTTTAAATATTTTTGTTTCCATTTTGTTCGCTTTTGTTTGATGAAATTTCACTTAAGCAAAAGTTTTCGGATACCAAACTCCAGTTACTGTAGTTTCTTTAACATAGTCTGAAAAATCTTTTGGTTTTCTTCCTAATACAATCTCTATATCGTTAGTGATTTCAGAATTACTAGGGTTGCCTAGAACTTCAGAGAACAAATACTCCACTAACCATACAAAATCATCTGGCACTCCCTGTTCTTTCATTGCTTTGGCGTAAGCAGGTAATGTAATTGGTGTAAAGACAATACTTCTATTAGTTGCTTCAGAAATCTCTGAAATAGCTTCTTTAAATGTCAATAATCTCGGTCCTGTGAGTTGATATATTTTTCCATTATGCTCCTCATTTAATAATGCAACCACAGCTACATCTGCAATGTCTTCTGTATCTACATAAGGCACTTTGACTTCTGATTGCGGTAAAGCGACAAAGCCTTCTAAAATTGGTTCTAAGAAAAAGCTCTCACTAAAATTCTGATTAAACCAACTCGCACGAACGATGGTATAATCTAAACCAGAATGAATAACAACTTGCTCACATAACTCTGCTTCTCTTTCACCTTTTCCTGACAGCAGAACTAATTTTTTCACATCACAGCGTTTGGCTTGTTTTGTGAGCTCCTCTATGGCTTCTAATGCACCTGGAACTGCTAGGTCGGGTTGAAATGTAATATATACTTTATCCATGCCTTGCATCGACTCTGACCATGTTTCAGTATTGTCCCAATCAAATGATGGTGATGCAGACCTAGAACCAATTCTAACCTTATGTCCTGCTTCTGTTAATTTACTTGCTACTATACGGCCTGTTTTTCCAGTACCGCCAATAACTAAAATGTTATCTCTCATAATATTTGTTTTTAAGTTCTTTTTTTCTGTTTTATTTTATTCCTAAAATTTCATTAAACTGTTTTACTTCGCATTTATAAAACTCTAATAACCGAGTTTTCAATATTTGATATCTTGTCTTCATTGTTTATTTTTTTATTATAGGTATTAGTAAGAGAAATGATATTACAGAACTTATAGTTCTAATTAAATGCAAACGATTCCATTTCGTTTCAAATTGATCTCGTAGCAGTTTTAAGTCTTCTAAACTAGCTTTGCCTAAATCCGTTTTATCTAAAATCTCATTAAGTGGAACATTTCCAAACATAGTAACCAATAGCACTCCAAAAAAGTAGAAGGCTAAGGCTAAAATCAATAACCAAATCATTGAACTTGATGCATTCTTAAATAGGTACAAATTGATGAGACCTAAGAAGAACGGACCAAAAAATACAAGTATAAAAAGTGGATTTATAATGCTTCTATTCATCTGTTGAAACGCACTTAAATAGCCCACTTCATCTAATCTACCAATTCCTGGTGTTATTGCATTAGACCATGTAAAACACAATCCTGCAGATAATCCAGTTAATAATATTAGTGCAATGGCTCCTATATTTTCAAAAGTGAAATCCATGGATTTATTGTTTAGATGCAATGGTTTGCGCATATACACGAGCATACCAGTAAAGGACTGCTACTAATAAGAATTCAAAAGCAATAATCCAGAACCTTAAAGAAGTGAAAAAGCTATAGTGACTACCTCCATTTGGAATTATAAAGAATGGAACTGTTATTAGCGCATCTAAGGCAACACTAGTTAACAACATGGTTTGACCAACTTTAAGTCCATGTGTTTCGTTGTCTTTTTTGTAATAGAATGAACTAGCAAACCAAACTAATGGCATAACAACAATAAACAGCATAACATTAGCCTGTTCATCAGCGTTTTCCAAAAGTGGGACATAATAAGAAATTGAATAAAAAAGTACAGCAATTATCCAAATGGCTATACCTAATAAAATGGCGCGTTTAGTTTTCATGTCTATATAAGTTTTAATTACAAGACAAAGTTATTGTGAAGATGAAGGGTTTGTTTGTTGTAAAAGGATTTAGATTTGTTCGAAAAGGATTCTATTTAATTTGACTTGGTCTGTAACCAAACTTTTTTTCGAATGCGTTTGAAAATGAACTAAGACTATCGTAGCCTACATGCCAAGCAGCTTCTTGAACCGTAGATTCTTGATTTCTAATCATTTTATGTGCTAATGTTAGACGCTCATTTTGGAGGTATTTAAAAACGGGAACGCCAAAAAACTCCTTGAACTCTTTTTTCAACTTAAACGTATTCAATCCTATTTGTTTGGAAATTTCACTAAGAGAAGGTGGATTGTCAATGTTATCCAAAAGGATGTTTTTAGCCTGATTCAATTTTTCTCTTTCAGAAGCCTTGATAGTTACTGTTTTCAGACTTGACAACTGACCAAAAAAATGAGAAAGCAATGCTGTAATCTGACTTCTGAAGAACATCATTTTTGTTTTGCCTACATATTGAATATTGAATAATGAGTCTATAATCGATTGCATTTCAGGAGTCATGATGAAACTTGGTCCTTCAACATAATGATCTGAAGGATTCACTAATTGGTTAAGCATTTCACCAAACAGTTCTCCCTCTTGATTAGGCAGCTGATCAATTACATTTGTAGACGTTGCTATTACCAGACACTCAAGTGGTTTTGAAGGAGAAACGGAATGTATAAATTCAACATTTTCATCCGCGTAAAATGAAAGTGCTAAGCCTTTTGTATAATTAAATGTTTTGTTTTTATTTCCGTATTTAACATTTAAATCTACATTTCCAGATCCATAAAAAGCAACTGCTATTATAGGTTCATCAAAAAAACATGAATCTATCGTTATAACATCAGTTTTTGCTTCTTCAATTAAAATAGTAAAATCATTGATATCAATAATGTCTCTTGTCATAACTTTTATTATTATTTTTATACATTGTTGGTGGTCGTTTTTTAGACCTTTACTTTTCCGACTTTCTTGAGTATTTTTTTCATTCGGTTCTATTACTTGCAGCTAACGTATGTATATAGTTATCGTATATCTTTTATATGCGGACTAAGATAATAAATCTTATTTTTTCAATTGATGCTCAAACCTTTATACATCCATACTACTCCATATAGCTATTTTTTGAATTTAAAATCGCCTTTGAAACTCCGTATTACTCCATAACACTCCACATGACTGTATTATAGGGTAGAACAAGTGGGACCACATGAAAACTGATTCATTATTTGAATCAGTTTTTTTATTTAAGATAAGTTTTAGAATAAATAATAAAACAGCCTTCGTTAAGTTCGTTTTTTTTAAAATAATATTAACTATATTTCGTTTATAAATAAAAGAAGGGGATTTTGTAGGAAATGTTAAAAAAACATGTATTTCGTCGATAAAATATGCTTTTCTTGGATGTTTTTTATGTTTAAGTTTTGTTAACCTTCTTTTTTTCATACATTTATGCCCAAATGATAGTGCAAAACAAGTTGAAATTAGCCTCAATCTTATTTTTATTAGTAAGTTTTGTATGTGCTGCGCAAGGGATTGATAATCCACCACCACCAATGCCACCTCCACCTCCAGGGCTACCTATTGATGGGAATGTGTTATTGGTACTAGTGTTAGGACTAATTTATGGTACTTATTCACGAATGAAATTATTAAAAAAGAAGGGTGGAACTATGTAGTTCCTGTTATTAATTTTTTTACATATTTTCCAATAACATCAAATTCTAAATTAACACAATCTCCCACAATAATATTTTTAAAATTAGTATGGCTAAAGGTGTATGGAATTATTGCCACACTAAATGAATTATTTTTTGAGTCGACAACAGTTAAGCTCACACCATTAATTGTAATGGACCCTTTTTCAATGGTTACATTTTCAAGAGACGCATTATAGGTAAATGTAAAAATCCAACTTCCTTTAGATTCAACAATTTTGATACACTTTCCTACTTGATCAACATGACCCTGGACAATATGCCCATCTAGGCGCTCACCTAATTTCATACCTCTTTCAAGATTAACCAAATCATTTAGGCTAAGATTATTAAGGCAGGTTTTTTTTAAGGTTTCATTAATTGCAGTAACTGAATATTTTGATTCATGAACCTTGACAACTGTAAGACACACACCATTATGAGAAATGCTTTGGTCCACTTTTAATTCATCTGTAAAATTACATTTCACCGAAATATTAAGATTTCCATTACTACTTTCAATTTGGGTTATTCTTCCTAAATCTTCAATGATACCAGTAAACATAATTTTGTGGGTTTATTTAACTAAATTTGCCATAACAAAATTACAAACTAATATTATCATTTGTTGATGAGAAAGGAAGAAAAAATCAGAGTTGGAATATCAATAGGTGATTTAAATGGTATTGGAGGCGAAATCATTTTAAAAACATTAGAAGATAATCGTATTCTAGAATTTTGTACACCAGTTATTTTTGCGTCTTCAAAAGCGATATCATTTTTAAAAAACCATTTTAAAACCGAGATTAGTTTTAACGCTATCCATAAAGCGGAACAAGCTATTCACGGAAAAATAAATGTTGTCAACCTTTGGAAAGAAAACATTGATATTAATTTTGGAGTAGAAGATCCTAAAATTGGCGGTTATGCTATTAAATCATTAATTGCCGCTACTCAAGAATTAAAGAAAGGGAACATTGATTTACTTTTAACAGCTCCAATTAACAAACACTCTATACAATCTGATGCTTTTAACTTTCCTGGTCATACAGATTATTTGGCTCAAGAACTTGAGGGAAAAAGCTTAATGTTTATGGTTACTGAATCACTGAAGGTAGGCTTATTGACAGACCATGTTCCAATAAAAGATATTTCCTCTCACATCACAGAAGAATTAATAACATCAAAAATTGAAACTATATATGAAACGTTGAAAATAGATTTTGCAATAAGAAAACCAAAAATCGCTGTGCTTGGAATAAATCCACATACTGGAGATAATGGTGTTATCGGAACAGAAGACGACACAATTTTACGACCAACACTTAAAAAAATAAGAGAGACAGGTAAGTTGGTTTATGGACCTTATGCAGCAGATAGTTTTTTCGGATCTAATAATCACAAAAATTTTGATGCAGTTGTTGCCACCTATCACGATCAAGGATTAATTCCATTTAAAACATTATCCTTTGGGCAAGGAGTAAATTTTACGGCTGGACTAAATAAAGTAAGAACATCACCAGATCATGGAACAGCCTATGAAATAGCAGGAAAAGGTTTGGCTGATGCTAACTCATTTAAAGAGGCATTGTTTACAGGAATTTCTATTGTAAACAATAGAAATAGCCACAAGACATTATCTTCTAATTCTTTAAAAAAGCAACAACAAAAGATATAAACAAAAAAATATTTATAACCAATGCAAGCTTAATAAAATTTTATATATTTGCACGCTCGAAATAAATGTGCAAATGAAGCCGCAGAAAGAGTTTATTATTCAATTTATTGGATTAAAGTTAGGAGAACATCATTTCGAGTATGATATAGATAAAAAGTTCTTTGATGAATTTGAATTTGATGAATTTAACGGTGCAGACCTAAAAATTAATTTGGTTTTAAATAAAAAGACCACTTTATTAGAATTGCACTTTGAAGTTTCAGGAGCAATTAATGTTAATTGTGATATTACGAACGAACCTTATAATCAGAAGATTAATAATGATTTTGATTTAGTAGTGAAGTTTGGTGATGAGTATAACAATGAAAATGAAGAGATACTTATTGTACCACATGGTGAATATGAAATTAATGTTGCACAGTATATATATGAACTTATTGTGCTATCCGTTCCAACAAAACTCGTTCACCCAGGAGTTGAAGACGGAACATTAGATTCAGAAATTTTAAAAAAACTTGAAGAATTAAGTCCGAAAGACTTAGATGAAAAAAAGAATAATGGGGAAATAGATCCTCGATGGAATACTTTAAAGAAATTATTAACAGATAAATAATATAGAAAATGGCACATCCTAAAAGAAAAATCTCAAAAACTAGAAGAGATAAGAGAAGAACACACTATAAAGCGACTGTTCCTCAAATTGCAACGTGTCCTACAACAGGTGAAGCACATTTATATCATAGAGCGCATTGGCACGAAGGTAAACTTTACTACAGAGGTCAAGTGTTAATTGATAATTCTCAAGAAGAAGAAAATTTAGCATAATCAATTATGCACGCATATAATAAAGCGCTCACTTGTGAGCGTTTTTTTATGATATATTTTTCTGTAAAACAAAAACAACCTATTTTGTGCAATAATTGATCAAAAAATAGTATTTTCATCATGTTTTTGGCCAATTTTGATCATTTTTGTTCAAACTAATATGACATTATGAGTAAAATCACTGCAGCCATTACAGCTGTTGGCGCTTATGTGCCAGATTACGTGTTAACTAACCAAATCTTGGAAACGATGGTTGACACAAATGATGAATGGATAACTTCGCGAACAGGAATAAAAGAGCGAAGAATTCTTAAAGAAAATGGCAAAGGCACTTCTTTCCTTGCTATTAATGCTGCAAACGATTTAATTAACAAACGAGGTATTAATCCTAAAGATATTGAGCTTGTAATAGTAGCAACAGCAACACCAGACATGAAAGCTGCATCTACAGCAGCTTATACAGCAACACAAATAGGAGCAGTAAATGCTTTTTCTTTTGATTTAGAAGCTGCGTGTTCAAGCTTTCTATTCGGAATGTCAACAGCAGCAAAGTATATTGAGTCTGGTCGTTACAAAAATGTTTTATTGATTGGAGCTGACAAAAACTCATCATTTATAAATTACGAAGATCGCGCAACTTGTATCATTTTTGGTGATGGAGCTGGAGCGGTTTTATTTGAACCCAATACTGAAAACCTAGGTATTCAAGACGAACTTTTAAGAAGTGATGGTTCCGGAAGAGAGTTTCTTCAAGCCACATATGGAGGCTCATCCTATCCATCAACACCAGAAGCTGTTGCAGAAGGTAAACACTATGTGTTTCAAGATGGGAAAACAGTTTTTAAAAATGCTGTTTTCAACATGGCAGATGTAGCTGTAAAAATTTTAGAAAGAAACAATCTGACTCAAAAAGATATTGCTTGGTTAGTAGCACATCAAGCAAATAAGCGCATAATTGATGCTACAGCCAATAGAATTGAGTTGGATAGTGAAAAAGTCATGATGAACATTGAAAAATATGGCAATACGACTTCTGCAACACTCCCTTTATTATTGAACGATTACGAAACTCAACTTAAAAAAGGAGATAATTTAATTTTCGCTGCATTTGGTGGTGGATTTACTTGGGGCTCAATCTATTTAAAATGGGCTTATAATTCTTAAACTAAACTAACTAATAAATATTGAAATTATGGATTTAAAAGAGATTCAAAACTTAATCAAATTTGTTGCCAAATCTGGAGCAAGTGAGGTTAAACTTGAAATGGAAGATATAAAGATCACCATCAAAACGGGATCTGATTCAGAAACCACTTTAGTTCAACAAATACCAGCTTCACAACAAATACCACAACAAGCTGCGCCAGTTTCGCAACCAGTTCAGGCCCAGCCTGCATCTGTTGAAGCCACCGCTGCTCCAGCAGCAGATTCAAAATATATAACTGTAAAATCTCCTATTATTGGTACTTTTTACAGAAAGCCTGCGCCAGACAAACCATTATTTGTTGAAGTGGGTCAAAATATATCAGAAGGAGATGTCCTTTGTGTAATTGAAGCAATGAAATTGTTTAATGAGATAGAATCTGAAGTTTCTGGAACCATTGTTAAGATTTTAGTTGATGACTCTTCTCCTGTAGAATTTGACCAACCATTATTTTTGGTAGACCCATCATAACCAATTAATTCTGAAACTTCGGAATTGAAATTTTAAAATTAAAGTTATGTTTAAAAAAATATTAATCGCAAATAGAGGTGAAATAGCACTACGTGTTATAAGAACGTGCAAAGAAATGGGAGTGAAAACAGTCGCTGTTTATTCTACTGCAGATGCCGAAAGCTTACATGTTAAGTTTGCTGATGAAGCTGTTTGTATTGGACCACCAGCAAGTAGTGAATCCTATTTAAAAATATCAAATATTATAGCAGCAGCAGAGATTACAAATGCAGATGCTATTCACCCAGGATATGGTTTTTTATCAGAGAACGCTAGATTTTCAAAAATTTGCTCTGAACACGATATTAAATTTATTGGAGCATCACCTGAAATGATTGATCGAATGGGAGACAAAGCCAATGCAAAAGCTACAATGAAAGCCGCTGGTGTTCCATGTATTCCTGGAAGTGAAGGAGTTATAGAGTCCTTTGAAGAATGTGAAAAATTAGCTAAAGAAACAGGTTATCCTGTTATGCTGAAAGCTTCGGCTGGAGGTGGCGGAAAAGGAATGCGAGCAGTCTGGAAGCCAGAAGAGCTTAAAGACGCTTGGGATTCTGCTAGACAAGAATCGAAAGCAGCATTTGGAAATGACGATATGTACATGGAAAAACTCATTGAAGAGCCACGCCATATAGAAATCCAAGTTGTTGGTGACTCAACAGGAAGAGCTTGTCATCTATCAGAAAGAGATTGTTCTATTCAGCGACGTCATCAAAAATTGACTGAAGAGACACCTTCTCCATTTATGACTGATGAATTAAGAGATAAAATGGGTTTGGCAGCAGTTAAGGCAGCTGAATATATTAAATATGAAGGCGCTGGAACTGTAGAGTTTTTGGTAGACAAGAATAGGAATTTTTATTTCATGGAAATGAATACACGTATTCAGGTTGAACACCCAATTACAGAACAAGTTATAGATTTTGATTTGATAAGAGAACAAATACTTGTAGCTGCAGGAGTGCCGATTTCTGGAAAGAATTACACACCAAACTTGCATTCTATTGAGTGTAGAATTAATGCTGAGGATCCTTTTAATGGCTTCAGACCATCTCCAGGAAGAATCACAACATTACACGCTCCAGGAGGCCATGGTGTCCGCTTAGACACACATGTATATGCTGGTTATAGTATTCCGCCAAATTACGATTCTATGATAGCGAAATTAATAACAACAGCTCAAACACGTGAAGAAGCAATTAATAAAATGAAACGTGCTTTAGATGAGTTCGTTATAGAAGGGATTAAAACAACCATTCCGTTTCATAGACAACTTATGGAACACCCAGATTATTTGGCTGGTAATTATACCACCAAATTCATGGAAAATTTTGTAATGAAACCTGAAGAAGTTGAATAATTTAAAAGCTCTGAAATTTTTTCAGAGCTTTTTTTATTAATACATTTAGTGCATGTTAAAAAAGCGTATTATTAAAACTACTGAAATGCCATGGATATTCATTCCAGGATTATAGCGTATTATTCTATCTTTATTTTAACAGAATCTTTTCACTTAATTTTATAAAAATATGAATAGCATAATAGTCCTAGGTGCTGGAATGGTGGGCAGTGCAATGGCAATTGACTTATCAAACACACACAATGTTACCCTTACCGACTTAAATATAAACACCTTAAATAAGGTAAAACAAAAATGCTCTAATCTTAAAATAAAACAACTAGATGTAACTAATGAGAGTGTATTAAGACAATATATAAAGCCTTTTGACTTAGTTATTTGTGCAGTACCAGGGTTTTTAGGTTTTCAAACCTTAAAAACTATCATAGAGGCACAAAAAAATGTTATAGATATTTCGTTTTTCCCTGAAAACTCATTAGAACTTGATGCGCTTGCAAAGGAAAACAACATTACAGCAATTGTTGATTGTGGAGTTGCTCCGGGAATGGATAATGTGATTCTAGGGTATTACAATGAACAACTTGAACTTACTGATTTTGAATGTTTGGTTGGAGGTTTACCTAAGGTAAAAAAATGGCCTTTTAGTTATAAGGCACCATTTTCGCCAGTAGATGTGATTGAAGAATATACACGTCCAGCAAGGTATGTAGAAAACGGGAAAGAAATAGTAAGAGAACCATTGACAGATTGTGAATATATTGATTTTGATAACGTTGGTACTTTGGAGTCCTTTAATTCTGATGGGCTAAGGTCTATTATTTATACAATGCCACATATTCCAAATATGAAAGAAAAAACACTGCGTTATCCAGGGCATGTTGAGTATATAAGAGTTCTGAAAGAAAGTGGGTTTTTTAACGAAGAGCCTATAGATGTTAGCGGAACAGCAATTTCACCGTTACAATTCACCAGCAAGATATTATTTAATGAATGGAAGTTAGGAGAAACTGAAGAAGAACTCACAGTGATGCGAGTAACTATAAAAGGGAAAAACAAAGAAGACCAAATTGAGGAAGTGGTTTACAATCTTCATGATGAGTATTGTGCAGAAACCCAGACAGCTTCCATGTCGCGAACAACTGGTTATACAGCTACTGCTGCTGCTAATTTATTTTTAGAAGGGTTATTTACTGAGAAAGGTGTGTTTCCTCCTGAACTTGTAGGGAAGCACGAAGCCTGTTTCAATTATTTTATAAAATATTTAGAAGCACGACAAGTGCATTATATAAAGACATCCAAGATAATTTCGTAGTATCAATGAAACTTAAAGAAGGGCTGCTTTTACAATGTCGAGATTTTATATCTAAACGAAAAAAAGTAATTGAAGATGTCATCACAGACATTGAAATCTCGCTTCAATCAGAAACCAGAAGTAGCGCAGGTGACAAGCACGAAACAGGTAGAGCAATGTTGCAAATTGAACGTGAAAAAGCAGGAAATCAGTTAGCAGAAATTCATAAAAATGAAAAAATCATTTCTAAAATTGATGCCTTTAAAACAAACTTAAGGATAAGTTTAGGGAGTGTCATTTTCACAGAAAAAGTCAATTATTTTATTGCAATAGGTGCAGGAGAAATAATGATTGAAAATCAGAAATTTTATGCAGTTTCATTAAATGCTCCTATAGGTGAAATACTGACAGGAAAAGAAATAGGAGATGAAGTGTTTTTTAGAAATGAAAAATTTAAGATTCTTAATCTTTTATAAAATCCAGATAAATTTCGGTATTAACCATAAAAGAAGAGGAGTGTTGAAAAAAAACTTTTTCAGCGCAAAACTCAGCTTCTATTAAATAATAATGCCCTTTAAAATAAGATTGTTTCACTATTGCTTTTAAATCTGATTTATCAACAATTTTTAATTGATGCGTATATTTAATAGTATTATCTATAATATTAAATTCGCCAAAAAAGGAGGCAATTAATGGTGTCTTTGGGTTTTTATATAACTGCTGAGGCTTATCATATGAAATAATTTTAGCATCCTGCAAAACCAACATATAGTCTGCATGTCCTAACACATCATCTTTGTCATGACTAGCAACGATACAAGTGATTCCTTTTTCTTTTAAGTATCTGAATAATTTTCTCCGAAGAGATTGTTTTTTAAAACTATCAATATGGCTAAAGGGCTCATCTAATAATATAATTTCTGGTTGTTTCGCAATTGCCCTTGCTAGAGCAACTCGCTGTTTTTGTCCACCACTTAGCAATTTAACTTTGGTTTTAGCAAATTCAGATAGCTCAACCACATTTAATAGTTCATTAATGCGTTCTTTTTTTTCTTCAGGAAAAAAATTTGACAAGAATTTTCCAACATTTTCTTCAACAGAAATAAAGGGCATTAATTCAAATTCTTGCGCTACATATTTTATAAAATCATAACCAGCTACCAAGTTATATTTTGGGCCAAGTATTTCTTCGTTTTTCCAATAAATATGGCCTTCATTTAAATCGTGCTGTCCATAAAGAAGTTTTAATAATGTACTTTTCCCAGAGCCACTTTCTCCAATTATAGCTAAATATTCACCTGATTCTATCTGAAATGATATTCTTTCAAGTACTAGATTTTTATTATAACCAAACGATATGTTTTTAACCTGTAGCATAATGTAAAATAGCATAAATAAGTCGCTCTAATTAGAGCGACTTATAATAATATTAAAGGTTTATTTATCCTTTTATTTTTTCTTTTCTTTTACTCGGTAATACCTTAAATCCCATATTATAGAGTGTAAACCCAAAAATATCTGCATATTGCTCAATAGTTTTGCTGACTGGAGTTCCTGCTCCATGGCCAGCATCTGTTTCTATTCGAATTAATGTTGGGTTAGTACCTGTTTGTTTGCTTTGTAGTTCTGCAGCAAATTTAAAGCTATGGGCAGGAACAACACGATCATCATGATCTCCAGTAGTTACTAAAGTTGCAGGATATGCGACTCCTTCTTTTACATTATGTACTGGTGAATATCCTTTTAGGTATTCAAACATTTCTTTGCTGTCATCTGCAGTTCCATAATCATAAGACCAAGCAGATCCAATAGTAAATGTATGATAACGCAACATGTCTAAAACGCCAACAGCTGGCAATGCTACTTTCATTAAATCTGGACGTTGCGTCATAGTTGCACCAACTAATAATCCTCCATTAGAGCCACCGCGAATAGCCAGATAATCTGAAGAAGTATAGTTGTTTTCAATTAAATATTCTGCAGCGGTAATAAAATCATCAAAAACATTTTGTTTTTGCAACTTGGTTCCTGCTTTGTGCCATTCTTTTCCATATTCACCTCCACCACGAAGATTAGGAACAGCATAGATACCACCTTGCTCCATCCATACAGCGTTTGTAATACTAAAAGAAGGATTTAAACTTATATTAAAACCTCCATATCCATAAAGAATAGTTGGGTTTTTACCATTAAGCATAACACCTTTTTTATGTGTTATAATCATTGGGACTTTTGTGCCATCTTTAGAGGTGTAGAACACTTGATTACTTTCGTAATCGTCGCTATTAAATTCAATGGATGGTTTCCAGTATAATTCAGATTTTCCAGTATCTACATTATACTTGTATATACTAGAAGGTGTATTATAATTAGTAAATGAATAGTAATCTGTTTTATTTTCTTTTTTACCACCAAAACCACTAGCGTTTCCTACTCCTGGTAATTGAACATCGCGAATAAATTTTCCGTCATAATCATATTGCTTTACTTTAGAAACAGCATCAACCATATATTCTGTAAAGAAATAGCCACCACCAGTTGAAGGGCTTAAAACATATTCCGTCTCAGGAATAAAGTCTACCCAATTTTCTGGAGTTGGATTTGCAGCATCAACAGTAATAATTTTTTGATTTGGTGCTTTCAAATTTGTTTGTATATATAATTTACTTCCTCTATTATCAATTACATTAGTATCGCTTTCTACATTATCAATAACTGTAATTAATTTGCTATTAGGTTGTGATAAATCTTTGATAAACAGTTTGTTTCCTGATGTGGATTCTTGCGCAGAAATAACTAAATACCTGTAATCTTCTGTTAAAGAACCACTAACAACAACATATTTTTCTGATGGAATTTCACCAAAAATAATTTTGTCTTCTTTTTGTGATGTTCCTAACTTGTGGTAATATAATTTGTGTTGGTCTGTTTTTGCTGATAATTCACTTCCTTTTGGTTTATCGTAACTTGAGTAGTAAAAACCTTCATTTTTGTACCAAGAAATTCCAGAGAATTTTACATCAATAATGGTGTCTTCAATTATTTCTTTAGCTTCAGTATTCATCACTAGAACCTTTCTCCAATCACTTCCTCCTTCAGAAATTGCATACGCCAATGTTTTGCCGTCTTTTGAAAAACTTGCTCCACCAAGAGAAATAGTTCCATCTTCTTTAAAAGTGTTTGGATCTAAAAACATTTCAGCTGAGCCTGCATCTTCACCTGTTTTGTATCGATAAATAACATATTGGTTTTGAAGGCCATCATTTTTAAGAAAATAGGTGTAGTCTCCTTCAGTAAAAGGCGAGCCTAACTTTTCATAATTCCATAGCTTTTCAAGGCGATCTTTAAGCTCTTCTCTATAAGGGATATTGTCTAAATAAGCATAAGTAGATTCGTTTTGAGATTTCACCCATTCTTCGGTTTCTGCACTTCGATCATCCTCTAACCATCTATAGGGATCTTTTACGTCAGTTCCAAAATAGGTAGTAATAGTATCTACTTTTTTTGTTTCCGGATAGTTCACAACAATTTTTTTAGGTTCTTCTTTTTCAGTGTTACAAGAGCTAAAAGTAGTGATGGCTAATAAAATTAGCATTACTTTTTTCATTATTAAGTTGGTTTTAGTTTAAATGATTACCAAAAGTAACAAAAAAAATTCGCCTCAAAGAAGCGAATTTTTAGTCAAGCAAACATAAACCAATATATTATTGCTTGATGAATTTTTGGGTTTTAATAACATTATTATCAATAACCCTAAGAATATAATTACCAGAACTTAATTCAGAAACATCAATAATGTTCGAGTTAAACCTGTCGTTTAATACACGTTTTCCTGACATGTCAAATACTGAATAAATAGCATTTTCAAAACCATAAGATGTATTAAGATTAAGAAATCTTTTTGTAGGATTTGGATATAATATTAAATCAGTAGCAGTAGTTGATTGTGTACTTAAAGTTTCTCCTTCGGTTACACATAGAGAATCATTTATTGATGGATTCACAATAACGTCTACTGTACCAGATGGCCAGTAAATAGTAACCGTATTCACAGACGCGTCAGATCCAAGGCCAAAATGAGCATTTAAAGAACTCATATAAGCAAAACCTTCAGCACTTCTAACATCTCTAATTTGCGCCTTTTTAGAAGCTCCATTATTAAAACTTGGGCTGCTTACCACAATTCTTGCTCCTATTCCATTAATATTGCTAGTTGTACCAGTCAAACACACTTTTAACCAATTATTTGAATTACCATTATTATAATTTATGTATCCTGCGTTAAATACATCTAAAAACCCATCATTGTTTAAGTCTCCAATAGCACCTTCTTGAGGCACATCATTTGAATAAACAGAGAATGTACTATCTCCGTTATTAAAAAGTATACTACCATTAGAATATATATCTACATAGCCATCATTATTAAAATCGTAAGGAACATTTTCATGCCCAAATGAATAATAACCATCTGCCAATGCGCTTGATGTAATATCAGTAAATACACCATTATTATTATCCATTAATTTATGTGGTTCTGCACTTAAAGAAGAACCAACAAAACAATCCATATCACCATCACTATCGAAATCTCCCCAAGCAGAAGACCAAGTTGAAAGAGGGTCATCCATATTTGCACTAACACTTACTTCAGTAAATGATAAGTTACCATTGTTTCTAAATAATTGATTTCTTCTTCTAGCTTCTTCACCTCCACACTTGGCTATAAATAAATCTGAATCACCATCGTTGTCATAATCAATCCATACCGAACCATAATTGCCACCAGAGTAGTAAAGACCCAATCCCTCCACAATGGGAGCATTAGAATCATCACCTTCCCATAAAGTTAAATTTGTTCCGTCATTAATAAAATACTCGTTTGGAGCGGTATCATCACAAATAAAAATATCTAAATTACCATCATTGTCAAAATCTGCAAAGTTTGTACGCTGTGTAAATACACTATTGCTTGTTGCAGCAACTGAATAGCCAGTTCCTGTAGAATTTGCTTTTACCACATGTGCTCCAGAGCTATTTCCGTAAACGAGGTCGTTATATCCATTTCGGTCAAAATCACCAGCAGCCATACTCCAAGAAGCACTATAAGTCCCATCAGTAGGATACGTTGTTTTTACGAAAGAACCATCAGGCTGTTGAGCATTAACCGTGACACTTGATGACAATACTGAAACAACATCGTCTAGAAAATCACCATTCATATCAACAACTCCTCTATCAGATCCTGGAGCCGAAATTGAAGAACTAGTAAATGAAACTAGTAAGTTTGGGTCAATCTCTATTAATTTAAAATCAAATGAACGACTATCCCATAAGTTATCCCATGCTATGTAATAGGTTTCATTAGCCTCTACGCTGAAACCAACTTTTGCCGTTTCTTGATAACCATCATCGTCATCAGCAGCAAGACAAACTAAGTCGCCACATGCTCCGGAATATATATGAACTCTTGTGTCTTTTGCAAGGTTAGCTTCATCTATATAAAAATTCTGAGTTAGTTCAGATGTTACATATACAAAATAGTCTGCAGATGGAGTATACTTAAACCATTCAGCATTTGTTGGATCTCCAGCAATACACATCGTTGATGGAGCTGCGCCATCAAAAGAAGGCACATTATATTCTACATTTGCACTAATTGATGACATTCCGTCAGCTTCAGTACAAGAATTTGAGCTTGTCTGCCCAAATGAGATAATAGGAATAATTCCTATCGCACATAAAATAAGTAATTGTTTTTTCATAATATATTGGTTTATCAATAGCTTTTTAATTGCAACTAGGGTCTAATGAGTTAATCCATTGTTCAATTAGCCCCACGCCTTCGTCGTGTTTCAATTGCCTGCCTATAATTGGCATTTTGTATTGGTCTTCAATGGAGTTCATCCTAAAGTACAGGGCAGATCCCTCAAGGTCACCAGGTTTTACAACATCTGAAATGGCTGGGTTTATGAAAAAAACGGACTCTACGCAAACACCGAGGTTACTTATATCTGCTGTTTTGTTAAACTCAAACCGCATGGAGGCATAATTGCAGTATCCATCATCTGAATGGCAGTGGGCGCAATTGATATCAAAATACGATCTGACCCTAAGGTCTAATGGCTGCGACTCATCTTCCCAATTAACCACCGAAACAATATTTGTTGGATAATTATCTTCCAAGTACCCAAACTCAGCCCATTTTTTAAGTTGGTTCTTTTGTCCATCATCAAACAAAACACTTTGATTTAGGTTTTGAGGCTTAAGGCCAATGGGCTCTATAACGCCCGATTTATTATGGCAGGTAAAGCATTCGCTATAATTTGGGATTTTGTATGTAACGCTTCTTTCCACATTGTTTTGTAACAAATCTACATATAGAAAACTGCCTTCTGTTGTATAGGTAGCTTCTGTTTGATCTTCATTCCATTTATAATTAGCCATGATCCACTCTCCCTCTTTTTTTATCAGTAATCGGGTTTCGATCATTTGTGTAGCATTAAGAGGAAGTACATTTTCAAAATAATGTGTTGTTATCAAAACGGATCCAGTTGGGAAATCCAACACAGAATAATCATTTACATAGGTAGCTTTTGAATCTTTTGGCATCCAAACAAACGTCTTTGCACTGGCATAATCAATAAAAAGGCCACTAATAATTTTATATGGCAAAACACCATATACAGGGCTTAAATCTGCCATGTTGCCTTCAAAAAAATTATATTCAGATAACGTTTCATAAGGTACGATGGATAAGTCTAGAATAACAGGAGATACTTTTGGAAGTTCAATATCTGTATAACCATCATCTTTTGTGCATGAGGTTATAAATACTAATACAAAAATTAGCGCAAGTGACTTATAGGTATATGACTTAAACATTTATAGGAAATTTGGAAAGCTAATATATACAAAATCTTAAATGCTCTAAGAATTAATTAGTTATAATGCAAAAAATTCTATATGATGTGCTTAAATTTTAAAGAGAAGTATTTGTTTTCAGATTAAAGGAGTGATTTAGCCGATAAATATTCGGCAATTTGAACTGCGTTTGTTGCAGCTCCTTTTCTTAAATTGTCACTTACAATCCACATATTTAAAGAGTTAGGTTGTGACTCATCTCTCCTGATTCTTCCTACAAACACATCGTCTTTACCATTAGCGTATATAGGCATTGGATATACGTTTACATCTGGATTATCTTGTACAGTTATTCCTTTTGAATTATTTAGTAATTGCCTAACCTCACTTAAATCAAAATCGTTTTCAAATTCAATATTTACAGATTCACTGTGCCCTCCAGCAGTAGGAATCCTAACTGCAGTTGCAGTAACCGCAATAGTCCTGTCATCAAGTATTTTTTGAGTTTCTCTTACCAATTTCATTTCTTCTTTGGTGTAGCCATTATTTTCAAAAACATCACAATGCGGAAGAGCATTTTGATGAATTGGATAAGGGTATGCCATTTCACCTTTTATTCCAGCCAATTCATTCTCTAACTGCTTAACGGCTTTAACTCCAGTTCCAGTAATAGATTGGTAGGTAGAAACAACCAACCTCTTAATTTTATATTTTGTATGCAATGGAGCCAATACCAATACCATTTGTATGGTTGAACAGTTAGGATTGGCTATTATTTTGTCGTTTTTTGTAAGTATTGAAGCATTTATTTCTGGAACAACAAGTTTTTTTGTGTGATCCATTCTCCAAACTGAAGAATTATCAATAACAGTAGTACCAACTTCTGCAAATTTTGGAGCCCATTCCATGGATGTGCTTCCTCCAGCAGAAAATAAAGCAATGTCTGGTTTTTCTGAAACAGCATCTTGCAGCCCAATAATTTTATAAAATTTCTTTTTGTATTGAACATTTTTTCCAACACTTCGTTCTGAAGCGACTGGAATTAACTCGGTTATTGGAAAATTTCTTTCTGCTAATACCTTAAGCATTACTTGGCCAACCATCCCTGTTGCACCAACCACAGCTACTCTCATACCTTTAAAATTTTAAAAACAAAAGTAGCTAATAAATATATAAGGGCATAAAAAAACCGCTTTTATAAAAGCGGTTTTTATTCAATACGAGACTTAATTATTTTTTGAGTAAATCTCTAATTTCCATTAACAAATCATTATCTGATGGTCCAGAAGGAGCAGCAGGTGCAGGCTCTTCTTTTTTCTTCATATTATTAATTCCTTTGATGACTAAGAACATCACAAAAGCCACAATAATAAAATCGATAAGGTTAGTAAGGAAATCTCCCCACATTAATGCAACTTCTCCAGTCATATTTCCAGCCTCATCAACAAGGCCTTCTTGAAGAATCATTTTTTGTTCTTTAAAGTCTGATTTAAAGAACAACCCAATTAAGGGTGATACAATTCCTCCAGTAAATGAAGATATAATCTTATTAAAAGCGGCACCCATTACAAAGGCAACAGCAATGTCTACTAAGTTGCCTTTCATGGCAAACTCTTTAAATTCTTTTAACATATTCTTAAATATTTAGTTAGTATTAATATGCCTAAAATAGCGAAAATAAATAACTTGGCACAAGTTATTTATTATTTACATAACGCCTTTTCACACGTTGTGAGATGGATGTAATTAACTCATAGGAAATTGTATTGGTGGCGTTTGCTAAATTTTCAGCAGTATATTTTTGGTCAAATATGACAACTTCGTCTCCCTCGTTACAATCAATATTTGTGATGTCTACCATAATCATATCCATGCAGACATTTCCAACAAAAGGAGCTTTCAGGTTGTTTATATAAACAAACCCTATTCCGTTGCCATATTGTCTTCCGATGCCATCAGCATGGCCAATTGGGATGGTCGCTATTTTTTTGAAATCAGAACTTTTGAAAGCTCTGTTATAGCCAACGGACTCATTTTTTTCTATGCGATGAATTTGGGAAACAATAGATTTTAAGGAAGTAATTGGAATAAAATTTTTATTTTCTTTTTCTGAGTTCCCAAAACCATACAAGCCTATACCACAACGAACCATATCAAAATGTGCCTCAGGATAGTTTAAAACACCAGACGTATTGCAAATATGTATTAATGGCTTATAGCCAATGGTGTTTGTGAAGTTTTCTGCTATAGATTTGAAGTTTGAAATTTGAGTTTTTGTAAAAGTTGTTTCGTTAAGGTCTTCACTGGCAGCTAAATGAGAAAAGATAGATTTTACAAATAAAGAATTATCTGAAAGCAAATAGGAAACTACATAATCCACATCGTTTTCCCAAAACCCTAACCTGTTCAATCCAGTATTGAATTTGATATGAACAGGATATTTTTCCTGATTAAGTTCTTGGGCTACTTTATGAAAAGCGTTTAAAATCTTTGCGTTATATAGGCTAGGCTCCAGACAATTATCAATAATGGTTTTGAAACTTATTGGTTGAGGGTGCAATACCAGAATAGGTTTGGTGATTCCAGCATCTCGTAATGCAACACCTTCGGGCGCATAAGCTACCGCAAAATAATCCACATTTAAATTTTGAAGGTGTAATGCTATTTGTTCGGAATCACTTCCATAAGCAAATGCTTTAACTACCGCTAAAAATTTAGTACTTTCCTGAAGTTTTGATTTAAGGTAATTATAGTTATGCTCAAGTGCATTAAAATCAATTTCTAAAACAGTTTCTTGAGCTTTAACCATTGCCAGTTTTTAGTTTTGGAGAGATTTCTTCAGCTTCATTCACCTTTATGTTCCTAACCTTGTCCCGCAGCATCGATTTGTAATAAGCAGCCCTGCTTAAAGGCTCATATTCTTCAACCTCGCCCAACAACACTAAGTCATTGCTTTTGGCTTTTCTATAACTGTATTGTGCCAAATTCCCTGTTCTTGTGCATACAGCATGAACCTTGGTCACATACTCTGCAGTAGCCATTAAGTTTGGCATTGGGCCAAAGGGATTCCCTTTAAAATCCATATCCAAACCAGCCACAATAACTCTTACACCTTTGTTGGCTAAGTCATTGCAAACGCGTACAATCTCGTCATCAAAAAATTGAGCTTCATCAATGCCTACAACGTCACAACCATCTGCCAAAATAGGAATATTAGCAGCAGCAGGAACTGGAGTAGATCTTATTTCATTGGCATCATGTGACACCACTTTGTCTTCATCATAACGCACGTCAATAGCTGGCTTAAAGATCTCAACTTTTTGCTTAGCAAATTGTGCGCGTTTTAGCCGTCGGATTAATTCTTCGGTTTTACCAGAAAACATCGATCCGCAGATGACTTCAATCCACCCAAATTGTTCTTTAGGATTTACTGTATTTTCAAGAAACATTTCGTAAATTTAACACTAAAACGAAATAAACTTTCGTTTCTATAAAGGTGACGTAAATTTATTAAAAATCAAAAACCTAAATTGCATAAAATTCAAAAGTTATGAAGAAGAAATTGGAATCTGATTTAATCAGTATTGCCCATAGAATTTTAAAACTAAAAGGGAAAGAAGACGTAAACAAGTTATATGCTGAAGTCTCAGAGCTTCATGAAAAACTAAGTGTTTTAAAATTTGCTCAAGAAAATTTTGAAGACGACATGCCAACCATTGGAAGTGGAACCTCATTTTTTGACACTATGGAAAAAGCCTTTAATAATAAAGTGAGTGACACCATTGAAGTTGAAGACCAAGTTTATGTAAATGTAGATGAGTCTGAAGATGATGATATTTTTGAGCCAGTGATGGAAAAAATTAAAGATATGGTAGCTCAAATGCCACAAGAAACACACGCTGTAGATGCCATGGTGGAGTCGGTAATTCCGAATAGAAAAACTCAAAAAAACGAGTTGGACGAATTGGTAGCAGATTTTCAGGAAATGCCGGTTTTTGAACCAGTAACTGAAGCTAATAAACGCAAAGACGATAACGAAAAGAAATCATTGAATGACAAACTTAAAAAAAACGGTTTTTCTATTGGTTTAAATGATAAGTTAGCCTTTATAAAGCATCTTTTTGATGGGAAAAGCGAAGATTATGAACGAGTATTATCGCAAATAAATTCATCTGAGTCTTATGAAGAAGCCAACACTTTAGTTCAAAACATCATAAAACCAGACTATAATCATTGGGAAGGTAAAACAGAATATGAAGAGCGCTTTATGGAACTCATTGAAAGCAAGTTTGATTAATGAGCAAACTTTACCTTGTACCAACACCAATTGGAAACCTTCAAGATATTACGTTTAGAGCTATCGAGGTTTTAAAAGATGTCGATTTAATTTTAGCAGAAGACACCAGAACTTCTGGAAAATTATTAAAGCATTTTGAGATTGGAACTCAAATGCAAAGTCATCATATGCATAATGAGCATAAAACGGTTGATACTTTAATTCAAAAACTAAAATCTGGAATTACTATAGCCTTAATAAGTGATGCTGGAACTCCAGCTATTTCAGATCCTGGATTTTTGCTAACCAGAGCTTGTGTGGAAAACAATATAGAAGTTGATTGCTTACCTGGAGCTACGGCTTTTGTCCCTGCGCTAGTAAACAGTGGTTTGCCAAATGATAAGTTTGTGTTTGAAGGATTTTTACCCGTAAAAAAAGGGAGGCAAACACGATTATTATTGTTAGCTGAAGAAACCAGAACAATGATTTTTTATGAAAGCCCTCACAAACTTATAAAAACACTTGGGCATTTTTGTGAGTATTTTGGAGAAGACAGACAAGTATCAGTGTCTAGAGAACTTACAAAACTTTATGAAGAAACAATAAGAGGAACTGCAAAAGAAGTTTTAGAGCATTACACTAATAAACCTCCTAAAGGAGAAATTGTTATTGTGATTGGAGGGAAGAAGTAATGGAAGAGTTACTTCACAATATTAGGCAATGTACAATTTGCTCTCAACACTTAGCACTTGGTCCAAGACCAATTGCTACAGCACACCCAGACGCAAAAATTGTGATTATTGGTCAAGCACCAGGAGCCAAAGTTCATAATTCTGGAATTCCTTGGGACGATGCTAGTGGAAAACAATTACGTAAATGGCTTAATGTTTCTGATGAAGATTTTTATGATGAAACCAAGTTTGCTATTATGCCAATGGGATTTTGTTATCCAGGAAAAGGAAAAACAGGAGATTTACCACCACGATCAGAATGTGCACCACAATGGCATCAATCATTATTTGATAAGATGCCGAAGATAGAATTGGTTATTCTTATTGGTATGTATGCTCAAAAATATTATTTAAAAGATAAAGCGAAAAAAACCCTAACGGAAACTGTTGCTAATTATAAGGATTACTTACCAATCTATTTTCCATTACCACATCCATCACCTAGAAATCGGTTTTGGCTAACTAAGAATCCTTGGTTTGAGATTGAAGTTATGCTTGAGCTTCAAATAAGAATAAAAAAGTAAAACCCTCACTATTTCTAATTTTTTTAGATTCTTGCTTATGCAAGAATAATATATCTAATATTGCGAACCATCATGCTTGCCTTCATTCCATCCATGCTTTCCTAAATATTGTTCACCACTTTCTACAGCACCTTCTTCAATAGATGTTCCCATAGAATCATTCCAACGATTGAGGTAACCAAATAAGGATACTACACCAAGCATTTCTACAATCTCGCCTTCATCCCAATGTTCATGCAATCGTTTCTTTATGTCTTCATCAACCGCATTAGGCACTAAAGAAGCTGCTAAGCTAAAATCCAATGCAGCACGTTCAGCCTCGTTAAAAGCAGGGTGTGTCCTGTATTCCCAAATGTTATCCAATTGTTCTTGTTCTGCTCCATAACGTTCAGCAGCACGAATAGCATGTGCTTGACAATATCTACAACCTGTTGAGTTACTACTCACCCAAGCAATCATGCGTTTTAAGGCCGACGTAACCCTGCCTTCATTTGCCATAACAGCTTTGTTTAAATTAATAAATGCTTTTGAAATGGCTGGACGACGTTGCATCGTCAAAACAGAATTTGGACAAAACCCAAGGGTTTCGTTAAAGAATTCTGCCAATGCTTTGGTCTCTAAATCATGATCTGCAGATAATGGTGTTACTAATGGCATATTGCTGTATTTTTTGGTTTTTTAATAGTATTTTTGAACTAGCAATAAACATCAATTCATAAAACAACTGAAATAATAGAAGTTTTATAGATGCTCATTGTACCCAAAGGAATTAAATAATAATCTACACAATAAACGAAAAATCTTTGAATATGATAAATAAAATCACCACAGAATGGAAAGGCGGAATGACCTTTGAATCTGATAACCCAAGCGGAAAAACGGTTATGATGGACACTGATGTTGAAGGTAGTGACGAGCGTTTCGGCCTGTCTCCCAAGGCAATGATGCTTTCTGCTCTAGCAGGATGTACAGGGTTAGACGTTGTTTCTGTTTTAGAAAAAATGAAGATTACAGATTATAAGCTTAAAATGGAGGTTGAAGGTGAACTAACTCAAGAACATCCTAAATATTACCACAAGGTAAAACTGGATTATCATTTTTATGGAAAAAATCTCAATGAGAAAAAAATCAAAAAATCAGTTGATCTTTCAGTAGAAAAATACTGCGGAGTGATGGAGATGTTCCGCAAGTTTTCCAAATTAGACATAGAAATCCATTACCATAATAATTAAAATTTCTCCCTTTCGGGAAATAAAAAGAGGAAAATGCGTTGGACGCTTAAACCAAAACCTGAAGCCGCTAAAGTAGCGTTTTTAAAAGAAGCACTTCAAGTAGATGATGTTGTAGCAACCTTATTGTTACAACGAGGCATTGAAACGTATGAAGTCGCAAAAACTTTTTTCAGGCCAAGTTTAAGTGATTTGCACGATCCATTCTTAATGAAAGACATGGATTTAGCAGTTGCTAGAATTGAAGATGCGTTAGATAAAGGCGAAAATATTTTAGTGTTTGGCGATTATGATGTAGATGGCACCTCTTCGGTGGCTTTAATGTCGTCGTATTTAAAAACAAGAACAGAAAACGTTGCTACTTATATTCCTGATCGATATGATGAAGGTTATGGAGTGTCTTACAAAGGAATTGATTTTGCTCATGATAATGAATTTTCACTCATAATCGCTTTAGATTGTGGTGTAAAAGCAATAAATAAGGTTGCTTATGCAAAAGAAAAGAATATTGATTTTATTATTTGTGACCATCACAGACCAGGAGATAAATTACCAAATGCAATTGCTGTTTTAGATCCAAAACGAGACGATTGCGAATATCCTTTTAAGGAACTTTGTGGTTGTGGAGTTGGCTTTAAACTCATTCAAGCTTTAGCTTCAAAAGAGGGGAAAACGGTTGAAGAATTAACTGAATATCTGGATTTGGTTGCAACTGCAATAGGAGCAGATATTGTACCTATTACTGGAGAGAACAGAGCGTTGGCTTATTTTGGCTTACAAGTGATTAATTCAAATCCTCGCCCAGGAATTAAAGCCATTATCAACCAAGTTAAAAAAGAGGAACTTACCATTACAGATGTGGTGTTTATTGTGGCGCCAAGAATCAATGCTGCTGGAAGAATGAAACATGGGAATTATGCAGTGACTTTGTTAACTGAAATGGATATGAAATTAGCAGAAGAATATGCTGCCGAAATTGAAGTTTTTAATACAGACAGACGGGAAGCAGACCAACAAATCACCATTGAGGCACTTGAGCAAATTGAAACAGATAACGAACAAGAACGTTTTACAACTGTTGTTTATCATGAAACCTGGCACAAAGGCGTGATAGGCATTGTGGCTTCTAGGTTAATTGAAACCTATTACAGACCAACCTTGGTTTTTACTAAAAGTGGAAATAAACTTGCAGCTTCTGCTCGATCTGTTTCTGGTTTTGACGTGTACAATGCCCTAGAAGCATGCTCAGAACATATTGAACAGTTTGGAGGTCATAAATATGCTGCTGGATTGACGCTTAAGGAAGAAAACTATGAAGCCTTTAAGCAAGCCTTTGAAGATGCCGTTTCCAATACCATTGACAAATCCTTATTGACTCCTGAAATAAAAGTGGATTCAAAGATAGCGCTACATCAAGTAAATAATAAGCTATGGCGAATCATTCGCCAATTTGCGCCTTTCGGGCCAGGAAATATGACTCCAATTTTTATGACTGATAACTTAAAAGACACAGGCTATGGTAAATGTGTTGGTGAAGATGATAAGCATTTACGTATTACCGTGACCCAAACAGGAAAAGAAAAATTGGTATGTATTGGTTTTGGGTTGGGCGATAAATTGGATCTGGTTTCAAACAGAAAGCCATTTAAAGCAGTATATTCTGTTGATGAAAACCATTGGAATGGAAGCACATCACTTCAATTAAAATTGAGGGATATCAAATAAAAACCTTCTTAAAAAGGTAAAATACGCCATACCCTTATTTTAGTTTTTAACAAAAAACTAAAATTAATATACATCTTATTTTAGTTTTTCTTATTTTTGTAAAATAAGCACACATCTTATTTTAGTATAAATGAACGATTTTCAATCAGGTAAAAATATAAATCAAGGATTTTATAAAAGCTTTGAGCCTAACTTAATAAACAAGGATTGGCAGATTAATGATATGCAAATATTTACTTTATTAAGTAAAGCGGATAGGCAATTAGGACGATTGGATATGTATTCTGAATATGTAAATATTGATTTATTTGTTAGTATGCATATAGCAAAAGAAGCTACACAATCTTCTAAAATTGAAGGCACTCAAACCAACATGGAAGATGCCTTTTTGAGCAAAGAAGAGGTGGCTTTTGAAAAAAGAGATGATTGGGAAGAAGTACAAAACTATATAGCCGCAATGAATGAAGCTGTTAAGATGCTTTATACCTTGCCCTTTTCATCTAGATTAATAAAACAAACTCATAAAATATTATTACAAGGCGTACGAGGAGAACATAAATTGCCAGGAGCCTATAGAACAAGTCAAAACTGGATTGGAGGTTCATCAATTAATGACGCTGTTTTTATTCCTCCTAACCATAACTCTATTAATGAATTAATGTCTGATATCGAAAAGTTTGCCAACGATGAATTAAATCCTTTGCCAGATTTGTTAAAGATTGCATTAATTCATTATCAATTTGAAACTATTCACCCATTCTTAGATGGAAATGGAAGAGTTGGCAGGTTGCAAATAACATTATATTTGGTAAGTAAAGGAATATTAAAACAGCCTATTTTATATTTATCTGATTTTTTTGAACGAAATAGAATGTTATACTATGATAATTTAATGCGAGTAAGAACACATAACGATTTATCGCAATGGTTAAAGTTTTTTCTAGTAGGAATTATTGAAACAGCTCAAAAAGGAGTTAAAACATTTGATGGAATTTTGCAACTTCAAAAAAATATCGATGAAAAAATAAAAACCTTAAAGGGAAGAAGTGCTGATGCAAAATTATTGGTAGATTATTTATTTACAAAACCAATTGTTAACGCAAATACTGTTGGCACAGTTATCGATAAATCTCCAGCGTCTGTATATAAATTATTAAAAGACATGGAGGATTTAGAAATAATCAAAGAAATTACAGGTTCAGAAAGAGGAAGACTTTATCTGTTTAGTGATTATTTAGACCTCTTCTCTAGTAAAGATGCTTAATATGCAAAAAAAAGACCCTTACGCAGCATTACGGTTTAAAGAATTCAATATCTTTTTACTGGTAAGGTTTGCGTTAGTGTTTGGTTGGTCCATGCAATTTATAATTATTGAATGGCAAGTGTACTCTATCACAAAAGACCCTTTGTCACTTGGTATTATTGGGCTTATGGAAATTATTCCAGCCTTTACCATGGCCTTGTTTGCAGGACATATTGTAGATCAAAAAGAAAAACGCAACCTATTGGCAAAATGTATAGCTGCATTTAGCTTGATTAGTTTTGGGTTGTTCTTATTGACGTGGCCAAGAATTGTTGGAGATTGGTCAACCAACGCAGTATTGTATTCCATTTATGCATTGGTGTTTTTTGGAGGGTTTTTGCGTTCTTTTTTTGGACCAACCATATTTTCCTTGGTTGCTTTAATTGTACCAAAAAAAGTGTATCCAAACGCCGCTACATGGAACAGCTCTACATGGCAAATGGCTTCTGTTCTAGGACCCGCTTTTGCTGGTGTTTTTATTCATTGGATTGGTGTGCATTGGTCGTTGAGTATCGTTTTTGGGTTGGTCATATTGTCTTTATTGCTCTTATTTAAAATTCCTAAAAAACCAATTCTCAACCCTAAGATCGGTGAACCTGTCATGCAAAGTTTAAAAGAAGGTGTCAAGTTTGTATTTAAAACAAAAGCAATTTTAGGAGCCATTACCTTAGACATGGTTGCGGTTTTATTTGGAGGAGCTGTAGCGTTATTACCTGTTTTTGCACAAGATATTTTAAAAGTTGGCCCCGAAGGTTTTGGCGTATTAAGAGCTGCTCCTGCAGTTGGTGCTTTTTTAACGATGTTGGTAACGGCTTATATTCCAATAAGTAAAAATGCTGGAATGAAATTACTCGCAGCCATTTTTGGTTTTGGTATTTGCATTATTGTCTTTGGAATATCTTCTATATTCTGGATATCAGTTGTAGCATTATTTTTTAGTGGAGTTACAGATGGTGTGTCCATGGTAATTAGACAAACCATTTTACAATTAAAAACGCCTGACCATATGAGAGGGCGTGTAGCTTCAGTAAACTCAATGTTTGTTGGTTCGTCCAATGAATTGGGCGCTTTTGAAAGCGGATTGACTGCAAAACTCATGGGAACAGTAACAGCTGTCGTTTTTGGTGGAACGATGACGTTAATTACTGTTGTTACTACAGGAATCGTGTCACCTTCATTTAGAAAATTAGACTTGACCAAGGACTTAGAGGAGCACGAAAAAGAAGATTAATATTCTTTCAATTCCAACTTTTCGCCATCAAAAACACCATAAGTGTAATAACTTATCCAATCACCTAGATTGATGTATTTAGAGTTTGGTTTTAGATTAATTTCTAAAGGCAAATGCCTATGACCAAACACGAAATAGTCAAGGTGATTTTCTTGAAGTTTACGCTTACAGTATTGCACCAACCATTCGTTGTCTTCTCCTAAAAATTTTTCATCTTCATCTCCAGAAATGAGTTTGTTTTTTACAGACATATATTGCGCTAATCGTACACCTATATCTGGATGCAACCATTGAAACAACCACTTAAAAACAGGATTAGTAAATACTTTTTTCATCCGTTTATAACCTTTGTCTCCAGGCCCTAATCCATCTCCATGTCCAATAAAAAATGATGTTTGATTAAAAAAGAACTCTTGTGGTTTATGAAAAACTTGAATATTGAGTTCTTCTTCGAAATAACCATTCATCCATAAATCGTGATTACCAACAAAATAAAAAACAGGAATCCCTGAATCAGATATCTCAGCTAGCTTTCCTAAGGTTCTTGTAAATCCTTTGGGTACAACTTTTTTATATTCAAACCAAAAATCAAATAAATCACCTAACAAGAAAATAGCTGCCGCATCCTCTTTAATTTCGTCTAACCAAGCTACAAATTTTTTCTCACGAGGGCGAGATTTTTCTTGTGTTGGTGCACCCAAATGATTATCTGATGAAAAGTAAATTTTCTTTCCTTTTGGAACAGTTATGTGTGTGGTTCTATTCATTATCGTTTGCAAACCATTCAGCAAAACTGGTGGCGGTTTCTTGAAGTTTTAAAGAGAACAACTTAATATTGTTTGGTAAACGTTTTTTTATTTTTGTAGCAAAATCAATAACCATCATTTCACTGGTTGGTTGGTAATTTACTAACAGTACATTGTGGCCTCTATCTTCAAGCTCTTTAGCTAATTCAACATGAGGCGTATTTTTATTAAAAACCGTTGCATGATCAAACACATCAACAATTTCTTCTTTGACAATTTTTTTAAGATCACTAAAATCGATAACCATTCCGAATTTCACGTTGGAATTATCTGAAATAGGCTTGCCAATAACCGTTACATCTAAACGGTAACTATGGCCATGGACGTTTTTACATTTTCCATCATAGCCATAAAGAGCATGACCAGTTTCAAACGAAAATTGTTTTGTTATGCGAATATTACTCATTAACGTTTTTTGTTTCGATTAATAAAATAAATAACCACTAACGCAATTCCTAAAATAAGAAATAGTCCGTTACCACTAAGAAAATTTAAAATATCCATACTAATCGTTTTTTATTTTGTTTTTATTGTACCTATAAATTAGATACGCGATGACTACTAAAACTATAAATGGTAACATTGTAACAATAAAAACTCCAATTTCGTAATTACCATCAGGAGCGTTTTTTATTTTTTCATCAATGTTAACTTGACATAAAAGTGAAAATAATCTCATCCCAATAAATTATATAATATGTTCAAAGTTACGTCTTTTGTGATAGTGGTAAAAATTGTCGTCTAAATTTAATAATTAAAGGAATACCTCTTGCGATTATCCAGAAGGTTATTGCTATAAAAATAGCATAGAGCTTATAATCTAAGGAATCTAACCAAAAGAGAATTGGCACAAAAATGATAAAGGTTGAAAATAGTAACACGTTTCTTAAGTATTTCATTTTACCGAGTCCTTTAAATACGCCATCAAAAATAAACGCCAGTGCGCAAAATGGCTGCATTGCCAAGATTATCCAGAAAACATTATAAAATTCGTTTAGAACCTCAGGATCGTCTGTGAATATGTTTCCTATTGGATAATATAAAAGGCCTCCAATAATGGCAATAACAATTCCTAAGAATATACCATATTTTATTAGCTTGTTGCTTAGCTGTACTAATGCTTTATAATCTTTTTGACCATATAATTTCCCTGATAAAATGTTTCCAGCACTAGAATAACCATCCACAATAAAGGCACCTAAAAACCAAAGATTTATAGCAATAGTATAAGCCGCGATATATTGTTTACCATAACTTGTTGAAAAAGCACTTGCATAATACAAAGTAACATTCAATGCTAGAGTTCTAACAAATAAATTCAGAATCATTAATGCAAAATTCTTTATTTCCTTATTAAATGGAAGGGTTACTTTGAGCGAAATTTCGGTTTTTCTTAATAAATAGTATACTGATAATAAAGCCATAATAAACTGAGCAATAACACTTGCATAAGCAGCACCTTTAATGTTCATGGCAGGAGCATATCCATCAATTCCATAAACTAAAATAATATCAAGAACTATATTAGCAATTGTTCCTACAATGGCAATTAACATTGGATAATAAGTATTTTGAAGCCCTCTAAAAGTACCAAAAATGGCTATTGTAAACAATGTAAAAGGAAAGCCGAAGACGCGTATTTTATAATAATCAACACTATAGTCCAATATTAAATTGGAAGCATTATACAGTTTAAAAATGTTTTCTGCAAAGGGATAAGTAGCTATAATAATTAATACGCTTAATGATGTAATCAGGAAAATTGCTTGAGCAGGAAGCGATTTAATAGCTTCCAGATTGTTTGCTCCTAAATATTGAGAAACTAGTGAAGAAATAGCGCTGCGTGTTTGACCGAGAACCCAAATAAGCATTGATAAAAACGTGGTAACAATACCAACAGCAGCTAGTGATTCGGTTGAGTTAATTTCAATATTACCAACAATAGCAGCATCTGTAAGTGACAAAATAGGCTCAGACACTCCTGATATTAAAGCAGGAATTGCAAGTTTATTAATTTGCCTAAGACTAATTTCGGTTTTCAAGTAGTAGTTTTCATATTAAATACTGAATAAAAAGCTGTATTTTTGCAATACAATTTTGTAAAAATAGTCTTTAAATTTTTTCTTATGAAAAATATTTTAGTTCCAGTTGGTTCATCTAAAAATGCAATAAGTCACTTACAATATGCTGTAGATTTTGCTAAAGAGTTTAATGCAAAACTATATATCGTCCAAGTGTATAATGTTTATACTAAGGCAGGAACCATGATTAAAATAGATCACATTTTAGAACGAGAAAGTAAAGAGTATTTAAACGACTTGGTGTCTAAAATTGACACCAAAAATGTTGAGGTTATTGTAAAAGTATTAAAAGGTAAATTGATTGACACTTTAGAACTTGTGTGCAAAGCGGCTGATATAGATTTAATATTGGTAGAGCCAAGGACCAACTCTATTAAAGATGAGGTGTTTTTAGGAAAGACGTCAGGAAAAATTGTAAAGCAAACACAAATTCCAGCATTAATTATTCCTGAGGGCTATACTTTTAGACCAATCACAAGAGTTCTGCTTGCTGTAAAATCTGCAATTCTTAAAAAGGAAAGTTCTTTAAAGCCATTAATTGATATTAAAGAAAAATTTAAAGCTGTTGTAAACTTGTTGTTAGTAAAAACCACTTATTATAACGAAGGTGATTTTGATGTTAATGATACTTTAAAAGATATTGTGACAAATACTACTAAAACAGAAAATGCCACAACTTTTCAAGGCGTATTAGAACATTATAAATCCAACGATCCTGATATGCTTTGTGTGGTGCGCCGTAAAAGAGGTTTCTTCACTAAAAAATGGGAGAAGAATACTATTTTAAAGAAAGACTTTTATAGCCTAAGACCAGTTTTAGTACTGAGTGGGTTAAAATAAATTTTTGGGGATGTAGCTCAGTTGGCTAGAGCGCTTGACTGGCAGTCAAGAGGTCGTGGGTTCGAATCCCATCTTCTCCACTTTTAAACTTCTTTTTCAATAAAAACACTTTCAGGATTAAATATTTCAAGAATTAGTTTTTTTAGTTCAACTGAAAAGGCACTTAAGATTTCTTGATTGATTATTGAGTTTTGTTGATTTCTGCCACCTTGCTTCTCAATCTTTTGAAATTTAATAAATCCAGATTTTAGATTTTTAAACGATATAATGCCAGCTTCAGTATTGCCACTTATTTGAGCTTTATAGTCCATCATCAAAGCATAGCTTAGTACTTGAAAGCTTTTACTAAATTTATCGTAATCTGTAGTTATATCTTCCCAATCTTCAATTCGAATTTTATTCTGATCAACTTTTCCGGTTTTGTAGTCTATTATTCTAGTAACACCATTGTATTCATCTACGCGATCTACTTTACCTTTTAAAAGAATAGGAAAATCCAATTCACTAATTTCAATAGGAATATTTAATTTAGCCTCTACACTTATAATTTTTATAGTGTTTCCCTTTTTTAGAGTATCTATTTCTAAGTTTAAAAAATTGGACACATATCGTTTTGCAATTTCAAAGATGATTAAGTTTTTGCCAGTTGAGATGTCACCTTGTTTATAAATGTCTAAAAAATGAAGCTTTACAGTCTTATCAATTTTTAAAATCATTGCTTTTATATCTTCAACAGAAAGTTGAGTTCCTTCAATAGGTTTGTAAAAATCTTCAAGAGTGTTATGTATAATCGACCCTAAGGTATTGGCAGCAACCACTTCTTCAACATCATCATTCTCTTTTATTCCTAATACTTTCTCATAATAAAAATCCATGGGATTTCTAATATAAGATGTTAATGATGAAGGTGAGAATCCGTTAGCAGCAATTTCTTTCAATTTTGAAATAATAGCATCGTCTTTTGAAATACAATCAAGTTTCGTTTCAATTTTTGGCGTTTTCGGGCTTACTAATTTATGCTTTATATTGTGAACACCTTCTATCTCCAACTGTGTTATAAACCTGCTTTTTTCACCTCCATTTAATGCATCAACTTCAGTATTATAAACTATAAACACTTGTTTTGCACGCTGCAATAACCTATAAAAATGATAGGTATATACAGCATCTTTTTCTTTATATGTAGGTAATCCTGTTTCTAGTTTCACATCAAAAGGAATAAAGGAGTTATTGCTTTTACCAGATGGTAAAATACCTTCATTAACAGATGAAATAATAACAGTTTCAAAATCTAAAACTCTTGATTCTAACATTCCCATTATTTGTAAACCTTGTAAGGGCTCACCTTTAAAGTCTAGTGTCTCAGACGCAACCAATTCTCTATATAAACCTTGCAGCATTTTTATGGTTGTAATGGCGTTATATTTTGAATTTAAATCAAAAAGCATGTTAAATACTTCATGAAATCTATATAAATATTCTAAAGCTAATGCGTTTTCTTTTTTTGATTGAAAGCTATTTTTAACAGCTATTATAATGGCTAAACTATTTGAAATTGCAGTTTTCGGATTGTTGTTCCAATTACCGAAGAGGAGAGAAATGGGGTGTTTATTTTCATCTGCGAGAGATTGCAGTTTCGATTCAGAAATAAAAACTAAATTATGCTGTTTAATATAGGCAATTAAATGTTCTGAATTATTATTTAGAAATAATGGGCGAATATATTGATGTGATAATATTGAGATAACATCCTTAAAATAAAAGTTTTCTCTCTTTTTAGAATGGATATTAAATAACTGCTCAAATAATGATGTTAAAGGCGTGTCTTTTAATGGAAACCCCATTGTTATATTGAGTGTATCTATTTGTTTTGGTAATGAATTTAACACAGGGATTAAAAGGCTTTCATCTCCTAAAACCACAGCAGTTTTACTAATAGATTCTGTTTTGTTTAAATCATAAAGAAGCTCACCAATTATTTTTGCCTGACCAATGTTTTGAGGAACTCCTATGACTTGTATTTCTTTTTGGTCATTATAATTATTAGAAAGCCAATTGAAAGGTTGAGCGTTGTAGTATTTCCAAGTAGACTTATGTGAATTTATGAAGTAGGATGCGCTATGAATTTTAGAATCAATAAATTCGCTATCAATATCCCAATATACTGATGCCATTTCACTATGCAGTAGCTCTTGGATTATTCTAGACTCAGCAGTATTTAGGGCATTAAAGCCAAGAAACACATGCTTTTTTGTTTCATTTGCTTGAATATAGTTTTCAATATTATCTACAGCTTCTCTATAAATTAAGCCTTGATAGCCGATGCCAGAACTAACAAGTGTATTTGAAAACGCACTATAATAGTGATTTAGTTGGGCCCAAAATTTTAGATATTTCTTAGTAAATTTGGTTTGATTTTCTTCAATTGACCAATGAGTGGAATTTATTTTCTGAATTTCGTTTAGGTAGTTAAAGATGTTCTCAGGGTTAATTAAATATCTATCAACCTCATTAAAATCTTGTAATATAATTTGAGCCCATTTTAAGAAGGAATCAAATGGTTCTTGATTTTTTTCATCAGTATTTTCTAAATATATATTATAGAACAGAAAGAGGAGTTCTATATTTTGGATTGATTTTAAGTTGGAGAGTTCTTCAACAAATTCTTCAATACTAAAAATATCTGGAGCAAAAAACGTGGTGTTCTTGAGTTGTGAGAGCTCGCTTTTTAAAACAATACCAGCACGTTTGCTAGGAAGTACAAATACAAGTTTAGACGTATCAGCATTCTTATTTCTTAAATCTTCTAATACTTCTTTTATAAAACTTGTCATTTTATAAAAATAAAAAACGCTGAGATATTATCTCAGCGTTTTCAATGTTATTTTTAATAAGTATTACAAATAAAATTAGTCGTTAAGTTTAACCTCAACACGTCTGTTATTTGCTCTACCTGCTCTTGTTTTGTTATTATCGATAGGTTGTGCTTCACCATAACCAACAGCAGATAAACGATCATCACTAATACCATTAGCAACTAAGTAATCTTTTACAGCGTTAGCTCTTCTTTCAGATAATAAATGGTTAGATTTTTCTGAACCTACACTATCAGTATGACCTTCTATTGTAAAACTAGCTTGAGGATACTCCTTAAAGATAGCTGTCATAGCCTTTAATACAGGATCAGTTTCTTTTTTGAAAGATGCTTTTCCAGTATCAAATAATATTGTTCTTGCATATTCATTTAAAGTATCCATTACTTCAACAGTAGGGTTAATTTCTGGACAACCGTTATTTGCAACAGTTCCAGCTTCATTAGGACACTGATCGTCTTTGTCTAAAACACCATCACCATCAGAATCTGGCCAAGGACAACCGTTGTTTGCCGCAGGACCTGCTTCATTAGGACAGTTATCATTTCCATCAGCAATACCATCACCATCAGCATCTGGACAACCAGCTAAAGATTTTAAACCAGCTGTATTAGGACAGTTATCGTTGTTATCAGAAACGCCATCACCATCAGAATCAGGACAACCATCAAACTCAGCTAAACCAGCTTCGTTAGGACAAGTGTCTTTAGCATCTTCAATACCATCACCATCAGAATCAGGACATCCATTAAATGCTGCTAAACCAGCAACTTCAGGACAAGCATCATTTTTATCGTAAATACCATCACCATCTGTATCTTTTCCACCAAAATTAAAAGCAACACTTACAGAGTGCTCAAAATGCTTTGGTAAATAATCTTCAAATGAATGCTTGTAAGTTGATTGAGCAACTAATCCCCAGTTTTCGCTAATCCAATAACTTAAACCAAAAGAACCGTTAAGAGTTCCTGCTCCAATTTTGTTAATCCAAGTATAACCACCACCAACACCTAAATGTGGTTGTAATTTACTCCAATTTAATACGGGTCCTAAATTGTATTTTACAATACCGTTAACAGCAAAGTAAGACAAATTTTCTGAAGTAGCGTCACCAATTTTGTTGATTTGGTTTACAGAACCACCAACACCGAAAGAAAAATTATCTCCCATGTATTTAGAAATTGTAAATGTTGACAAAGAAGGTAAGGCGTTGTAATGATCGTTTACATTGAAGTATTCATCAAAATACTCACCTAGTGGTGCATTTTCTCCAACAGGATATAGATCAACGGCATTGATCCCGAAACTAAACTGCCAAGGATTGTTATCATCTTGTGCGTTTGCGTTGCTAAATCCAATTACTAGCAACAAAGCGAACATTAATCTGCTAAGATTTTTCATATTCAAAAATTTAATTTTTAAGTGTTAATTGTAAGCAAAAGTAAGTTGTTAAATGTTATTAACAAAGACAAATATAGAAAAATATTGCTTTTTTTCTAATAAAATAGGGCTGTTTAAATCGATTTTATATTATTTTTAAGTGCTCCCCAACATTAATAAATGCATTTATTGCTTTATCAAGGTGTGATTTTTCATGAGCTGCGGATAATTGTACTCTTATTCTTGCCTTTTCTTTAGGTACAACTGGAAAGAAAAACCCAATCACATATATACCTTCTTCAAGAAGCATGTTTGCCATAGTCTGTGATAACTTAGCATCATACAACATAACAGGAACAATGGCTGAATCACCATCAATAATATCAAAACCGGCTTCCTTCATTCCTTTTTTAAAATAATTTGTATTCCATTCTAATTTATCTCTTAATGAAGTGTCGTTTTCCAGTAAATCAAAGACTTTTATTGAAGCTCCAACAATTGCTGGTGCCAATGAATTTGAGAATAAATATGGTCGTGAGCGTTGACGTAACATGTCAATAATTTCTTTTTTACCAGTTGTATAGCCTCCCATTGCGCCTCCAAGAGCTTTTCCTAGAGTTCCAGTAATAATATCAATACGATTTATTACATTCTTTTCCTCAAGAGTTCCACGTCCAGTTTTACCAATAAATCCTGCAGCATGGCATTCATCAATCATGACCATTGCATCATATTTATCTGCCAAATCACAAACATGATCTAATGACGCAACAATACCATCCATTGAAAAGACACCATCAGTAACAATTATTTTAAATCTAGCTCCATTGGCATTGGCATCTTGTAGTTGTTTTTCTAAGTCAGCCATATCATTATTTTGATAACGATATCGTGCTGCTTTGCATAAACGCACTCCATCTATAATAGATGCGTGATTTAAAGAATCAGAAATAATAGCATCTTCAGCTGTTAATAAAGGTTCAAATACTCCTCCGTTTGCATCAAAGGCTGCAGCATAAAGTATTGTATCTTCAGTTTGATAAAATTTCGCAATTTTTTGCTCTAACTCTTTATGGATATCTTGTGTTCCACATATAAATCTTACCGATGACATCCCAAAACCATGTGTGTCCATGGTGTCTTTTGCAGCCTGAATAACTTCTGGATGTGCAGAAAGCCCTAAGTAATTGTTGGCACAAAAATTTAATACTGTTTCACCAGTATTTAATGTGATTTCAGCACCTTGTGCAGAAGTAATTATACGTTCTTCTTTGTAAAGACCATTGTTTTTTATGTCTTTTAATTCGGCTTGTAAATGCTCTTTTATATTTCCGTACATGATGATATTTTTTGCAAATTTAAACTTCTTTTATTTCTAATGACTCATTAAGGTAAATAAGAATTTTTTTGATTACTGAAAAATTCATTTCTTCTAATGCATCTTGATACGTTTGGAGTTGTTGTGCATGTTTCCTATCAGGTTTTCCAGATTTATAATCAAGTATAACTACTTGGTTATCATTGACAATTACAAGCCTGTCAGGTCTTAGTATGATTCCGTTGCGTGTGATAATGTCACGCTCATTATAAATTATTGAGTCTTGGGAAAAATAAGCCTCTAATTTTGGATGTGAAACTATTGAAATTACTAGTTGTTTTAACTCATTTTGCTGCTCACTATTAATAATTCCTAAGGATAAAAACGAAGCTAGTATAATATCAATATCATTGCTAGTTTTTATCTGTGCCATTATATCATGAATTAAATTCCCTTTTTCAATAGCTTCTTTTTGTGTAGTATCCCAAAGCAATCCAGATTTTGTTAAAATATTGATATTGTGTTCTTTTTTTGGAATAGAAATGAAATGTTTTTGTTGTGTGGTTATTTCCTTTGATGTAGATCTAATGCTGACTTTTTCTTCTTTGCCAAAATCATACACTAATTTGCTATCATTCCATTTCCCAATATGCTGTAAATAATTAATGAATAAACCAGAATATTTTTTTTCATTATTTACTAGATTTCCTTTTGAATCAAAACTCAGACTACTAATTATATATAATTGATTAACAGCTCTTGTGAGCACAACATAGAGAAGGTTAATATTATCTAATTCTAATTCTGCTTGATGCGAAAGGTGGATGTTTAATCCTTGCTCTCCAAATTCGGCAATATCTTTGTTATAACTTAATAAGGCATGGGAAAAACCGTTAAACTCTTCTTCATCGAGTGAAAACCATACTTTTGGTTCAATTTCTTTATAGATATCTAAATCTGCGTATGGGAATATCACTATTGGAAACTCTAAACCTTTAGATTTATGAATAGTCATTATTTGCACAGCATCTTTGCCATGAGGGGAAGTTATTTTAAGCTTATCCTTTTTTTGGTCATAATGTGATAAAAAATCGGAAATACTACATGAATTTTTATTTGAGAAACTAAAAACAAAGTCCAATAAAAATTGAACATAAGCGTTAGAATCTTTAATTAGTTTAAAGCTATAAATAATGGTTTCAACCAATTCGTATACTGGAAGCTGGAGCGCCTCATTAGGACTAAACACGATGCCATAGTCATCAAGTGTTTTATATAAATCATCAATATTTAAGTTGATTAGACTTGAGTAGAACTCATGTTTATTTGGGACATTTAATTTGTTTGCTAAATAGCTTAACATCTCAACTTTGAATTCATTGTTACTCGGATTCATTAAATAACTGAGTGTTGAAACAATAAAATTGACTTCAGGGGAACGATGTATAGCCAAAGTTTCAGATGAAATGATATCAATGTCTTTATTGCTTAAGTAATTAGCAATAGCAATCCCTTCTTTAGATTTTCTCACTAAAATGCAGAGGTCACTGTATCTATAGCCATTATCAATGCAACGTTTAATTTGAGAAAGTACTTGTTCAGGATATACCTCATCACGATTATCATCTTTTGAGATATTCAAAAATGATAAATTGACGAACCCCTTTTTATTTGAAATTATATGTTGCTTACTGTTTTGGTATAAATCTTTGTGATTTTCATGAGCAAACGCATAGCTTGACAAGTGTCCAAAAAACGAATTATTAAATTCTATGATTGCTTCAGTACTTCTATAGTTTGTGTCTAATGTTTTAAGTTCAACATCAACATTAAACGGATTTTCATTTTCATTAAATAAATCTATAAACTGATTAGCTCTGCCACCTCGCCATCTGTAAATAGCTTGTTTTGCATCGCCAACTATCATAGCACTAGCATTTTCAGCGGATAGTGCATTATCAATAAGTGGAATCAAATTTTCCCATTGCATTTGTGAAGTGTCTTGAAATTCATCAATGAAGTAATGTTTAAACTTTTCACCAATACGCTCATAAATAAAAGGAACGGGTTGGTTTTTCACTTCATTGCTTACAATAGAGTTAAATTCTGATATCAAAAGCTTATTCTCTTCTTCTTTCAACAAGATTAACTCTTGATTTATGAGGTTTAACACAGATAATGGCGTAATGTTTTTATAAAAATTAGAAAGAAATTTGTGATGTATAACTAACTTTTTGGTTTCAACAAAAGCAGTAATTAATACAGATTGAATATCATCAATAATTAATGCTAATTCTGAGTTAACGCGTTTAGGATATAAAGACTCATTATTAATTAATTTATGTTGCCATGCTGTACCAAAACTCACATTCAGCTTTAATCCACTTAGGTTTAAAAAGTATTTAGGCAAGTAGCTACTGGTAAAATCATCAAACTGTAAACCACATTTTTCAATAAATGTTAAGATTTTTTGAGCGCTTGCAACAATTTGTGTTTCAGTTGATTTTGTACGCTTTTTTAAATTGATTTTTAAAGCTTTAAAATCATTAAGATTTTTATCCTTTAAGGTTTCTAAATAAGGAATATCATTTTCATTTATCAATAATTTCGCAATCTTATTAAAGTCATAGGCTACGTCCCAGCTTTTGTCGTCGTCAGCTTTTTCAATGGCAAATTCAATGAGTAATTTTGTTAGTTCATCGTCTGAGCCGGCTCGTGAAATTAAATTATCAACCGCTTTGTTTAATAGTGATTCGGTATCTAACTCCACTTCAAAATTTAAAGGCAATTTAAGGTCAAAAGCAAAAGATCTAATAAGTTTTTGGGTGAACTTATCAATTGTTGATACATCAAAAGCGGCATAATTTTTTAATATACTATAAAGTAGTCGTTTTGATTTAGTATGTAATACTTCAGGTTTCATGTTCAACTCTTGGCAGAGTTCAAGAAACATACTATTCTCTTTACTGCTGATGTCTGAATCTGAAAAGTCTTTAAGAGCACCAATAATACGTTCTTTCATCTCGGCGACTGCCTTGTTAGTAAACGTAATTGCTAATATGTTTTTAAAAGGTTCTTGCTTATTTGATTTAAGTAAAACCTTTAAATAGGCCTTAACCAAAGAATAAGTTTTACCGCTGCCAGCCGAAGCATTATATATGTAAAATGATGACGAATTCAAGAAAGAAAAATTTTATACCAAAATAAGTAATCTTAATAACTTATTAAGATAATTTATAATCCTTTATTGTAAATTTGGTTGAAAATAAATACTAACATAAAAACACAAATATTATGGCTTTCGAATTACCGAAATTAAAATATGCTTACGATGCTTTAGAACCTCATATTGATGCTCGCACAATGGAGATTCATCACTCAAAACATCACAATGGCTACACTACTAAATTAAACGCAGCAATTGAAGGAACAAATCTTGAAGGCAAATCTATTGGCGATATACTTGTAAACTTAGACATGAGCAATTTTGGCGTAAGAAACAATGGTGGCGGATTTTATAACCACAGTTTGTTTTGGGAAGTAATGAATCCAGAAGATAAAGGTTATTTGACAGGCGATTTAAAAGACGCTATTGAAACGGCTTATAGCTCAGTTGATGATTTCAAATCGGCCTTTAGTAAAGCTGCTGCAACTCAATTTGGCTCAGGCTGGGCTTGGCTATGCGTACACAAAGGCGGAAAAGTTGAAGTTTGTTCTACGCCAAATCAAGACAGTCCATTAATGCCAGGAGTTGCTTGTGGTGGCACACCAATTTTAGGATTGGATGTTTGGGAGCACGCATATTATTTAAACTACCAAAACAGACGGCCAGATTATATTGAAGCTTTCTTTAAGGTTATTAACTGGAATGAAGTTGAGCGTCGTTACGCGAAAGCAAAATAAATACCCAAAATATATTAAATAAAAAAGGTGAACAGATGTTCACCTTTTTTGCCCCAAATCTACCATAAACTTAACCTACTTATGTTATGGTGAGTCAAATATAACGGTGTAGACAACTAATAATTAAATTTATTAGACAAAATACGCATAAATTAGTCTAAGGGTTAATTTAGTGAAATGCTGCAAATTCAGACCATTATTGAAATACAGAAGAATGATGAGTTTTTTGAAATAACTTTAAACGACTGAACAGCAAAGTTTAATGCATAAAAAAAGGTGAACGAGTGTTCACCTTTTTTTGCCCCAAATCTACCATGAACTTAACCTACTTATGTTATGGTTCTACTAAAGTATACGTATTTTAAAAAAAAGCTGATAAATATTAGATGAAATGCATTTTTTTTAGTTTAAAGGCTAGTTTTTATAGATTAAATGATGAAAACCTAATTTTTTCGTTAATATGCACGCTCTTTGTTTCCTTCGTAAAAATTAATGAACGCCTTGTTTACAACACGATTTCCTCCCGAAGTTGGGTAATCTCCGGTAAAGTACCAATCACCTAAATTTTTGGGACATGCTTTGTGTAAATTGTCAACTGTTTGAAAAATAATTTTCACTTCAGCATTAATTGATTTATCACTAAGAAGGGTAGAAATTTTATCTGAAATTTCTTCATCTGTAAATGATTCGTAAATTTCTTTTACAAAATTCTGCACTTCTACATCTTCTAATTCAGTTTGTGCCTTACATTTATTATAAACATCTTCAACTATATGGTATTTACCGACGTCTTTTAGTAATTCTAAAGCGGCTCTAAAAGCAATTAGACTTTCTATGTTTGCCATGTCAATTCCATAACAATCAGGATATCTTATTTGCGGAGCAGAAGATACCACAACTATTTTTTTTGGTTTTAAACGATCTAGCATTTTAAGAATACTCATCTTAAGGGTTGTACCTCTAACAATACTATCATCAATAATAACAAGATTATCGGTTGGTTTAATAACACCATATGTAATGTCATAAACGTGAGCCACCAAATCATCGCGACTACTATCTTCAGTAATGAAGGTTCTAAGCTTTACGTCTTTAATGGCTATTTTCTCGATACGTGGTCTTTGCGAAAGTACTTCAGTTACTTTTTTTGAAGAAAGAGATCGTTTTCCTTTAAGAATTGCTTCTGTTTTTTTCTGATTCAGAAAATCTTCAACTGTTTCAATCATTCCAAAAAATGAAGTTTCAGCAGTATTTGGAATAAACGAAAAAACGGAATTTTTAATATCATAATTGATGCTCTCTAAAACTTTAGGCATTATTAGTTTCCCTAAAAGTTTCCGTTCTTTATATATTTCAGCATCACTTCCTCTAGAAAAATAAATACGTTCAAATGAACATGCTTTTCTTTCTAAGGGTTCCAATATTTGTTTGATTGAGACTTCTCCAGATTTTTTGGTAATAATTGCATGACCTGGAGCCAATTCCTTGACATCATCAAAATCAACATTAAACACGGTTTGAATTACGGGACGTTCTGAAGCAACTACTACAATTTCATCATCTTTGTAGTAGTAAGTAGGACGAATTCCAGCAGGATCTCGTAATACAAATGAATCTCCATGGCCTATCATCCCAGCCATTGCATATCCTCCATCCCAATTTTTTGCTGCTTTTCGTAATATTTTACCAACTTTTAGTCGTTCACCAATTAAAGGAGAAGCTTCTCTTTTATTATAACCTTCTTTTTTTAAATCTTTATATATTTTACTTACTGCATCATCTAGAAAATGACCAATTTTTTCCATTATGGTAATGGTATCTGTATATTCTTTTGGGTGTTGACCAAGCTCAACAATGTTTTTAAATAACTCCTTTACATTGGTCATATTAAAATTACCTGCAAGAATTAAATTTCTATGCATCCAGTTATTTTGTCTCAAAAAAGGATGAACACTTTCTACACTATTTTTTCCAAAAGTACCATAACGAACATGGCCTAGTAGTAGTTCACCAATATATGGAATATGCTTTTTTTGTAGCGCTACATCAGAAGTATATTCTGGATGTTCTGTTAATTCCTTGTTGATGCGTTCATTTATTTGAGCAAATATATCTTGGATAGGTTGTTGAGCAATGGAACGCACTCGACTTATATAACGTTCACCAGGAGCTGTATCTAATTTAATACTTGCAAAACCAGCACCATCTTGACCACGATTGTGCTGCTTTTCCATCATTAGGTACATTTTGTTTACGCCATAAAATGCTGTACCATATTTTTCTTTGTAAAATTCAAGAGGTTTTAAAAGCCTTATAAGTGCAATACCACACTCATGTTTTAAAGCGTCACTCATTTTTGTTTAGTGTTATAAATTAAAAAACGCACTCTCCCGAAGCGTCGGGACAGAGTGCGTTTTTTTATGATAATTCTATTTCAAATTGCGTTAAATTTTTAAACTGCTGTAAACGTTTATGAATTTCGTCAGCATGCAAATTCTTCATGCGTTCTGTGCCAAATTTCTCTACACAAAATGACGCTAACGTTGAGCCATAAATAACAGCATTCTTCATGTTTTCAAATGATGTGTCTTCGGTTCTTGTTATATAACCTGCAAATCCACCAGCAAATGTATCACCAGCTCCAGTAGGGTCAAACACTTCCTCTAATGGTAGTGCAGGAGCATAGAAAACATTTTCATCATGAAACAATAAGGCGCCATGCTCGCCTTTTTTAATCACTACATATTGAGGACCCATTTCATGAATTCTTCGAGCAGCCACAACTAAAGAGTATTCACCAGTTAGTTGCCTTGCCTCTTCATCATTGATAGTAATAACATCTACTTTTTTAATAACCTTGTGAAGGTCTTCAAGTGCATTATCCATCCAGAAATTCATCGTATCAAGAATAACTAGTTTTGGTTTTTCAGTCATTTGTTCTAAAACACTCAATTGCACTAAAGGATGTAAATTTCCTAGCATTACTACTTCTGAATCTCTATAGTTTTTTGGGACTACAGGATTAAAATCTGCTAAAACATTTAACTCGGTTGCCAAAGTATCGCGTGAATTCATGTCATTATGATAGAGACCACTCCAGAAAAATGTTTTACCATCTTCAACAATTTCAATTCCTGAGATATCAATATTTTTATTTGAAAGAAGGTCTAAATATTCTTTTGGAAAATCTCCTCCAACAACAGAAACAATTGCGGCATCCAGTTTAAATTGAGAAGCTGCTAAACCTATAAATGTTGCAGCACCTCCAAGAATTTTATCGGTTTTACCGAAAGGTGTTTCAATAGCATCAAAGGCTACTGTACCAACAATGACTAATTTGCTCATAAAGCGTATTAAAATTTGGTTCAAATATACGTTTTTTAAGTACTTAAAAACGAATTTATTTTCGTCCAAAGTCTGCTGGAATTTCCCCCCAAGCTTTGGTTTCCCATTTTACAATTGTTGTAGTGTAATTATTTATTTTTAACCATTTAATAGCACGATCTACTAAATCAAAAGTAGATTTATTTTTTTCGTTACGTTCTAGCTTAGAATTACATATTTTTTTTCGAACCCAACTCATTGCCGTTTTAGAATCTGTATATATGATACGATTACTTTGGTTTTGTTTTAGAAAGGCAAGACCATGCACAATGGCTAAAAATTCTCCAATGTTGTTAGTGCCTTCATCAAATGGACCTTGAATAAACAATTGTTTTTTGCTTTTTGTATCTACACCACGATATTCCATTTTCCCAGGATTGCCACTAGAGGCAGCATCTACTGAAATGGAGTTAAAATTTGGGTGTCCAATTTTTTTTAGTTGGGCTTCAGAAAGTTCGCTTGTAAATTTTTTGGCTTTTCCTATATAATCTCTATAATTTCCTTTTAGGGCTTTTTTAGCAGCGTCAAACGTTGCAAACGATTTGTATTGTGCACCTTGAAAATTTTTTATTTGCGCTTTGCAATCATTCCAAGATTCAAAAACACCCGTTTGATGTCCTTTCCAGACTGTATAGTATATTTTTTTTTTAGTCATCTAAAAGAGAATTAGCAACCTTTGGGAAATGCTTCATTTCCAACTCATGAATTTTTGCAGCAACATCTTCAGCAGAATCCGTAGGTAAAACATCACATTTGGCTTGAAAAATAATAGCGCCATCATCATAACGCTCATTAACATAATGAATTGTGATGCCAGTTTCAATCTCTTTATTAGTAACCACAGCTTTATGAACATGCATTCCATACATACCTTTGCCACCATATTTAGGCAACAAAGCAGGGTGAATATTAATGACTTTATTTGGGAATGCGTTTAAAATATTTTCAGGAAATTTCCACAAAAAACCTGCAAGTACAATAAGGTCTGGATTTGCTATTTTTAAGATATTAAGCACATCATCTGACTTTGAAAATGCAATTTGATTGAATGATAATGCACTAACATTCAGTTTTTTACAGCGCTCTAGAACTTTGGCATGAGGATTGTTAGTTAATACCTGAATAACAGAAGCATTATCTCTGTTGTGAAAAAACTCAATTAAATTTTCAGCATTAGTTCCACTTCCGGAAGCAAAAATTACAATACGTTTCATTTACAGACCATGATGTTAAATTGTTCGACAAAAAAAGGAATAATTATTAACAATTAGAAGCAAAATAAAAATCTTCAAACTAAAATTCTTAAATTACATTCACATTTTTATTGTAAAAGTGCGTTTTAAAATAAAGTTTTTTATTTTTGCACCCTAATTAAAACTTAAAATTAAAGATTATGTCAGACATTGCATCAAGAGTAAAAGCGATTATCGTAGACAAGTTAGGTGTTGATGAAAACGAAGTTGTAACTGAAGCTAGCTTCACAAACGACTTAGGAGCAGATTCATTAGACACTGTTGAATTGATTATGGAATTCGAAAAAGAATTCGATATACAAATTCCAGACGATCAAGCTGAAAACATTGCAACAGTTGGTCAAGCAATATCATATATTGAAGACGCAAAATAAATAACAATTTATTTTTATGAATTTAAAGCGAGTTGTAGTTACTGGTTTAGGTGCACTAACTCCAATAGGAAATACCAAAGATGAATATTGGGATGCTCTTATTAGTGGGAAAAGTGGCGCTGCTCCTATAACATATTTTGATACTGAAAAGTTCAAGACCAAATTCGCTTGCGAATTGAAAAACTTTAACGCAACCGATTTTCTTGATAGAAAACTTGCTAATAGGATGGATAAATTTACACAGTATGCTATGGTGGCTTCAGATGAAGCCATTGTAGATGCTAAGCTAGATTTAGATAAAATAAACAAATTACGTGTAGGTGTTATTTGGGGAGCTGGTATTGGAGGCTTGGAAACGTTTCAGGAAGAAGTGCTAAACTTTGCCGCTGGAGATGGTACACCAAGGTTCAATCCGTTCTTTATACCAAAAATGATTGCAGATATTGCTCCTGGCAATATTTCTATCAAACATGGTTTTATGGGACCAAATTACACAACGGTTTCTGCTTGTGCTTCTTCTGCTAATGCGATGATTGATGCTTTAAACTATATTCGTTTAGGACATTGTGATGTCATTGTAACAGGAGGAAGTGAAGCAGCAGTAACCATTGCTGGAATGGGCGGCTTTAATGCTATGCATGCACTTTCAACAAGAAATGAAAGCCCTGAAACAGCTTCAAGACCTTTTGATGCAACTAGAGATGGTTTTGTCTTAGGTGAAGGAGCTGGAGCTATTATTCTTGAAGAATATGAGCATGCAAAAGCAAGAGGTGCAAAAATTTATGCTGAGGTATTAGGTGGCGGAATGTCTTCTGATGCATATCATATGACTGCTCCTCATCCAGAAGGAATTGGTGTTATTACCGTAATGAAGAATTGTTTAGAAAATGCTGGGGTTTTGCCTGAAGAGGTAGACCATATTAATACGCATGGTACTTCAACACCTTTAGGAGACGTAGCTGAATTAAAAGCTATTACTCAAGTGTTTGGAGCACATGCTAAGAATATAAATATTAATTCAACAAAATCTATGACAGGTCATTTGTTGGGTGCAGCTGGAGCTATTGAATCTATTTCTGCCATTCTTGCAATGGAACATGGAATTATACCTCCAACAATCAATCACACAACAGTAGATGAAAATATAGATTCTGAATTAAATTTAACTCTGAATAAAGCACAAAAAAGGAAAGTTAAAATCGCAATGAGTAATACATTTGGATTTGGCGGACACAATGCTTGTGTGCTATTCAAGAAATTAGATTAAAAACTGAATGAACTTCATTCGTAACATACTAAATTCCCGTTCTGAAAGAAACGGGAATTTTTTTATTCAGATAAAAAATATTTTAGGGTATAAACCTCATAATATTAAATATTATGAGAAAGCATTCACACATCGTTCCATGAACATTCGTGATGAAGAAGGGACGCCAATCAACTATGAACGCTTAGAGTTTGTTGGAGATGCTATGTTAAGCGCTGTAATTGCGTCACATTTATTCAATGAAGTACCACAAGGTGATGAAGGTTACTTAACTAAAATGCGTTCAAAAATTGTGAGTCGTGAACATTTAAATGAACTTGGTAAGGAATTAAATCTTATAGATTTAGTGACTAGTAAAATACCAAAAGATAATTTTGGAAACAATATTCATGGTAATTTGTTTGAGGCTTTGGTTGGTGCTATTTATTTGGATAGAGGTTATAATCAATGTGAACGATTTATTTTTGACCGAGTCGTAATACCACATGTTGATATTCAGCAACTGGAAGGCAAAGTGATTAGTTATAAAAGCCTTTTAATTGAATGGTGTCAGAAAGAAAAAAAGACTTTTGATTATAACGTTTATGAAGACACTGGCAATGATGAACTCAGACATTTTTCAGTAAAGCTCTCCATTAATAACAAAATTATTGCAAAAGCAAGAGCAACTTCAAAAAAGAAAGCAGAAGAAAAAGCTTCAAAACGTGCTTTTTTTGCATTTCAAACAAAAATATCCAGGACCTTTTAACTTTCTATTAAACTATAACGTTTTCGCAACTAATTACTGTTAAGATTAGTTGAACACTTATCATTTAATAAGGGCAAAATACTATATTTACATTTCTTAATTGCATAGTTATGGCAGTACATAAGTTATTTGTTGATGATTTTGATGATGACGACTATTCATTATTAGCCATACATTGCACATTGGAAGATTATCGTATAGCATATCTTTTAAATCAGTTTTTAAATATTAATTTAAAGCGTTATGTGTATGATTTAGATTTTGAATACGCATCTGCATCTTATTCAATTTATGAATGGGAAGATTATAAGAGGCAAACAATGTGGAATTTAGTATCTAATATTTGTAAAAAAGAAGAAGATAGCATTGTAAGTACAGGATCCCTCTTTGATGCATCGTCAAAGGTTATTAAAAGCTATAATTTAATTCCTGAATATAAAAATGTCAACTATTTTCTTAAAATTGAAAATGATGAAAACAAAGTAAACATGAAAAGCATCATTAGTAAAATTCAGAAAATACCTCAAGTAGTTACTGTTTATGATGTTGATATAACAAGTTTGAGGTCAAAAAACAACCTAATATTTAATTAATGCCAATACACAGAAAAAAAACAAAAATTGTAGCCACTTTAGGGCCAGCAACAAGTACAAAAAAGGTGCTTAAAGGTATGTTGGAAGCAGGCGTAAATGTGTTTAGAATTAATTTTTCACATGCTGATTATAACGATGTTACCGAGCGCATAAAAATGATTCGCGAACTTAACGAAGAATTTGGTTACAATGCTGCAATACTTGGAGATTTACAAGGGCCAAAACTTAGAGTTGGAACAATGAAAGAAGAAGTTGTGGTTAATAAGGGTGATAAAATTGTGTTTGCTACAGGCGAACGATTTATGGGGACAAAAAAGCGTGTTTACATGACCTATGACCGTTTTCCGCAAGATGCAAAGCCTGGCGAGCGTATTTTGTTAGATGATGGGAAATTGATTTTTGAAGTTGTATCTACTGATAAAAAATCTGAAGTTTTGGCTAAGGTCATCCAAGGAGGTCCGTTAAAATCTAAGAAAGGGGTTAATTTACCTAACACCAACATATCACAACCAGCACTTACAGAAAAAGATATTGAAGATGCTATTTTTGCAATTGGACAACAAGTAGATTGGTTAGCATTGTCATTTGTGAGGCACGCTGAAGATTTAATGCAGCTTGAAGAAATAATCAAGGAACATAGCGATCATAAAATCCCAATCATTGCTAAAATTGAAAAACCAGAAGCCGTTGAAAACATCGACAAAATTGTTGCTTATTGTGATGGTTTAATGGTTGCTCGAGGTGATTTAGGCGTTGAAATACCAGCACAAGAAGTGCCATTAATTCAAAAACAATTGGTATTACGAGCTAAACGTGCAAGAATTCCTGTAATTATAGCAACTCAAATGATGGAATCTATGATTACAAGTTTAACACCAACTCGTGCTGAGGTTAATGATGTAGCTAATTCAGTAATGGATGGAGCAGATGCTGTCATGTTATCTGGTGAAACATCAGTAGGGCAATATCCTGTAGAAGTTATTGAAAAAATGAGCAGTATTTTAGAAACTGTTGAAGATTCACCACTTATTAAAGTACCACAAGAACCACCTCATATTCGTACCAATCGTTATATAACAAAATCAATTTGTTATCATGCAGCCAATATGGCAAATGAAATAAGTGCAAAAGCAATTTCTACATTAACAAATAGTGGTTATACAGCCTTTCAAATTTCGGCATGGCGACCAGCAGCACACATTTTAGTATTTACTTCTAATAAGCGAATTTTAACGCAGCTCAATTTACTTTGGGGAGTGAAGGCGTTTTATTATGACAAGTATGTAAGTACAGACGAAACGATTGAAGATGTAAATGCTATTGCATGTAAAAAAGGCTATATAGAAGTGGGTGACATGCTTATTAGTTTAGCTGCAATGCCAATAAAAGATAAGGGAATGGTAAATACCTTGCGTGTTACTGAGATTACTAGTTGTAGTTTTTAAAACTCAAACTTCAATTGTACACTCACGCTTTTCGTTTCAGGTTTTTTCCTTGTTTCAGTATTTAAATTAGATAACGAAATCCCTAATAAACGAACAGATTCGTTTAACGTGTTTTGGTATAACAAATTTTTTGCAGTGTCTAGAATAACTGCTGCATCGCTCACATAATATGGTAAGGTTTTACTTCGTGTTTGAAGGGTGAAGTCACTATACTTTATTTTTAGGGTAATGGTTTTTCCAGCAACACTGCTTTTATCCAAACGCTTGGCAACTTCTTCGGCAATATGCTCTAATTTTTCAAGCATAAATACTTCACTTGTAAGGTTATCATAAAACGTACGCTCAGCAGCCAACGATTTTCTAATGCGATGAGGTTTAACTTCACTGTTATGAATACCACGAACAATATAGTAGTAGGATTTACCAGATTTACCAAAATATTTTTCTAAATATTCTGCAGATTTTGTTTTTAAATCTTTTCCTGTGAAAATTCCTTTTTGGTACATTTTTTCGGCAGTTACTTTACCAATACCATAAAATTTTCTAATGTCTAACTGCTCCAAAAACTCTATGACCTCTTCTGGATTGACAGTTTTTTGTCCATTGGGTTTGTTATAATCACTTGCAATTTTTGCTACAAATTTATTTATAGATATTCCTGCTGAAGCCGTGAGCCCAACTTCATCAAAAATGCGTTGTCTAATTTCTTTTGCAATTAACGACGCACTCGGATTTCCTTTTTTGTTTTGCGTCACGTCTAAGTAAGCTTCGTCCATTGACAAAGGCTCAACTAAGTCTGTGTAATCAAAAAAAATTTTCTTTACTTGTTTTGATATTTCACTGTACCGCTCAAATCTTGGAGGCACAAAAATAAGATGTGGGCATAATTTTTCGGCCAAATTTCCTGTCATGGCACTTTTTACACCATATTTGCGAGCTTCATAACTTGCTGCGCCAATAACACCTCGTTTGCCTTTTCCTCCAACAGCAAGCGGTTTTCCTCTAAGTTCAGGGCTATCCATTTGCTCAACAGAGGCATAAAATGCATCCATATCTACATGAATGATTTTTCTTATTGGTAATTCGATTGACATAATGTAAATTTATAAATTCCTGCGGAGGCAGGAATCTCTATTTTGAGATTTAAATAAAAATAAAAAGATTTCCGTTTTCACGGAAAGTAAACATGATTGAAATAGAACGTAAATTTTTAATAAAATCCGACATCTATAAAGGAGAATCGCATCAGAAATTTCGAATTATTCAAGGGTTTTTAAATCGAGACCCTGAACGAACCGTTAGAGTACGAATCAAAGACGACAGAGGCATGTTGACTGTAAAGGGATTATCCTCAAATGATGGGTTGTCACGTTTTGAATGGGAAAAAGAAATTTTGAAGAACGAAGCTAAAGCATTATTAGAGTTTTGCGAAGAAGGCGTTATTGATAAGCTTCGATATGAAATTAATGTTGGTAAACACATTTTTGAAGTGGATGAGTTTTTTGGAGATAATGAAGGCTTGGTGATTGCAGAGGTAGAACTAAACTCAGAAGATGAAATCTTCGAAAAGCCGAATTGGCTGGGAGAAGAAGTAACAGGGAATATAAAATATTACAATTCGCAGTTAAGTAAACAACCTTTTAATACATGGTAATAATAAAAATGACCCTTTTAAGTATAATATTATTTGTGTCATTAATTGCCTGTAAAACTGAAACGAATGATTTAGTTGAAGTAATAGAAAAACCTGCAAAAGAACAAAAGGAGGAATTATTAGCTAAAGAATTTAAAATCTTCGATTATATAGATGAAGAAGCTCAAGATACTCTTATAATACAAAAGTATTTTATTGCCTTTTTAAAATCTGGACCAAATCGTTCTCAACCTAAAGAAGTGGCGAATGAATTACAAGAAAAACACATGGAGCATTTAGGAAAAATGTATGAATTAGGTTATGCTGATATTTCAGGACCTTTTGATGATGATAGTGATATACAAGGTATTACTATTTATAATGTGCCAACTTTAAAAATGGCAGATAGTTTGGCAAATGCAGACCCAATGGTAAAAACTGGACGATTATTAATTGAACTGTATCCATGGTGGGCAGCAAAAGGGTTTCTTTTAAGATAAATCTAATTCATACTCGCGTTCTACTTTACATATTCTTGTATTATACCAACTATACCATTGGTTACGTCCTTTTTGTTGTGCTATTAAATGTTCAGAATGTTGCTTCCAAGTTTTTATAGCCTCTAAACTTTTCCAATAACTAACAGTAATACCTAGAGCTCCACTGAGCGCAGTCGAAGTGTTTTCGCGAGCACTATCAATACCTAAAAAGCCAGTTTGTGTTTTAGCTAATGCTTCCATTTTTTGAGCCATCTCACTATAACCTATCGTATCTTTAGTTAGTGTTGATGTAAATATTACTGCGTAGTATGGTTTAAAGTTTTGCATATGAATTTTTTTTAGTTTCACTATTAAGAGGTACTTCAAAGATAATTATCTTCTCTGTTTTATAGTCATCAATATCAGTCATTAATATACGTAAATACATTTTACTTACTACAATTTTTGTAGGATACTCATTTACAGATTTGATGTCTTTTATTGATTCACTCCATGATTCACCACAGGTATTATTAACAACCGTTTTTAACTCTTCAATATCTATGTCAATAAACCTTGAAGCTTCTTTTTCTGAAATAGTTAATGCTTTGAATTTACGATTACTCAACACGGCTTTTAATGGTTTCCAGCTCGAATAATAATGTTGCCATTTGATTATATCACAATGTGATTTATCGTCAGAGATTGCAATACTATTTTCATGTTTTTGAAATACTTCTATACTTCTAAATTCTTGATGATGTTTTACGTTTATAGTTTTACCTTCAATAGTTTCGTTTTTATTCAACTGATAAAATAAAATGCCATCAAAATTTGGATTAATGTCATCTTTTCTACTATCCTTTTCTGAAACACCTTCAATAGTTACTGAAAATTCATCATAATCAACTTTGAAACGTTTTTTCATTTTTTCTTCAGTTAAATAGCCATTAAACACATAGCCTTCTTCAAAGAATTCGTAAGCATCAATCCCTCTTATTTTTACCCATTCTCCAGATAATTTCTTTCCACCATCAACAATGTCAAGTTGTAAATTAGTGTGTTCAATGATTTCAATAACTGTCCCATAATCAAGCATACCAACTTTAATAGCTCCTTGACTTGGTTTTTCTCTTACAATCAATCCGTTTTCTGCTGAAACAAATTGAATGTCTTGCGCATGTGTAAAACTAAAAGTTAAGCACGTCAATAAAAAAAATCTAAATAACATAAGTACAGGTTTTTAATTAATAATTCATTTTCAAGATGTAAGCTTATTCTTGTTAATTTATTTACCCTGAATTATTCATGTTTGGATTTTTCCGTGCTGTTAAAGTGTTCTTAAAACTTTTAAAATCAAATATGCTTGATAAAATATTCGCTAATGAAAATGTAATTAATTAGTATCTTCGCGTCAAATTAATAAATCAAAAAACACATATAAAATATGGAAGCAGTTGCTACTGATTTTGGAATACAAGAAGCGCTTAAGCAATTAGGTGTAAAAGATATAAATGAAGGGACTTCAACGGGTTCTAATAACTTTTCAAATGGAGAGCTTATTGAGAGTTATTCACCAGTTGATGGCAAATTAATTGGTAAAGTAAAAACGACGACAAGAGCAGATTACGATAAAGTAATGGAAACTGCGACTAAAGCGTTTTTATCTTGGAGAGATATACCTGCACCTCAACGAGGAGAAATTGTACGTCAGTTTGGAAACAAATTAAGAGATTTAAAAGAACCTCTTGGGAAGTTAGTGTCTTACGAAATGGGTAAATCTTTGCAAGAAGGTTATGGAGAAGTTCAAGAAATGATTGACATCTGTGATTTTGCTGTAGGATTATCAAGACAATTAAATGGACAAACAATTCCATCTGAACGCCCAGGACACGTCATGAGAGAACAATGGCATCCAATTGGTGTTGTTGGTATTATCTCGGCATTTAATTTTCCGGTTGCTGTTTGGGCTTGGAACACCGCTTTAGCTTGGATTTGTGGTGATGTATGTGTTTGGAAAGCTTCTGAAAAAGCACCTTTATGTTCTATTGCTTGTCAAAACATCATTGCAGAGATTTTAAAAGAAAACAATTTGCCAGAAGGTATTTCTTGCATCATAAATGGTGATTATAGAGTTGGTGAAATGATGACTACAGATTCTAGAATTCCTTTAGTGTCTGCTACAGGCTCTACTAGAATGGGTCGAATCGTTGGTGCAACTGTCGCTGAACGTTTTGGAAAATCTTTATTAGAGCTAGGTGGTAACAATGCTATTATTATTACACCTACTGCAGATTTAAAAGTGGTCGTTCCTGGAGCTGTATTTGGTGCTGTTGGAACTTGCGGACAACGTTGTACCTCTACTAGAAGATTGATTATTCATGAATCTGTTTACGATAAAGTGCGTGATGCTATCGTTGGCGCTTATGGTCAATTAACTATCGGAAATCCGTTGGATGAAAAAAATCATATTGGGCCATTAATTGATCATGATGCTGTAAATACATATTTAGCTGCTATTGAAAAAGCAAATGCTGAAGGAGGAAATGTATTAGTTGAAGGTGGCGTTTTACAAGGTGAAGGATACGAGTCTGGTTGTTATGTTAAGCCAGCAATTATTGAAGCTGAAAATCATTTTGAAATTGTACAACATGAAACATTTGCTCCAATTTTATACTTAATGAAATATTCTGGAGAGGTAGAAAATGCTATTGACAAACAAAATGGTGTTGCTCAAGGCTTATCCTCTGCAATCATGACAAACGAAATGAAAGAAGCTGAAAAGTTCTTATCATATGCTGGTTCAGATTGCGGAATTGCTAACGTTAACATCGGAACATCTGGTGCTGAAATTGGTGGAGCTTTTGGTGGAGAAAAAGAAACAGGTGGTGGACGTGAGTCTGGATCTGATGCTTGGAAAGTGTACATGAGAAGACAAACAAACACGGTTAACTATTCTGATGAATTGCCTTTAGCGCAAGGAATTAAGTTTGACCTTTAAGAGAAATTAAATTATAAAAAAAAGCTACATCAAACGATGTGGCTTTTTTTGGCTTCATTTTTGAGAATATTAAACCAATGAAGACGTTTTATGTCTAATGATTATGACTCAAAGAGAAATTCAACACTTATTTTGGCGAGCAGGTTTTGGTATTTTACCAAAACAGCTGCAAAAAATAGCTCATAAAACAAGAACCCAAATTGTTGATGAACTATTTGATAATTCATATAGATCAACACCTTTAAAAATTGACGCTTTAGAGTTTGAGAATATAGATTATCAATCTCTAAAACAAGATAAAGAAGCCCTTAAAAAATTTACTAAATTACTTCAAGATAAGCTAGTTGATTTTAATGAAGCATGGATTGACAGATTAAAAAATCCTAAGGAATTACTTCGTGAACGCATGACTTTGTTTTGGGCAAATCATTTTGTTTGTCGAGAAAACAATACGCTATTTGCACAACAATACAATAACACACTTCGTGAGCATGCATTAGGGAATCTTAGAAGTTTTACCAAAGCAGTTTCTAAAGAATCTGCAATGATAAAATATCTCAATTTAAAGCAGAACAAAAAGCAAAGCCCAAATGAAAACTTTGCTCGTGAGCTTATGGAACTATTCACTTTAGGGAAAGGAAATTATAGCGAAGAAGATATTAAAGAAAGTGCGCGAGCATTTACAGGTTATAATCACGATTTTTATGGAGATTATAAATTCAGAAGATTTCAGCATGATTATGATAAAAAAACTTTTTTTAATAGATCAGGCAATTTTTCTGGCGATGATATTATTGATATCATATTGGTAGAACAACAATGTGCTCGTTTTATTTGTGAAAAACTATATCGTTATTTTGTAAACACTAGTATCAATAAAAACCATATTGAGGAAATGGTTGAAGTGTTTTATCCAAAATATGATATTGAAGACCTCATGCGATTTGTATTTATGTCTGATTGGTTTTATGATGAAACCAATATTGGCACAAAAATAAAATCACCAATAGATTTGATTGTTGGTTTGCATAGAGATGTGCCTATGGAATTTAATGATCAGAAACACCTTTTAGCACTTCAAAAAATGCTAGGACAAGTATTATTGAGACCTCCAAATGTTGCTGGTTGGAAAGGCGGAAAACAATGGATTGATAGTAATACCATTTTATTACGCCTACGTTTATCATCAATATTGTTGAATAGTGCTCATATTTCAACAAAGCAAAAGGGAGAATTTAATGATCGACTAAATCAATTTATTAAACGCAAAAAACAAAAACATCTACCCTTTAAAGTAGAACATAACTGGGAACATTTTGAATCCGCTTACAAAACAGTTTCAATAAAAGAATTGCAAAAGTATTTACTTATGGCAAATCCATCGTCAGAAACACAGTCATTTTTAAACGAATTAGGAAAGACGACTAAACAAGAACATTGCATTCAATTAATGTCAATACCAGAATATCAAATGTGCTAAGCTATGAAGAGAAGAGAATTTATTAAAAACACGTCGCTAGCAAGTAGTTTGGTATTTGTGCCAAGTTTTGTCAATGCTTTTGATAGTATTATGCAACCAAATTTAGGTCATAAGCGTTTGGTAATTATTCAGCTTGAGGGCGGAAATGATGGTTTAAATACAATAATTCCTTATAGAAATGACCTGTATTTTAAAAACAGACCAACACTTGGAATTAAAGGAGAAAAGTTAATTAAGGCAACAGATGAGATAGGATTTCACACGAGTTTAAAACCTTTAAAAAACTTATATGATAAAGGTTATGTGACCATACTTAATAATGTTGGATATCCAAACCCTAATCGTTCACATTTTCGCTCTATGGATATTTGGCAAACCGCTAGTCACTCAAACCAAACCTTAACATCAGGATGGATTGGACGTTATTTAGATACTTATGGAAATGTGCCTTATGATGCCATTGAAGTTGATGAATCATTATCATTAGCGATGAAGGGAGAATCCATGAGTGCAATAGCCACAAAAAATGCCAATCGTTTGTTTAAAACGTCACAAGAACCTTATTTCAAGCAGATTATTAAACATAATTCTGAAAGCCATTTAAACGAACATAATTTAGGCTATTTGTATAAAACGTTAATTGCGGCTGAATCTTCAGCAAAGCAAATTTATGAAACTTCTAAGACATTCTCATCAAAGCAAAGCTATCCAAATAGTGGTTTTGCAAAGCAATTAAAAACCACTGCAGAATTTATAAATTCAGGATTACAAACTAAAGTATATTATACCTCTTTAGGTGGTTTTGACACACACGCAAATCAGATAAACTCGCAAAGCAGATTATTGTCACAATATGCAGAAGGTATTGAGAGTTTTGTTAATGATTTAAAAGAAAACGGAACTTTTAAAGACACGTTAATTTTAACGTTTTCAGAATTTGGACGTCGCGTAAAACAAAATGCTGCTAATGGCACAGATCACGGCACAGCAAATAATGTATTTATTATTGGTGAGCATCTTAAAAATCAAGGGTTTTATAATGAATTAGCAAGTTTAGAAGACTTGGATGCTAATGGCGACCTAAAATTTGAAATTGATTTCAGGACAATCTATGCAACAATCTTAAGTAAATGGTTAAATGTTGATGATGAGAAGGTATTGAACAATTCCTTTAAACAATTAAATTTTATTTAGAGTTTAGCTGTATTTGATTTTTCTTAGAATCCGTATGGCTTCTTTATAAAGTTGGTAGACTTCACCGCTGTACGTTTTCAAATATTGTTTTGCTTCTTCAAGTTTATTTATGGCATCATTAAACCCATTTAGATAACAAATTAAATAGGTGACAGGAAGGTTTTTTAAATCTAATTCTTGCTGTTTGTTAAGTGCAGCTCCAATTTGAACATTCTTTAAAAGTGCATTATTTGCATTAAAAGTATGATGCAATATTTTTTTGTCAAATTGTGGAGGCTCAAATAGCAATTTAGTTTCAATGACATACGATGCATTATTATTAAATTTAATTAAGGTTTCTTCAAGTTGATAATATTTGTTCATGCCTTGAAGACCAAGATTTACATATTCTATAATATTAAAAGCATTATCATCATAAGAAATCGAAACTTCATCTAAGGTTGAAAAAAACAAACGTACTTGTTCGTTTATCAATTCAATATCAACCCTAGAATAAAAATTCTCCTTTTTAACCTCTTTTTTCTGACCAGACCAACACAACACAAAGTATTCTTTAAAAACCTTGTATTGAGGCTCATAATCTTTTCGTTTTTGTAAAAAATCAAAAACGCCATTTAATGTATGTTCTATATTGTTTTGCGCATGACTTTCTATGGCAGTAACAATTTCTGAATTAGCATCTTTTATTTCAATATCAAATACCTTAGGCATGCTCATACTTCCATCTCTAAAAAACACAGAACCACCATAGTATTTCCAGATATTTCTTCTTAAAGAGGTAATATTATTTATTGGTCTAATGGTTACCAAGCCTACTACTTTATCATCTGATAAGTGTGGGAAGGGAATATTTTCATACTGTACAATTGGAGGATTTGCTAGGTAGGCATTAATTAGATTTTGTATTTTACTATCGTCAAAAAAATCAACTCCAACTATATGATTGTCCTCATCTTCAACACCAATAATGATGTACGAATTATTTTTAGGATTACTATTAGAAAGCGCACAAATGTGCTTTAAAAATTTTGCTTTCCCTTCTCTTTGGCTAATATCGATTTTTCGCTTTTTATCATAAAAACTGTTCTCATCGTTATGAGCAAGTAAGTTTTTAATAAGTAAACGTTTGTTAATCATAACATTTTCCGCGAAAGCAGGAATTTTTTTTATAAATCTTTCTTAACAGTTACACTATTAGCTTGAGCAGTTGGAAATACTAATAAATCGGCAATATTTACATGTGAAGGTCTTGTTATTGCAAACTGAATTATGTCTGCTATATCTTCTGGCTGCAAAGCTTTATAGCCTTTGTAAACATTATCAGCAATTGCATCTCCTTTGAATCTAACTTCTGAAAACTCGGTTTCAACTAAACCAGGATTGATGGCAGATACCTTAATGCCAAACGGATTTAAATCTATGCGCATGCCATCAGTAATAGCTATTACAGCGTGTTTACTAGCGCAATACACATTCCCTTTTGGGTAAACCTCTTTCCCAGCCGAAGAACCAATGTTAATAATATGTCCAGATTGGCGTTCTGTCATTTGCGGAATCACAGCTTTACTTACGTAAAGTAAACCTTTAACATTAATATCCATCATGGCATCCCAATCATCAAGGTTTCCATCTTGGATTGGGTCTAAGCCATGTGCATTTCCAGCATTGTTTATAAGAATATCAATTTGTTTGAATGTTTCAGAAAGCGATTCAATGGCTTTAAACACCTCAACTTTGTCACGAACATCAAAATTTAAAGTTGTGACTTCTGTTTGTTTTGACAGAGCACGTTGTATGGTATCTAAACGCTCCTGTCGTCTTCCACATAAAATTAAACGTATGCCATGTTTTGCAAATTCGTGGGCTGTTGCTCTTCCAATTCCACTTGTTGCTCCAGTAATTAAAGCTGTTTTCCTCTTTTGGTCTCCCCAAAGAGGAGAAATACTTTTACTCATATTTTTAATTTATTATTCATACTTAAAGTCATTCCCTTTGGGAAGGATTTAGGATGGTATTATGGTACTTTATGCCCTTGACTTGCTACTAATATTGAAAACCAATCTTCTAGTTCGAGGTCTATTGTTAGAGCGTCACTTGCTTCTTTTATTCTGTTTGTATTTGTGGTACCAATTACAGGATGAATGTTTGCTGGATGTTTTAAAATCCAAGCTAATAATAACTGATTTTCAGTAGCACTGTATTTATCTAATAAACTTCCAAGGCATTTATGAATACGTCTTGTTTGTTCTGTATCTTCTTTAAACACCATACCAAGAGGCGACCAAGCCATTGGAATTATGTTATTTGTCATCATTTGGTCCAACGCACCACCATGTAATGCTGAGTTTTGTGTCAGCGAAAATTCAATTTGATTAATTTCAATCGGAACTTCACTAGAAATTAAATTAACTTGAGATGGAGTAAAATTTGACACACCAAAGGATTTGATTTTTCCTTCTTGACCTAATTTCGCAATGGCCTCCATAATTTCGTTAGGCTCCATTAATGGACTTGGCCTATGCAACAGAAGCGCGTCTAAGTAATCTGTTTTTAAATTTTTTATTGAGGTTTCTACAGATGTTATAATGTAATCTTTCGAATAATTATAGTGTTTAATTTTAGTTGACCTGTTGGGACTCACATAAGCAATACCGCATTTTGATATTAGTTGAATATCTTTTCGGTTAATATTACTTTGCTTGAAGGCATTTCCAAAATTAGCTTCTGTAGTATAACTACCATAAATATCAGCATGGTCAAAGGTGGTTATGCCATGTTCAATACATGTGTTCATTAGAGAAATTATTTCTTCAGAATTGAATTCTTTTCCCCAACTTCCCCAATTCATCGTTCCTGCGATAATTCTTGAAAAGGTGATTTTTGACATCAGATTGTAGATTTGTTGGTTAAAAATAGGAAACAAAAGCTTAAAACTACTTTCAAACAATAGATTTTTTAACCAATTATTAACAGCAACGCATCAAATATTTTAACAATTTGCGGTGTTAAAAAAAGTGAACTATATTCACGTTTCAAAAAAAATAATTTATGATGGAAGAAACAGGTACAATTGACATTAAAGCTATTAGTGAGAAAATTGAAAAAGAGAGTGCTTTTGTTGATTTGCTAACATTTGAAATGAACAAGGTTATTGTAGGTCAGAAGCACATGATTGAACGTTTGTTAATTGGTCTTTTAGGACAAGGACATATATTGCTTGAAGGTGTTCCTGGTCTTGCAAAAACTTTGGCCATTAACACATTGTCTCAAGCAGTAGATGGAAGTTTTAGTAGAATACAATTTACTCCAGATTTGTTGCCAGCAGATGTTGTTGGGACATTAATATACAATATAAAAGAGAATGATTTCTCTATTAAAAAAGGACCAATATTTGCCAATTTTGTGTTGGCAGATGAGATAAACAGAGCGCCAGCAAAAGTGCAATCAGCCTTATTAGAAGCCATGCAAGAAAAGCAAGTTACTATTGGCGATGAAACTTTTATATTAGATAAACCATTTTTAGTAATGGCAACTCAAAATCCTATTGAGCAAGAAGGAACATATCCTTTGCCTGAGGCACAAGTTGACCGTTTTATGCTTAAAACAGTTATCGACTATCCTAAAATGGCCGAAGAGCAACTCATTGTTAGAGCTAATTTGAAAGGGGCTTTTGAAAAAGTAAACCCTGTTGTTTCAGTTGAACAAATCTTAAAAGCACAACAAGCAGTTCGTGAAGTTTACATGGATGAGAAAATAGAAAAATATATCTTAGATATTGTGTTTGCAACGCGCTATCCTGAGAAATATAAATTGGCAGATTTAAAGCCACTTATTTCATTTGGAGCATCTCCTCGTGGAAGTATTAACCTTGCTAATGCAGCTAAATGTTATGCGTTTATTAAGCGAAGAGGTTATGTAATTCCTGAAGATGTTCGTGCAATAGTGCATGATGTATTGCGTCACAGAATAGGTATTACATATGAAGCTGAGGCTGAAAATGTCACTTCAGAAGATATCATCAATAAAATTGTTAACGAGATTGAAGTACCATAGGATTTAAGATTTAGGAATGACGAATCACGATTTTAGAAATCGTAAATCATAAATCTGTAATCGTAAATTGAACCATGGATACTAAAGAGTTACTAAAAAAAGTTCGAAAAATTGAGATTAAGACACGTCGTTTGTCTGATCATATTTTTGGAGGAGAATACCATTCTACCTTCAAAGGACGAGGTATGACCTTTAGTGAAGTGCGTCAATATCAATATGGAGATGATGTGCGAAATATAGATTGGAACGTAACTGCACGAACCAATGAGCCTCACATTAAAGTTTTTGAAGAAGAAAGAGAGTTAACCATGATGCTAATGGTTGATATTTCTGGTTCAGAATTATTTGGTACAGAAGAGCAGTTTAAAAGTGAAGTAATTACAGAAATTGCAGCAACCTTAGCGTTTTCAGCAACTCAGAATAATGATAAAATAGGATTGATTTTATTTTCAGATGAAATAGAATTATATATTCCGCCTAAAAAAGGAAGATCTCATGTATTGCGAATTATTCGTGAGTTAATTGAGTTCCATCCAAAAAGTAAGAATACAAATTTTGCTGAAGCTTTAAAGTTTTTATCAAGTGTGATGAAGAAAAAAGCTATTGTTTTTGTGTTAAGTGATTTCATTGCCGATGATTATAACCATACATTAAAAATTGCAGCTAAAAGGCACGACGTCACAGGAATCAGAATATATGATAAACATGAGGAAACAATACCTAACCTTGGAATGGTACAAATGCTTGATGAAGAAACAGGAGAGCTGATGCTTGTAAATACTACTTCGAAAAAAGTAAGAATGAATTATGGTAAGTTCTATCAAGAAAAAGTAAATTATTATAAGGACAGCTTTACTAAATCTGGAGCTGGAGTTATTGATTGTCGAGTAGATGAGAGCTATGTAAAAAAATTGCTAGGATATTTTAAGAGAAGAGGATAGAACGATTTTAGATTTAAGAATGACGAAGAACGATTTTAGATTTATGAATAAAGTTTCAAAAGCAGAAAGAAATTTCAGAAGGAAATTGCTTCTGTCTTCTGTCTTCGTGCTTCTGTCTTTTTCCTCGTTTGCTCAAAAAATTGAAGCTTCTATTGATTCACTTTCAATCAAAATAGGTCAAGAACTCACCTATAAAATAGAGGTAGAAGTTGACACTACGAGTTTGGTTGTTTTTCCTGAAGGACAAACATTTCAACCACTAGAAATGATAGAATCCTATCAAGTTGAAGCTACAAAAATGAATGATAGGTTTAGGCTTATTAAAAAATATGGTCTTACACAATTTGATTCTGGAAAATATACAATTCCAAGACAAAAAATATTGATTGGTGATTATGAATTCCTTACTGATTCCCTCCAAGTTGAGGTAAATAATATTGTTGTTGATACAACAAAGCAAGGCTTATATGACATAAAACCAATTATTGAAGTAAATAAGAGCGCAAGCAAATGGTGGCTTTACGCCTTGATTGTATTGTTAATTTTAGCGATTATTGCATTTTTATTGTATTGGTTTATATGGAGAGAAAAACCTTTAACAGAAGAAGAAAAAGCAGCCTTATTACCACCTTATGAACGCGCTAAATTGGCACTTCAAGCACTTGACAATGCTCACTATTTGGAGAATAATGAAATAAAAGCCTATTATTCAGATTTAACCCAAATTATTAGAAAGTATCTTGACGAAAAAGTATATGATCGCGCTCTAGAAAGTACTACAGACCAATTGATTAATAGATTGAATCTTCTCAAAGACGGAAATCAAATTGATATCAGTAAGGATGATATAAAGAATATTGAAACCATTTTAAAGCGAGCAGATTTAGTGAAATTCGCAAAGTCAAAACCAGATATTGAGTTGGCTAAATTGGATAGAAATACAATTGATGTTGAAATTGACCAAGTAAAACAAGCACTTCCTGAACCAACAGAGGAAGAGCTAATGGCAGACTTAAAACATCAAGAAGAGCTTGCGAAAAAAAGGAAGAAACGAAAAATTATAATTACAGTTGCTGCCTCGCTTATATTGTTGATTGCTACTTATATTGGTTTCTCATTGCATTATGGATTTGCATATGTAAAAGATAGCATCATAGGTAATCAAAGTAAAGAATTATTAGAAGTTAAGGAATGGGTTACCAGCGAATATGGTGCTCCAGGAATTACAATAACAACACCGAAAGTGTTGAAAAGACAAAATTTAGAACTTCCTGATGAGTTAAAGAATAAAATGAAAGTTGCTGCATTTGGATATGGAGACTTAAATACGACGTTGGATATTCTAGTGATGAGTACTAAATTTAATCCTGAACAGCAACAAAGCGCACAGGGCAATCCTCAGCAAGCTGGTGAAAACAAGATTGATTTGGTAGCAACGGCTGAAAATCAATTGAAACAACTTGAAGCACAAGGAGCTCAAAACATCATCACTAAAAATGAGCAATTCATTACACCTAATGGTCAAGAAGGTTTAAAAACTTATGGAACAGCAGATTTTAAAATCCCAGTAACTGGAAAAGTTAAAAAAGGGAATTACATCATATTAGGATTTACAACTGAGAATATTTTGCAACAGGTCATACTTATTTGGAAAGATAATGATGTTTATGCGGATCAAATTATTGAACGAATTATGAATTCAATTGAATTATTAAAACTTAGCGAAGAAGATCAATAATGCTTGAAGGAATAGAATTTTTTAATAAACAATGGTTTTGGTTGCTTCTGGTGCTACCAATAGCCTTGGTGTGGTATATTTTCAAGCACAACAAACAAACAGCTGAGCTTAAAATATCTAGTTTAAAAGGGTTTAAAATTACATCGTCGTGGTTGCCAAAACTAAAACATGCAATGTTTGCTTTAAGGCTTATTGCACTCGGATTATTAATTACAGCCTTGGCTAGACCGCAAACTGTTGACGTTTCAACAAAAACCAAAACTACAAGAGGTATTGATATTGTAATGGCAATTGATGTTTCTGCAAGTATGCTTGCAAAAGACCTAAAACCAAACCGTTTAGAAGCATTAAAAAATGTAGCTGCAGAGTTTATACAAGGCAGACCAAATGATCGTATTGGCCTGGTTGAGTATGCTGGTGAGAGCTACACCAAAACACCAATAACAAGTGATAAATCAATCGTTTTAAGATCACTAGAAGACATTAGATACAATACTATTATTGAAGGTGGAACTGCCATAGGAATGGGATTGGCCACTGCAGTAAATAGACTTAAAGACAGCAAGGCAAAAAGTAAAGTCATTATATTATTGACTGATGGCGTGAATAATTCAGGATTTATAGATCCAAGTACAGCAAGTGAACTTGCTGTAGAATATGGAATCAAAACTTACACAATTGGATTAGGAACAAACGGAATGGCCTTGTCTCCAATCGGAATTTTACCAAACAATGATTTTCAATATGGTCGTGTACAGGTTAATATTGACGAAAAACTATTGCAAGAAATTGCAGATGTAACAGGAGGAAAATATTTTAGAGCAACGAATAATCAGAAGCTCAAGGAAATATATGTAGAAATTAATAAACTTGAAAAAACAGATGTTGAGGAATTTAAGTTTTATAACTACGAGGAAAAATATAGACCTCTTGTGTTGTTCGCAGGGTTTTTATTATTGATAGAATTGTTATTACGTTACACCATCTTTAGAAGTTTTGTATAGATGCAGTTAGAAGAAAAAATATGGTTTTGGTTGTTATTGGTAATTCCAATACTCATTGTGTTATTTACAATTGTACAATTATGGAAACGTCATGCGCAAAACAAATTTGCCAATCAACGCATCATAAAGAGGTTAAGCCCTAATAGGTCACATTTTAAACCGATACTAAAACTTATTGTACTTTGTTTAGCTTTTGGTTGCCTTACAATAGCAATGGTAAATCCTAAAATAGGAACAAAGTTAGAAACAGTAAAACGCCAAGGTGTTGATATTGTGTTTGCAGTTGATGTTTCTAAAAGCATGTTAGCCGAAGATATTGCTCCTAACCGACTTGAAAAGTCTAAGCAATTAGTGACGCAAATAATTAATAATTTGGCTAGTGATAGAATAGGGATTATAGCCTATGCAGGAAAAGCATTTCCGCAATTACCAATTACAACAGATTACGCTGCGGCAAAAATGTTTCTGCAAAGCATGAATACTGATATGCTATCATCACAAGGAACTGCAATAAATGAAGCCATTCAATTAGCAAGAACTTACTATGATGACGAAGAACAAACAAACCGCGTCCTAATCATTATTTCTGATGGTGAAGACCATAGTGATGTTGCTCTTGATGTGGCAGAAGCCGCTGCAGATGAAGGTATCAAAATTTTCACTATTGGAGTAGGTGACACCAAAGGAGCTCCAATACCAATTAAACGAAATGGGATTGTACTTAATTATAAAAAAGATAATACAGGTGAAACAGTAATTACTAAGCTTAATGAAGAGACCCTTAAAGATATTGCTGAAGAAGCTAATGGTGAATATATAAACGGCAGAAATACAACAGAAGTTGTTGAGTCTATTAGAGACATTTTAAATAAAATGGATAAAAAAGAATTTGAAGCTAAAGAATTTGCTGAGTACAAAGACCAATTTCAATGGTTTTTGGCGCTTGGAATTTTCTTTTTGTTGATAGATATATTTTTATTAGAACGAAAAACCGCATGGTTAAATCGTTTGAATTTATTTAACGAGAACCTGTAGATGGCTATATTTTATATTTATTTTAACTAGAAAAAAGCAGCACTTTCTTAATTTAGCAAGTCACAAAATAGTATGAAGAAGTTAACTTATATATTGATTTTATGCTCCTTTTTGGGTTTTTCTCAAGATAAGGATAAAGCACTTATTCAAGCTAATGATTTAATATTTGAAGCAAATGAATTGGTGAATGAAGACTTTGTAACCGCAGAAGTTGAATACAGAAAAGCAATTTCAAAAAAACCTTCAAACACAAAAGGCACTTATAATTTAGGGAATGCTTACTACACATCTGGGTTTTATGACGAAGCAATGTTACGTCATATAGAAGCAGCTGAAACTGCTACTACAAAAAAAGAAAAACATATAGCATATCATAATATTGGTAATGCTTTGATGAAACAAAATTCATGTAAGGAAGCTGTTGAAGCATTCAAAGACGCTTTAAGAAATGACCCAACGGATGAAGAAACACGCTATAATTTCGCTTTAGCAAAAGAATGTGCAGAACAACAAGGTCAAGGGGATGATGATAAAAATGAAGATGAAAAGGAAGACGAAAACAAAGATAAAGAAGATCAGAAGGATGAAGGCGATGAAAATGAAGATAATAAAAATCAAGAAGGCAATGACGAGCAAAAGGAAAATGAAGGCGATGACAAAGAAGATGATAAAGGAAACCCTGATGAAAATAAGGATAGTAAGGACCCTAAAAACGAAAACAAAAAACAACAACAACAACCAGGGAAATTATCGCCTCAGCAAGTCAATAATTTGCTAGAAGCCATGAACAACCAAGAAAAGAAAGTTCAAGAAAAAATCAATGCCAAAAAATCAAAAGGTCCAAAAGTAAGGGCTGAAAAAGACTGGTAAATCACAATATTTTTAGGAGTACATGAAACTTTCAAAACATATATTAATATTAGTGTTTGCATTAACTTCCGTAATTGGGTTAGCTCAGAATGAGCTTTCTGAGGCAACGTTTGAAACCAAAGTTAGCAAGAAAAAATTAGGTGTAAACGAACGTTTGCGTGTTGATTTTGTAATGAACAAAGATGGAGATAATTTTAATCCACCAAGTTTTGAAAATTTTACTGTAGTAGGTGGTCCAAGTCAGTCAATTAGTAATTCATGGATTAATGGCGTAAAATCATTTTCAAAGACATATAGTTATTTTTTAGCACCTAAACAACGAGGTAATTTCACAATAGGTCAAGCCACTATCGAGATTGATGAGGAAACCTTTAAAACCTTACCTGTAAAAGTTACGGTAACCGCAGCAGTTGACAAACCAAAAGACCCTAACGACCCAGACCACATTGTACAGGAAAATATTCATTTAGTTGCTGAGGTTTCTAAAACCAATCCATATTTAAATGAGGCTATTACTGTAGTTTACAAGTTATACGTGTCAGAAAGTACAGGTGTAAGTAATTGGCGAGAATTGGACATTCCCAGATACAATGATTTTTGGAGTCAAAATATTGACATAAAAGGGATTAAAATTCAGAATGGCACATATAATGGAGAAGATTATCGCTATGTCGTACTAAGAAAAACAGTTTTATATCCTCAAAAAACAGGAACATTAAATATTGAACCTCTAACGCTAGACATTACAGTTGATGTGCCAACTAATAGAAGAGATATTTTTGGAGGTCGTCTTATGCAATCTGTTCATCGATCTGTTGCGGCTGGGAACAGGACAATTAATGTTAAACCATTGCCAGAAACTGGTCGTCCAATTGATTTTACAGGAGCAGTAGGAGACTTTGATTTCAAAGTAACAACATCAAAAAACACACTCAAAGCTACTGAAGCATTAGAAGCAAAAGTTGAAGTTAGAGGAAGTGGAAACTTAAAACTATTCAAGCTTCCAAAGTTATCGCTACCTAGTGCCTTGGAAGTTTACGAACCAGAACATAAAGAAAAAATCTCTGTTAATTTAAATGGAATGAACGGAGAATCATCAGATTCTTATACTATTGTTCCATCTTATCAAGGCAAATATCCAATACCAAGTATTTCATTCTCTTATTTTGATTTAAAAGCGGGACGTTATAAAACTATCGCATCTGATGAAATTGTCATAGATGTTACTGAAGGACCTACAAACAGAAGCAACATATTGGCTAATAAGGACAACACAAAGCAACAAGTAGTTACATCTGGAAATCAGTTTGCATCTTTTAAAACAAAAACAAACTTTACAAGTATAAAACAACCGCAATTTTTTAAAACTAATTTGTTTTGGTCATTACTATTAACGCCATTTTTAGCCATACCAATTGCAATTCTTATTAGACAAAAACAAGAAGCAAGAAAAGGAGACATTGTTGGGAATAGAATTAGAAAAGGCAATAAATTAGCTAGGAAATACTTAAAAGAAGCGAAGAAAACACTAGGCAACAAAGAACAGTTTTATAATGCACTTGAGAGAGCGCTACACAATTATTTAAAAGCAAAGTTAAATATTGAAACCAGTGATTTTTCAAAAGAAAAAACCCAAGAATTATTGCGTACAAAATCAGCAGAAGAAACAACGGTTTCGCAATTCTTAGAATTGCTTAAAAATTGTGAAATGGCAAGATATGCCCCATTTTCTAATGTGGAAATGAAACAAGATTATGATAAGGCAGCCAATGTAATTTCGTTAATTGATAGACAAGTTAAATGAAACAAATAGCATACATATTAATTTTCTTCTTTACAGTAATTACTATTGCTCAAAATGATGATACTTTTAGTAAGGGAAATGCATTATATAACGAAGGAAAATTTCAAGACGCAATAAGCACTTACGAATCAATTCTTGATAATGATGTGCATTCGGCTGAACTTTATTTTAATTTAGCAAATTCATATTATAAATTAAACCGTGTTGCTCCTAGTATATACTATTACGAGAAAGCTTTGCAATTATCACCAAATGATATTGATATTAAAAATAATTTGAGTTTTGCTCAAAACATGACTATTGATGCGATTGAAATACTGCCAGAAACAGGTTTTTCTAAATTTGTAAATAGTATAATAAACAGGTTTAGTTTTGATGTTTGGGCTAAACTTTCAATAGTTTGTATCATACTATTTGTAGTTTTATTTTTAATCTATTATTTTTCCTATACTACATTAAAAAAACGAATTTCATTTGTAAGTAGTTTTATAATATTAGGGATTGCCTTAGGTGCGTTATTTTTTGCGTTTCAAAAATTTGGTATCGATAAGAAAGATAATCCAGCAATTGTATTTGCTCAAGAAAGCGAAGTTAAAATTGATCCAAATTTGAGAAGTGAAAGTGCATTTCAATTACATGAGGGAACAAAAGTTCAAGTATTAGAAAACTATAATGATTCTTGGACTAAAATTGAAATAGCAAATGGTAAAAACGGTTGGATATTAACCGAGGACATTAAACCGTTGAACAGCATTTAATATTTCCTTAACAAAATTAGCAAAATCAAAAGGTATATTTGTTTTTTCAAAATTTAGCATGAGTAAATCAGTCACAGCAATAATTTTTTCAATAATTTTTACATCATTAACAGTGATGCCAAATATCGTTGCCATTGTAGATGACAATTATGAGGTTTCAATTCTTATCGACTCAAATGAAGAGGAAGAGAAAAAAGGAGAAGAAAAAGTCAAGGATTTTGAAATAGAAGTACTCACAGAAGATACTATTGAATATAATATTTACAACGCTAGTTTAGTTAAATTACTAAACTTGCATTCAGATGATTACAGTTCTTTAGTCAAAGAATTGACTTCACCACCACCAGAAATAAACATTTTATAAATCGGATTTTAGGGTTTACTAACCCAAATTGAAAGTTCAATTAATTTTCAATCATTATTAAGATTGATTAAATTTATTTTTTAAAATGTTTAAAACTATTAAAAATGACTTACCTGCGAGTATAGTCGTATTTTTTGTTGCATTACCATTATGTTTAGGTATTGCATTAGCGAGTGGTGCTCCACTTTTTTCTGGTTTAATTGCTGGAATTGTGGGAGGAATTGTAGTAGGGTCTTTAAGTGGGTCTAAGATTGGAGTAAGTGGTCCTGCAGCAGGACTTGCAGCAATAGTATTAGCCGCTATTGCAACATTAGGAAGTTATGAAAACTTTCTTTTAGCAGTTGTTCTAGGAGGGATAATTCAATTGCTTTTTGGTATTTTAAAGGCAGGGATTATTGGCTATTATTTTCCATCATCAGTAATCAAAGGGATGCTTACAGGAATTGGAATAATAATAATACTAAAACAAATCCCTCACTTTTTTGGATATGATCCCCATCCCGAAGGCGATTTTGCTTTTTTTCAAGTAGGTGGTGAAAATACGTTTTCAAGTTTAATAAACACCTTTAATTATATTAAACCTGGCTCAGCTTTAGTTGGTTTAATTGGTCTTGGTATTTTACTACTTTGGGATAAAGTATTATCAAAAAAAGGAAAATTTTTTCAACTAGTACAAGGACCTTTAGTAGCCGTTGTTGTAAGTATTATTTTTTACTTGCTTACTAAATCAAATGAAACTTTAGCTATAGCAAAATCACATTTAGTAAGTGTTCCTGTGCCAGAAGATGCTTCATCTTTTCTTGCACAATTTAGTTTCCCTAATTTTGATGCTATTGCTAATACTGATGTTTGGATTGTTGCATTTACCATTGCTTTGGTTGCAAGTTTAGAAACACTATTATGCGTTGAGGCTACTGATAAGCTAGATCCACATAAAAACGTGACACCAACTAATAGGGAGCTATTGGCTCAAGGAACAGGAAATATTGTTTCTGGAATGATTGGAGGCTTACCAATAACACAAGTAATTGTTAGAAGTTCTGCAAATATTCAATCTGGAGGAAGAAGCAAAATGTCTGCAATAATACATGGCTTCTTCTTGTTAATCTCAGTTATACTTATTCCTAATTTGTTAAACATGATTCCTTTATCTGTGCTAGCCGCAATATTATTTATTGTAGGTTATAAGTTAGCAAAACCAGCCTTATTTAAGGAAATGTATAATCTAGGGTGGAAACAATCTATACCATTTACAGTAACCGTTTTAGGAATTGTTTTCATAGATCTGTTATATGGAATTGGTCTGGGATTGGCTGTTGGTATTGTTGTGATTTTAATTAAAAGCTACCAAAATTCACACTTTTTACATATTGAAGATAAAAGTAATGGGAAGCATAAAATTAAAATGACACTTGCAGAAGAAGTGACCTTTTTTAATAAAGGAGCTATTTTAAAAGAATTACATAGCTTACCATTAGATACTTATTTGGAATTAGATGTTAGAAAAACAAGATATTTAGACAATGATATTATAGAAATTCTTGAAGATTTTGCTTTTAAGGCCAAAGAAAAAAACATTGACATCCAGTTAATTTCTGCAAGAGGTACTGTTGAAAACCCAGATAGCTTTATTGAGTTTTTTAAATTAAGGCCAAAAACCGCTTAAACTGAAAAGAATGAAAAATAACAAGTATAAAATATTAGTACTGTCGGACTTAAAAGACTCAACACAAAACACTTTAAAAAGCGCGGTTAGCTTAACTAAAATGCTAAAGGCTGATTTAGAGTTTTTTCATGTAAAGAAACCAACAGATATTGTAGAGCAAGATAATCAGTTATCTGCAATGCGAACAATAGGAAAGGAGCATATAACTACTGAAAAAAGAATAAAAAAGTTGATAAACTCTGTGACGAAAGATTGTGATATAAAGATTAATTCATCATTTACTTTTGGAAATGTAAAACGTGAGATTGAGAATTATATTGATTTGATTCAGCCAGATATTATTGTTTTGGGTAAGAAAAAATCTAAAGCAATAAAATTGAAGAGCGACAATGTTACTGATTTTGTTTTAAAAAAGTTTAGTGGTGCTATTTTAATCGCTTCAGAGCAGAACTCTTTAGAACCAAACAAAGAACTTTCTTTGGGGTTCCTTAATGGAATTGAAGAATCTTTTGAATTAGATTTTGCAGAAGATTTAATGAAGCACACAAGTAAACCCTTGAAGTCGTTTAAGATTGTAAAGCGTCCTTTTGATTCGAATAAAACTAAAACACACACAGATATAAAGACTGTTGACTATGTTTTTGAACAAAATGACAATTCAATTAATAAACTATCAAATTACTTGGTAAAGAATGACATTAATTTATTCTGTCTAAATAGAGGTAATCAAAAAACTAAAAGTAAATCTAATATTGTGACCTCTGAGGTCAATGATATGATGAATAAACTTAATGTTTCACTTTTATTTTCAAATAGTCAACCATTGATAATAAATTAACATCAAATGAAATTAATTTAATGAATAATAAAGGAATTTTAATAGGTCTGATTTTCATATTTTTATTACCGTTTTCGTCTATGGCGCAAGACAGTAATCTAGGTAATTGGTTAATCTATATTGGGAATAAAAAGCTAAACTCAAAATGGAACATTCATAACGAAGTACAGTATAGAAATTATAATGCTGTAGGCGACTTAGAACAACTTTTATTGAGAACTGGTGTTGGTTATAATTTAACAGAAAACAATAACAATATCCTATTAGGCTATGGCTATATACTTTCTGAAAATTATATTGGAGACAGTGATGATAAAATTTCAGTTAATGAACATCGTATTTTCCAACAGTTTACAACTAAGCAAGCATTATGGAAAGTAAAGTTGAGTCATCGCTATCGCTTTGAACAGCGCTTTGTTGAGAATGATTTTAGAATGAGATTCAGGTATTTTTTGGGTATAAATATTCCCTTACAATATAAGGAAGATGGCAAAAACCCTTTGTATGTATCTGCATATAATGAGATTTTCTTAAACACTAAATCATCAATATTTGACAGAAATCGTGTTTACGGAGGTTTGGGTTACAAATTTTCAGATCAACTTAAGTTTGAGTTAGGCTATATGAACCAATTTTTTGAAACTTCAAGTAGAGATCAAATTAATTTAATAGCCTTTGTTACTTTCTAATTCTAAATCAATAGGTGAATTAAAAAGATTTAGGGCAAGTATTATTTTTAGAATGACTGAAAAAAACTATTTTAGAGCATAAACCAAAAAGAAGTTATATGAAAAATTTATTTTCAAATATTAAAGGAGATGCTTTTGGCGGAATTACTGCAGGAATTGTAGCATTACCACTAGCACTAGCCTTTGGGGTGTCCTCTGGATTAGGACCTGAAGCAGGTCTTTATGGAGCTATTTTTATCAGTTTCTTTGCTGCTTTATTTGGAGGCACAGCAACTCAGATTTCTGGACCAACAGCACCAATGACTGCTGTAAGTATGGTAATTATCGCAGGAATTGTAGCTGCAAATGATGGTAGTGTTGAAAAAGCATTACCAGCTATTTTAACTGTGTTTTTGCTTGCAGGACTTATGCAAATTGGTTTAGGATTGGTTGGCTTAGGAAAATACATTAGATATATTCCTTATCCAGTAGTTTCAGGGTTTATGACTGCAATTGGCGTCATCATATTGCTAACGCAAATACTGCCTTCATTAGGTTATTATCCTAAAGAAGACCAAGTCTTTGTAGAACAATTTAAACCTCAAGCAGAAGAGGTCATTCTTGAAAATATATTAAAAGATGAAGCAGGTGAAGGAATATTAGTTTTGGAAGATTTTAAAGAAACAATTGACAGAGCAAATAAAATTACACCAGAACAAATATTAAAAGAATCTCAAACCCTTGCTGCTAAAGATGCTTCAGGCACTGTAGGAGCATTAAAGGTGTTGCCGCGAGCTTTACAGAATATTAATTGGCTAGAACTTATATTGGCTTTAGGAACCATCTTTATTATTTATGGATTTAAGCGAATAACTAAAGTTGTTCCAAGCACATTAGTTGCTTTGGTTGTGATGTCAGGTATTGCTTTTGGATTTGGGCTAGATTATAGGCCAATTTCAGAGATTCCTGGAGGTATTCCAATTCCTAAATGGGAAATATTTACCAGTTTTAGCTTAGGCAGTATAACCCCATATATATTTACAGCTCTAACATTATCCTTGTTAGGAGCTATTGATTCTTTACTTACTAGTGTTGTGGCAGATAATATGACGAAGACAAAACACAAGCCTAATAAGGAACTAGTAGGTCAAGGTATTGGTAACACTATTGGTGCTATTTTTGGAGGTATTCCAGGAGCTGGAGCAACAATTCGTACTGTTGTTAATATTAATGCTGGTGGAAAAACTAAGCTTTCTGGTATGATAGCAGGAGCTATGCTATTAATAATTACGCTTGCTTTAGGACCAGTTGCGTCAAAAATACCAGCTGCTGTTTTAGCAGGTATTTTAATAACTGTTGGTATAGGTGTTATGGATTATAAAGGACTGAAAGCTATACCAAGTTTGCCTAAAGACATCAAACTAGGACCTTTGAAATTGAGTTCGGAAGTTTTAGTTATGCTTATTGTTTTAGTATTATCAACATTCTGGGATTTAATTTATGCCGTTGGAATTGGGCTTGTCATAGCATCATTGATGTTTATGAAAAAAATGGGAGACTTAACGGCAGAACGCTCTGATGTTAAACCATTAAAAGAAGAAGCTTGGAAGGATGAAATAGATTTTCCAAAATACCTTAAGGAAGAAGTTTTTATTAAGCACTTAAAAGGGCCTTTGTTTTTTGGCTCTACTGCAGAATTTCAGCAATTAGCATTACAAATACCTGATACTGCTTCAACAGCAATATTAAGGTTGGGACGTATGCAATATATGGATCAAACTGGCCTATATGCCATGGAAGATATGTTATTGGATTTAAAAAAGAAGAATGTTGAAGTTCTATTTGTTGGTTTATTAAAACAACCAAGATATATGATGGAGCGTATTGACATTATTCCAGATTTTATTCCGAACGAGCATATTTTCCAAAAATTTGACGAATGTCTTTCATGGATAAAAGAGAATGTGGAAGACAAATATTAATTTAAAATTAAAAAAATGAAAAATACAGCAATTACAAAAGAAGTTCAAGATACATTAACACCTAAAAGTGTATTACAAGATTTATTAGAAGGCAATCAAAGATTTATGGATGGAAATTCTCAAACAGTCGATAATTGGGCATTAGTAAATCAAACTATCGGAGGGCAGTTCCCAAAAGCAGTAATTTTATCGTGTATAGATTCACGTGTACCAGTTGAAACTGTTTTAGATCAAGCCATTGGAGATATTTTTGTGTCTCGTGTTGCAGGAAACTTTGAGAATGCAGATATATTGGGAAGCTTAGAGTATTCGTGTAAAGTAGCAGGAAGTAAATTAGTATTAGTTTTGGGCCATGAAGCTTGTGGTGCTGTAAAAGCAGCCTGTGATGGTATTGAATTAGGTAATATTACAGCTATGCTGGAAAACATTATGCCTGCTGTTCGTCAATCTGCAGATGAAGTTGAAGGAGAAGCAAATTCAACAAATAATGAATTTGTGGCTAAAACTGTTGAAAATAATGTAAAACTTACAATGGATCGTATTCGCGAGAATAGTCCTATTTTAAAAGAAATGGAAGACAATGGTGAAATTGCTATTGTTGGTGGCGTGTATAGTTTGCATTCAGGTAAAGTTGAAATGTTATAATTTCAATTAATTTAAGGAATAAGAAAGTCGCTTATTAGAGCGACTTTCTTTATTGTATATTATTCGCTTCTTCCTTCTTTTCTTCAACTTCAATAATATCAGGAAAAATCATTGGTGCCAAAGAACGTACATGTTCGTAGAGTACAGATTCTTCAATATCATCGTCATCTACAAAAGGAATCGTTTTATTCATGCTTGAAAACACCATTAAAACAACGCTCAAAATCAAGCCAATTTTTAGAATTCCAAAAAGTCCACCAAGCAGTTTGTTTAGAACGCCAAGTGCAGCAAAATCAGCTAATTTAGTAAGTGCTTTTCCAGCTAATGATATTGCGAAAACTATGATTATAAAAGTTATAGCAAAAGATGCTATGTTGATATATTTTTCACTCCAATCTACTCTGCTTTCTAAAAATTCTGTCGCAAAATGACTAAAATGGATTGCTCCATAAACTCCAGCAATTAATGCTAATAACGAAGCAACTTCAACAAAAAGCCCTTTGGTTAATCCTCGAACTAATCCAAAAAGGAGCAATGCACCTAAAACAATATCAATAACAGTCATACAAACCAAAATTTCAATAAACCTAGTTAAAATTAGCGTAATTTTCTGTTATAAAGTAAAAAAAGTAAGGAGTTTAGATTAATATAACGCAATTGTTGGATTGCTATTATATAAGTATGTAAATTTGTGCGCAATTATGGTAAGAGACGAAGAGTTAAAAGCAAGATGGGAACTATTGGTTGAGAAATTATCTCAACAATTTGCTGATGGCGACCCATTAGATTTGGATGCTATTATTTATTTAATTGGAGTGCAAGAACTAGGACAATTTGATAGAAAATATAAAAAAGACCACAAACTGGATTTAATGCATATTGCTATTTGCAAATTACTGTCTCCTTACGGTTTTTATGAGTTTGATTTTGTTGATGATGATGGTTGGCCACATTACAAAAAAAAAGCAGAGCTACCTTTTTTAAAGGCTGGAGAGCAAAGCATATTAATGAAAGAAGCCGTTGTAAACTATTTTGTTGAAACAGATTATATTCAATAAAGGAGTTTACTTTAAAAAATTAAATTCACTAAATTTGCCACTTATTTGAAGGATAATCATGATTGAAAAGATTAAAGAACTTATAGATGAAGCAGAATCATTTTCTACTCAATCGATGGATGAAATTGAAGCATTCAGAATTAAGTATTTAGGTAAAAAGGGATTACTTAACGATTATTTTGCTGAGTTTAAAAATGTTGCTAACGATCAAAAGAAAGAATTCGGACAAGCAATTAATAAGCTTAAAACTACAGCTCAAGAAAAAGTAAATGCTTTAAAAGAAGAGCTTGATGGTAATGATGATGCACAAGGTCAATTGGGAGATTTAACACGTCCTGGTGAGCTAATTCAAATTGGAGCTCGGCATCCTATTTCAATTGTGAAAAATCAAATTATTGATATCTTTTCACGTATTGGATTTAATGTTAGTGAAGGACCAGAAATTGAAGATGATTGGCACAACTTTACAGCGTTGAACTTGCCAGAATATCATCCAGCACGTGACATGCAAGACACGTTCTTTATTCAAACAAATCCTGATATTTTATTACGTACTCACACTAGTTCTGTGCAAGTTCGTTACATGGAAAATAACAAACCGCCAATTCGCACCATTTCTCCTGGTAGAGTTTATAGAAATGAAGCAATTTCTGCACGATCTCATTGTTTTTTCCATCAAGTTGAAGGATTATACATTGACAAGAACGTAAGCTTTGCCGACTTAAAGCAAACGTTGCAATACTTCACAACTGAAATGTTTGGGAAATCAAAGATTAGATTACGACCATCCTACTTTCCGTTTACTGAGCCAAGTGCTGAGGTTGATGTTTATTGGGGTTTAGAAACCGAAATTGATTATCGTATTACCAAAGGAACAGGTTGGTTGGAGATAATGGGTTGTGGAATGGTAGACCCAAATGTATTACAAAACTGTGGCATTGATCCAGAAGTGTATTCTGGTTTTGCCTTTGGAATGGGAATAGACAGAATAGCAATGCTATTACACCAAATAGGTGACATTCGTTTATTAAGCGAAAACGATGTACGTTTCTTGGGTCAGTTTAAGAGCGCATTGTAAATTATGAATATAAAAAAAGAGTTATTTATATAACGTTTTTTTTATATTATTAAACTTAATTATTAAGTGTCTCCTCAAACAATTTATAAACACGTCTGTATTCATCAGACCAACTAGAAGATTCTACAAACCCATGACCTTCTAAAGGAAATACTGCGAGTTCCCAATTTTCCTTTTTCAGTTCAATAAGGCGTTGCGATAATCTTACCACATCCTGAAAATGCACATTGGTATCAATCATACCATGAAGCATTACTAAGTTGCCTTTTAAACCTTCAGCAAAATACAAAGGAGAGCTTTGTTGGTATGCTATTGGATCTTCAATAGGTGTGTTTAAAATATTGGACGTATAACCATGATTATAATGTGCCCAATCTGTTACAGAGCGCAATGCTGCACCACTTTTAAAAGTATCTGGAGCATTAAACAAAGCCATTAATGTAATGAAACCACCATAAGAGCCTCCATAAATCCCTATTCTATCTTTATCAATTCCTTGTGAATTTACTAGATAATTGGCACCATCAACTTGATCGTCGAGATCTTTTCCGCCCATGTGTCTGTATATGGCAGTTCGCCAATCACGACCATAACCTGCACTTGCTCTAAAATCCACAGCTAAAACAGTATAACCATTATCAACTAAAAAGTTATGAAACATAAACTCTCTAAAATATGATGGCCACCAATAATGTACATTTTGAAGATATCCAGCGCCATGAACAAATATGACTGCTGCTCCATTTTTCTTTTCAGCAGTTGGTTTGTAAAGTGTTGCAGGAACGCTTGAACCATCTGTTGCAGTAAAGTTTATGATTTCAGGATCCATCCACTTGTACGAATTAAAAGCTTTAGTGGTTGAAGTGGTTAGTTGTGTCATTTCTGCTCCATCTTTATTAGGCATAACATACAATTCCCATGGTTTGTTGGAGTAAGAATATCTAATAGCAAGTTGTTTTTCGTCTGGAGACATAGTAACTTCATGACCTCCTTTTCTGGAGGTGATTTGCTTCATTTTCCCACCTTTGGTAGATAAGTGATAAAAATGATGTTCATGCGGACTCACCATATTGCTAGTGATATAAAACGTTTTGTTGTCGCTAGAGAGTTTTACATCTAAAATTTCAAAGTCACCTTGTGTTAGTGCTTTTTTATCACCAGTTTTTATATTAGCAGTATAAAGATGCGTATATCCAGTTTTTTCAGACATGAACCAAATAGTTTCATTGGAAAGCCATCCCATTTTAGATTCGGAAAACCAACCTACTCCAGGACCACCTATCCATGCATCGTCATGCTGTCTGTCAATGTTTTTTAAGCTTCCATCAGCAAGGTTTAACGACATTATCCAACGGTCCTTATTATCAGAAGATGTCACATTTACTATGGCTTTACCATTATTTGAAAATATTGGATTACTAATTGTTACATCTCTAGGGTTTTCATAAGTGTCCTCATAATCTGATGCATTTTCAGCATAATCTTTTAAGAAGCTAGGTTTATCTTTAATACCTTCAATGTCATCAGCTTTTATTTGGTAATATTCGCCAGTTTTTAAATTTAAAATCCAAGACTCGAAGCTACTTTGTGGACCTCCAACTTTAGATCGAGTATTTAAATCTGTAGTATAACCGCTTTCTGTAACGTAATCTGGAACAATAGTATTTTTACTATTTGAACGTTCAAATAAACGATATACAACATAATTCAAATCTGGAGATATGTTTAATCCAAATATATTTTTGTCTCCTAAATAAATGGTTTCTGGACGCTCAAATCTGGTTTGTTTACGATTATTGGCTTTTGCTTTGTCATCATTTTTGCGCTTTTCAAGAATGTTGAAATATTTTGATTGGTCGTCCTGTAACCATTGATCTTGTTTGTTTAATGGTCGCTCTGGTCTTTCTTTTCCAGATTTAAAATCGGTAAGTTGTTCAATAGTACCATTAGCCAAATGCCATTTGTAGAAATTGTTACTCTCTTGATATATGATTGATGTTTGATCTCCAGAAAATTGCGGACTGGTCTCAAACGAATTTGTATTAGTAAGACGCTTTAAGGTGTTTATGGTATTATCCTTTAAAAACAAATCACCTTCTTTATTATAAACAGTCCATTTACCATCTTTGGAAACATCGCTAGGATTCATTTTTAGTTTTAGCTCTTCAAAAGATGCTTTATCAATTTTTTTTGAATTGATATTCACTTTATAAGTAGAGCGAAGGGTATCATTATCTGGATTCCAACTAAAATAAATATCTCTATTGTTTTCAGACCAATCAATATTAGTTGGCAAATAGCCTACAAAATCATCGCCTTGCATGATTTGGTTTATGGTAAGTTGAGATTGATTGTTAGTTTGTGCAATGCTAAAGGATGTGGCAATACATAGAAGCCATAAAAAAGGTTGTTTCATCAGAATCTGTTTTTTGAAAACGTAAAAGGTTTATTTTTGCTTCTAATTTAAAGGTTTTTAACCTAAGTATGAAATGAAAGAAGATATTAACATACCTGAAGTAAAAGGCGTTTATGTAGCTGTTGTATATGAATACAATGATATTTACAAAACTCATGATTGGAATGCCTATATTATCAACGATAAAAAAGTTGATTTAGAAGTTGTTTTAATTGTAACTTCTGGCTATTCTAAAGAAAAAACTACATCAATATTTCGTAAAAAGTTAAACAAATTACCAGCAAAAAGCTATGCCAAAATTGAATTGATGCAAGAAGAACTATTCGCACTTAACAACCAATTTAAAGTCACATTTTTTGAAGGCAATACCATGTTTGATAAAACATACCTTTTTAGAAAAAACACCATTAATAAAAATGCATTGCAACCTATTCCGTTAATGGAGGTTAGAGGTGTTTTGGTAAAATAAATACTTAATGGATAATAATTAATTTATCAATTTTGTTTGCTAAATATTTTATAATTGAATCTTTATCAACTATAATTTTTATACTATCACCCTTTTTTAACAAATCTTTTAGTTTATCAAAGCTATAAAATTTGTTTTTATAAAAAATTACACTTCTCTCTCTTAGCCTTGCATTATAGTTATCTAGCATTAACCCTTGTTTAACAGATTCATTGCTAATCAAATTAGCATCAAGATACTTTGCGAAAATTGAATCAGTTTCTTTTAACTTAGTTGAATCAGCTTGAGCCATTAATGTTAATGGCAAAATAAAAACAATTAGACTGATAAAAATTATTTTTTCCATTTATTATGTTTTTAGCTATTACGCAAATCCACCTCCAGGCGGTGAGCAAACAGGAGGAACACCCATAGAAATATATTGTTCAGTAGTATAGGGAACAAAAATGTTTACACCATTTTCTCCATAATACATAGTCCCATAATAAAAACAGTCATTACCAGAATTGTAGAAATAACCCGTTTTACTTGATGCTCTATTATCAGATTGAGAAATTAAGACATAACCAAAGGTCATTTCGCCTCCTTCACCATAAGTTGCTTCAACTTCTAATAATTCATCGGAGTTTAATGAAAAAGTACCATCACTATTTTCAGTAATAAAGGCTTCTATTGTAATATTTTCATTGGTTCTATTATCTGTAATATATTTAAGGCTGATTGTTTGCTTTTCATAAAAAGCATCATTCTCTTTAGCACATCCAAAAGGAATTATTATGAATAAGGATAGCACAAGAATTTTCAATAATTTCATTTTTTCAAACATAATTTTTCATTTAACGATTAAATCAGTAATTTTATTAGTTCAGTTAAGGGAGTATGAAACCTGAATTAAATTTTAGCGCAGAAACCAGAAATAACATTTCTAAAACTCACAAAAAACAAAATGTTTACATCTGACTATTATAAATCTACAAAAAAAAAAGATGATTAAACCAAATTTTATTACAATTATTTTCAATATTCTTAATAATTAATCCAACTTCTCAGTCAGTTTTTTAAACTCTTTTTTGGCATCTTTCCCTTCGTACAATATACCATAAACCGCATTAATTATAGGTAGTCGCGTTTTCTTTTTGTTCTTTTCGTTAAGTAAATGAGCACTTTTTGTTGCGTAGTAGCCTTCGGCTACCATGCTCATTTCCATCATTGCAGATTTTACAGTATAGCCTTTGCCTATCATGTTCCCAAACATTCTGTTTCTTGAAAACACAGAATAACCTGTCACTAATAAATCGCCCAAATAAGCTGAGTTGTTAATGTTTCGTTTCATCTTGTGCATCTTCTTTATAAACCGTTTCATTTCTCGTATTGCGTTACTCATCAACACACTCTGGAAGTTGTCTCCATAACCCAAGCCATGAGCAATTCCAGCCGCAATGGCGTAAATATTTTTAAGCATCACAGCATATTCAGTTCCAATAATGTCGTCGCTAATTTTGGTTTTTATATACTCACTACTTAAAGCATCTGCAATATTTTGGGCTTTGTTAGCATCAGCACACGAAATGGTTAAATATGATAAACGCTCTAAAGCAACTTCTTCGGCGTGACAAGGTCCAGCAATGACAGCTATGTTTTCAAAAGGAATATTATATAAATCATGAAAATGCTCACCAACTAATAAGCCTGTTTCTGGAATGATACCTTTTACAGCAGAAACAATGGTTTTAGTAGAAACATCAACAGTCAATTTTTTGAGTTCATCAAAAACAAATGCCGACGGAATTACAAAAATTATAACATCAGCATAATTGGCAGTTTCGTTAATGTCATTACTTAATTTGAGTTGTGATAAATTAAACTCAACTGAACTTAAATAACTAGGATTGTGTTGGTGTGTTTTTATGTAATCAATGGCTTGTTCATTTCGCATATACCAACCAACTTCTTGTAAATTTTCGCATAACATTTTTACAATAGCTGTTGCCCAACTTCCTCCTCCAAACACTGCGTATTTTAATTCTGATGCCATAAATAAGTAAATTTTATAAAATCAAAAATACACAAAATATCACGTTTTATATGAAACTGTAAATAAGCTAGTTATAACTTTGGCACGCCTTTTGAAACTTGCCTTGTATCAATCATCAATATTATTTAATCAATAAAATGAAGCTTATGAAAACTATTAAAGGATTTTCAGGATTTGCACTAGTTGCACTATTATTTACATCATGTCAAGTAGATGTTATAAATGATGATTATGTTTATACACCATCAATTTCTTTGAATCAGTTACTGAATTCATACGATTTGTGGTATGTTGATATTAATGAAACGGTTGGTTATGGTCAGACACCATTTTTACAAAAAGCATTTACAGTTTCATTTTTAGGAGGAAATGTTTATGCTAATAATAATTTGGTCGGTATTGGTAGTCAAGGAAATGGTTTGGGAATCTCAATTGGTTATTATGATACTTACGATATGGTATTAGATGTTAACCATACCCAAGATGGTTTTTCTACGTTTGATGTCTATCAAATAGACGGCAATACGATTGAATTGTATAACCCGAACAATGATACCTCATACTTTTTAGATGGTTATCAACGCAACAATTTTGATTATGACTTTGTGTTTTATGATAACATTCATTATTTTATGCAGGAATATGAAGCTTGGGAGAAAACGTTTACTAGTGAAGTTGGAGCACTCAATGAATTTGATAATGAAAACTTTCTACAGTTTATTGCTGGCGGAAATGATAGCACCTTTAGAAGCTCGCAAGACGAGATTGGGCTTAATGTAAACAACATTTTCTGGGATTTTGTTGGAGATTATGGTATAGGTGACATTAGTGGAAATATGTATTTAAAAACTTTAACACTAGATTATGATTATTTTGACAATGAACATTTCGAATTGAACGTTATAAATGATGGATTGATAGAATTGTATCATCCTTCTTCCGGGACCTATTATGAATTTCAAGGAAGAGGTTATATTCAATTCTTGTCTCCAAATGAGGGATTTTCAGGAAAGGCAGTATCATCTAGTGATAAATTAAGAAAACAAAAAACAGAGAAAAAAGATAATCCAAGGGTTAATAAACGATTATAAAAAAGCTAAAATTTTGGTTGGTTATTTTAGTTTAAAACTGCTTAAAGCGCTTGCTTTAGGCAGTTTTCTTTTTTAGTGACTTTTTAATTTTTTATGTGTCTAAAGTGTATATACATATAAATCAGTTAGTTGTTAACATTTATTGGATTTGGGATAAAATTTGGTGAAATTTACAACTAATCAAACATTAACTTTAAAACAGACAAACAATGGGATTATTTTCATTCATTAAAAATGCAGGAGCCAAGGTATTTGGTATAGGAAAAACGGATGCAGAAGAAGCTGCTGAAGCTGCCGCTGCAAAAATTAAAGCTGAATCTGCTGCTGCTGCAAGCTTAGAAGAAACAGTTGGAGATTTGCAATTACAGGTAGATAGCCTTAATATTCATATTGCTGGTGATACAGCAACAATTACTGGAATGGCCTATAATCAGGCAACCAAAGAAAAAGTGGTTTTAGTTGTTGGTAACTCACAAGGTATTGCTACAGTTGATGATCAAATGACTGTAGAGCATGTTGAGCCAGAAGCACAATTTCATACAGTTGTAAGTGGTGATACTTTAGGGAAAATTGCAAAGAATTATTATGGGAACGCTATGAAGTATCCTGTGATTTTTGAAGCAAACAAACCAATGCTTAAAGATCCAGATTTAATTTATCCAGGACAAGTATTACGGATTCCAGCTCTTGACTAAATCTACCAGTTTATATAAAGAAAAACCCAACATTTTAATGTTGGGTTTTTTATTTGTAAAAATTCATTTCATCCAGATAGCTCCAGACATGTTCAGGCAACATTGGTCTAATATTTTTACCTTCTTTTATAGCCTTTCTAATAAATGTTGAAGACAACTCCATAATTGGAGAATTTACGACGTGAATTTTTGGATGATTGTCAAAACGTGTTTCAACGTTTCCATCTGAAACTCTTGGATACACATAAATATGATGACGTTCTAAAATAAGCTCATAGTTTTTCCATTTATGAAAACTTTTGAGATTATCTTCTCCCATTATGAGAGCAAATTCATAATCAGGATATTTTTCTTCTAAATAAGTAAGTGTGTTAATGGTATAATTAGGTTGAGTTAGATTAAACTCAATATCGCTTGCACGTAATTTCGAATAATCTTCAACAGCACGATCTACCATTTGAAATCGATGATGATTATCAAGCAGAGAGCTCTTTTTCTTAAAAGGACTATGTGGTGTTACCACAAACCAAACTTGGTCTAAATCACTGTATTCAGCCATGTGGTTGGCAATGGTTAAATGACCAACATGGATAGGATTAAACGTACCAAAGAAAAGGCCTATTTTCATTCGCAATTATTTGAATTATTTACGAAATCACTCACTAGGTTATATGCTTCATTTAATGCATTTTCAAGATTATCATTTTCAATAATAACATCAAATAAAGGTGCAGTTGCCAATTCAGCTGACGCTTTAGCAATGCGCATATTTATTTTATCATCACTCTCGGTTTTACGTTTTTTCAAACGTATTTTGAGCTCATCAATGCTTGGCGGTTTTACAAAAACAGCTAATGTTTGTTCAGGAAATTTTCTTTTTATACGCAAGCCTCCAGATACATCTATATCAAAAATTACATGCTTGCCTAAAGCCCAAATACGCTCAACCTCCGTTTTTAAAGTGCCATAAAAATTATCTCTATAAACTTCTTCCCACTCTAAAAACTCATCACTTTTAATTTTGTTTTTAAACTCTTTTGCTGTTAAGAAATAATAATCTTTCGCATTAACTTCATCTCCTCGCTTACCTCTTGAAGTAGCAGAAATGGAGAATTCTAAATTTAATTCTTCTTGTTGTAGTAAATGCCTAACTATAGTTGTTTTTCCTGACCCAGAAGGCGCTGAGAATACGATAAGTTTACCTTCTTTCATTTAAAGAACATTTAATAATTGTTCCTTCACTTTTTCTAGCTCGTCCTTCATTTGAACCACCAATTTTTGCATTGGTGCATAATTAGCTTTTGAACCAATGGTATTAATTTCTCTACCAATTTCTTGACCTATGAATCCTAATTTCTTCCCATTTGAGTCATCTGAATTTAAGGATTTAATAAAATAATCTAAATGATTATGAAGTCTTACTTTTTCTTCTGTGATATCAAACTTCTCTATGTAATAAACTAATTCTTGTTCAAAACGGTTTTCATCAACACGTTCTTTAATTTCTGAAATTCCTTTTTCCAGTCGAGCTCTAACACCATCAATTCGCTCAGGATCCATTTCAATAACCTGCTTTAATAAGTCATCTATATTCGTGATCCTTAATACAAAATCTTTCTCCAAAGCCTTGCCTTCTTCTAGTCTGTAAGTTAGAATCCTGTCTAAAGTTGTATTGATTTCGGTTTGTATTAATTGCCACTCTTGGTCGTCTATTTCATCGCGTTCTGTGTTTAAAGAGTCAGGCATTTTTATTGCCATTTTAAGTAATTCTATATCATCGCTATTTACCACATTTCTGAGCTGTCCCATGTATTTTTTAACAACTACTTCATTAACTTGAGAAGATGTTTCTTCTCCAGTAATTTCAACGTACAATGAAAAATCAATTTTTCCTCTTATTAATTTTGAAGCAACAAGCTTTCTAATAGCTAGCTCTTTTTCTCTATACATTGAAGGCATACGAGTATTCAAATCAAGATTTTTACTATTAAGAGATTTTAACTCAATTGAGATTTTTTTAGTTGGAAGTTGAAGAACTGACTTACCATAACCTGTCATTGATTGTATCATTACTGAATTTTAAAGTTGCACAAAGATAATTAAAAGACTTTACTAAGCCTTATACAAAACACAAACAAAAAATGTAGCTTTGTTGAAGTAAATTATACGTATATGTACATAAAAGAATTTGAAATTCGTTGGAGCGATCTTGACGCTAATTTGCATTTAGGAAACTCTAAATACATTGATTTTATGAGCCATACAAGAATGTCTTTTTTAACCGAGAATAATCTTGGTTTAGATGTAATGTTCAAAAACAACTTAGGGCCAATTACATTACATGAACATATATATTATTTTAAAGAAATAAAACCAAGAGAAATAATAAAAGTAAGCTTAGAGATTTCTGGACATAGCATTGATGGTAGGTTTTTAAAATTTGAACACAACTTTTATAATCTTGAAGGGAAGAATTTGGCCTATGCTGAAATTTTGTTTTCTTGGATTGATATTAAAAAACGAAAAATTGGAACTATATCACAAGAACTTTTATCTATTATTGAATCTTTTCCTCGTTCTCAAAGCTTTAAATACCTGAACAAAGAAGCTTTAAAAGCTAAGGCTGTGATGCCAAAAGATATACCAAAATAAGTGAGCAACGATTATTTTTCTTAAATTGTTAGTATAAAACTAACTTAATAAGTAAAATTATGGAAGGAATGGACATTAATTATTTGGCGATGGTTGTAGCAGCTATCATCCCACTTTTCACTGGGTTTATTTGGTACCACCCAAAAGTTATGGGAACTGCTTGGATGAAAGAATCTGGCATGACCGAAGAAAAAGCAAAAAGCATGAATCCAGGGAAAACTTATGGATTAGCTGTTGTTTTTGCATTTTTAGCAGCATTTTTTTTATGGGGACAAGTGATGTTTGGAGGAGGAGGAGGAGAAATACATGGTGCTGAACCATATATGACTTTTAAGCATGGTGCTTTTCATGGAGCACTCATTAGCGTTATGATTGTGTTACCGGTTTTTGCAACCAATGCACTGTTTGAACAAAAGTCATTTAAGTATGTTGCCATCAATGTTGGATATTGGGTTGTTACTTTTGCACTCATGTCTGGACTTTTAAATGCATGGACTTAAGAAAGGCTATTAAATATTAAAAGAGGCGAAAGCCTCTTTTTTATGCCTTAAAAGGTTCGTGTTGTTTAAAATCCTTAATTTTTACTTGACTAATAAATGGCTTTAATAATTTATTTATAAAGTTGCGCCGATGCCTTGTATAACAGACCAAATTTTCAGGTGTAGCACCAATAGTAGTTTTTATTTCTGAAGCTGTTCTTCCAAAGTTTATTTGAGTTACTTGTTTTTCGATACCTAGCCTTACATAGTCGTTTAAAATTCTTGGATAAATTGCATAAGTCTTATTAAGTTCATAGTCTAAACCAATAAAATAAGCATCCAAATGATTGTTGTTAGCCAATGCAGATAAAAACCCTATTAATTTATCTTCAATGAAGTAAGCTTTAACAATAAAATTATCTTTATACAAAGCTCTTAGTTTTATATAAGTGTTTAGGTTTAAAACTTGAGCATTAAAACTTGCGTTTTCTATAGTGTTTTCATATAGTTTTTGAAGCTGATTTTTATAAGCTGTAAAGTCGTCTTCGTTAAATAGTTTTGCTGTTAAACCACTACTTGTTTTATCAGCTTTATTGACTTTCACACGATATTTTGATTTTAATGCTGCTGTATAATTTTCAAAAGTATTCCAATCAGAATTTAATTTAAAAATCATATTAGGTTCTACAAGCATTTTTATATAATTATGATCTAATAAATGGTCTGTGATATGTAAAGATTCTTGATAAAAATCTTTAATAAAAATAGCGTGAAGCGGTCTGTTTTCTTTTAAAGACACTAGGTCTTTAATGGTTTTAGAAATTACTAAAAAAACAGCTTTTTTGTCAATATTCTGATTAAGAAAAACACCATGTTCACCACTTAAAAAAACGTTGCCACAGAACATTAATTTAAGTGGATAATTACAGAGAAAAAAACGAAATACTTTTTTAACAATGTTTAAAATCTTGATATTCTTTAAAATAACATCAACTCCTAAGCTTATAATCTGAATATTAGCCAATCCAATTGCCTTCGAGTTGTCATAAATAACAATATATTTAAATGAGATGTTTGGATTAGATTCTTCAAAGGATTTCAGAAACTCAGAACTAAAATATGTGTTATCCGTATTTAATGATGTCCAATCATCTGATGTAATTGAGTCAATAGTGTCAAAAACAGTTGCAGAGTATTGGTTCATTAAAATTAGAAATTGGTTGTTATTGTCAATTTAAAGAATTTATGTCAAAGTTTAAGAAGCAACCTTACTTATTTGTCAAAAAACAAAAACACAAGCGTTGGCTAATTAACTTATTATTTGTTTTGCAGTTTCAATAACTTTTTTACTATTTCCAATAAAAATAGAATTGTCTACAACAATAACAGGTCGTTTCAAAAAAGTGTAATGATCTAAGATGTAATGCTTAAAATCACGCTCTTGTAAATTGACGTTTTTTAAGTCCATTTCTTTATAAAGTTTTGCGCGTTTACTAAAAAGGGCTTCATAGCTACCAGAAAGTTTGTGTAATTCTTCGAGATGTTGCACTGTTAATGATTCTTCTTTAATATCTTGTAAAATATAATCTGAAGAAAGATTTAACTCTTTTAAAATTCGCATGCAAGTATTACAATTTTTGAGATAGTATATCTTTTTCATTAAGTATTATTATTTGCTAAAAATATCGAATAATAAACAAAAACTAAATCTTTATTTTAATTTTACAACCTAAATATATCATATTTTATGAATTGGACTTTTGACATTTGCCTGAAAAACCGAAATATCTTAGAAGGTTTTTTAAATCAATTTACTTTAGATGAGTTAAATAAAATTCCTGAAGGCTTTAGTAATAATATTATTTGGAATATTGCTCATGGCATTGTGACCCAACAATTATTGGTTTATAGAAACTCTGATTTGCCAATGTTTATTTCTAATGACTTAGTTGAGAAATACAAAAAGGGAACTAAAGCAGAATATGAAGTATCACAGGAAGAAGTTGAAGAAATAAGAGGCTTGCTTTTTTCATCATTAGAAAAACTTGTTATAGACTTTAATAATGGTCTTTTTAAAAATTACAACAAATATACAGTGAGTACAAAAAGCACACTTACTAATGTAGAAGAAGCTTTAGAATTTAATAACTTTCATGAAGGCATTCATTTAGGATATATTTTAGCATTAAAAAAATCACTTTAAAACATGGATTATTTTACAATAGCAACTATTTTAATTGTTTTGTCAGCATTATTTGGCTACATAAATGAGCGCTTTTTAAAAATGCCATTAACCATTGGATTGATGATTATTACAATCGTTTTCACGTTAATCATTGTAGTAATTGGGCAATTTAATGACACGTTGCTTTTAAGGGAAAAAGAATTAATTGCTCAAATAGATTTCAAAACAGTTTTGTTAGATGTGATGTTGAGTTTTTTGCTGTTTGCCGGAGCATTACATACTAATTTTGCACAACTTAAAGTACAACGTTGGCCAGTTTTTGTATTTGCAACTGCAGGAGTTTTAGTATCTACTTTTTTAGTTGGCGCTTCTATGTATTTTGTATTGCAAGCTATTAACTTTCATGTTGATTTCATTTACTGTTTATTATTTGGGGCATTAATTTCGCCAACAGACCCAATTGCTGTTTTAGGAATTCTAAAAAAAGCGGGTGCACCAAAAAAATTGGAAACCAAAATAGTTGGTGAATCACTATTTAATGATGGAGTTGGTGTTGTAGTTTTTTTAACCATTTTCTCAATTGCAAAATCTACAACTGGAGTTATTGAACCAACGCAGATTCTTGAGTTGTTTGGTGTTGAGGTTATTGGAGGTATTATTCTTGGGTTGATTTTAGGATGGATTACTTATAGATTAATGAAATCTATTGATGATTATGAAGTTGAAGTAATCATAACACTGGCAGCAGTCATGGGAGGAACCTTAATTGCTCAGCAGTTCCATTTATCAGCTCCATTGGCAATGGTAACAACGGGGTTAATTGTTGGAAATGAAACGGTTAGAAATAGTGCTATGTCTGAAATTACTGAAACTTATGTAGATAAGTTTTGGGAGCTTATTGATGTGTTTTTAAATACTATTTTATTTGTATTAATTGGCATGGAAATGCTCATTTTAACATTTAAAACAGATTATATAATTGCGGGACTTATAGCTGTTCCCTTAGTGCTTCTTTGTCGTTATTTGTCATTGTGGATTCCTATAAGGTTTTTTGCTAAGCGATTAGAATTTGTCCCAAACACCAATTTAATAATGACCTGGGGAGGATTGCGAGGAGGGATTTCTATAGCACTTGCTTTAAGCTTAACAGATATAATGCAAAGAGAATTGTTTTTGGTAGTAACTTATATCATTGTTCTCTTTTCGATAATTGGTCAAGGATTAACTGTAGAAGCTGTTATTAAAAGATTCACAAAAAATTTGAATTAATAAAGCTTCAAGAAAGCTTCTAACTCCTCAAAAGGAATAGTAAACTCTGTAATTCCATCAGCATACGAAGCTATTTCATAGACATTATAAAAAAACAGGACGCCTTCGTCGTTAAACCCAATATTTGCTGGTAGATGAAACTTTTCTCCAAAGAAATAATTAATACTACTTCCTTCAGTTTCTTCTTTAAAAAAAGTTTTAACTACCGACGTTAACTCATCTTTATTTGTAAATAAATCATCAAATTTTAATATATTTCCAAAGGCATCAAAATTATAAAAAGTCACATTTGAGTTTCCATGTGCTCCACCAGAATTCACATAACTATTTATGGCAATTGATATAAGTTCTGGTGATTGATAAGTAACTTCACCATCAAAACTGGCATCCCAAACCATATTGCCTTCGCCAAATCCCTCCTTAAACGATTTGTATTCCGTGTCAAATGATTTAATGGCGTAATTTAGTTGAAGCGTGTCAGAAGGTTCTTCAAGAAAAACCAGCATATTGGCAATATGATTTTCAATAACTTTATTAATTGTATGAGATTGTTCAGTATTGCCTTCAGCCTTAGGTATATTTAATTCAACGACTGCATTATCTTCGTATAACTCATTGATTTCAGTAAAAATTATAGGAGCCGTTACTGCACAAGAAAAAAACAGACTTAAGCATAAAGATAATTGAAAAAATTGCTTCATAAATATACATTTTGGACTATAATACAATAAAGATATTGCATACATTTGAATACAACGAATTAAAAACTAAATTTGTTGCAATATAATTTATACAGTTGAAATTTAATACAAAAACCATACACGGAGGTCAAGAACATGACAAGGCTTATGGAGCAGTAATGCCTCCAATCTATCAAACTTCAACATACGCTCAAAGCACTCCTGGCGGACACAAAGGCTATGAATATTCAAGAACACATAATCCAACAAGGAATGCTTTGGAAAATGCGTTTGCTAGTATTGAAAATGGAAATAATGGTTTAGCTTTTGGCTCAGGTCTTGCAGCTATTGATGCCATTATTAAATTATTAAAACATGGAGATGAAGTAGTTTCAACAAATGATTTGTATGGAGGAACATTTAGATTGTTTACGAAAATCTATGAAGCCTTTGGTATTAAATTCCATTTCATCGGAATGGAAAAAGCTAAAAAAATTAAAAATTATATAAATAGCAATACAAAGCTAATTTGGGTTGAAACGCCAACAAACCCAATGCTTAATATTATTGATATTAAAGCGATCTCAAATATTGCTAAACGAAATAATATTTTATTGGCGGTAGATAATACTTTTGCAACACCATATTTACAAAGACCCTTAGATTTGGGTGCAGATATTGTGATGCATTCTGCTACAAAATATCTAGGGGGACACAGTGATGTAGTAATGGGAGCATTAGTAGTTAAAGACAAAGAATTAGCTGATAAGCTGTATTTTATACAAAATGCGAGTGGTGCAATTTGTGGGCCACAAGATAGTTTTTTGGTGTTGAGAGGAATTAAGACGTTACATGTGAGAATGCAAAGACACTGTGAGAATGGAAAAGCGGTTGCTGAATATTTAGCAAGCCATCCTAAAATAGAAAACGTGTATTGGCCAGGATTTGAAACACACCCAAATCATGATATTGCTAAATCTCAGATGGATGATTTTGGAGGCATGTTATCATTTACTACTAAAGGAAATGATTATGATGCATCAGTAAAAATAGTTGAAAACTTAAAGATATTCACATTAGCAGAATCTCTTGGAGGTGTTGAATCATTATCTGGTCATCCAGCAAGTATGACGCATGCGAGTATTCCAAAAGAAGAACGCGAAAAAACAGGAGTAGTTGATTCTTTAATAAGACTTAGCGTAGGAATTGAAGATATAGATGATTTAATAGATGATTTAGAACAAGCCTTACAATAGGCATTAATCTAAGTAGTATATATATCCAAAGTTTAGCCACAATAACCAATCATTAAATTTGTTGGATGGTAATTGATGGTTAAGCCCATCAATCCAATCGTTAAAATAAAGTTGCCATCTAAGATCTAGCATAAGGTCAGACAAAACACCTAATTTATAACGCACACCAACACTTGTAACCATAGACCAAGTAGTTCCTGAAGATGGATTCACTGATCCAGGTTCCCAATATGGGTAAAAATTGTTTGGATCTAAGATATTGCCAACATCATTAGTGCCTGAACTATTTACATAATCTGTACTTGCCTTGGGTGTAAAGGAAGTATAATGAACTCCTAAACTCACAAAAGGGGCAAATTTATAAGCGAAAGCCTGAAATGCTCTGATACTTCTTGGGAAGTATTCTAACTGCATACCAATATCAAAATTGTTAGCTTCTCCTTGGTGACCTCTTAGGCGCTCGGCAGCATCACTTGTTAGACTCGGATCAACCCATTGCCCAAAATGGTCAAGTTTGGTTTTATTCCAAGAGATTTCACTTCTCAATTTAAAATGATCATTGAAATAAGTGTCTGTAGAATAGCAATTACAATCTGCACGATATGCGAAATTTATATAGTGAACAATTCCAATTCCAATACCTGAATTTCCAAAATTTGTAGGTTCATTCAGTCGTTGACCAAAATCAGACCTAAATTCGACAGGTCCAGCTATAACTCCTATTTCGTGAGAAAATCCTAATTGTGCATTTCCAGTAGTTATACTAAAAAGGAATATTAGAAAAACGTATAATAGTTTCGTTTTAAACATATTAGTTTATCATGATGTTGAGGCATTCTGCGTGTAAATATATAAAACTTCGACGAAACTACAAAAAACTTCGATGAAATGCATAAAAATATTATTTTAGTGCTTAATCAAATATAAAACAAATAATTGTCTAATCTTATTGTGAAATTTAAAAAAAATTGATGTTTTTTTTAAAGATAACGTATATTTGTCAGCATTAATTTAAGTGAAACTAGTAATATCATAATTTTTATAAATGAAACACAAAATTGATGCTTTTTTAAATCTTGTAAAAACAACAAATGGTCACGAGCCTGAATTTTTACAAGCCGTTGAGGAGGTTGCTGAAACCGTAATTCCTTTTATTGAAAAAAACCCAAAATATCAAGACAAAATGCTGTTGGAGCGTATGGTAGAACCTGAGCGCACAATAATTTTCAGAGTACCTTGGATTGATGATAAAGGAAACACACAAGTTAATAGAGGTTTTAGAGTTGAGTTTAACTCTGCAATTGGACCTTATAAAGGTGGATTACGTTTTCACCCAAGTGTAAACCTTAGTATTCTTAAGTTCTTAGGATTTGAACAAGTGTTTAAAAATTCACTAACCACACTCCCAATGGGAGGAGGAAAAGGAGGTTCAGATTTTAATCCAAAAGACAAATCTGATAATGAAGTAATGCGTTTTTGCCAATCATTTATGACTGAATTATTTCGTCATATTGGTGCGAATACCGACGTTCCTGCTGGAGATATTGGTGTTGGTGGGCGTGAAATAGGATATCTATTTGGACAATATAAGCGTTTGAAAAATGAGTTTACAGGAGTTTTAACTGGAAAAGGAATTACCTATGGAGGCTCATTAATTAGAACTGAAGCAACAGGATATGGCACTGTATATTTTGCTGAAAATATGCTTCAAACAAAGGGAGACTCTTTCCAAGGGAAAACGGTTGTGATTTCAGGATCCGGAAATGTGGCTCAATTTGCATGTGAAAAAGCCACACAAAAAGGAGCAAAAGTAGTGACACTTTCTGATTCGTCTGGATATATTCATGATACTGATGGTATTGATGCTGAAAAACTAGCATTTATAATGGAGTTGAAAAATGTAAAACGTGGTAGAATTAGTGAATATATAAACAAATACAGTTCTGCCTCTTTTCATGAAGGGAAAAGACCATGGAGTGAAAATTGTGATATTGCATTGCCATGTGCTACACAAAATGAGTTAAATCATGATGAAGCTCAAGCACTTATTGATAATAATGTAATTGCAGTTGTTGAAGGTGCTAATATGCCAACAACTCCTAAAGCTATAGAAGTTTTACAAAAAGCTAAAGTTCTATTTTCACCAGGGAAAGCCTCAAATGCTGGTGGAGTTGCCACTTCTGGATTAGAGATGAGTCAAAACTCATTAAGATTAAGCTGGACAAGAGAAGAAGTAGATGCTAAGCTTAACAAAATCATGGATGATATTCATCAATCATGTGTTAAGTATGGTACTGAAGATGATGGTTATGTAAACTACGTACGAGGAGCAAATATTGCTGGATTTGTGAAAGTAGCAGATGCTATGCTTGCTCAAGGAGTTGTATAATTAGTTTGTATAATTAAATATTAAAGCTTCCATTATTTTGGAAGCTTTTTTTATGAGTTGGTATATGATTTTATTTCTTTTATCGTTAGTAATAAATATATTTGAATGAAACATAATTAATGAAGCAGAAGTATATTGTTATTTTATTTTTTTGGACAGTAACATTTTTAAATGCGCAGGATTATTCTGCACTTTGGGGAGGACATTTTTCATATCTAAATGTAAATGATGTTGTTCAAGGGAACGGAAAAATATTTGCTGCGTCAGAAAACGCAATTTTTATTTATGATATTCAATCTACAGAGTTAGAAACAGTCACCACAATAAATGGTTTGTCAGGTGAATTTATTTCAACAATTCATTACAGTGAGATATATAACTTATTAGTTATTGGTTATGAAAATGGACTAATTGAGATTTATAATGAATTGGATAAAAGTGTATTATCAGTAGTAGATATTTTAGAAAAGCCAACAATCCCTCCGAATAACAAATCAATAAATCATTTTAATGAATATAATAACGTTGTTTATGTTGCCACAGATTTTGGAATATCTGTCTATGATTTAGAGCGATTAGAATTCGGAGATACTTACTTTATTGGTAATGGCGGAACACAAATAATAGTAAACTCAACCGCAGTCCTGGGAGATTATATTTATGCTGCTTGTGGAAATCCTAGCGGATTAAGAAGAGCATTAGTAACAAGTAATGATTTAATTGAATATCAAAGTTGGGAACAAATTAATTCAGGAGGCTTTCTAGACTTGCAAGTAAATCAAGATAAGTTGTTTGTGACTAGATTTAATAATAAAATTTATGAGGTTAATGGAGCTGTAATTACTGAATTATTTACATATTCAGATTTACCTTTAGATGTTAAAAGCTCAAACAATAATTTAGTTGTCACTACTAAAGACAATGTTTACATCTATGATGAGAATTTTGAATTATTAACAATAGCCAATGTTATCGTTGAATTTGATACTGAGTTTACTTCAGCAGTGACTACAAATGAAGGTATTTATATAGGAACCTCAGGATTTGGAGTTCTCAGATCTACAATTGATAATGCGTCAAACTATGTAGAAATCCATCCAAATGGACCATTACGTAACGGCGTCTTTTCAATTGAATCAGGGTTTGGTAATGTTTGGGTAACTTATGGAGCTTATTCCTTAACCTATTTCCCTCTTAACAAAAAATATGGTGTAAGTCACCTTGAAGAGAAATGGAATAATATTACTTATGATAGCATCCAATTTCCAGCATTTAGCTTAAATTATACAGCAATAAACCCATTCAAACCTCAGCAAGTTTTTATAAGTTCATTTCAACATGGACTATTAGAGATTGATAATGATGTACCGTCTAATCTTTATAATCACCTTAATAGTGGTTTAGAATCATTGGTGATTCCTGGAAATCCTAATTTTATTAGTATACGTGTTACGGGATCTGCTTTTGATAGACAAGGGTTATTATGGACAATGACAGCGCGTGTAGCCAGACCGCTCAAATCATATGATCCAAATTCGGGACAATGGGTTGGATATGATTTTACTGAAATTATTGCAGACCCTCTAAATGATGAATTTGGATATAGCGATATAGTTATTGATGTCAATAACACCAAGTGGATTGGTGGTTATAACTTGGGTCTTATTGGGTTTAATGAAAATGGTGGAAGTCAATTATTAAAATTTATAAATGACGAAAACAATGCTAATCTCCCATCCCCTCTCGTAAGAGCATTAGCTATTGACAAGCAAAATCAGTTATGGATTGGAACTACAAAAGGATTGAGAGTACTTTACAATACTGCAAATTTCTTTGAAGATAGTACTGTTGGAACAAATGCTATAATTATCTTAGAAGACGGTATACCCAAAGAACTACTAGAGCAACAATTTATTTCTGACATCATAGTAGATGGCTCAAATAACAAATGGGTAGCTACTATTGGTGCTGGTGTTTTTTATTTCTCATCCAATGGTCAAGACACTATTTTTCACTTCACAAAAAATAATTCACCTTTACCATCAAATAATATTAATGACATGGCTTTAGATAGTGATAGTGGTATCATGTATTTTGGGACAGACAAAGGTTTAGTTGCTTTCAGATCAGGAGGCTCTGAAACTCAAGATGAGTTAGCAGATGCTTATGTTTATCCAAATCCGGTAAGGCCTGGTTTTAATGCACTAAATGATAAAATAAAAATAAAAGACATTAGTGATAATGTAAACATTAAGATTACTGATATCGAAGGTAACTTAGTAGCCGAAGCTGAGTCAAGAACCAATTTGAGATATAGAGGTTATAATTTAGAAATTGATGGAGGTACTGCTTATTGGAACGGAAAAAATCTTGGAAACAACCAAGTAGCTTCAGGAGTTTATCTAATTATGCTTTCAGATTTAGATACTTTTGAAACAAAGGTTTTAAAACTAATGGTTATTCGCTAATGCAAGTTTCTACTAAAGCCATAGTAGTATCAAAATTGCGTTATAAGGATTGTGATTTAATTGTAAAATGCTATACAGAACAGTTTGGAATTAAAAGTTACCTCTTAAAAAATGCACTCAAAAGTCGAAAAGGAAAATTTAAACCAGCCTATTTTCAACCACTTACTATTATTAACATTGAAGCCGAGCATAAACAAAATCGCTCACTCCATTTTTTAAAGGATATTAAAATTCAGAATAACTTTGAGTCCATTCATACCAATGTAATAAAAAGCACAATAGCGATGTTTCTTGCTGAGGTACTTACCATTGTTTTGAAAGAAGAAGAAGAAAATTTATCATTATTTAATTTTCTTGAAACATCGTTAATTTGGTTTAATGAAAATGAAGCCGACACTAATTTTCATTATATTTTTTTAATAGAACTTACTAAATACTTAGGGTTTTATCCAGACATTAGTCAATCAAACTTGTTATACTTTAACCTTGAAGATGGGAAGTTTTATGATACGCAATCTGGGAGGTATTTTATTGATGGAGAAAATTTAATCTTCTTTAAACAGTTGTTAGGTATAAAATTTGATGCGAATAAGTCAGCAACTTTTAAACCGACTCAAAAACTAGAGTTTTTAAATATGATAATACTCTATTTTAAATTACATTTGGACGGATTTTACCAACCAAAATCTGTAACTGTTTTAAACCAAGTTTTTCACTAAAAAATGAAAAGAATTTTTACGCTTTTTTTATGCCTTTTTGCTTCTGCTATAATGGCTCAAGAAGTATTGATTCTTGATAAAGTAACCAATGAACCAATTCATGGTGTAGTTGCTTATAATAGCTCAAAGACAAAAAGTGTTATGTCAGGTTTGGATGGAAAATTAAACCTTGATAGTTTTGAAGATAGTGATTATATTGTATTTCAGCACATATCATATTTTAAATTACGGATTAAAAAAAGCAATATTTCTAATATTGTTTATATTGAACATCAAATTCAAGATTTAGATGAAATTGTTATTTCAGCATCCAAGTTTGAACAAAGTAAAAGAGAAGTTCCTCAAAAAATTATAAGCGTTAAAGCTGATGATATCCTTTTAGCAAATCCGCAAACGAGCGCAGATTTATTAGAATCAAGCGGACAAGTATTCGTGCAAAAAAGCCAGTTAGGAGGAGGAAGTCCAATGATTAGAGGGTTTTCAACTAATAGACTCTTAATTTCAGTTGATGATGTAAGAATGAATAATGCCATTTTTAGAGGAGGCAACCTGCAAAATGTTATTTCTATCGATCCGTTTTCGGTACAAAACACAGAGGTTATTTTAGGAGCAGGTTCAGTAATTTATGGAAGTGATGCCATTGGAGGTGTTATGAATTTTTACACCCAAAGGCCACAACTTTCTTCAAGTGAAACCATGCAGTTTAATGCCAATATCATTACAAGATATGCAACTGCTAGTGACGAGAAATCAGGCCATTTTGATGTTAATTTAGGTTGGAAAAAATGGGCATCATATACAAGCGTTAGTTATACAAGCTTTGACGATTTGAAAATGGGGAAATATGGACCAAATGATTATTTACGTACAGAATATGTTGAAACAGTAAATGGTATAGATATTATTCAGAAAAACCGAGATGCTGAGGTTCAAAAATTTTCAGGTTATAATCAGATTAATTTCTTAGAAAAATTACATTATCAAGCTAAAGAAAATTTGAGTGTTGATTTAGGATTGCATTATTCAGCTACATCAGATTATCCTAGATATGATAGACTATTGCGTTATACAGGAGATAATTTAAGATCTGCTGAATGGGAGTATGGACCTCAAAAATGGTTTTTAGGAAACTTACAGCTTACGAAGTTAAGTAGTAATTCTAATTTGTACGATAAAATTAAAGTAACAACAGCGTATCAAAACTTTCAAGAAAGTCGAATTGACAGAAATTTCAACTCTGAAATAAGAAGAGAACGCCAGGAAAAAGTTGATGTGCTTTCAGCAAATATTGATTTTGAAAAAACGATAACAGAAGCCTCAAAAGTGTTTTATGGCTTCGAGTACTTATATAATAAAGTTCATTCCAATGGGTTAGAAACTAACATTAATTCTAATCAATCTACTGTGATTGCATCTCGATATCCAAATGGATCAAGTTGGCAATCTGCTGCTGCTTATCTAAGTTATAAATTTAAACCTAATAAAAAGTTCACATTTCAATCAGGAATACGTTACAATTATATTAAAATTAATGCTGATTTAACTGATAATAATTCATTTTACAATTTTCCATTCAATGATGCAAACCTTAGCACTGGAGCGTTTACTGGTACTGCAGGAATTAGTTGGTTGCCTAACGAAGTTATGCTATGGAAACTAAATGCTTCTTCAGCATTTAGAGCCCCAAATATTGATGATGTTGGTAAAATATTTGATTCAGAACCAGGCGCTGTAGTTGTCCCAAATGCAAATTTAAAACCTGAATATGCATTTGGAGGTGAGCTAGGATTAACTTTAAACTTTGATAATATTGTTATAGTTGATTTAGCAAGTTATTATACATATTTAGATAATGCATTGGTAAGAAGAGATTTCACAATAAATGGTCAATCTGAAATACTCTACGATGGTGAGATAAGCAAAGTACAAGCCATTCAGAATGCGTCAAAAGCTTGGATTTACGGATTTGAAACTGGAGTAAAAGTTGCATTCTCAAAAAAATTCACACTAAAATCGCAATACAGTATTGTTGGTGGAACAGAGCAAGATATTGATGGCATTGAGGTTCCAGTAAGACATGTTGCTCCTAGTTTTGGAAATACTCATTTAACCTGGGAAAGCAATAATTTTAAATGTGATGCTTTTGTGAATTATAATGGAGAATTATCTTTTAATCAGTTAGCACCATCAGAAGCTGATAAGGATTATTTATACGCTAAAGATGAAAACGGAAACCCATACTCACCTTCATGGTACACTTTAAATTTTAGATCACAGTATCAAGTAAATAAAGAATTATCACTTGTAGCAACGTTAGAAAACATTACGAACCAACGCTATAGAACATATTCTTCAGGAATTACAGCTGCTGGGACTAATTTTATTTTGGCAATTAAATACAGCTTATAGAAAATCACAATTAAATTGAGACAATTTTCATCTTCTTTTTAAAGCTTTTTTGGTAATTACATAACCATTTGTCAATTCAACTTTTGCTAAATATGTAGCTTGACTTAAGTTAGATAATATGAATGTTTGAGAATTACCTTGAGCATTTAATTTATAAGCTGTTCTGCCTAATAAATCAATAATCTCAATAGACTTCATTTCAAATTGACTCGACACTTTAAACTGTACATCTCCATTTTGCAATTCAATAATTTGCAGTGTATTCTCATCAATTTTTACCTCACCAACACTTAAAGCCTCTTCTGTAAATACAATTTCAAAACGATTGTTAAATTCACCAACTTCTGAAGTAAAATTGTAGTCTGATTCTTTTAAGTTGTGAATGGTATTAAAGAGATTGTCTTTAATATAAATGTTATTTTGATTTAAGAATGTACCTTCAAATTGTGCTAAAGAAAATTTATACAGAGTTGCTTCATTGATAGTAGTAACAAAGCCTAAAGGAATAATCTCATTTAAAGTTAAACTTTCTGGGTTTTTCCCTTGTATTGCAAATTGTCTGTCTGATGATTCAATGGCACTATGAAGAGAAGCATATGTCCCAGTTGATAAATTTCTTGGCGTATCGTAGCTCCAACCATCATCGCCATTCGTAGCACCATCTGCATATCCAAAAGCTATCTGGCTAAAAACACCATTATCAGAGGTTAGGTTAAGCCACAGAATATTACTTTCAAATGAACTCTTCGAATCAGTGGTTTTAATATTTTGAGAACCATCATTTGCTTCAAAGAATTGATCATTATTTCCAGTAACTCTCATGCTATTGGTGAAAATAACATTACCAGTAGTTACTGTATTTTCAGGTGTTCCTAAATTTTCTGTAAATGCAACAAAAAAGCCTTGTCCAGATGGAATAAAACGATTTGGCTTCGTATTAGTACTTGAACCAGCGGTTTCGGCAAATCTATTTATTATAGAATAATCTGATTGCGCAAAATTTATATTTTCATTTCCGTTGTTTCCAGAAAGTGGTTCTTGTGACTGCGACCACAAAAATATAGCACCTTCCGTAAGACCATCAGGATTTTCACTTGGGTCTATATTTACATCATCCACAGTAGCATTAGCTGCAAAAAAGTCATCAACGCTAATTGCTGATGGGTAAGGATTGCCAATAAAATTCCAGTTATTATCGCTTATTTCATTATTGTTTTTATAAAGGGAAACCGTAATATCTCCAGTATTTAAGGCACCAGAAAAAACTGTAGAAGCATCAGAAAAAATTCCAGGCATTGGAGGCAATCCACTTGCAGTTACAGCATAACCTCTACCAATTTCTAGGGCTCCAGTGGCGAATATCCAATCGTTAGCATTGTCATCAATATCATCTTGACCTGGATCGGTAGTATTATCATTGTTATTACCAGTCTCAATAAAAGAATCAATATAATTTTGAGCCATAAAATAATATTTTCTATTTCCAACTGGTGTTGGGAATACAGTTGAGATATCCTGACCAAACCCAGAATTGTTTGGATCATTCACTGGAGAGCTCCAGTAGGTGTAATTAATTTCAGAAATGGTGGAATCAAATTGAGCAGTAGTTTTACTCACATTCGCTATTCCAGATCCAGAATTTGTAAATGTACCAGCTAAAACACCATCGCCATTTTGTACAAATGAACCTTGTGTTTGTATGTCTATTGTACCATAGTTTAAAACGTTATTAGAAACTTGAACATATGTGTTATTGTCTATAGTTAAAGTGTTTCCAGCATTAACAATTAAACTACAAGCATCAAAACTAATTTCTCCGTTCGGAATACTACCATTAGTGTTGTAATTACTATTTATTATGGCTAGTTTATTTATATCAGGAAGAGAACTCCAACTATTCACATTCCAAAACGCCCTTTCATGGCTAATTTTAACTGCGTTACTTGCAGCGTAACAGGTTGCAGAATTCTCCCTTATTTGACAATAATATTGATAGCCATTTACGTCTATTGCATCGCTAAAACTAACGTTAAGCGTAGCTTGATCAAATCCTGTATAAGGGCTACCATCGCTTGTGATTTCTGTCCAAGTTGAATCTCCGGGAACTAGGTAGAACCAACGATACACCAAACTCAATCCTCCTGCATAGCCTTCGCTACCTGTTACTGTTAAGTCAATTGATGTATCACAGTTAGTGTTATTTGCAACAGGTTGTAAAGTTATGGTTGGTGGAATTCCAAGAGAAAAATCGTAGACACCAATATTAACATAATCGGAATCACCACAATTTGTCCAATCAATGATATCCCAATCTGCTAAATTAAAAGTTGCCGAAGGCAAAGGCGAAGCAGTGTTTTTTCTTCTAAAATTAACACCATCTACACCAATACCCAAACCATTGGACCAAGTATCACTACCAAAAACACCATAAGCATCAACAACTGATGCTGTAGATATTTTATATAAGGCAATCATATCAGCACTATTATTATTAAAGTTTATTCCGCTGGATGTACTAAAAGATTGGTTTGCTGATATATTTAAATTATTAAGTGTACAAGATGTAGAGCCTATGCTAACAACATGTATTCCGCCAGAAGCTAATGTTCCAGTTAAAGCATTTGAACTAGAAGGACTAGTGTTTGCATTATTATAAATATTTAGCCTATAATTTGATAAGTTTATGGGGTTTGGTGTTCCATTAAAAATTTCAACATAAGAAGAGCTACCAGATGTTGCATCAGTAACTTCGCTAATAAATAATTCACTTAAAGTTGTTGTTGTTGAGGTGTCGCAGCCACCAATTGCAGAATCTATAACATCAAAACTATTTGATGACGAACATCCATTTGAAAAAAGCACAATTAAATTTCCATCAGTTGCACCAATAGGAACAGTAACAACTAACTCTGTTGAAGAGGTTGAGACAATAGGCATTGTAATACCATTTATCTGTGCAGAGGCTCCAGTTAAATCTATTGCAGATGTAATGGTAACTTCTGTTCCTTCAGGACCTTCAACTGGCCAAATAGAACTTGTATATGTGCCACTACAAGTAGCGTTTCCTTGAATGTTAAACTCGTAAGGATTTTCATCAGAATCAGAATTCACAATCCTTACTGTTGCTGTTCTTGTACCTTGTATTAATGGTGTAAATTGTATTTTAAAATCTGATATCCCTGAAGAGGCAACAGTATTTGTAGGTAACTGCGTAACCGTAAACTCATTATTACCTGTACCATTTGTACCAATAATTTCTACTCTTGGTGCTCCTGTAAGATTTAGTGTAGCCAATCCAATATTTTCAATTGTATAAGTTTTTTCAGAGCCATTGGCACCAACATTTGTAGCTCCAAAAAGTGTATTATTTAAACCACCATTGGCGGAATCTGTAAAGCCGTTAGGAATGGTAATATTATTACCTTTAACATTTATTTCGGCACCAGTTGGTTGTTGTACAACAATGGTATAATCTTCTACTTCTCCACTATAACCAGTTTCGCAAGAGGTTGCATATGTCGGATCGTTCCATTTTGTCGAAACACGCATTCTAGTAGCTCCTAAAGAAGCATTTACAGGGATAGCAACACTTAAGGGAGATTGAGAAGTTGATGTTGTTAATGTAATAGTATTTGAAGAGTTGTAAGCATCTCCTAAATCATATTCTTCACCTGAATCATTAAAGCTTCCATTTCTATTCCAATCTATCCAAACTCTAGTATAAATAGTACCATTCCCATCTACATCTACAGTAACAGACAAATTATGTTGTTCACCTAAATTAACAGTAGTAGAAATTCCGGTAAAGTTTGAATAATCATTTTGTTCTTGAGGAGAATTGTTATTTATAGTATTGAAAGTAACATTTCTAATACCTGTTTCATAAGAAGTATTACCACTTGCTGCGCAATATGTTAATGTTGGAGTTGCACAAACTTCAACACCAGCTGTCCAAGTTGTACCTCTTCTAATATATGCTCTAAAACAGTAATTGGTGTTATTTGTAAGTCCAGTAACAGCAACAGAATTTCCTGCACCTTTATAAACAACTTGATTTGCTCCAGAATACACAGAGTTTGCTGTATATGCAGACCCATTACCAGTTGGAGTAAAAGCAACTGCGCCTTGATTTGCAACAATAAGAACATCGTCCCAACAAGACGTTGGTAATGGATTTAGCCAATTTAATGTTACCTGATTTGTTAAAGGTGTAGCAACAAAGTTTCTCACATCGCCTTGTGCTAAACCGTTTGTTACAGTACTACCATTTGTACCACCATTAGACCAACCAGTCAAAGTTTCTCCAACATAAGCGTATGTTGTGAAAGAATAGTTATTGTCTTCTGTCAACCCTGTTATTATTGCTGTTACTGCAGTACCTTTATAAACAACTCTTCCTAAAGAAGTCGGAGTTACTGGAGTTGCAGCAGAGAAATCTGAATTTGCAGTATAAGTATTGGCATCAGTCTTGGTTCCTGCTGGATCTGTTCCTCCATCTATCGCAAACACAACATAACCAGTTGGTGTTGCTCCTGTAGCTGGTGGATTCCAGTCTAGGACTACACTATTATCTTCAAAGCATCCAACAATGTTAATCACATTATTAGGTGAATTATTTGTTAATGTTAGTGTTGCGGCATTTGAGTTTACTGAACCACAAATATTGGTCACAATACATCTGTATATATAACCATTCATTGGAGCACTCGTAGCAGCTGTTGTATAAGAATTAGTTGTAGCTCCCGCTCCTCCTGTAACATTATTCCATCCTGTTCCAGCATCTACTTGCCATTGGTATGAAGTGGCATTAGAAGCAACAACATTAAATGTTGCTGTATTAGGAATTACTCTACTAACATTTGCTGGATGTGTTGTAATGGTTGGAGTCGTTATTCCAGTACCAATCAAATTACTTGTTGCGTCTATTGTTGTATCGCTACTTACAGTTATGGTTGCTGTTTTAGCTCCAGTGGTTGTAGGTGTAAAAGTGATATTATATGTGGCTGTCCCTCCTGCAACTATCGCTGTTCCGTTAGTAAAACCACTTACAGCAAACTCGGTATTATTTGAACTTACTCCAACATTTAAAGCAGGTATAGCGCCATTATTTGTAATGGTGTATTGTATTGCGGTTGCCGCTGTATTCACGCAAGTAGAACCATGATCTGTTGGTGTGCCTGAGATGGCGAGGTCTGAGGTTGAGCAATTTATTGTTTGTGATGAATTTACTATATTACGAGAATGTGCACTACTACCTGTCCAACTAAAATCAGAATATTGACAACCTGTACCTTGTAATTGAAGACTTTGACCAACAGCAGATGTACCAGCTTCTGACACTCCAATATCTGTTGAAGTCATACCATTTGCAGGACCATTAGTTGCAGTAAAACTTCCTTCATAACTTAAGAACTGTATTATAGTACCACTGCATACTAATGCCAATCCATCAGGAGTACCATTTTGTAAAACAATATTTAACCAATAAAATGTAACTCCATTAGAGGTTGAGGAGCCATCGTTGTTATTAATAATATCAGCTTTTACAGGTGCATATGATTGACCATTAGCACCATTATAAGGAATTATATCTAAAGAACCTCCACAGGAATACCCCGAAGGTACAGCAATTTCAACACCTTCATTTAAATCACCACCATTGTTATCGTAATGAATTTCATTTACCCAAGGTGTCTGCCCAAACCCATAAAAAAATGAGCACAGCAAAGCTATAAATACGAGGCAGTATTTTTTATTCATAGAGAGTACTTAATTACTTTTATATTCAAACCTCGCAAATATACATCAATTTAGCTATAAATCAATGGGTTAGGACAAATCACTTATTAACAAAATGTTACTAAATTGCAATATGATTTCCAACAAAACATATACTGTTGAAGAAGCCTTACAAAAACTTCAAAACTACTGTTCTTACCAAGAACGTTGTCACCAAGAGGTGCGGCAAAAACTAATAGGAATGCGAATGATTCCTGAGGCCATAGACCAGATAATAGTCCATCTTTTGGAGCATAACTTTCTAAACGAAGAACGCTTTGCCAAAACATATGTAAGTGGTAAGTTCAGAATTAAAAAATGGGGTCGACGACGTTTAACTTTAGAATTAAAGAAAAAAGGCGTTGGTAAATTTAATATAAATCAGGCACTTAGCGAAATAAATGAAGCTGATTACATCGAAACTTTCAATGCTTTAGCCGAAAATAGATTGAATTATATTAAAGAAACCAATAAACTTAAAAAGAAAAAAAAGCTAGCTGATTATTTATTATACAGAGGCTGGGAATCTCATTTGGTGTATGAAAAAGTAAACCAATTGATTAAATAAGTGTATTTTCATAAAAATATTCTATCTATGAAAAGAGTTCTATTAGTAGTGATTAGTTTCTGTTTCTTTCTATCGTGTAATGAAACGATTAAGAAAGAAAAACAAGTTGTAAAAGAAGAAATAATTAAGAAGGAAATTGTTAAAACGACCGAAGCCAATGAGTTTTGGAATAAGCTACAAACCCTTTGTGGGAAATCATTTGAAGGAAAGCTTGAACTTCCAGAAAATGACGAAGATTTTGGAGGAAAACAACTTGTAATGCACGTTAGGTCTTGTCAAGACAATGTAATTAGAATCCCCTTTTTTGTTGGAGATGATAAATCAAGAACTTGGGTGCTGACTTTTGAAGATGATCGCATTCAATTAAAACACGATCACAGACATGAAGATGGTACTGAAGATGAGGTAAATATGTATGGCGGAAAAACAACCAATTCTGGTCAGGCAACAATTCAAACGTTTCCAGCAGATCAACATACAAAAAATATTATTCCAGCAGCATCAACTAATATTTGGTGGATTACTTTAGACGACAATCAATTTACGTATAACCTAAGACGACTAGGTACAGACCGCGTTTTCAGAGTTAGTTTTGATTTAACTAAAACCATTGAAACTCCAGATGTACCTTGGGGCTGGAAAGACTAAGCTAAATTTTTATTGGTTTTTATAATGGCTTGCTCGTTTTTCCAATCAATCCATTTTTGACCTTTAATACGCCTCATTGTATTATCAAAATTACGCATTACAAATACATTATAAATTGCTTTACTAAGGTTTAAGGGATTTCTGGCAATGGCTCTTAAACTCATTGAAAAACCAGGAGAGAGGTATTTCATATAATGCCAATAGCCTTCTGGCATATAGAGTACTTCACCATGATTTAAATTGGCAATATAACCTTGTGCGTTTTTGAGTGCTGGCCATTTTTCAAAATCAGGATTTGAAAAATCTATATCTTCTCTAGTAATAAGTGAATGTGGAATTTTATATAAATGTTTGTTTTGCTTTTGATCAAACAGAATACATTGTTTTTCGCCTTCAAAATGGAAGTGAAAAATATTGGCTAAATCAATATCGTAATGCATAAATGTATACGAATTTGTGCCACCAAAAAAAAGCATTGGCAGCCCCTTCATGAGTCGAAGGCCAAAATCAGGATACTTATAATCTTTTTGAAGTTGAGGGATTTCTTTTAAAATATTCCATAGAAAAATGCGAAATTTTGTTGGTTCAGTTTTAAGTAAATCTACATAGTCGCTCATTTTCATTTTTGCATGAGGTTGGTTAAAACCATCATTATAATCAACAGGTCTGTCGTCATAAAGCGGAACAACTTTATCGCCAGCAGTGGTTTTCATATAGTCTAAATTCCATTTTGAATATGCTGGCCAATCTTCAATACAGCGTTCAATAACCACAGGTTTTTGTGGTTTGAAGTAGAACTTAATAAAGTCCTGCTTTGTAATGGTTTTTACACGAGGAATTTCTTGAAGATTTAATTTCAAAAGGATGGGTTTTAAAAAAGCAAAGTTAATAAAACGTTGTTAACCTTAAAAAGTACAACATTAACTCAATGGTAAATTTTAAAATTTATATTTCAAACCCAATAGTACATTGCCTTTTGGCATTGACACTAAGTTAGTTTCTGTATAAGTTTCATTAAATATATTATTTCCAGTAACTGAAAATTCAAATGATTCTAAATCTAGAGTGATTTTAGCATCAACAACACTGTAAGATTCTCCATTTGTGCGTTCTGCAAATTTGTAAACAATACTTTGTGATATGTTTTTAATGAACTGTGAACTATAGGTCGCTGTAAAGTGATGTTTCAAAGAATTGATTGAATAACGCGAAAACTTAAAGGTATTACTATTTAATTTTTCTTTTAGGTAAGTATATCCAAGAGCAATATTTTGATTAAAGCCGAATGACCCAAAGCGATATGATGTATTAGCTTCAATACCAAAAGAATTTAAATCTTGAATGTTGGTAGCTTGCCACAAATCACTTTCATTTTCTTTTATATAATCAATTAAATTATTTGAATCTCTATTAAAAATTGCTGCTGAAGCATTAAAGTTTTTATTAAAATATTTCAGACCTATTTCTTCAGTAATGGCTTCTTCTGGATCAAGGTTTTCATTGCCTAAAGTGGTTGGATCGCTGTAAAATAAATCTGTGTAAGTAGGAATTCTGTAGGTATAACCAGCGTTGGCATAAAGTTTTACGTTGTTATTAAGTTTGTAGCCCAAATCAATTCCCGGAAAGGTATGAAACTTAAAATCTGAAAAATAATTTACCGCAATACCTGGAGTGATGTCAAGTTTATCATCAGCAAATTTGAAACGATGTTCTAAGAAAACAGTTACCATTTCACGCTCACGTTTCCCTAAATTATTACTTGACAAGTATACTTTGGCAACATCTAATCCAAAACCAGTAACACCAGTTTTTGATGTATAAGAAGCATTAAACTCTGCACCAATTTTATTGGTTTGATGTAAGTTTCTATAAATGGCTGGATTCTGACGTACAAATACGTACATATCTTGATTACGACGCCAATATAAACGAGGTATGATAGTAAATTTCTTTGACTTAAATTCAGTAGAAACACCTACTAAACTGCTTTGTGTTTCTTCATATTGATTTACAGCTGAAGGTGAAGCATAGAACCCATTTGCACCAAATTTTCGCTCAGTATAGTATCCAATCACATCAATTGGCGTATTGTTTTTATTAAAACTACTTTTTACAAAATAATTCTGATTTTCAAAATCGGTATTATACCTGTAACCGTCAGAGCTATTTACTGATGCATGTACAATGAAAGAACTGTTTCCAAAATCTTTTCCTGCTGTTCCAGAAACATGTTGTTGCCCAAACGAACCAACTTGGAAGCCTGCAACATTTACCTTATCAGCATTGCTTTTCGTTACAATATTAATGGCTCCAGTAAAAGCATTCTGCCCAAATACACGAGCTGCTGGTCCTTTTATGATTTCAATACGTTCAATGACTTCAATTGGCAATGCCATATTCATGGTGTGGTGTCCAGTTTGTGCATCTTCTACTTTAATACCATCAATTAGTAAAAGGGTCTGATCGAAACTACCTCCACGAATGTATAAATCAGCTTGCATGCCGTTAACACCACGACGTCTAATATCAACTCCAGCTACTTGTTGTAATAACTCAGCAACGTTAGTTGCTGGGCCTTGCATTATTTCTTTAGAAGAAATAACTGTTATGGTTCTTGAGTTTTCCTTAAATGGTAAATGTATTCTACTAGAAGAAATAATAACAGAATCTAATAGTTCTTTTTTTGCTTCTTCTTGAGCATTCAAAATATAACTTGTTGCTAATAAAGCGACTATAATTAAAAGGCTATTTTTTGCTTTCATATTTAGGGTTTGAGCGAGCAAAAATAGAAAATTAGACGAAAGTGATGCTATAAAAATTGGTTTTATTCAACGCTTATAATTATTAAAAAAGAATAATAAATTATTGTTTATCAATAATTTTATTATATTTGTATTTTAAATTTGATATAATGAAAGACAATACAACTGTTTTAACAATAATAACATATGCTGTTTTATTATCAGCTGTTTCTATATTAATTAATGATATGAGAGAGTTCGATTTTCAGCAATTTAAAGAATTCCAAAATTGGGCAAAAACTGCAGATAAAAATGAAAGTTGGTTTACTTCCAAAAACGCAATAAAGTGGAGTTATTATGCAATTAGTGCTGGACTCTTTTTTTGGAGAGGATATTTAATTTATGCGTTCACTTATTTTTTATCAATTTTAAATGAGATAAATAAAGGCCATTATTTCAGTGATAAAAATATCTCATACTTTAAAAAAATAGGAAACATTTTTATAGCCTATACAATCAACGTTTTGGTGTTAAGGTTTTTATTTGCATCAATAGGGAAGTCTAGCTTTAATTTTTTTACAGAACTAAAAGCAGAGTTTTCATTATTAATACCTAGCGCATTGGCATTTTACTTATTGGCAGAAATATTTAAACGCGCTAACGAATTCAAAAAAGATAGCGACCTAACCATATAGCTTATGAGAAAAATACATATCTTAAAGACCATCGTTGATATTATTTGGATTGTTTCAATTCCAATTATTCCATTAATTATTGTGTTTATTCCATATTTGTTTATTACAGATGATTTTTCAGGATTAAACTTGGTAGTAAATGGAATTGATTTAGAAATCTTGGATACAATTTCAAAACTATTTGTTGCAATTTCATTGTTATCATATCTAGCTTTTATTTATTGTATTTACAGATTTAGAAAACTGTTACGATACTTCTTGTCTAGAAAAATCTTTGACAATCAAGTAATTAAAGGGTTTAATGTTATTGGGAATTTACTGATTGCTTTTGGATTTATAATAGTTTTGGTGTCAATTGTGTCCAAGGTTATTAGCCAAAAAATGGAATTCGAAATTGGAATTAATTCCAATCTTTTCATAATTGGTTTAGGACTGTTTTTCATTGTTTTAAGTGAAACCTTTAGCAAATCAAAAGAACTCAAAAAAGATAGCGACCTAACCATATAACCTATGCCAATTATTGTAAACCTTGACGTAATGCTCGCCAAGCGAAAAATGAAAAGTAAAGATTTAGCAGAGACTATTGATATAACTACAGCAAATTTATCAATTCTCAAATCTGGAAAAGCTCGTGCTATTCGATTTTCAACACTTGAAGCTATATGTAAAGCACTAGATTGTCAACCAAGTGATATATTAGAATATGTTCAAGATTAGGCTAATTTTTAACTTTTTATAAGTTTTTGTCATTCGTCAAAAATAGTATCTTAGACACTTAAATTATTTATCCATGAAAAAAGGTCTAATTGCAGCTTTATTGGTTGCTTTTTCAATTCAAATAAATGCACAAATTTCTAGTACTTACGAGATTTCATTTGAAAACGCAGTACATCACGAAGCAGAAATACAAGCAACGTTTACAAATTTAAAAAACAAAGAAGTTGAGTTCAGAATGAGCAGAACATCTCCTGGACGTTATGCTCTGCATGAGTTTGCAAAAAACGCATATAATGTAAAAGTTACAGATGGAAAAGGTAAAGCGTTAAATGCTACACGTCCTGATCCTTATTCATGGAAAGTGTCTGGGCATAATGGTACCATTAAAGTGAGTTATACCTTGTTCGCCAATCATGGCGATGGTACTTATAGTCAAGTTGATGAGACACATGCACACTTAAATATACCTGCAACGTTTATGTATGCTCCTGAATTAAAAGACCAAGAAATTCAAATAACTTTTAATATCAGAGAAGATTTAAACTGGAAAGTAGCGACGCAATTAAAACCTGTAGAAGGAAATACATTTTATGCTAGAGATTTGCAATATTTTATGGATAGTCCAACAGAAATTAGTAATCATGGCGTACGTACTTTTGATGTTGACGGACAATCTGTACACTTAGCTTTACATCATAATGGTACAGATGCAGAGCTTGATCAATATTTTGAAAGCGTGAAGAAGGTCGTATTAGAACAAAAAGCTGTTTTCGGAGAACTACCAAAATTCGATTATGGCAATTATTATTTTTTAGCATGTTATATACCTAATGCTAGTGGAGATGGTATGGAACATAGAAATTCAACTGTTATTCCAAGCACAAGAAGTTTAGCGAATGGAGGAATGAGAAGGAATATTGGAACAGTGTCGCATGAGTTTTTTCATTGCTGGAATGTTGAAAGAATTCGACCAGATTCGTTAGAACCCTTTGATTTTGAAGAGGCAAATATGAGTGGCGAATTATGGTTTGCCGAAGGGTTTACAAGTTATTACACTGGACTTACTATGTGTAGAGCAGGTTTAAGGTCAGAAGAAGATTATGTAAAAAGCTTAGCTGGGACTTTTAATTCCGTTTGGAATTCACCAGGGCGAAATTTCTTTAATCCAATTGAAATGAGCTACCAAGCACCTTTTGTTGATGCTGCGCGATCAGTTGATGCTGTGAATAGAGACAATACATTTATATCATATTATTCTTATGGAAGTGCTTTAGGTCTGGCTTTAGATTTATCTCTTCGTGAACGAGGGCTTAATCTAGATGACTATATGAAGTTGGTATGGACCATTTTTGGAAAAACCGAAAACCCTTACAATGTTAAAGGATTGCATAAAGTATTAATTAGATATGCTGGAGATGAATTTGCTTATAACTTTTTTGATAAGTACATATATAAAAGCGAAATGCCTGAAATGGAAAAAGCATTTGAAAATGTAGGTGTATCATTAACGAACAACTCAGATCAAGTTTGGTTTGGTAGATTACCGCGAGAAGGTAAATTAGTTAGAAATACAATTATAGATTCACCTGCTTATAAAGCTGGACTTGAAAACGGAGATACAATTATATCGCTTGGGGATTTTGTGCTGTCAGATTCATTAAGTTTTAATGATGCTTTGAAAAATTTTAAACCAAACGATAAAGTAAGAGTTGTTTACAAACGTTTTGGTGAGCAAAAAGAAACTGAAGTAACATTTAAGTCAAGCCCTCGATATTCAATTTCTGTATTTGAAGCTAATGATTTAGTCCCTACAGAATCTCAAAAAGCAAATAGAAAGTCTTGGTTGAGTGGTAAGGAATAATTTTAAGAAGTATTCTATCAAATCTGAAGCAAAACATGTACTTTTAAAACATGTATGCTTTAGTAGATTGCAATAATTTTTATACGTCATGCGAACGTGTTTTTAACCCTAATTTACAAGGAAAACCTGTTGCTATTCTTAGCAATAATGATGGTTGTGTAATCTCTATGAGCGACGAAGCTAAAGCGCTTCAACTTCCTTTTGGAGCTCCAATATTTAAATGGGAAGGGTTTTGTAAAGTGAATAGCATTAAAGTTCTTTCGTCTAATTATCCTTTGTATGGCGATATAAGTAGTCGTGTAATGTCTATTCTTGAACAATTTACACCAGATGTAGAAGTCTATAGTATAGATGAAGCATTTTTGCAATTTAAAGGATTTGACCATTACGATTTTGAGGCTTATGGCAACCAAATTAGACAACGTATTTTAAAATGGACAGGCATTCCAACTGCTGTTGGAATTGCACCAACCAAGGCACTAAGTAAAGTAGCAAATAAGATAGCGCGTAAATTTCCTAATGAAACTAAAGGTGTCTATGTTATAGATTCTGAAGAAAAACGTATTAAAGCTTTAAAGTGGATACAGCTTGAAGATGTTTGGGGAATAGGAAGACGACTTCAAAAACGTTTAAATGCAAAACAATGTAAAACAGCTTTTGATTTTGTACAATTATCTGATAGTTGGGTGAGAACCAATTTTTCAATTACAGAATGGAAGCTTAAAAAAGATTTAGAAGGCATTTCAAAAATCGAAATGGATGAGGTTAAAACAAAAAGAGCTATCGCAACGACTAGAAGTTTTGAATATACATTTTCTGATATTGATAATATAAAAGAGCGTATTTCAACGTTTGCAACAAGTTGCGCAGAGAAATTACGCAAACAAGAATCTAGCTGTCATATGATTATTGTTATATTGAGTAGCGATAGGTATAAAAAAGATATGCAACAACATAGGGCGAGTCAGTTTGTTAAATTTTCTTATCCAGTAAATTCGTCTTTAATTATTAGCAGTCATGCAGTTAATGCAGTGCAAACTATTTTTAAAGAAGGCATAAAGTATAAACGTGCTGGTGTTATTGTTACAGGAATTGTACCTTCAAAATATCATCAATTAAATATGTTTGAGCATGAAGACCCTAAGCATAAACCCTTAATGTCTGCTATAGATGGCATTAACAAAAAATATAAAGAGTATAAAATAAAACTTGGGAATCAAGACTTAGAGCGTACATGGAAAATGCGCCAAGAGCGATTATCTCCAAGATACACAACAAATATTAATGATGTTATTAAAGTAAAATAACTGTCATTTCTGCCTTCGCAGGAATGACAAAATAAACTAACTAATGTATAAAACAAAAAACTTAACCTTTTTCACGCCTCAAAAAACAGATAGTTTAGGAGCTATACTTGTCGATACTGGAATTTCTGCTGGATTTCCGTCACCAGCAGATGATTTTAAAGAAGAGCGCTTGTCATTAGATGATGAACTCATAAAGAATAAGGAAGCTACTTTCTTTGCTCGTGTTTCTGGACAATCTATGATAGGAGCAGGTTTAAATGATAATGATTTATTAATTATAGACAGGAGTTTAGAGCCAGAGCATAATAAAATTGCTGTATGTTTTTTAGATGGCGAGTTTACAGTGAAGAGATTAAAAGTTACTAAAGAAGGAGTTTGGCTTCAACCTGAAAACCCTGATTATCCTATCATTGAAATCACAGAGGAAAATAATTTTGTCATTTGGGGAATTGTCACCAATGTGATTAAAAAAGTATAACTTAGGCTGAAAATTTCAATTATATAACTCATGGTTAACTTATCCACGTTTGACATTGCGCTTATTGTCGTCTTTTTTGCAATCACACTTTTTATAGGAATTTACGTGTCAAAACAATCTGGGAAAAGTTCTGCTGAATATTTTCTTTCAGGGAAAAATATGCCTTGGTGGCTACTTGGTGTTTCAATGGTGGCTACTACGTTTTCTACAGATACACCAAATTTTGTTACAGATATTGTTAGAAAAGATGGTGTTTCAGCAAACTGGATGTGGTGGGCGTTTTTAATCACAGGATTACTGACGGTTTTTGTATATGCAAAATTATGGAGAAAATCTAATGTAAATACTGATATTGAGTTTTATGAATTGCGCTATGGCGGAAAACCTGCACGGTTTTTAAGAGGGTTTAGAGCATTATACTTAGGGCTTCTATTTAATGTTTTTGCCATGGCAGGCGTAACACTTGCAGCAATAAAGATTGGAAGTGTGATGTTAGGATTACAGCCTTGGGAAACAATATTATATGCTGGAACTGTAACTGTTGTTTTTAGCGCATTAGGAGGTTTTAAAGGTGTTGTTTATACTGATTTTATTTTATTTTTTACCGCAATGGCAGGAGCAATTGGAGCGGCCTATTATCTAGTAAATCTTCCAGAAGTCGGAGGGTTAGAGGCCTTATTTCAAAATAAAAATGTAGCTGATAAGCTTTCTATATTGCCTGATTTTAAAGATAAAGAAGCACTTATTACATTACTTATAATTCCTTTGGCAGTGCAATGGTGGAGCTCATGGTATCCTGGAGCTGAACCAGGAGGAGGAGGCTATATTGCACAACGAATGTTAGCTGCAAAAGATGAGAACCATGCTATAGGAGCCACCTTCTTTTTTAATATTATGCACTACGCCTTACGTCCTTGGCCATGGATTATTGTTGCATTGGCTTCGCTAGTAATATTTCCAGATATTGCGAGTATTCATGAGGCATTTCCTAATGTAACCGAAGATAAATTGGGTCATGATTTAGCCTATTCAGCAATGCTTACTAAACTTCCAAGTGGCTTATTAGGATTGGTCTTGGCATCTTTGGTTGCAGCATACATGAGCACGATTTCAACCCATTTAAATTGGGGAAGTTCTTATATAGTAAACGACTTTTACAAACAGCAAATAAAAAAAGATGCTTCAGAAAAAGAACTTGTAAGAGTTGGGAGAATTTCAACGGTTGTGCTAATGATTCTTAGTGCTTTATTTGCGCTGTATCTTCAAAATGCTAAACAACTTTTTGATATCATCATTATGTTTGGTGCAGGAACAGGTCTTATTTTTATTTTAAGATGGTTTTGGTGGCGAATTAATGCATGGAGTGAGATTTCTGCCATGGTAGTTTCTGGAGTAGTTTCACTGCTTTTTGCATCTCAATCTGTAGGAGATAAATTGTTTGGAGAAGAGGCAATTATGGCGAGTTGGGCAAAATTTCCAATGGTTGTTTTAATTACTACAATTGTTTGGTTAGTTGTTACATTTATTACACAACCAGAAACTAAAGATGTATTACAAAAATTTTATAAAAGAACGCAACCAGGTGGTCCTGGATGGCGTAAAGTCATAGCAGATGCTGAACATGATAATATTGATATTGTAGATGTTAAAGAAGCATGGAGTATTCCTTCAGGCATTATTGCAGTATTGGTTGGTTGTGTATTTATTTATAGTATCATGTTCTCAACGGGAAATTTTATTTATGGTAAATATTCAGAAGCGTTAATGTTATTAGTAGTTACAGCTATTTCTGGTTTTATTTTGTTAAAACTTTGGAAAAAAATAAAAGCTAATGTTTTGTAAAACAAAAAACGCGAAGCATTTACTTCGCGTTTTTAAAATATTATGAAATAAAGAATTAGTCTGCTAAGACAATTACTTTATTATCTTTCATTTCAATAGTGCCAGAATTAATTGGTAACCACATTCCTCGTTTGTCACCTTTAACAAATTTATCGGCAACCTCTTCTTCTAATTGAATATCACCATAAATCTTTACATGTCCAGATTTTAAAAGAGAAACAATAGGAGCGTGATTGTTTAGCATTTCAAATTCACCATTTACTCCAGGAACAGCAAGAGATTCAATTTCTCCACTAAATAAAGTGGCTTCTGGTGATACAATTTCTAAATACATCTTTTAAATTTTATTTAAAAGCTTCCGAGAAATCGGAAGTCTCATTATAATTAAACAGATGCTGAAATAAATTCAGCACTTGCTTCGGCTTATGCCTCTGCAAGCATTTTTTCTCCAGCTTCAATAGCTTCTTCAATAGTTCCTTTAAGGTTAAATGCTGCTTCTGGTAAGTGATCTAATTCACCATCCATAATCATGTTAAACCCTTTAATAGTTTCTTTAATATCAACTAATACTCCAGGAATACCAGTAAACTGCTCAGCTACGTGGAAAGGCTGTGATAAGAAACGTTGTACACGTCTTGCACGATATACAGCTTGTTTGTCTTCTTCAGATAATTCTTCCATACCTAAGATGGCAATAATATCCTGTAATTCTTTATAGCGTTGTAATAACTCTTTTACTTTTTGTGCGCAATCGTAATGTTCAGCACCTAAAATATCAGCAGTAAGAATTCTTGAAGTTGAATCTAATGGATCCACTGCAGGATAAATACCTAACTCTGCAATTTTACGAGACAATACTGTTGTTGCATCTAAGTGAGCAAATGTTGTTGCTGGTGCTGGATCTGTTAAATCATCTGCAGGTACGTAAACCGCTTGTACAGATGTAATGGATCCTCTTTTAGTTGAAGTAATACGTTCTTGCATGGCACCCATTTCGGTTGCTAATGTTGGTTGGTAACCTACGGCTGATGGCATACGACCAAGTAATGCAGATACCTCAGAACCAGCTTGTGTAAAACGGAAAATGTTATCTACGAAGAATAATACATCTTTTCCTTGTCCTTCACCAGCACCATCACGGAAATACTCAGCAATAGTTAATCCTGATAAAGCCACACGAGCACGAGCACCTGGAGGTTCATTCATTTGTCCAAATACGAACGTTGCTTTAGATTCTTTCATTCCAGCTTTATCTACTTTAGACAAGTCCCATCCTCCTTCTTCCATAGAATGCATAAAGTCATCGCCATATTTAATAATACCAGATTCTAACATTTCACGAAGTAAATCATTTCCTTCACGAGTTCTTTCACCTACTCCTGCAAATACAGACAATCCACCATGCCCTTTTGCGATATTGTTAATCAACTCTTGAATCAAAACTGTTTTACCAACACCAGCACCACCAAATAATCCAATTTTACCTCCTTTAGCATAAGGCTCAATAAGATCGATTACTTTAATACCAGTAAATAAAACTTCAGTAGAGGTTGATAAATCTTCAAACTTTGGAGATTCTCTGTGAATAGGTAAACCAGCACTGCCAGCTTTAGGTAAGTTTCCAAGACCATCAATAGCATCACCAATTACATTGAAAAGACGACCATAAACGTCATCACCAATTGGCATTTGTATTGGAGCACCAGTTGCAACAACTTCAGTTCCTCTACTTAAACCATCTGATGAGTCCATTGCAATAGTACGAACAGAATCTTCACCAATGTGAGATTGTACTTCAAGTACTAGAATAGAACCATCTGGTCTATTAATTTCTAATGAATCATAAATTCTTGGAAGTTCAGCACCAGAACCGAATTCAACATCGATAACTGGACCTACTATTTGTGCAACTTTACCTGTAACTTTTGACATTACTTATGTGTGTTTATTGTTTTGCTTAAAATTCAATCGAAAAAACAGCTTACCCAATCAAGTTGAGTACGTGCGTTTTTCGCGCTGCAAATATATGAGTTTTAATTAAAAAAACACATATAAAAAGCATCAAAAAATTGAAGTTTTTTAATGTTTAGAATTGTGTATAATTTTATGGATTTGGAAACCAAAAAACCCGAAACAATGTTTCGGGTTTTTAATATATTTTTTAATACTGCTTTATTGAAGTGTAGGTGAGTAGTTTGTTGGGTAATCTCCAATATCAACTAAATTACCCGAAGCCTCAAAATTTGATCCATAAGTGGCATCAATAGCTATCATAAATTGATTTGCTATTAGAGCATAACCTCGGGCTGTTGGATGCACACCATCTAATGAAAATGCGCCACCCATAACAAGGTTTGATGTAGATGTAAAATCTCCATCGTTAAATCCGCCTGCATCTAATTGTTGCATTAATGCATTAGCATCTACAAAAGCACAACCTGCAGCAGAGGCAGCAGCTTGAATTGTAGCATTAAAATTATCAGTAGCAATTCTTATTTCATCATTTTCACTTGGGACTATAACCCATTTATCTTCTAGTGGTAACGAAATACCTTCAGCAGAAAATTGTGCTGCTAAAGCTGGAGGTAATCCCTGAGACCCTAAAAACGCAGCAAAATCTTCATTAATTTCTCCTATAACATTAGAACTAGGAAGTACCAATAAATCATCAGCAGTTGCTTGCCTTGCTTGTCCATAGACTAAGCCAAATAAATTTGCAACTAGTGGTGCAGCTTCTACTGGCAAACCAAAAGATGCGACAAACGCAGGGAATGTTGGACTTGCATTTAAAACACCAGTTATTTGAGCAGATAAATTTGCTAAGCTTTCATCTCTAATAACAACAGCGCTAGCTTCAGTTTCACTAAAAACGATTTGACGTTCAGTGGCATTTGGAACTCCTTGACTTTCTAAAAAAGCAAACACCTGATTCAACTGGCCAAAAATGCCATTAAGTGTTGGAATTAAAGGGCCGAATGCTGGATTAGTTGGATCTAAAGGATTATGCGGAACGGTTGTAAAGTGTGGCATTGATGTGATATAAGGAATGTTAGCTACAACACCATTAGCACCATTAGCTGTCAATGCTTGTATAGCTGCTCCATAAGTAAAATCAAATGTAGCTTGATCGGTAATTTGATCTAATGTTGCATCTCCTCCAGATGTTGCATATCCTAGAACATCATCAATTCCAGTCCATAAAGAAAAAAATGTTGGTGATTGTCCTACGGTAAGTTCTAATACACTTGCATTAGGAGTTGATCCTGTCATTCTAATAAAGTAAGGATTAGCTGCTGCTGGGAAATTAGCAAGATTTCCGTAACCAGGAGCGCCTAAATGAAATACTTTTGCACCAGGAACACCCATATTATTAAAAGGACCAGTTGGATTGTTAACTGCTATATCAGTAGATACTGTTACAGGACCAATTAAAGATTCTAAAGGGACAGGACCTGCACCTCCAAAAACCAGTCTTGGATCTGCAATTCTTGTTCCTCCTACAGCCAATCCTCCAAAATTACCATTCATTAAGGGTTGAGTAAATTCACCTCCGCCAACTAAAGCAAATTTTTGAGCTAAAGTATTTGGAAAAGAATTTTCTTGGGCCGCAATAAATAGGGCATTATCTGTATAACCAGCTGTAAAAGTGTTTCCTATAGATACATAAGTTGAAAAATCTGCAGTTCCAGCTGTGAGTTCTGGTAATACTTCTGTTGTAGTGTCAATACCATTGTCTTCCAAAACATCTTCTGGTTCAACACAAGCATTAAAACCAATAATAACTGCAGAGAGTAATATATATTTTATATTTTTCATTTTAGTAATTTTTATAAGTTATTAATTGTCCATGAAACATAGTACATTGATCCAATGCGACCAGTACCAAAAGCAGTAAAATACTCTTCACCAGTAATATTTGTTGCACCTACTTTAAATGTTGATTTAAAACTAGGAACTTTTAAATTTATTTGAGCATCTAACACATGGAACTCAGGTACAAGACCATCTCCAAAGGTAGCTTCCCAGTAGTAATCGTCACTATATCTGTATGCAATATTAAATCCAAAGTTTTTAAATAATTCAGTATTACCAAAAGTTGCTTTGAATTTATGTTCTGGTGTATTGAAGTTTGTTACAAAATTTGGGTATTTATCTTTATCAAAATCTAACTTACTATACGTATAACTTCCTCCTAAATCAAAGTCTCCAAATACCTTAGTGGATAAACCTATAGAGCCTCCATAAGAATTTACTTTTGCTTCAGCATTTGTGTAAGCACTATAGCCTTGGTAATCACCATTTACTATCGCCAACACAGATAATCCGCCATCACCAGCTGTTCCGTATAATGGAGAAGCAACAGCTTGTTGAGAAATAAAATCTTTATAGCTATTGTAGTATACACTCATATCTACAATAACCTTATCTAATTTACCTCTATAACCAATTTCGGCTGAAGTAACTTGTTCTGGTTTTATTAAATCAGGATTAGCAACCACTAAAACTGAAGGATCACCAGTAGCACCTAAGGCTTCTAATGAACTTGCTGTATAGGAATTGGTATAAGGAGCAGCACCAGTTTGATTTATTGTTGCTGGTTGTCCCAATAATTGACCTTGACCACTTACAGATAAATCTCTCGACCAACGTTCTAAGTTATCAGGAGAAGAACCTACTAAAAATCCTCGACCAGCATCTAAACCAATAAATAAATCTTGTGTAGTAGGATTTCTAAACCCTGTTTGAACAGAAGCTCTAATATTATGGTTTTGGTTAACAGTTAAACCAGCTGATAATCTAGGTGAGAAAAAGCCATCGAAAAACTCAGACTTATCATATCGAACAGAACCTGTTAGTTTTAATTCTAAATCATCGCTAAGCTCTAAGTTTTTTTGAATTTGAGTATAAATACCAAACTCTGAATATTCTATTGGACCATCAAAATCTGTATAGATTGTTCCGGATGAATTTAAACTGTATTGTCTAAAAGAACCGCCAACTTGAATATCAGCAACATCAGTTAAATGACTAAAGTTGTAATTACCATCGGCATGGTAATATTTAGAAGCATCTTGAAATTTAGAACCTGTTAATAAATTTGGATCGTTAATACTTTTGTTAAAAGCATCTTGAAATTCAGAAGTGCCTGGCTCATAACGCCCAGATTCTGCTTGAGCTCTCGCTGCTGCATGCGCTTGCTCATTGGTTGCGCCTCCAAGTGTTGCTAGAACATAAGCCCCAGTATATTCACCAAAATAAGTACTATGGTCTTTCCATTCATTTAATATTTGAACACCAGTAACAACCATATCATAAGAATCTCCAGCTTTATCTGAAACCACATAACCTCTTAAAAAGAAATTATCATTTTTAACTTCTATTTTATGTTGTTGTTGAGAGAAGTTATCAATATTATATCTGTTAAGCCCTTGATAGATTGTTGTTCCGGTTCCATATTTACCAACGTAAGAGATTTCGAAGTCATCTTCAAATGGTCTAAAATATAAGCCCCAATCTGCTTTAATACTTTCAGCATTATAATCTGTTAAATCACTTTCAAGGTATCCAACTCTACTTACATTTACTGAAGGGACTAATGCATTTGCTCCAGCAGGTAAAATAGTTCCTCCATTGCCATCAGGTGTTGATTCAAGTAAAACGGCAACATTTTTTATATTTGTTGATACTAAATCACCATATACGTTAACACCGTCGTAATTTAGATTTGATTCTCTTGTGCCACCATCAGAATTTTTATCCACTTTACTATTAGCTTGCCAATCTGTTCCTTGAAGCCATCCAAAATTTACCTTAGCAGCAAATTTATTTGAAAATTTATGTGCCATTCTTACGCCAACATCAGTATAAGCGTTATCACCAGCAGCTTCTTGAGATGTAATACCACGTTTTAATGAAGCACTTATGCCTTGATGATCAAAAGGGTTTTTACTTCGCATGAATAAAATACCATTGAAGGCATTTGCACCATACAAGGCTGAAGAAGCACCTGGTAATAATTCTACACTTTGAACATCTGTTTCAACCATACCAACTAAATTTCCAATTGGGAAGTTTAATGCAGGAGTAGAATTGTCCATACCATCAACCAATTGCATAAAACGGTTATTTGCAAATGTTGCAAAACCTCTAGTATTTATAGATTTAAAGGTTAAACTGTTTGTGTTTACATCAACACCTTTTAAGTTTTCCAGTCCATCATAGAAATCTGCTGATGCTGTATTTTTAATATCTCGCAAACCAAAACGTTCAACTGTAACAGGAGATTCGAATATTCGCTCTGGAGTTCTTGAAGCAGAAATTACCACTTCATCAAGGAAATTTCCTTCAACCAGAGAAAAATCTATAGTTTGAGGGTTTGTTGTTACTTCTTTTGTACTAGTTTCAAATCCAACGCTACTTACTTGAATAGAGAATGGAGGTTCTTGATTATAGGTAAGCGTATACTTACCATCAAAATCTGTTATGGCACCTATTGAGGCACCAACTACTATCACATTAGCGCCTGGAAGAGGTTGTCCGCTATCATCTGTAACAGTTCCGTTTACTGTAGTTTGAGCATAAGTAAATGCGCAAAAAAACAATAATAAAAATTGCATGATTGTTCTCATTTTTTGGGAGTAATTTAAATTTTAGATTGACAATATATATATATTGTAGGTTATTGCAATAGAAAACGAAAAGAAAATTATGCGTGCATAATAATAAATTATCATTATAAATAGCGAATAATCTAGAATATTACTAAAAATAGCTAGAAAAAATAAGAATAACTCAATTTTAACTATAAAAATTCTTACTCTACAGTTACTGATTTTGCTAAGTTACGTGGTTGGTCAACATTTTTGTTTAGCATCACAGCAATGTGATACGAGAGTAATTGTAAAGGGATAGTTGTAAGAAGAGGTGCTAGCGACTCAATGGTTTCTGGTACTTCAATAACGTGATCTGCTAATTTTCTAACACTTGTATCTCCTTTAGTAACGATGCCAATAATTTTTCCTTTTCTGGCTTTAATTTCTTCGATATTGCTTACCACTTTTTCATAATGTCCTTTTTTTGTAGCGATAACTACAATAGGCATATTTTCATCAATAAGAGCAATAGGACCATGTTTCATTTCGGCAGCTGGATATCCTTCTGCATGTATGTATGAAATTTCTTTTAGTTTTAGTGCACCTTCAAGTGCAACTGGGAAATTATAACCGCGTCCTAAGTATAAAAAGTTTTTTGCGTCTTTATAAATTTCCGCGACTGTTTTCACATAATTGTCGGACAGTAAGGCTTGTTCAACCTTTTCAGGAATCATTTCTAACTCCACTAAATGACGTCTAAAATCAGAACTTGACATAGTGCCTTTAGCTCTTGCTAACCTTAGCGCTATTAATGTTAGAACAGTGATTTGAGTTGTAAACGCTTTTGTTGATGCTACACCAATTTCTGGCCCAGCATGAGTATATGCACCTGCATTAGTTTCGCGAGCGATAGAAGAACCAACAACATTACATACTCCAAAAACAAATGCTCCTTGAGATTTTGCTAATTTAATTGCAGCTAAAGTATCGGCAGTTTCGCCAGATTGTGATATAGCTATTACTACGTCATTTTTATTGATTACTGGATTCCTATACCTGAATTCAGAGGCATACTCTACTTCAACTGGAATTCTTGCCAAATCTTCAAAGATATATTCGGCTACTAATCCTGCGTGCCAAGACGTCCCACAGGCAACTATAATTATTCTATCAGCATTGAGGAATTTTTTCATGTTATCCTCAATACCAGCCATTTTAATTATGGCTTCATTACTTAGTAAACGACCTCTATAAGTGTCTCTTATAGCATGAGGTTGTTCAAAAATTTCTTTAAGCATGAAGTGTTCATAACCTCCTTTTTCAATTTGCTCAAGATTTAGTTGTAACTCTTGAACGTAAGGATTTACTAAAGAATCATCATTAATTTTTCTAACCTTAACTTCTTTGCCTCTTCTAATAACTGCCATTTCCTCATCTTCTAAGTAAATAGCATTATTTGTATATTCTATGAAAGGCGTTGCATCACTTGCAATAAAAAATTCATCTTCTCCAATACCAATAGCTAAAGGGCTTCCTAAACGAGCAACAACAATTTCATTAGGTTTATTTTTGTCAAAAACAGCAATGGCATAAGCGCCAACCACTTGATTTAGAGCTATCTGTACAGCTTTTCCTAATTTTACATCATTCCTTATTTTGATATCTTCAATTAGGTTTACCAATACTTCGGTATCAGTATCTGATTTGAAAGTATAACCTCTTTTTTTGAGCTCTTTTTTTAAAGCTTCATAATTCTCAATGATTCCATTATGGATAATTACTAAATCACCTGAATTTGAGTAATGAGGGTGTGAATTTACATCATTAGGGACTCCATGAGTAGCCCATCGCGTATGACCAATTCCAAGATTACCATTGGTGGATATTTCAGATAAGAGACGTTTTTCTAAGTCATCAACTTTGCCTTTTGTTTTTGACAACTTGATTTCATTGCCATCATATAATGCAATTCCTGCACTATCATACCCTCTATATTCTAAACGTTTAAGTCCATTTAAAATAATTGGGTAAGCCTCACGAGGACCAATGTATCCAACAATACCACACATAGGTTTTTAGTTATCTGGTTCAGTATAATAAATGGTCAATTTAACCTTTTTTTCTTCGTTTGTTGTATTATTTCCGTATAAAACAGTACCTCGAGGAGATAAAATTGTGCCTGCAGGAATTTGTACAACTCCTTCATCGTCCTCTTCATTTTTTGAAGCATAGTTTTCGATAGTATTTACGTTTGTTGTTACTACAAGCCCTAATTTTGTATTTGAAGAATCTCTAACAATAATATTGTTCAGGTGCTCTGTAATTCTAATTTTGTATTTTATTCCTTCACCATTTGACTCATCATCAACTCTTTGAAGTGGTTCTAAGTGAAGTATTTTTGCGTTTATTTGAGTGTCACTTGCAGATTGATCTAAGAAATAATCTATGAGTGCTGTATTTCTATTAGGATCAAACAAATAAATACGATCAGGCTCATCACCTTCTATAATATCTTGATTTACATAAAACTCCAGATAGGCCTCATTGATTAAACGTTTTTGAGTAAAAGTATCATCATCGTTTTGTTCTCTAAATGAGTTTTTAAAATATTCAAAAGCATCAACTTGTACGCCATTTTCATCTTCGACAGTACCTTTAAATAACTCAACAATTGCCATTGAACCTTCTCCTCCTTTTAAATAAATTGTTTCATCACCATTTACTGCATCTCCATCAGGAATAGTAATAAAGTTATTGTCATATAAGCTAACTCCATTCCCTGAAAAGTTCATTACAAATTGTCCTGATTGTGTTTCAACTTCAGTATCTGTCCCAGTGTCGTCAGTATTTTCAATATCACTTGTATAATAAATTGTGATATTTGTATTGGTAGAGGATAAATTTAAAAGCATCATTGAGCCATTAACATCCATAGCTTCTGCTTTTAAATACAACCCTCTGAAATGATTGACAAAATTATTTTCATTACTTAGTTCTATCTCTCCTTCCTTATCAAAAATTAACTCTTGCCAAAAAGTATCATTTGGATTGTCCAGAAGTGCTCTAATTGCTGGAGATTGTCTTGAAGATATAATAGTAACAGGGTTGTCATCTTCATCTAAAACTGGATCTCCATTTTCATCGAGTTCAATTGAAGTAAGTCTTATTTCATTTTCACTTGGCAGAAACTCATCGTTTTGATATAGTAGTTGCCCTTCTAAATCAGAAACATTAATAACCTCGCTACTAGAAGATGTGCCATTTGAAAAATATTTCTGTGTTGCATCAAATTCAAGATCAGGATTAAAGTCTCTTAAAAAATAGTTGTTTTTATATACAGATAATTTAATTGGAGTATCTCCAAAAATAGAATCAATTAAGTAAGTTTTATTACCATCTTCATCGGTTTCAATGTTTCTACTAAAGTAAGGTATAGTAAGTACAATAGAATCTATAACAACATTATCTCCAAATGAAGGGTCATATGCTGTAGGAGTCATTTGGCCAACAAAATTTATGGTAGAACTACCATAGACGGGGTCGTTATAAAAACCAAATAAATTTACAGGCAAACCGTTTGTTTGAAAAGGGTCTATTTTCTTATTATAAGTTCTAACGGGAAACTTAAGAAAATCTGTGCCGAAATTAGTTGCATTATCAGAGTTTACAACATCTGAATCGATGCTTGCAAAATCTTTTTCACAAGAGATAAATCCAGTAATAATTATAGTTAATAGTGCAATATTTTGTAAAATTGTTTTACTAGTCTTCATGTAGTTTAACTTAAAACTGTTGTATTGTAAAATTCGGTATATGCTTCTGCAAATTCATCAGGATGTTGAAATTCTAAAACAGGCTTATCACTATTGTTTAAATATGTTTGTAATTCTTCAGGAATTTCTTGAGAGCCAACAATTAAAGCATCTGAATAATCAATAGCAACTTTCATGATGTTGTTAAAAGATGGTTCATTTAAAATAGCAATTGCGTTTTCGTCAACATTATCAAATTTAATTTTGTCAATCAGGCCTTTATCTAACGTGTTTTCAAAACTTTGATTGTATATTGATGTCACTATTTTACTTTCAGAAAATAATGGCTCGTCTTTGTAGTATTCTTTTAGATATAAAGGCAATAATGATGCCAGCCAACCATGAACATGAATAATGTCAGGTGCCCAATTTAATTTTTTTACAGTTTCAATAACACCTTTAGCAAAGAAGATAGCTCGTTCATCATTATCAGGAAATAACTTTCCATTTTCATCAGTTAAGGTAGCTTTACGCTTAAAGTATTCTTCATTATCAATGAAATAAACCTGAATTCGTTCTTTCGGAATAGAAGCTACCTTTATTATTAGAGGCATGTCTAAATCATTAATCACAAGGTTTATTCCAGATAAACGGATTACTTCATGCAACTGATGTCTACGTTCATTGATGTTCCCATAACGCGGCATGAATATTCTTATTTGTCCACCTTGCTTATTTACCATTCGTGGTGCTTCAAACGACATTGAAGAAATTTCAGTTTCTGGTAAGTAAGGAACCACCTCTGAGGACACATATAATATTCTCTTATCTTTCATCTATTTTTAGTTTATTTGTCTTTTAATTGTCAGATGCAATTAGCACAATAATCATTCCGATTAACAACGAAATTTTTAGATATGCTCATTTCATAGACGCATCTACTTTAATTTTTAGAATAAAAAACACGCAAAATTACAAAAATTATGCAGATTAACAGTATTATATTAAGTTTGCACGCTGTTAATTTTTTACTAAAGTGAAAGTATATACTACAAGGCAAGAAATAAGTCAGACAATAAAAGCAAAAAAAGCTCGAAATAAGAGTATTGGCTTTGTTGCTACAATGGGTGCTTTGCATCAAGGTCATTTGGCTTTGGTTAAAACGGCCTTGTCAAGTAATGGCCTTGTTATAGTTAGTATTTTTGTTAATCCAACTCAATTTAATAACCAAGAAGATTTAGATAAATATCCTAGAACTTTAGAGCGTGATGTTGCGTTGCTTAAAACTGTTTCAAAGGATAAAATACTAGTTTTTGCACCAACAGTTGAAACTATATATAAAGGAAACACAATATCTCAACATTTTGATTTTGATGGTTTGGAGTTTGAAATGGAAGGAAAATTCCGCCATGGACATTTTGATGGTGTCGGAACTATTGTAAAAAGATTACTTGAAATTATTCAACCTAACAAAGCATACTTTGGAGAGAAAGATTTTCAGCAACTACAAATAATAAAAAAGTTAGTAGAAAAGCACAAAATGCCTTCAGAAATAATTGGATGTAAAATTCATAGAGAAGCTTCTGGTTTGGCAATGAGTTCAAGAAATGAACGCCTAAGAGAAAACTACAGAAATGAAGCTCCTTTTATATACAAAACATTAAAAGCTGCCAAAGATAAATTTGGCACAAAAAGTGCTAATAAAGTTATTGAATGGGTTACTAAACAGTTTGCTAACAATGAGCTTTTAGAATTAGAATATTTTATCATTGCTGATGAGCAAACACTTAAGCCTGTTAAAAGAAAATCGAATAAAAAAACATATCGTGCGTTTATTGCTGTGTATGCTGGTAACATCAGGTTAATAGATAATATCGCACTAAATTAATTACCTTTGCCCAATGCAAATTCAAGTTGTCAAATCAAAAATTCATCGTGTAAAAGTTACAGGTGCAGATTTAAATTATATAGGAAGTATCACCATTGATGAAGATTTAATGGATGCTGCCAATATTATTCAAGGTGAAAAAGTTCAAATTGTAAATAATGACAATGGCGAACGCTTGGATACTTATGTAATTCCTGGAAGAAGAAATAGTGGTGAAATCACTCTTAATGGTGCTGCTGCAAGAAAAGTTGCTGTTGGTGACACATTGATTTTAATCACTTATGCTTTTATGGACATTGAAGAAGCTAAGGCTTTTAAACCTTCATTGGTGTTTCCTGATGAAGCAACTAACTTATTGAAATAGGATGTGAATTCAACCACCAAAAAAGCTATTAAAATAATTATTCCGCTTTTATTAGCTGTGTTTTTTGGATGGTATACGTTTTCAAAACTCCCAGTAAAAGAGATTATTCCATACTTTGAAAACGCTAACTATTTTTGGATTAGTTTTGGCTTAATTTTAGGAGTTTTAAGCCATTTATCGAGAGCTTATCGCTGGAAGTTTATGCTTGAGCCAATGGGTTACCAGCCAAAATTCCCAAACAGTATTATGGCAGTTTTTATTGCTTATTTAGCGAATTTCGGAATTCCACGTTCAGGAGAAGTACTTCGAGCAGCGGTTCTTACAAATTATGAAGATGTACCATTTGAAAAAGGTTTTGGAACCATAGTTGCAGAGCGTTTTGCTGATTTGGTCATGATACTTGGGATTATTCTAATAACACTTCTTTTAGAATTTGACTATATCTATGACTTCTTTGCTGAAAAATTTAATCCTCAAACATTGATTATTGCTGGTATTGGATTTCTAGTTGTTGTAGGAATTTTTATATTATTTTTTAAAAGAAGCAAATCCAAGTTCGCTATAAAAATAAAAGGATTCGCCAATGGTTTATTGGAGGGTATTTTCAGCATTTTTAAAATGAAGCAAAAATGGGCTTTCATTTTTCACACACTATTTATTTGGTTAATGTATGTACTCATGTTTTATGTTACTACGTTTGCAGTACCTGAAATTAGCAACATTCCGTTCGCAGCAGTTTTAATAGCATTTATTTCTGCAAGTTTTACTATTGCTGCAACAAATGGAGGAATTTTTGTCTATCCATTGGCTATTGGAGTTGCATTTTCTTTATTTGATATTCCTGAAACTCCAAGTATAGCTTTTGGTTGGATAATCTGGACAGCCCAAACAGTAATAATAATAATACTTGGCAGTTTGTCGTTTCTATATTTACCGATTTATAATAGAAAAGAATAATTGATTACCTTGCCATTACCTAACTCAAATCAAATAAAAATGAAAAGTCTAACAAAAGTTTTACTACTCTTTTTCTGCATTAATATATTGAATGCACAAACTATTTATGAAGAATTTGATTCTAATAAGTTAGGAGAAAACCGACAAATAAAGATTCAACTTCCTAGAAATTACGAAGAAAATATTGAGAAAACCTACCCTCTTTTTGTTGTGTTAGATGGTGATTACATGTTTGAAGCTGTAGCAGGAAACGTGGATTATTATTCTTATTGGGAAGATATGCCAGAAGCAATTGTGGTTGGGATTAATCAGGTTGATAATAGAGAAGAAGACACTTACTATTCTGAACAAAACTCATTGCCTACTGATTCAGGAGCAAATTTCTTTGAGTTCATCACCATGGAATTACTACCTCACATGGTTAGTAAATACAGATTAGCAGAGTTTAAAGTTATTGTTGGTCATGGAGAAACAGCAAATTTTATCAATTATTTCATGCTCAAGCCAAAACCATTGTTTCAAGCATATATTAATGTGAGTCCGTTTTTTGCACCTGATATGTTAACCTATGTTCCAGAGCGATTAAAACAATTTGAAAACAAAGTGTTTTATTATGTAGCAACTTCTGACAATGATTTGCAAGCTGTTAAAGAGGATGCTAAAGCACTAAATACAAGCATTACAGCTATTGATAATAAAAACCTCTTATATCATTTTGATGATTTTGAAGGGCCAACTCACTACACAACTCCAGCACATGCCTTGCCTAATGCGTTAGAAAGCATATTCTTTGTGTTTCAACCAATAAGCAAAACAGAATATAAAGAGCGTATTTTAACATTGGAAACGTCTCCAGTAGATTATTTGAATGAGAAGTACGAAATGATAGATAATCTTTTCGGACTAAAGAAAAAGGTACTTATTAATGACTTCAAAGCTGTTGCAGCAGCAATAGAGAAAAATAAGAAATTCGAGTATTACGAAGCTTTAGGAAAACTAGCACGAAAAGAGTATCCAGAGACCTTACTTGGAAATTATTACTTAGGGAGGTTTTATGAAGAAACAGGTGAACCAAAAAAAGCAATGCGAACTTATAAATCAGCTTATATTTTAGAAGAAATAGGAGGCTATACAAAAGACGAAATGTTAGATAGAGCTGATGTTATAAAAAGAGATTTCGGATTTTAATGGCTAAAGTAAAAACAACTTTTTTTTGCCAGAATTGTGGCACTCAATATTCCAAATGGCAAGGACAATGCACCGCTTGTAAACAGTGGAATACCATTGCTGAAGAAGTCATCCAAAAGGCCGAAAAGAGCGATTGGAAAACACCTTCAAATTCATCAAAACGAGTTTCAAAACCGTTATTGATTAATGAGATTGACGTATCGCAAGAAGCTCGTATGCAAACTAGTGATGCAGAATTTAATCGTGTTTTAGGTGGCGGAATTGTCCCTGGATCATTAACCCTTTTAGGAGGCGAACCAGGGATTGGAAAAAGCACTTTATTACTTCAAATAGCCTTAAAATTACCATACAAAACCTTATATGTTTCAGGAGAAGAAAGCCAGAAGCAAATAAAAATGCGTGCTGAACGCATTAATCCAAACAGTAATAATTGCTACATACTAACTGAAACTAAAACTCAAAATATCTTCAAACAGATTGAAGCTTTAGAACCAGATATTGTGGTGGTTGATTCTATTCAAACGCTTCATAGTGATTATATCGAATCGTCATCAGGTAGTATTTCGCAAATAAAAGAGTGCACAACTGAACTTATAAAATTTGCCAAAGAAACAGCAACTCCAGTTGTTTTAATTGGTCATATTACAAAAGATGGTAATATTGCAGGACCGAAAATATTGGAACATATGGTTGATACTGTGTTGCAATTTGAAGGTGATCGCAATCATGTATTTAGAATTTTAAGGGCTAATAAAAACAGATTCGGTTCTACAAACGAACTTGGTATTTATGAAATGCAAGGTTCAGGATTAAGAGAAGTCTCTAACCCTTCCGAAATACTCATTTCTAAAAAGGATGAAGAGTTATCAGGTAATGCTGTGGCTGCTACATTAGAAGGCATGCGACCATTAATGATTGAAGTGCAAGCCTTGGTAAGCACAGCAGTTTATGGAACTCCACAGCGCAGCGCAACTGGTTTTAATGCAAAACGACTCAATATGTTATTAGCTGTTCTGGAAAAACGAGCTGGTTTCCGTTTAGGAGCTAAAGATGTGTTTTTAAATATTACAGGAGGTATTAATGTTGATGATCCTGCAATAGATTTGGCAGTTGTTGCAGCTATCTTATCTTCTAATGAAGATGAAGCCTTGCAAAAAGATTTCTGTTTTGCGGCTGAGGTTGGTCTTTCTGGAGAGATTCGTCCTGTACAACGCGTAGAGCAACGTATTTTAGAAGCTGAAAAATTAGGCTTCTCAACCATTTTTGTTTCTAAATACAATAAGATTTCATTAAAGAATACAGTAATCAAAATTCAATTAATCTCAAAGATTGAAGATTTGGTAGAGCTTATCGTTTAAATTACTCATATTCAGAGTATCATTTTTCTAAAAAATCCTTAATTTCGCAATCTTATTAGAATCGATAGACAATGAGTGCGAAATTTCCTGAATATAAAGGACTTGACTTACCAAAAGTAGCAGAAGAAATTCTAAACTATTGGCAAGAAAACAATGTGTTTGAAAAAAGCGTCACTACACGTGAAGGAAACAAACCTTTTGTGTTTTTTGAAGGACCACCTTCTGCTAACGGGTTACCTGGAGTTCACCATGTGCTAGCACGTGCGATTAAAGATATTTTTCCTCGTTATAAAACCATGAAAGGCTACCAAGTAAAGCGTAAAGCTGGTTGGGACACACATGGTCTTCCAATTGAACTTGGTGTAGAAAAAGAACTAGGAATTACTAAAGAAGATATTGGTAACACCATTTCGGTTGAAGATTACAATGCTGCTTGCCAAAAAGCAGTAATGCGTTATACTGATGTTTGGAATGACCTCACACAAAAAATGGGTTATTGGGTAGATATGGATGATCCATATATTACTTACGAGCCAAAATACATGGAATCTGTTTGGTGGTTATTAAAAGAAATTTACACTAAAAAATTAATGTATAAAGGCTATACTATTCAGCCTTATTCACCAAAAGCTGGGACAGGTTTAAGCTCGCATGAGCTGAACCAACCAGGAACTTATCAAGATGTAACTGACACAACAGTTGTTGCTCAGTTTAAAGCTAACGAAGTTTCTCTGCCAGATTTTTTACAGAATGAAGGAGATATTTATTTCTTGGCTTGGACGACAACACCTTGGACATTACCGAGTAATACAGCATTAACCGTTGGGTCTAAAATTGATTATGTTTTAGTTGAAACATATAACCAATATACGTTCAAACCTATGAATGTTATTTTGGCTAAAAAACTTGTTAATTATCAATTCTCTGGGAAGTTTAATAAAGTTGAAGAAAAATCAGAATTACTAGCATATAAATCTGGAGATAAGAAAATTCCTTTTTATGTGGTTAAAGAATTTATTGGGAAAGATTTAGTAGGCATCACCTATGAACAATTGTTACCTTATACGTTACCAAATGACAATCCAGAAAATGCTTTTAGAGTTATTTCTGGAGATTTTGTAACAACTGAAGATGGAACAGGAATAGTACATACAGCACCAACCTTTGGAGCTGATGATGCCATGGTTGCTAAACAAGCAGTACCTGAAGTACCACCAATGTTAGTGAAAGATGAGAATGATAATTTGGTGCCACTTGTTAATTTACAAGGGAAGTTTAGACCTGAAATGGGAGAATTTGCCGGTAAGTATGTTAAGAATGAATATTACAACGACGGCGAAGCTCCTGAACGCTCAATAGATGTAGAGCTTGCTATTAAACTGAAAGAAGAAAATAAAGCCTTTAAGGTTGAAAAATACAAACACAGTTATCCAAATTGTTGGCGTACTGATAAGCCAATTCTATACTATCCTCTAGATTCTTGGTTCATTAAAGTAACAGACATTAAAGACCGAATGTATGAACTTAACGAAACAATTAATTGGAAACCAAAATCAACTGGAACTGGTCGTTTTGGAAACTGGTTAGCAAATGCTAACGATTGGAACTTATCACGTTCTCGTTATTGGGGAATTCCATTGCCAATATGGAGAACTGAAGACGGGAAAGAAGAAATTTGCATAGGTTCTGTTGAAGAACTAAAAAGTGAAATGGCAAAAGCTGTTGAAGCTGGCGTTTTAGCTAAAGATATTTTTGAAGATTTTGAAGTAGGAAATAATTCAGAAGAGAATTATGCAACAATAGACTTACACAAAAATATTGTAGATGAGATTATATTGGTGTCTCCATCAGGTCAGCCAATGCAACGCGAAAGTGATCTTATTGATGTTTGGTTTGATTCAGGATCTATGCCTTATGCGCAATGGCATTATCCATTTGAAAATAAAGAACTGATTGATGATAACAAATCTTTCCCAGCCGATTTTATTGCAGAAGGCGTGGATCAAACACGTGGTTGGTTCTATACGTTGCATGCTATTGGAACAATGGTTTTTGATTCGGTTGCTTATAAAAATGTAGTCTCTAACGGTTTAGTATTAGATAAGAATGGGCAAAAAATGTCTAAGCGTTTAGGAAATGCCACAGACCCTTTTACCACATTAGACACTTATGGAGCGGATGCTACACGTTGGTATATGATTATGAATGCCAATCCTTGGGATAACTTAAAGTTTGATTTAGAAGGGATTGAAGAAGTAAAACGTAAATTCTTTGGAACACTTTACAATACCTATTCGTTCTTTACTTTATATACCAATCTGGATAATTTTAATTATTCAGAAGCTGATATTCCATTAGATCAGAGGCCAGAAATTGACCGTTGGATTTTATCTGAATTGCATACGTTAATTCAGAAGGTTGATACATACTATGCAGAATATGAACCAACAAAAGCAGCACGTGCTATTTCTGAATTCACACAAGATTATGTTAGTAATTGGTTTGTACGTTTAAGCAGAAGACGTTTCTGGAAAGGCGATTATCAAACAGATAAAATATCAGCGTACCAGACATTATACACATGTATGGTAACTATTGCTAAGTTAGGAGCACCAATTGCTCCTTTCTTTATGGACAGATTGTATTTAGATTTAAACTCTGTAACTAAAAAGGAATCTTTTGAAAGTGTTCATTTAGCTGAATTTCCAAAATATGATGAAAAATTTGTAGATAAAAGCTTAGAACGAAAAATGGAAGCGGCTCAAACAATATCATCTTTGGTTTTATCGTTACGAGCTAAAGAAAAGATTAAAGTACGTCAACCTCTGCAAAAGATTATGGTTCCTAGCAATAGCGAATCACAAAAGCAAGAAATTTTAGCAGTTGCTGATTTGATTAAATCTGAGGTTAATGTAAAGGAAGTTGAAGTTTTAGAAGATGCATCTGATATATTAGTAAAACAAATTAAGCCTAATTTTAAAGTTTTAGGGCCTCGTTTTGGGAAAGACATGAAGGCTGTTTCACAAGCTATTAATGGGTTTACAGCAGATGACATCAAAAATATCGAGCAAAATGATAGTTTAGATGTTGAAATTAATGGAAAAATTATTACATTGGAGAAGTCTGATGTAGAGATTACGTCTCAAGATATTGAAGGCTGGCTTGTTGCTAGCTCAGGAGTATTAACAGTTGCTTTAGATGTGACTCTGACTGACGAATTAAAAAAAGAAGGTATTGCAAGAGAATTGGTAAACCGAATTCAAAACTTACGTAAAGATTCTGGATTTGAATTAACAGATAGAATTGTAGTACAATTCCAAAAAGATGAACAAATTATTAACGCAATAAATAAAAATTTAGAATATATAAAAACCGAAACATTAACAGATGAATTGGAAATTATAGAAGACTTAAATAATGGTATAGAAATTGCTTTCGATGAGGTAAATACCAAACTATTTATTCAAAAAATTTAAAATTATGGGAACAGGAAACACAGTAAGATATTCTGACAAAGATTTAGAAGAATTTAAAGTTCTTATTCAAGAGAAAATCAAAAAAGCACAACACGATTTAGAGTTAATTAAAAGTGCATATATGAACGACCATAATAATGGCACAGAAGACACATCGCCTACGTTTAAGGCGTTTGATGAAGGAAGTGCAGTTATGAGCAAAGAATCTAATTCTGCATTAGCAATTAGACAAGAAAAGTTTATTCGTGACTTAAAAAATGCTCTTATTAGAATTGAGAATAAATCTTATGGTATTTGTAGAGTTACAGGTAAGCTTATCAATAAAAAGCGTTTAGAATTAGTACCACATGCAACCTTGAGCATTGAAGCAAAAAACATGCAATAAAAAATAGAATAAAATAGTTTATTATAAACGTCTCAATATTTGAGACGTTTTTTAGTTTGACTACAGATAATTTTTATGAATATAAAAAAAGCATCCATACTTATAATTTCAATTCTTCTTATTGATCAAATATCAAAGGTTTACATCAAAACACATTTTGAATTACAAGAAGAAGTAAAAGTTTTTGGATGGTTTAGAATTCTTTTTGTTGAGAATAACGGAATGGCTTGGGGAGCAAAGCTCAGTGATTTTGTTTCTTTTATTTCAGATAGAACAGCTAAAGTTATTCTTACGAGCTTTAGACTTATTGCTATTGTTGGAATAGGTTATTGGCTTTGGACCTCAATTAAAAATAAAGGTTCAAGGGTTTTAATAGTAGCCATTTCACTAATATTTGCTGGTGCTTCTGGAAACATTATTGATTCTGTTTTATATGGTGTTTTGTTTAATGACAGCTATGGTCAAGTAGCATCGTTTTTACCAAGTGAAGGAGGTTATGATAATTTTCTACATGGTAAAGTAGTTGACATGCTACATTTTCCTATTTGGAAAGGCTATTTGCCAGAATGGATTCCTTTTTATGGAGGCAATTATTTTACATTTTTTAACCCAGTTTTTAATATTGCAGATATGGCAATAAGTACTGGAGTAGGAATGCTAATTGTGTTTAATAAACGAGCATTTCCGAAAACAGAAAAAATTATTAAAACTTATAAATTTTCTCAGGAGTAACACAAAAGTTTAAAGGTACATCACTGTTATAAATATCGTCAATATCTTCTTCAACTTCAAACAAGGACATACCAATTTTTATAGTTTCAGGATTGCAATCACTTAAAAAATTATCGTAGTATCCTTTACCGTAACCAACTCGCTGGCCATTTTTATCAAAGCATAATAAAGGAACAAAAACAACATCAATTTTTGAGTTTTCAATGTTAATACCATCAACAGGCTCTGGTATATTCCAATGATTGGGTTTTATAATAGTGCTATCAGTTAGTAAGTAATTTTCAAGATTAATAGTTTCAAAGTTACTTTTTGAAATCACTGCATGTTTATCTTTTCCGGCTAAAATGTTTAGTATATGGTCAGTATTAATCTCTTTATGTTCAGCAATAGTTAAAAAAATATGATAAAATGATTTATCCCAAATATTTAGAATCAACAATTGATTTGCAATGAGTAAACTTTTTTCATCAATCTCTTCAAAAGATAAATTGTTGCGTAATGACTTATATTTTTTTCTTAACTCAGACTTTGTCATTCAGCTAGTTTGGTTGAAATATGAAAAATGGCATCACCTTGATAAACCAATGGCGATTCATTTATATTAAATATATATCCACTATTTGGAGCTTTCACAAAATGATTAAAACTTCCGTAAGGGTCTGTTATATGTCCAATAACGTCACCTTCGTTTACAAATGAGTTAATGTTTATAGACGCTTTAAACATTCCGGAATATTTTGCTCTTATCCATTTACTTTCAGAAATATAGATACAAGATTTTTTTGGGCGAGATACTTTAAAATTATTTCTCAACATATCAAGATGATGCAATACACGCTTAGCCCCATTAACTCCTGTATTGGTGATTGTTGGATGTATGTTAAATGATTTTCCGCCTTCAAAAAGGAGCATAGGAATCCCTAATTTATAGCTGGTGTTTCTAAATGATTTATTCAAATTTTTAGAATAGTAAACAAATGGTGCTCCAAAAACTTCTGCTAATTCATCTAAAACGACTTCTCCTTTTTTAATTCGTATTTGAGCTGAATTAAACCTATCTGCACCTCCAGTATGAAAGTCCATAATTAAGTCAGCATGTGGCACAATTTCTTTTATCAGTTTGTGGGCTACTCTACTAGCTAATGATCCATTTTTTCCTCCTGGAAAAACACGATTTAAATCACGTCCATCAGGAAATTCCCTATCCATGTGAATAAAGCCAAATACGTTAATTACAGGAATACATATAATTGCCCCTCTCTTTGGTTTATTTATGCCTTTAGCAATTATCTGCCTAACGATTTCAACACCATTTATTTCATCACCATGTATACCTGCAGTAATTAATACTGTAGGACCAGGTTTTTTTGAGCGTTCAATAATTACAGGAACATCTATAGTATTTTGGGTGTGTAGTTTGGCAACGTTAAAACTAACAGTTGCACTTTCACCGAGAGCTACTTTTACACCTAAAATTTCTAAAACCTCTTTTTCACTCATCTATTTCCTGTTTCTTTCAATAAAAGTTATAATGGCTCTAGCAATATTTCTGTGCGTAGCTGTTTCAATCCCTTCTAGTCCAGGTGTTGAATTTACTTCTAATAATAATGGACCACGAGCAGATTGTAACATGTCTACTCCGCAAACAGGAAGTTTTAAAGCACGAGAGGCATTCATAGCCACCTTAAGTTCATCTTCATTAAGCTTAACTATTTCTGCAGAACCACCTCTATGCAAATTAGAACGAAACTCACCTTCTTTTCCTTGACGTTTCATTGCGCCAACCACATGACCGTCAACTATTAAAGCTCTTAAATCTGCTCCTTTAGCTTCTTCAATATATTCTTGTACTAATGCTCTTGCTTGTAAGCCATTAAAAGCTTCTAATACAGATTCGGCTGCATTTTTTGTTTCTGCCAATACGACACCAAGCCCTTGAGTACCTTCTAATAATTTTATAATAACTGGAGTTCCACCAACATGTGCAATAACCTCTTCAACATCTCTAGAATAATTAGTAAAAACTGTTTTTGGCATTCCGATACCAGCCTTACTTAAACGCTGGAAACTTCTCAGTTTATCTCTTGACCTAATAATAGCATCAGAGGTTGCAATGGTAAAGACATTCATCATTTCAAATTGTCTTACTACTGCGCAACCAAAAAAGGTCACAGAAGCACCAATTCTTGGAATAATTGCATCAACATAATCTAGATATCGGTCTTTGTAGTAAATAGTTGGCTTTTCCTTTTCAATAATGATGTCACATTTTAAAGGGTCAATAATTTCGACTTCATGACCTCTATTTTCACCTTCCTCGACTAAACGTCTTGTAGAGTATAGATTTTCATTTCTTGATAAAATAACAATGTTCATGAAGTTATTACTAGAAGATTATTAACGCAAGATACTAAAAAAGCGATATGAATTTTTACATTATCTAGGAATTAATCTACCTTTGAGTAATGACTAAATCTCCATTAAAAATACAATTACAAACCTTACCAAACTTACCTGGAGTATATCAATATTATGATGCAAATGATACAGTAATATATGTTGGCAAAGCCAAAAATTTAAAAAAAAGGGTTAGTTCGTATTTTACTAAAACACATGAAAATGGAAAGACCAGAATTCTCGTTAAAAAAATAGCGAATATCAAACACATTGTCGTAGATACTGAGACTGATGCGCTGTTGCTTGAGAATAATCTGATTAAAAAATACAGGCCTAGATATAATGTGTTGTTGAAAGATGACAAATCATATCCTTGGATTTGTATAAAAAGTGAACGCTTTCCAAGAGTGTTTCAAACCAGACGACTCATAAAAGATGGGAGTGAATATTTTGGACCATACACAAGCGTAAAAACCGTTTATACACTGTTGGATTTAGTAAGAGGTTTATATCAATTACGAACCTGTAATTATGATTTGTCACAAGAAAAAATTGATGTTGGAAAATATAAAGTGTGTTTAGAATATCATTTGGGAAACTGTAGAGGGCCTTGTGAAGGCTATGAAACGGTTTCAGCATATGATGAAAATATAAAGGCAATTCGTGAAATTTTAAAAGGTAATTTTAAAGATTCTTTACAACGATTTAAACAACAAATGAATAACCTTGCTCAAAACATGCATTTTGAAGAAGCGCAAAAAATAAAGGAGAAAATAGAAGTTTTAGAAAACTACCAAGCCAAATCAACCATAGTAAATCCAAAAATTAATAATGTAGATGTCTTTTCTATTGTAAGTGATGAAAGCTATGCTTATGTCAACTTTCTTCAAATTTCTTTGGGTTCCATAGTACGTTCACATACACTTGAAATAAAAAAGAAACTAGACGAAACAGATAAAGAACTCTTAGAAATTGCCATTATCGAAATTAGACAACGCTTCAATTCATTATCAAATGAAATTTATGTCCCTTTTAAAATTGATTTAGGAGATAGTATTAAAATTACAATTCCGAAGTTAGGTGACAAAAAGCACATATTGGACTTGTCTATAAGAAATGCGAAATACTATAGATTGGAACAACTTAAGCAAGTAAAAATTGTAGACCCAGACAGGCATGCCAATCGTATTATGGCACAAATGAAAGCTGATTTGCGATTAAAAGAAGAACCACGAAATATTGAATGTTTTGACAACAGTAACATACAAGGCACTCACCCTGTAGCAGCATGCGTGGTTTTTAAAAACGGAAAGCCTAGTAAGAAAGATTACCGCCATTTTAATATAAAAACAGTTGAAGGTTCTGATGATTTTGCATCCATGGAAGAAGTAGTTTTTAGACGATACAAACGACTACTTGATGAAAAACAGCCATTACCACAATTGATTATTATTGATGGAGGAAAAGGACAATTGTCTTCAGCATTAAAAAGTTTAGATGAGTTAAACCTTAGAGGAAAGATTGCCATTATTGGAATTGCAAAACGTTTAGAAGAATTATTCTATCCAAACGATCCAATTCCTTTATATTTAGACAAAAAAAGCGAAACTCTTAGAATTATTCAGCAGCTTCGTAATGAAGCGCACCGTTTTGGGATAGAGCATCATAGAAATAAACGAAGTAAAAGCGCGTTAAATACTGAGTTGGAAACTATTCCTGGAATTGGAGAAAAAACAATTGTTGAATTACTTAAGCATTTTAAATCGGCAAAACGAATTTCTTATGCTAAGTTAGATGAATTAGAAGTTGTTGTTGGTGTATCTCGAGCAGAAAAAATTTATAATTATTACAATCAAAACAATTAGATTGAAAAAAACACTTCCCATATTATTTTTACTGATTTTCAGTTTATCTTTTGCTCAATCTTCAGATAAAAAAGAGATCAAAGTTGGATTGGTATTAAGTGGTGGTGGCGCAAAAGGATTGGCACATATTGGTGCATTAAAAACAATAGATAGCTTAGGAGTTAAAATTGATTATGTAGCCGGAACAAGTATGGGAGCAATTATTGGTGGACTTTATGCATCAGGATATTCGGGAAAACAAATAGATTCTATTTTTAAGGACGTAGATTTTGATGAACTCATAAACGATAATTTACCACGTGATGCAAAAACGTTTTATGAACGTGATAATTCAGAAAAATATGCGATTACGCTACCTTTCAATAAGTTCAAAGTACAAATTCCTTCAGCTATCTCAAAAGGTCAAAATGTATTCAATTTATTTTCTAAATTAATGTTGCATGTTAGTGATATTGAAAATTTTGAAGACTTACCAATCCCATTTTTTTGTATTGCAACAAATATTGAAACAGGTAAACCTGTGATTTTAAATAGTGGCAGTTTACCACAAGCTATAGCAGCTAGTGGAGCTTTACCGTCTTTGTTTCAGCCAATTATTATTAAAAACCAGATTTTAATTGATGGAGGTGTGGTAAATAATTATCCAATTGATGAGCTAAGAGCTAAAGGAATGGACCTTATTATTGGAGTTGACGTTCAAGATGATTTAGTTGAACGTAGTGAATTAAATTCTGCCCCTGACATATTACTTCAAATAAGTAATTTCAGAACCATTGATGCCATGAAGAATAAATCTAAGGAAACGGATATTTACATAAAACCGGATATTAAAAACTATAATGTAGTGTCGTTTCAATATGGAGAGCAGATAATTGAAAAAGGTCGTTTAGCTGCAATTGAAAAACAAGACGCTTTAAAGGCAGTTGTTCGTAATCAAAGTAAAAGTGAATACGAAAAAGTTAAAATTGTAATAGCTGACAGCATAATAATAAAGAAAATAATAATAAAGGATAAAGAGAAATATACACGCTCGTATGTGTTAGGAAAACTTAAAATAAAGCCTAACGAAAAAATTAGTTATGACCATTTTAGTAAAGGAATTAATAATATTGCTGCAACACAAAATTTTGATAGTTTTTTATATGATTTTGAGCCGAATGATGATGGATATGATTTAATTGTGAATTTAAAAGAGAGTGAGAATACTACTTTTCTTAAATTTGGTGTTCATTTTGATGATTTATATAAAAGTGCGGCTTTAATTAACGTCACTCAAAAACGAATTTTGCTAAATAATGACGTTGCTTCTTTTGACATGATTTTAGGAGATAACGTACGTTATAATTTTGAATATTATATTGATAAAGGTTTTTATTGGAGTATTGGTTTAAAATCTAGATACAATACATTCCACAAAAGTGTAAATGCATCGCTATTTTTAGACGAAAATGAATTGGACATAGTCGGTTTAAAAAAGGCAGACATTAAGTTAAGTGATCAGACCAATCAATTTTTCTTACAAACATTATTTCGAAAAGATTTTTCTTTAAAGTTAGGAGCTGAACACAAAAGATTAAAAATAACTTCTGATACATTTGTTGAAGAATCCGAAAATGAAACAGAAAAAACCACTTTTGAAAAGAGTGATTTTTTTAGTGTATTTGGAAACCTAAAATTCGATACTTTTAATAATAAATACTTTCCAGACAGAGGCTTTTATTTTGATGGTAATTTTCAGCTTTATTTATCGTCATCGGATTTTAATAATGACTTTTCTCAGTTTTCATTTGCCAAGGCAGATATTGGCTATGCATTAAGTCTTTCAGACAAATTTTCTATACTTTTAAATGCAGAAGGTGGTTTCAAAATAGGTGATGATTCTAATAACTCTCTCAATTTCGCTCTTGGAGGTTATGGAAAAAATCTAATTAATAACTTCATCTCATTTTATGGTTATGATTATATCTCAATTATTGGAGATGGATATGTAAAAGGCACTATAAATTTAGATTATGAAATAGCAAGCAAGCACCATATAAATTTTGCAGCAAATTACGCTAATGTAAAGAATAATTTGTTTACTAATTTCGATTGGTTTGCAATACCTGATTATAGTGGTTATGCCTTAGGCTATGCAATGGAAACATTCGTTGGGCCTATTGAAGTAAAGTATACATGGACACCAGAAGGAAGTCAAGGAAATTGGTTTTTTAATGTGGGATTTTGGTTTTAAAAGATTAATATTTTCACGATATTTGTAAAACTATGCAACCCTTTTGGACAGAATATTTAGTGTTACTACATTATCTTATCAAGAGAAATCCTGAATAAAATAGCATATTTGCCATTCCTGCCTAGGCAGGAATCTCATTAATTTAAGTATCTTTATATAAATTTTAATTTGTGTTTTTGAGTGTTGATAAAGGCTTGGCTTTTACTCATTACTCATTACTCATTACTCATAACTCATAACTTAAAAATATGCCTTTTTATCATAAATTAGGGAAAATTCCACCCAAAAGACACACACAGTTTCGTAAAAAAGACGGAAGTTTATATTACGAACAATTGTTTGGAACCGTTGGTTTCGACGGAATGTCTACAAATAGCTATCACGAACAAAGACCAACACAAGTAAAAGAAATAAGGAAACAATATAGTGTTGCTCCAAAAATTTCAAAAGCCAATAATATTCAATCTTATAGATTAAGAGGATTTCAAGTTCTTCCACAAGATGACTATTTAGAAAGCAGAAAGATTGTTTTGACAAATTCTGATTGCCATATAGTGTTAGCTGCACCAAAAAAATCTACAACCGATTATTTTTATAAGAATACAGATTCTGATGAAATGATTTTTATCCATAAAGGAACTGGAAAACTAAGAACTATATATGGAAACTTAGATTTCAAGTATGGTGATTATCTGATTATTCCTAGAGGAATTATTTATAAAATTGATTTTAACACCGAAGACAACCGTTTATTCATTGTAGAATCTCATTCACCAATATATACACCAAAACAGTATAGAAATTGGTTCGGACAATTACTAGAACATTCTCCTTTTTGTGAGAGAGATATTCGTCGTCCACATGAATTAGAAACCAATAATGAAAAAGGAGATTTTATCATCAAGGTAAAAAAGAAAGATGAAATTTTCGAAATGGTTTATGCAACACATCCTTTTGATGTGGTTGGTTATGATGGATTTAATTATCCATACGCATTATCTATTCACGATTTTGAGCCAATTACTGGGAGAATACACTTACCTCCACCAATTCATCAAACATTTGAAACAAGTGCTTTTGTAATTTGTTCTTTTGTACCTCGTTTATACGATTATCATCCAGATGCAATTCCCGCACCATACAATCACAGTAATATAGATGCCGACGAAGTATTGTATTATGTTGATGGAGATTTTATGAGTAGAAATGATATTGAAGCAGGACATATTTCGCTACATCCTGCTGGAATACCACACGGACCACATCCAGGAGCGGCAGAAAGAAGTATTGGTAAGAAAGAGACTAAAGAACTTGCGGTAATGGTAGATACTTTTAAACCATTGCAAGTAACAGATGAAGCAATGAAGATTGCAGATGAAGATTATTACAAATCTTGGTTAGATTAAATTATTAAACACACACAAATCCTGTTTTATCAGGAAAAATAAACATCATAAAAAAGATGGCAAAAGAAGTAAAATCAGTAAACTACGGTTTAGAAAAAATATTTGAAGGAGCACAAGACTTTCTTCCATTATTAGGAACAGATTATGTTGAATTTTACGTTGGTAACGCAAAACAATCAGCACATTTTTATAAAACAGCTTTTGGTTTTCAGTCATTTGCATATAAAGGACTAGAAACAGGATCAAGAGAATCCGTGAGTTATGTTCTAAAACAAGACAAAATTCGATTAGTTTTAACAACTCCTTTAAACAGTAAATCACCAATCAATGATCATATTGTAAAACATGGTGACGGTGTTAAAGTGATTGCGCTTTGGGTAGATGATGCAAGGAAATCTTATGAAGAAACAACCAAACGAGGTGCAAAATCATTTATGGAACCTGTTGTTGAACAAGATGAATTTGGTGAAGTCGTACGAGCAGGAATTTACACCTATGGAGAAACAGTTCACATGTTCGTTGAACGTAAAAATTATAATGGAACTTTTATGCCAGGATTTGTTGAGTGGAAATCAGATTATAATCCAAAATCAGTTGGTTTAAAATATATTGACCATATGGTTGGGAATGTAGGTTGGGGACAAATGAATACTTGGGTAAAATGGTATGAAGATGTTATGGGATTTGTTAACTTTTTATCATTTGATGACAAACAAATTCATACAGAGTATTCAGCTTTAATGAGTAAGGTAATGAGTAATGGAAATGGACGTATAAAATTCCCTATTAATGAACCAGCAAAAGCAGCTAAAAAATCTCAAATAGAAGAATACTTAGATTTTTATGAAGGTTCAGGAGTTCAGCATATTGCAGTTGCAACTGATGATATTATTAAAACGGTTGCACAATTAAAGGCAAGAGGTATTGAATTTTTACCTCCTCCACCTCAAGCATATTATGATGATATTCCACGTCGTTTAGGAAGTCACATGGATATGATGAACGAAGACATCAAAGAACTTCAAAAATTATCTATTTTGGTTGATGCAGATGAAGAAGGCTACTTACTTCAAATTTTCACAAAACCCTTAGAAGACAGACCAACTTTGTTCTTTGAAATTATTCAGCGAATGGGAGCACGTGGTTTTGGTGCGGGAAATTTTAAAGCACTTTTTGAGTCTATTGAACGTGAACAAGCAAATAGAGGAACATTATAACAAATATTTAACTAAAAGACACTTAAAAAACTCTGTCGATTATGTCGGTAGAGTTTTTTGTTTTTTTACTTTTGGAACAGTAATTGCAATTTTTACAATTATAACAATAAACAAACAGTTAAGTTAGTTTAATTACAATTGCAAAAATCATGAAAAAGACCCTACTTATAATATTAACATTTTTTTTGAGCAATTATTCTTTTGCTCAAAATGAATCGGCTTTTGATAAAGGCGAATGGTTTAAATTTAAAATGAGTTATAGTGGTTGGATGAAGGCTGGTGAAGCCACTCTAAAAGTCAATGAAGATGTGATTGATGGCAAATCTGTATATCATGTTGTAGGCAAAGGTAAAACTACTGGAGCTATCGGTTGGTTTTTTAAGGTTAAGGACCGCTACGAAAGTTATTTTGATAAAGAAAAACTTGTACCTTATCGTTTCATTAGAAACATTAATGAAGGAGGTCATACCAAAAACATTGAAATTAATTTTGACCAAAAAAACAATAAAGCATATGTTTATAATAAAAAACATAACAGTAATAAGATTATTGATACCAAGCCAAATATCCAAGATATGGTATCGACGTTTTATTATCTGAGAAATAATTTAGACGTAAGTAAGTTAAAAGTTGATGATGAAGTAAGAACAGATATGTTTTTTGATGGCGAAAACTATGGGTTTAAAATAAAATATTTAGGTATAGAAACAATTAGAACTGCTTTTGGTAAGGTTGAATGTTTAAAATTTCGCCCTTATGTAATGGCTGGACGTGTTTTTAAGGAAGAAGAAAGCTTAACACTTTGGGTAAGTGCTGATCAAAATAGAATCCCAATTCGGATAAAAGCCGATTTAGCTATAGGATCGCTCAGAGCAGATCTTGATGCTTTTAGAGGATTAAAGCATCAATTCAAAATACAATTTTAATTATTGATTATGTCAGAACAACCAAACCATGATGAGATTTTAAAAAAGCTACAAGCAAAATATGATGCTCAAAGTGAAGATACAGAGAATTATTTAGAAGGATTACTTTACGGGAAATCAATTACTTATTGGGATTACATTCATACAGACGCCTTATTGAGTTTGCAAATTCAACGAACTACATTTCCTGATGAGATGGTGTTTATTGCTTATCATCAAATCAATGAACTAATTTTTAAAATGATTCTTTGGGAAATTTCACAAGTTGCAGATGAAAAAGAACTTAGTGTTGATTTTTTCGAAAATAAATTAATGCGAATTAGTCGTTATTTTGATATGCTAACAACATCATTCAATATCATGCGTGAAGGGATGGATCCAGAGCAGTATGGTAAGTTCAGACATACATTAACGCCTGCGAGTGGTTTTCAAAGTGCCCAATACAGACTCATTGAATTTTCGTCAACTGAGTTAATCAACCTTATTGATTTAAGATTTAGAAAAACTATTGATAGAAACACACCGTTTGAGCACGCTTTGGAGCATTTATATTGGCAAGCAGCAGGTAAGGATTATAAAACAGGGAAGAAGTCATCATTACTCACTAATTTTGAAAATCGCTATAAAGAAGAATTTATCACATTTATGAAAACCTACAACACCAAAAATTTATGGTTAAGGTTTAAGGAGCTACCTAAACAAGATCAAGAAAATGAAACTCTTATTAAAGCAATGAGACATTATGATTATACTGTAAACGTAACTTGGGTATTAGCACATTATAAGGCAGCAGCACATTATATTTTAGGTAAAGATGGAGATGGTGAAGCAACAGGAGGAAGTGATTGGCAAAAATATATGCACCCAAAGTATCAAAAACGAATATTTTTTCCTGAACTTTGGAGTGAAGAAGAAAAAGAGAATTGGGGACAATAATTACTAAAAATCACTAAAACTACCGAAACCACTAAACAATGAAACCCATAAAAATTGTATTAATAGCAACACTTATTTGTGTTATACAATCTTGTAAATCAGATAAAACCGTAAACGAAATTCCAATAAATAGTTTAGTTGAAGCTAAACCTATAGTTGAAAATATTGAATTTGGATATAACCTTAATGATTACATTGTAATAAGGGATACTATTAAAAAGGGAGATAGTTTTGGTGAAATAATGGAGCGGAATAAAATAGGATACCCTCAAATTTACAATATAGTTGAAAAAGTAAAAGACACTTTTAATATTGCAAGCCTTCAACAAGGAAAACCATATACATTACTTTGCTCTAAAGATTCCTTACAATTGCCAACCTGTTTTATTTATCAACCAAATAAAGAAGATTATGTAGTTATTAATTTTCAAGATTCTATACACGCATATACCAATAAAAAACCAATTAAATATGTCGAAAAAGAAGCCACAGGAACAATAACTCCAGGGTCTAGTATCTCACAAATATTTGATGAACAAGGGTTAAGTCAAGTGCTAGTTAATATGATGGCTGATAATATTTATGCATGGACAATTGACTTTAATAGATTACAAGCTGGCGATAAGTTTAAAGTGATATATACAGATAAATATATAGATGATAGTATTTACGCTGGAGTTCGTGATATTAAAGCAGCATATTTTGAGCATAAAAGTGAGTCTTTTTACGCGTTTGAATTTAAAACAGATAGCATAAAAGATATTGTTGATTATTTTAATGAAGAAGCAAAGAATTTAAGACGAGCATTTTTAAAAGCACCTGTACAATTCAGTCGTGTCTCATCTAGATATAATTTAAAAAGAAGAATTGCTTATTATGGCAATCGGGTAAGACCTCATAAAGGAACTGATTTTGCTGCTAAAGTTGGTACACCAATATTGGCTACTGCAAATGGGACAGTAACAGAGTCCAGAAGAAAAGGAGGAAACGGTAAATATGTAAAAATTAGACACAATGCAACCTATAGCACACAATATCTACACATGAGCAGAAGAGCCGTGAAGGTTGGTGAATTTGTAAAACAAGGTGATATTATTGGATATGTTGGAATGACAGGAAATACAGGAGGACCTCACGTATGTTATCGTTTTTGGAAAAATGGGAAGCAAGTGGATCCTTTTAGACAAAAGCTTCCTGAAGCAGAGCCAATATCTGAAGATTTAAAAGCAAAATATTTAGATTTCATTAAACCAATTAAAATCCGATTAGATGATATTCAGTTTTCAGAACCTGAAGAAATAAAAACTACTTCTAAAGACTTAGTAACTCAACTAGACTAAATGGCATTAAAAGCAATAAATCCTACACAAACTAAAGCATGGAAAAAACTCACTAATCATTATAATAATATAAAAAACATTCATTTAAAAACATGGTTTGCTGAAGATAACAATAGAGCAGAACGTTTTACTATCAAATGGGATGATTTTTATTTTGATTACTCTAAGAACAGAATCACGCCAGAAACAATGACACTTCTAAAAGAACTTACAGAAGAAGTTGATTTAAAAGATGCTATTTCAAAATATTTTTCTGGAGACATTATTAATCAAACAGAAAACCGAGCAGTACTTCATACAGCATTAAGATTACCTAAAGATGCTGAACTATTAGTTGATGGGATTAATATTATTCCTCAAGTAAATGATGTAAAAATTAAAATAGAAAACTTTACAAATGGTATTGTAAACGGAAACATAAAGGGAGGTACAGGAAAGACTTTTACAGACATAGTAAACATTGGTATTGGAGGTTCTGATCTCGGTCCAGCAATGATAGTTGATGCACTGCAATTCTACAAAAACCATTTAAGCGTACATTTTGTTAGTAATGTAGATGGTGATCATGTGAATGAAGTTATTAAAAAGTTAAATCCAGAAACAACATTATTCATTATTGTTTCTAAGACATTTACAACTCAAGAAACCTTATCTAATTCTACAACCATTAGAAATTGGTTTTTAAAAACGTTACCTGAAAAAGCCATTGAACAACATTTTGTAGCAGTTTCTACTAATATTGAAAAAGTAAAAGCATTTGGGATTAATGAAGATAATATCTTTCCAATGTGGAATTGGGTTGGGGGACGTTTTTCATTATGGAGTGCTGTAGGTTTAAGCATAAGTTTATCTATAGGATATTCAAATTTTGAAAGTTTACTTAATGGCGCTCATAAAATGGATAATCATTTTAAAGATGAACCTTTTGAGAATAATATCCCAGTCACTATGGCGTGTTTGGGTATTTGGTATAATAATTTTTTCAATTTTGAAAGCGAAGCAGTGCTTCCTTATTCACAATACTTAAATCAATTTGCAACTTATTTACAACAAGCCATCATGGAAAGTAATGGAAAAAGTGTTGATAGAACTGGTGAAAAAGTTAATTATGAAACCAGCACTATTGTTTGGGGAGAACCAGGGACCAACTCACAACACGCCTTTTTTCAATTGCTACATCAAGGCACAAAAATAATTCCGACCGATTTTATTGCGTTTGCAAAATCTCTTCATGGCAATAAAGAACACCAAGGCAAATTAATGTCAAACTTTTTTGCTCAAACGGAAGCTTTAATGAATGGTAAAACAAATGAACAGGCTTTGAAAGAGCTCGAAAGTGAATTCGTTTCAGAAGAGATAAAAAAGCGATTAGCAAACTACAAAGTTTTTAAAGGGAATAGACCAACAAACACTTTATTAATAAATAAGTTGACACCAGAAAGTTTAGGAAAATTAGTGGCACTATACGAACACAAAATTTTTGTGCAAGGAATTATCTGGAATATATTCAGTTATGACCAATTTGGTGTTGAGTTAGGAAAACAACTAGCAGGAAATATCCTTCATGATTTCGAAAAATCTGTAATTACTGGTCACGATTCATCAACGACTAATCTTATAAATCATTACAAGAACTTGAATTAATTGTAATGATTAATTTTACCCACAACTCTTTTTCATATACGCTTTGACTTTGTTTTAAACATGAATCAACGTCGTTAAGAAACAATGTCAATTTGTTAATAATAAGTTAATAAAGTTTCAAGAATTATAACTATTTTTGCCCAAAATCAAAACCAATTTTAACTTTCAAAAATGAAAAAAGTCATTAAAAATTTATTTGTTGCATTAGCAATGGTTTTCTCAACCGCTGTTTTGTCACAAAGCACAGTTACAGGAATCATAATGGATACTGAACTGAATGCTCCACTTCCAGGAGCAAATGTCGTGATTAAAGGAACTACAAAAGGTGCAATTTCTGATTTCGATGGTAAATTCACTCTAACTACAGATATATCTTCTGGCGAAGTCGTTATCTCTTACGTAGGGTACATATCACAAACGATTGCTTTTAATGGTAGTCAAGATTTAGGCACAATTACTTTAAGCCCAAGTCAGCTTGGTTTAGAAGAGATTCTAATTACAGCTTCTGTAGCTGTTGATCGAAAAACACCAGTAGCAGTTTCAACAATTAAGGCTGAAGATATTGCTTTAAAATTAAGTACTCAAGAGTTTCCTGAGATCCTTAAAGCGACTCCAGGTGTCTATGTAACAAGAGCTGGTGGTGGTTACGGAGATGGAAGAATAAACCTTAGAGGATTTAACTCTGAAAATGTAGCTGTTATGATTAACGGTGTTCCAGTAAACGATATGGAAAATGGAGCAGTATATTGGAGTAACTGGGCAGGTTTAGGAGATGTTACAAGCTCTATGCAAGTCCAAAGAGGATTAGGAGCTTCAAAAGTAGCGGTTGCTTCAGTAGGAGGAACAATAAATATTATTACTAAAACAACGGATGCTGTTCAAGGTGGTAACATTACTACTAGCATTGCTAATGATGGCTATTTAAAATACGGGATGACGTATTCAACAGGTTTAACTGATAAAGGTTTTGCAGCAACAGTTAGTGCATCAAAAATTTCTGGTGATGGATATGTAGATGGAACTGAATTTTCAGGGTACAATTACTTTATTAGTTTATCTCAACAAATAAATGATGCACATAGGTTGTCGTTCACAGCATTCGGAGCACAACAAGAACATGGTCAACGTTTTAACCGTTCTACTATTGCAGAGTTAAAAGATACAGATTCAGGACCAAGAAAAGCTAATAAAGATTGGGGCTATAAAAATGGTGAAGTGTATAGCCAATCATATAACTTTTACCATAAACCTCAAATGGCTATAAATCACTTATGGAACATAAATGATAATTCTGCTTTATCAACGGCATTGTATGCTTCCTTTGGTTCTGGTGGAGGGCGAAGAGATGAAGGATCTAAAATTGGATCTGATGATTATAGAATTGGAACATCAGGTTTACAACCTATAGATTTTGATAGAGTTGTTGCAGAAAATCAAGCTAATGGTGTTAATGGTTCTAGTGATATTATTTCATCTTCTAGAAATTCTCATCAGTGGTATGGTATATTATCTACTTATAAAAACAAAATTAATGATGACTTAACAATATCTGGAGGGTTAGATGCACGTTCTTATGTTGGATCACATTGGTATCAAGTGGATGATTTATTAGGAGGACAGTTTTTCTTAGACAACGAAAGTGATACTTATGCTTTTGGTAAGCCTCTTAAAGTAGGTGATAAATATAACAAAGATTATGATGGTATTGTGGTAAGATATGGTCTTTTTGGGCAAGCAGAATACCAAGTAACAGACAAATTTAATTTATTTGTTGCTGCAGATATTTCTAATAGCAATTATAAACAGAAAGAATATATGAATAATACCATTACAGGAAGTAGATCGTCTGCAGCTGTTAATTTTTTAGGTTTTGGTATTAAAGGAGGAGGGAATTATAACCTTGATATAAATAATAATGTGTTTGTTAATGTAGGATACTTCTCTAAAGCTCCATTTTTAGATTCTGTATTTTTAGATGAAGATGGAATTGATGCTAACGAAGGTGCTGAAAACGAAAAAGTATTTAGTGCAGAGCTAGGATATGGTTTTCGTGGAGAGAAGCTAAGTGCTAATGTTAATGTATATTATACAAAATGGTTAGATAAAACCTATTCTGGTTCAATTGGTACTGGAGAAAGCATTTTTTTTTATAACTTGTTGGGTATAGATGCATTACATCAAGGTGTTGAAATTGATTTTAGATATAAAGCTACTGACGAGCTAACGTTAACTGGTATGGCATCTTTAGGAGATTGGAAATGGAAAAGTAATGTGTCTGCAAGTGTAAGAGATCAAGCTGGAGATGAGGTAGATGTAGTTGAAGTTTTTGCAAAAGACTTAAAAGTTGGTGATGCTGCACAAACTACATTTGCTTTAGGTATAGATTATAAATTAGCTCAAAAATCTAATATCTATGTAGATTATAATTTTGCTGGTGATAACTATGCTTCATATGATGTTACAAATAGAGGAAGTAGTGATTTGCCAAATGTTTGGAAACTTCCTGACTTTGGGATATTTGATATTGGGGTAAGACATTCTTTTGAAATGGGAGCATTTGAAGCTACTTTAATTGGTAAAATAAATAATGCATTTAATACAGAGTATGTTTCTGATGCTAATGATTTAGATGGAACAGCATCAACAGCTCAAGTTTATTTCGGTCCAGGTAGAACGTATAGTGTAGGATTAAAAGTTAATTTTTAAAAAATAGTTAAAATGAAAAGAATAATATATTGTTTAGCAATTTTAGGGATAACCTTGGTAGGTTGTAACCCTTTGGAAGACGTTTATGACGGACTAGATTCATCAGAAGATCCTATTGTTGGATCGGAATCTTATACACTAACGAGTGATGATTATGCTGAATTAGAGCTAGGATTTGGTAGTTTTAGTTCAATTGAAGATGCTAAAACGATGTTGCCATCATTTTTAGCAGATAAATACCCTTTTTGGGGTCAAGGTTCATCAGTATTAGTTGGGTATGATTTATACATTGGTAATGCTGAAGGTGTAAGTGATTTTACGAGTTCAGATGTTTATGAATTTACAAATTCAGATTACGCAACTACAGGGAGTGATGCTTTTGGCTTCTATCCAGGTGTTAATGCAGCAGCTGCAATTCCCGCAATACTAGATGCTCAAGTAGCGAGTCCAACAGAAGGGCAAATTATTTTAGCAAAATATGACCAATATACTGAGACACCTGAAGTTGGATTAGCAGATTTAGTGGCTTATAATTTTGCAGGAAGCTTTGAAGGATGGAATATTGTTGAAGAATCTGGAACAGATGACGCTTGGACCTCTGAAACTGGTTATGTTCAAGGGAATGGTTATTTTGGTGGACAATATGCTAACGCTGAATGGTTGGTTTCTCCTTCAATAGATTTAACAGCAGAAAGTGACCTTAAATTTCAAATCACACAAGAACTTGATTATGCAGGAGACACATCTTTGCTTAAAATTTTAGTTTCAACTGATTATACGAATGATATTTTAACAGCAACTTGGGATGAAATTACCTTGGGTACTCCTGCTACAGGAGATATGGCTTCTTCTGAAGATTACGATTTTTCAGCTTATGATGGACAAGCTATCAACGTAGCGTTTAAATACGAATCAACAGATTCTGATGCTGGAAGATGGAGAATTGAAAGCATGGCCATTAAAACTCTTGGAGCTACAGGTGAAACGAACTCTAAAGGTGAGTACTTTATGTATTCTGGTGGATCCTGGGAAGTAGTTGAAGGTGTTTATTATTTAAGCTCTGGAGATTTTGATTCAATGGGAGAAGGGTCTGGTCAACCAGGTCAATACGATAACTTTGGGAGTTCAATTTCTCCAAACAATTATTTACCTGCTTTCTTAAGTTTAAACTTCCCTTATGCTCAAGAAGATGAAGAACTGTTTATTATTTATGATTATTATTCAAGTTCTAGTGGAGCACAACGAAGAGGAAATTTATATACAGTAACTGGTGGTGAATTTGTTGGACATGAATCTACAATTTCTACAACACTTCAATTTGGATTTGATGATGGTTTTTGGGTTCCTGACAATACAATTAGATACACTTTAGCCTCTGAAGACTATGCTGCGATAATATCGGCTTTAGCTGCCGATTATCCAACAGCCACAAGTAGTATGGGCAACTATGGAAATATGGACAGAAGAGCTGGAAACGCTGCTGAATGGACAGATCCAATGGTGCTTGAGGCAGTAGCTGTAGTTTTAGACATAATAGATCCTTCCGCTGCGGACGAGCAAAAATATGTTGTTACTATTGAGGTTTATAATGGTAGTAATACTACAGAAGATTTTGCTGTTATTAAAATGAGTGGAGAATGGGTTTACCAAGAGTAACAAATTTCTAGAAATATCATAAAAAAAGCAGCCAATTGGCTGCTTTTTTTATGATATTAAAATTGAAAATTCATTACTTTTGTCTAAACTAATAAACTAACTTATGGATTCAACAATCAAAATGCTACACTCGTATTGGGCTTACTTGGTAGTAATTATGCTCTTTGCCGCTGTTATCAATGCGCTTATTGGGTTTGCAGGAAAAAAAGAATATACAGCAAAAGACTTTAGAGTCTCTCTATTTACACTCATTGTTTCACACATACAATTGCTTTTAGGATTAGTACTGTACTTTACATCACCAAAGTTTGAGCAGTGGAGTTCTATGGGAAGCGAAGTTATGAAAACTGCTGGAGTACGTTTGTACCTTGTAGAACACCCTTTAATCAATATCATTGCCATTGTTTTAATTACAATAGGATACTCAAAGCATAAAAAGAAGCTTACCTCAACACCAAAATTTAAAGCAATATTAATATTTTATACTTTGGCATTAATATTTTTATTGTCAAGAATTCCTTGGGATGTATGGCCAAAGTTTTAGATAATGAACTCGTTTAAACGAGTTCATTAAAAAGAGGCTGTCTGAAAAGTCATTGTAATTTACTTTGTCAGGTTGAGCTTGTCGAAACTGATATTGATTATCAAAGAGTTAAAATATTTCGACAGGCTCAATATGACACATATTTTACTTTTCAGACAGCCTCTTTTTTATTTTATTTCTTTTATCACATAAACATATACAGGGAAGTGATCACTGAAACCGTTGGTAAAACCACCATCTGCAAAACTTCTTAAAGGATAACCTTTATAACGGCCTTCCTTATTGGTCAAGTATAGTTTATTGAAAATTCCAGCTTTATAAAACCTAAAAGAAGAATAATCAGTCTCCAATAAAGGTTTTGTAATTAAAATTTGATCAAATAAACTCCAAGCATCTCTATAAGCGTTTGATCCCAATCCTTTTCTAAAAAATCCTTCCATTGGGTTATAGATGCCTTTAAGTTTTACATCTTCTTTATTCTTTTCTGCTTTCAAAATGTCTTTTAAACTGGCATTTGTTGGGTCGTCATTGAAATCTCCCATTGAGAATATTTTAGCATAAGGATCAATAGCTTGCAGCGAATCAATGAGCCTTTTGTTTAATCTTGCAGCAGCAATACGTTTTGGTCTGCTTCGTGCTTCACCTCCTGAACGAGAAGGCCAATGACTTACAATAACATGTATAAGCTCACCATCTAATTTTCCACTAACTAATAATTGGTCTCTGGTGTAAACACGTTTACGTGTAATGTCATCATAAATCTTTAATTCATGACTGCTAATATCAATAGGTGAGAATAGAGCTTTTTGATACATTAAGGCAACATCAATACCACGTGCATCTGGCGAATTAAAATGAACAATGCCATAATCTTTAGCATATAAGGCATCATCATTTGCTAAATCTTCTACAACCTCTCTATTCTCAACTTCTGAAATTCCAATAATAGCTGGACTGTTATTTGAAACATCTGAACCAATTTCGGAAATAACACGAGCCATATTTTTCACTTTCTTCTTATAAATTTCCTCGCGATCAAATTTCAATTCCATTATTGGGCTGGCTTCATCAAATTTATTCGGATCATTTATGGTGTCAAATAAGTTTTCAACATTATAAAAGGCAATGGTATGAACTTTAAACTTTCTTTTTTCCTGTGCATAACTTGTAAAAATCAATAGAAAACAAGAAGCAGTAAGAAACATTTTTAATAATCTCATTTATAGTTGTATTATGTTTATGTTAATATATAAGGCAAATCTTGAGCCAAAAGTAAATATTTATAATAAATAATGTAAATTTGCAAGCCTTAATATTTTAAATTTAAGGAAAAGAAAGTATTAATTTTAATATTAAACATGAAGAAAAGTTTATTTATTTTTTTATTAGGAATTTTTTCAGTGTTTACGGCTTTTACACAAACCACCATTAAAGGGAGTGTCAAAGATGCCGTAACAGGCGAGCCCATTCCTGATGTAACAATTACTATTGAAGAAACTTCTCAAATTACAAAAACCGATGCTTTAGGAGAGTTTAGCTTTACTAGAAACGTTCCCCTAGGCGAACAAGTTTTAAATATTAGCAAAGCTGGTTATATAACAGAGCGTTATCCAATAGTAGTTAATGAAGGGTCGACAGTTAACATTACTGACATGATTCTTAGAATTGACGTGTCAGATTCGGCAGATTTATTTACTATTACATTATCAGATGATGAATTAGATGACGATACCAGTGGGGCTGATAACATTTCAGGATTATTGCAATCGTCACAAGATGTTTTTTTACGAACTGCTGCGTTTGAATTTAGTTCTTCATTTTTTAGAGTACGAGGATTGGATTCAGAAAACGGAAAAGTACTCATTAATGGCGTTGAGATGAATAAAATGTTCAACGGAAGACCACAATGGAGTAATTGGGGAGGACTTAACGACGTGATGAGAAATCAAGAACTATCAATGGGTTTAACGCCTTCAGCGTACAACTTTGGGGGCTTATTAGGAACGACTAACATAAACACTAGAGCTTCAATGTATAGAAAAGGTGGTCGCGTAACATATTCATCATCTAATAGGAGTTATACAAATCGTATGATGGCTTCATATTCATCAGGATTGGTTGATGGTGGTTGGGCTTACTCAATTTCTATAGGTAGACGTTGGGGAGAAGAAGGTTACCAAGACGCAACATTCTACGATGCCAATTCATTTTTTGCGTCCGTTGAAAAGAAAATTAACGATAAGCATAGTATAAACTTCACAGGTATTTTTGCGCCTAATAGAAGAGGGAAATCATCACCAAATACTCAAGAAGTGTATGACCTAAAAGATATTCGTTATAACGAATATTGGGGCTATCAAGATAATGAGAAAAGAAATTCAAGAGTAAAAAGAACCGTCGAACCAATTTTAATGTTGAATCATTTTTGGGATATCAATGAGAAATCGTCATTGAACACTAGTATTGGTTATCAGTTTGGTGAACTTGGTAATAGTAGATTGGATTATGCAGGTGGAGCTAACCCAAGTCCATCATACTACCAAAAATTACCTAGTTATTTTCTAGCAGACACTGATGGCCCTGATTATGACGGAGCTTATCAAGCTGAGCAAGAATTCATTAATAATGGGCAAATAGATTGGAACAGAATTTATGACGCTAATTTAACTAACAACATTAATGGATTAAATGCAGCTTATGTATTGTATGAAGACAGAAGTGATGATAAACAATTAACTGTAAATTCAAATTTCACTACAGATATTAATGACAATGTTAGAGTATCTGGAATCTTAGATTATAAAAAATTAGAATCTAACAACTTTGCTGAAATTGTTGATTTACTTGGAGGCTCGGGATATTTAAATGTTGACTCCTTTGATAATTTTCAATTTGATCTTCAAAACCCTGATCGTGTAGTAGGTGAAGGCGAAAAATTCAGATATAATTACAATTTATACGCTGATGTGATTAGTGCTACAGCCCAAGCTTTTTTCAAATACAATAAAGTAGATTTTTACCTTTCAGGAAGTTATACAAACACACAATATCAACGTGAAGGGTTATATCAACATGAAGCATTTGCTGATAACTCATTTGGAAAAGGGAGGAAACTAAAGTTTAATGGTCTAGGAGTAAAAGGCGGAGCAACCTATAAAATTACTGGAAAGCATTTAATTGATGTTAATGCAGCCTATATAAGTAGAGCGCCTTCATTAAGAAACACGTTTTCAAACTCAAGAGAAAACCAAAATGTAGTTGGTGATGTAAGTGGAAATAGAATTACTGAAGAAAAAATAACTTCAACTGACATCAGTTATATTTTTAGATCTCCAATAGTAAAAGCTCGTTTAACTGGTTTTTATACTGCTATTCAAGATGCCAATGAAATCTCGTTCTTCTTTGCAGATGGAATTGGAGGAGACAATGCTAACTTTGTTCAGGAGGTTTTGCAAGGTATTGACAAAAAACATATTGGTGCTGAATTAGGTATTGAAGCACAAGTAACTCCAACAATTAAATTAAAAGGAGCAGCTTCTGTAGGTCAATATACTTATGATAATAATCCTAATCTATACTTAACAACTGCTCCAGACCCTACTGCTCCAGATGAGTTAAGTCAAAACGGATTTAAAGATTTTGGAGAAGCTAACATGAAAGACTATAAAATAGCTGGAGGGCCGCAACGCGCTTATTCAGTTGGTTTTGAATATAGAGACCCAGATTATTGGTGGTTTGGTGCAACAACCAACTTCTTTACAAATACTTATGTAGACATAAGCCCACTGACACGTACTGAGAATTTTTTCTTGGATAGTGATGGTTTACCATTTAATGATTATGATCCAGAATTAGCTCGTGAATTATTGAAACAAGAATCTTTTGATGAATACATGACAGTTAATTTAATTGGTGGTAAATCATGGAAAATAGGTGATTATTTTATCGGATTTTTTGCAAGCATCAACAATTTACTCGACCAAAAGTATAAGTCTGGAGGTTTTGAACAAGGCAGAAATGCAAATTATAGAGAGTTAAGAGATGATAACGCCAATCCAAAACGAGTATTTGGACCAAAATATTGGTATGGTCGTGGAACCACATATTTCTTAAACGTGAATTTTAGATTTTAATAAAAAAAAGAATGAAAAGTAAAACAATATATATTATGAAAACGAATAAAATTTTAGCATTCTTCACTGTATTAGCTATGTCTATTGCATTAGTGTCGTGTGTACAAGACGATGATTTTTCAATTCCTAACAGCTTAGGTGATGAAGAAAATGCAGGACTGCAAGCTATTATGGCTGGATTAGCAGATGGATCACTGAGTGAAATAAGCATAGCAGATTTACTTGATTTATATTCAGGTCAAGCAACGTTTATTGAGTCTGATATTGTTGTTAAAGGCTATGTGACATCTTCAGATCAAACAGGAAACTTCTTTAAAGAATTCTATATGCAAGATGCTCCTGAAAATCCAACAGCTGCAATGGGAGTTGCATTAAACCAAGTAGATTCTTATAATCAATTTAATAAAGGACGTGAAGTTTATATAAAACTTAAGGGATTATATTTAGGCGAAAATTCTTCGGATGTGCTAACCATTGGAGGTCAATTAGACGGAAGTAACCTCGATGAAATGACTGCTAATCAAATCCCTCAACACGTATTTCGTTCAGCTACAACTATGGACATAGTACCATTGGTGCTTATTCCATCTACTGTGAATGATTCACATTTAGGAATGTTTGCAACCTTTGAAAACATGCAATTTCCAACTGCTTTAGAAGGTGAAACATTTGTAAACCCTTTTGATGATTTCGATACCAGACACGTTATGGTAAGTTGTGATAACGGTTCAGAGTTTCAATTAGAAACAAGTTCATTTGCTAGCTTTAAACAAGTCCCATTACCAACCGAGGGTCGTGGAAGTATCTCAGGTGTAATTACACAAGGTTTTGGTGGTTCACCAAGAATTATGGTATTAAATACAACGGACGATATTTATTTCACTGATAATCGTTGCGATCCAGTATTTGAAGAATCTTTTAACTCAGCAATTGATGGTACTGATTTAAACATTGATGGTTGGATTAACTATGCAGAAGAAGGTGGAGAACGTTGGACTGAGCAAGTATTTAGTGGTAATGGTTATGCAGAATTTTCTGCATTTAGCACAGGAGATGTAAGCAATATTGGTTGGTTAATTTCTCCAGGAATTGATATGGATGCTCAAGATGGTGAAATGTTATCGTTTCAGACAGCCTATGCTTATCCTGACGCTGGACATTATCCTTTAGAGGCATTTGTTTCTACTGATTTTAATGGCACTGAAGATGGTATTGCTGGAGCAACATGGCAAACACTAGACGCTGTAATTTCACATCCAGATATTACTGATGATTGGTTTGATTTTGTAGATTCAGGAAGTATTGATTTATCAAGCTATACAGGAACATTATATATTGCTTTTAAATATACAGGAAGTGATACAATGAACTTAAACGGAACTATGCATGTTGAAAACGTTGCAGTTTTTGTGCAATAGTTTATTTTAAAATATATTATAAAGCCACAATTTATTAATTGTGGCTTTATTTTTTAGCTTACTTTTAAGCATTATGACATTATTTGATCATTTCGTTTTTAATGTATTTCAATATTATAAGCCTAAGTATAAATCTAAAGCGAATAGTATTTCTATCATATATATTACCTTTTTACAATCATCTCTATTATTATTATTAGGCGTGTTTTTTTCAGTTTTTTTCGAGCAAATGAATGTAAGCACTATGTCATCAACAAAAGCGTGGACCCTTTTTGTGATAGCAATTTTGATACTTTATTTTAAAAACTGGATGAATTATAGTGGTCGAAAGCGACGTGTACTAAATGCAAAATCTACTAAAAAGAAGGCCCAAAATTTTAGTATTTGGACTTTATGGATTTTACCATTTGGGTGCATTACCTTGGCAATACTACTATTACAGAAATTTTAAAAAAACAAAAACCTTAGCATTTAGGCCTACTAAGGTTTATTAATTGGTTAGTTAGTTTTTTACTGCTGCAATATATTAAAAAAGATACCGTAGCTATAGTTATTTTTAGTCAAAAAGCAATATTCGCCGATTAAAGGCATTTTGTTTCAAAAATCAATTTTTTTTCAAATGCAAATATACAGGGAAGTGATCACTAAAGCCACCTTTATATTTATAACCAGCATAAGTTCTAAACGGATTGCCTTTGTATTTTCCTTTATATTGTTTTAAAAAATCTTTATCAAAAATATTTACTTGCGAAAAGCTGTGTTTACCTTCACTGTATCCAAAAAAATTAGTAGTAAACATGATTTGATCAAAAAGGTACCACTCGCTTCTATGGTTTAAACTTCCACGAGTATATGTTGGTAAATTACTCATAGGATTGTATAGGTCATGTGATTGTACCAATTTTTTTATGCTATCATTTTGAGGGTTGTCATTAAAATCTCCCATGACAATGATTTTTGCATTTTCATCTCTTAAGCTAATTGTGCTGATGATTTCTACAGCCTTATTGGATGCAATTAACCTTGCAGGCTCAGAAAGCTCAACACCTTCACGCCTTGATGGCCAGTGATTTACTAACACATAAATTTTCTCACCATTTAAAAGACCTTCAACAAGTAAAATGTCTCTGGTGTAATCCCGTGTTCCATCATTATCAAAAAGGTCAAGCGGAAATACTTCTGAGTGGATAACCTCAAAATATTTCTTGTTATAAATTAGCGCCACATCAATTCCTCGTTCATCTGGAGAATCATAATGTACTACGTCATATTGTTGGTCTTTAAGAGATGAAGAATTAATTAAATCATCAACAACTAATCTGTTTTCAACTTCGGCTAGCCCAACTAAAACTGGTGTTTTTTTTGAAGTTTTCTCACCAATTTGAGAAATAACTTGACCAAGTTTCCTTAGCTTTTTACGATATCTCTTTTCGGTCCAATGACGTGCTGATTCTGGTAAAAAATCATTATCGTTGGTGTAAGCATCATCAAACGTATCAAATAAATTTTCAAGGTTATAAAATGAAATTGTATAGTAATCATTATCTGAATTTGAATCTGTAGTGTTGTTGCTCATATACTCCAATTATCTGACTAAAATAATAAAAACAATAGGATTCATTTGTACATTTGTAACTTACTTGTGTATATGATAGAAAAGAAAGACGTAGCCTTAGAAAAAGCTGTTTTGATAGGAGTTATAACAAAAGATCAAAACGAAGATAAGTCTAAAGAATATTTAGACGAATTAGAGTTTCTTACTTATACTGCTGGAGGAGAAGTCATTAAGCGGTTTACTCAGAAAATGGATATGCCAAATCCTAAGACCTTTATTGGTTCAGGAAAGATGGAAGATGTACGAAAATTCATTGAAGAGTATGAAGTAGGAACAGCTATTTTTGATGATGAATTATCTCCTGCTCAAGAACGTAATATTAGCGCAATTCTTAATTGTAAGGTATTAGACAGAACAAACCTAATTCTAGATATTTTTGCACAACGCGCTCAAACAAGTTATGCAAGAACCCAAGTAGAGCTTGCTCAATGTGAATATTTACTACCTCGTTTAAAAGGAATGTGGACACACCTTGAAAGACAAAAAGGTGGTATTGGAATGCGTGGACCAGGAGAAACTGAAATAGAAACCGATCGAAGAATTGTAAGAGATAAAATTGCACTGCTAAAGAAAAAAATTAAAACCATTGATAAACAAATGGAAGTGCAGCGAGGCAATAGAGGAAAAATGGTTAGAGTGGCTTTAGTTGGTTATACAAACGTTGGCAAATCTACTCTTATGAATGTGATAAGTAAATCTGAGGTGTTTGCTGAAAACAAATTGTTTGCCACTTTGGATACTACAGTTCGGAAAGTGGTTATTAAAAACTTACCCTTTTTAATGAGTGATACAGTTGGATTTATTAGAAAACTCCCAACACAATTAATAGAATCATTTAAAAGTACATTAGACGAGGTTCGTGAAGCTGACTTATTATTGCATGTGGTTGATATTTCGCATCCAAATTTTGAAGAACATATTGAATCAGTGCAGAATATTTTAACTGATATTAAAAGTGATGGCAAACCAACCATCATGGTTTTTAATAAAATTGATGCTTACAAAGCAGAACCTTTTGATGATACAGATTTAATTGCTGAACGAACTGAAGCGAACTTCACGCTTCAGGAATGGAAAAAAACTTGGATGAATAAGATTGGAAATAATGCGTTATTTATTTCTGCTATTAATAAGGAAAATCTTGAAGATTTTAAGAAACGAGTTTATGATGAGGTTAGAGAAATTCATGTCACACGTTTTCCATATAATGCATTTTTGTACCCGGATTATAATGAAACTTATGAATAAAAAAAGGCTGTCTAAAAAGTTTTTTATCATTAAATTGTCAGGTTGAGCTTGTCGAAACTGATATTGATTATCAATGAGTTAAAATATTTCGACAAGCTCAATATGACATAGAACTATACTTTTTAGACAGCTTTTTTATTTGAGATGGTAGTTTTAAAACTTATAACTCAATCCAAATGTCCAATAGGATTGTAAATCATTATCCGAATCTTCAAGTTTAGCAAAAGCAGTACTTCCTGGCTGACTTTGTTGGTAGTTAAATGCTTCTTGCTTGTTTTGTCTTAATCCAAAATCAAAACCAACACCAATCATTTTCCATAAGGTATAACCAAATGAGTTGATCCAAGTCCAGTTTGAAAGGTCGGAGCTTTTATAACTTTGAAACATTGATAAGTTAGATTTAAAATTAATAGCTCCAATTTGTTTTGTATAGTCGGCAACTATTTTTGCTCCTAAAGAAGATTCAAAATCTACAACGGCATCACTACTAAAAACAAAGTTGTAGTTTAAAGGATGAATAACTACAATTAAATCTTGAATAGGTGTCCATGTTGCACCAATACCAATATCCAGAAAACCAGGATCGTTAAAGTTGTTTAATAATGTGGTTCTATACTCAGCTAAAGTGGAAATAGCGAATTTTTCACTTAATTTTCTTCCATAAAGAGAAGAGATATTAAATACATCTGTTGTCGGATTAAAGTCCTCATCATCTAAATCAGTGTCTTTGTCATCTAATTTCACCCAATTTAAATTGGAAGACAAAGCGTTTCTCCAAAAGAATTTATCTTCAATAAGATTCGCATAAGCATTTACAGTAAAACCAATGTTACCAGATGAGTTATTTGGAGTTCCTTGAGAATACCAGTTATTGAAATTTGAAAGACTTCCACCAATAGTTCCAAAAGCACCTATTCTCCAACCAGGTAAGGCGTCAATTTTTGCTTGTATAGCATTTGCTTCTGCTTGAGCAGCGTCTGCCACAGCTTGCTTTTCTGATTTTTGTGTTTTTAGTTCTTCTTTTGTTTGTGCTTGGGTAAATGCTATACCACAAAAGAAAAAGGTTAATAGTAATAATTTTTTCATTCGATTTAAGTTTATTGTTTTCTAGGTTAAATAATTATAAGACCCATGATTTTATAATTAAGTCACAGTTGTCAATTAGATTTTTTAAAAAGAGGTACAGATGAACATGCTTCACCATACATGATGGATTTTGCAATTGGCTTCAATTTAGTTGTTAATTGAATATAAGCATTATCTGGAATGGGTTTATTAGAGCAGCCTTTTATGATAATTGGTTTGTCCTGAAATTCCGAAACATCTAATTCTGAAATGATATCTTGATAAATAGAAGTTTCTAAAATATCCAAATTACCAATAACAGTTTTTGTAGCGTAAGGCTCTAAATAAGTTGATAATAACATATAAGCCCATGCTGGTATAATGGCATCTGTTGAACATGTTAAAGCAACAAAGCAATTTTTATATTGCTCCCAATCATGTTCATTTGCTTGCTGTCTGAAATCTTTTTCACGTAAAACAAAACCTTCCAGAAGCCAATCTTTTATATCAAATACAATACGATTTCCAGTAGGATAATAGTCTTCTAAATCAATAGTGACTAATTTGCTATTTGCTACGCGATTTATGATTTCTTTTGACATAAAAATTTAAAGCATTCCTAATTCTAACTTCGCTTCTTCACTCATTAAATCTTGACTCCAAGGAGGATCAAACGTAATTTCAACTTCAGCTGTTTTAACTTCATTAATTGACTTTACCTTTTCTTCAACTTCAAGTGGAAGCGTTTCAGCCACAGGACAATTTGGAGTTGTTAAGGTCATTAAAATTTTAACCTCGTAATCTTCATTGACGAAAACATCATAAATTAATCCTAATTCATAAATATCCACTGGAATTTCTGGGTCGAAAATTGTTTTTATAACGCGAACAATTTTTTCGCCTAATGCATTAGTATCTATTTCTGTTGTGCTCATAATTTGTTGTTTAGTGGTTAAGTTGTTTGTCGCATAGTTGTATTTAGCCTTAACGACTCAACTAATTTAGTTGTGTTTGATATGCAATTGCATACATTTTTATTTGTTTTATCATGCTTACTAAACCGTTAGCTCTGGTAGGTGATAAGTGCTCTTTTAAACCAATATCATCAATAAAACCAGTACTTGCTTCTATAATGTCTTTTGGAGGCTGATTCGAAAATACTCTGATTAATATGGCAACAATACCTTTTGTTATAATCGCATCACTATCAGCTGTAAAATTTATTTTATCATCTTTTAATTCTGCATGAACCCAAACTTTACTTTGGCAACCTTTGATTAAATTATCATCCGTTTTGTATTGCTCGTCTATTAAAGGCAATGATTTACCTAACTCAATCATATATTCATAACGTTGCATCCAGTCGTCAAACATGGCAAACTCATCAATGATATCGTCTTGTATGTCTTTGATATTCACGTTGTATTATTTTAGGCTAAAGTACAATAAGTATTATTCAGTTTCAATAGGTTTTAATGTCATAATCGTCTCATTAGATTCTGATAGGAACAGTAAATTCTTTTTTTTGAATGTAAACGATTTTACTTTTGGAATCGTCGTAATGAATAAATTTTCAACAGTAAAATCTGGACAAGCCTTTTTTGTTCCACCCATATTATGAAAAGTAAGACTATTATCTTGAGTTATTATAGTTCCAAAAAAACGATTGCACCCAGAGAACCCAGCAACTTTCATAGTTTCTAAATTAATCACAAAATTAGGAGATACTTCAAAACCAGAAGTGTCTTTTATGGATAGTACTTCCCAATCTCCCGCAATGGTGAGAGTTTCAACTTTATTTCTGCAAGAGGGTAGCAGAATGATAATAAAGGCTAAGAACAAATAACTTTTTTTCAATCTCATAATAATTAATGTTATGTTTTTAAGACAACATTTGTACCGCTTTTTTTAAAGCAGTTACAAGCTTATCAATTTCTTCTTTAGTGTTATAAAATGCAAATGATGCTCTAATGGTTCCTGGAATTTTATAATAATCCATAATTGGTTGTGCGCAATGATGGCCTGTTCTCACTGCTACACCTAATTTGTCAATTATTGTTCCAATATCATAAGGATGAATATTGCCAATATTAAATGAAATCACAGATGTTTTATGTTTTGATGTGCCATAAATTTTAAGTCCTTTAATGGTTAGAAGCTGTTTAGTACCATATTCTAACAATCCGTTTTCATAACTAGCAATAATATCAAATCCAATATTGTTTAAATAGTCAATAGCTGCTCCAAAAGCAATAACTCCACAAATATTTGGTGTTCCAGCTTCAAATTTATGTGGCAACTCTGCGTAAATGGTTTTTTCAAAAGTAACTTGTGAAATCATTTCTCCACCACCTTGATAAGGAGGTAATTTATTGAGCCATTCTTCTTTTCCATATAATATCCCAACTCCTGTTGGTCCACACATTTTGTGAGCTGATGCTACATAAAAATCAGCATCTAATGCTTGAACATCTGGTTTAATATGAGGACAAGCCTGAGCTCCATCAATTAACACAGCTGCACCAACATGATGTGCTTTTTTAATAATTTCTTCAATAGGGTTTATCGTTCCTAAAGCATTAGAAATATGATTGACAAATACCAATTTTGTTTTGTCAGAAAGTAAATTATCAAAAATGCTTATGACCAATTCACCTTCTGCATTCATAGGAATGACTTTCAAGATTGCTCCAGTTTTTTCACACATCATTTGCCAAGGAACAATATTACTATGATGCTCCAAAGCAGATACAATAATTTCATCTCCTTCTTTTAGAAGCGAAGCAAATCCATTAGAAACAAGATTGATGCTATGTGTTGTTCCAGAGGTTAAGATGATTTCATGAGCTTTTTTAGCATTAAAATGTTTTTGAATTTTATGCCTAGCTTCTTCGTATTTATCTGTTGCTTCTTGACTTAAACTATGAACACCTCTATGAATATTGGCATTGTAATATGAGTAGTAATCTACAATGACGTCAATAACTTGTTGTGGTGTTTGAGAGGTAGCAGCATTGTCAAAATACACAAGCGGTTGTCCATTAACTTTACGTGAAAGAATAGGAAAATCTTTTCGTATGATTTCAACATTAAACATATTGTAAGTGTTGTGATTAGAGATTAAATCCAATATTTACACCAAGCTTATTGGCAATGAGTTTATTGATACGTGTTTTTAATTCTGAAATTTTCACGCTCTCCAGAACGTTATTGGCAAACGCATACATTAATAATGCTTTAGCTTCTTTTTCTGGAATTCCTCTAGTTTTCATATAAAACAGCGCATCATCATCTAATTGACCAATGGTACAACCATGAGAGCATTTTACATCATCAGCAAAAATTTCTAATTGAGGTTTCGTATTTATTGTAGATTTATCACTAATAAGAATATTATTATTAGCCTGAAAAGCATTTGTCTTTTGAGCCTCTTTTTCAACAACAACTTTTCCATTAAATACACCAGTTGAGTTATCACCAAAAATACCTTTATAATCTTGATGACTTTCACAATTTGGTTCAATATGATGAACTAAAGTGTTATGGTCAACATGCTGTTTGTCTCCAATAATTGTGACACCTTTTAATGTAGAGTCTATACGCTCACCATGTTGATAGAAATTTAAGTTGTTCCTGATTAAATTTCCTCCAAAAGTAAATGTATGTACAGAAGCATGACTTTCTTGCTTTTGCTTTATGAATGTATTATCAATTAATGAAGCATTTTGATTGTCATTCTGAACCTTATAATAATCAATAATAGCGCGTTTATTAGCAAATACTTCGGTCACTGAGTTTGTTAATACAGGATTCTCAGTTAAACTTTGATGACGCTCAATGATTTGTAAATGTGAATTCTCATCTACAACAATTAAATTACGAGGTTGCAGCATTAAAGCTGATTCATTTCCTGTTGAAAAATGAATAATTTGAATTGGTTTTTCAACCAATTTATTTTTTGGAATATGTATAAAAGCACCTTCACTTGAAAAGGCAGTATTTAAAGAAGTAATACTGTCATCTGAGGCTGCCTTATTAAAATAGTTTTCAATAACTAAACGATACTTTGGTTTGGATAAAGCTGCTGACATTAGGCAAACATCCATACCATCATGTGTGGTTTGTGATAGATGTGATGAGTACTTACCATCAATAAACACAATCTTATATGTATCTATATCATGTATGAAGTATTTTTTCACATCACTATACTCGATAGCGTTTTCTTTATTTGGAAATACACTATAATCTTGTTTTAAGATTTTATTAAGCGACGTATATTTCCATGCTTCATCCTTTTTTGAAGGAAAGCCGTTATTTTCAAAAGTTTTGATAGCTTCAGTTCTGATGCCATGAACATAAGCATCAACATCAACTTGATTTTCAAATGCTAAAAATGACGAAACCAATTTTTCTTTTAAATCCATTTGCTTTTTTTAAGCGTTCACTTCTTCTTTAATCCAATCGTAACCTTTTTCTTCTAACTCGTGTGCGAGTTCTTTAGGTCCAGATTTCACTATTTTTCCGTTATGCAATACATGTACAAAATCAGGAACAATATAATCTAACAAGCGCTGGTAATGTGTAATTACAATAACTGCATTATCCTTGCTTTTTAGTTTGTTTACACCATTTGCAACAATACGTAAAGCGTCAATATCAAGACCAGAATCAGTTTCATCAAGAATTGCCAATTTTGGTTCTAACATTGCCATTTGAAAAATCTCATTACGTTTCTTTTCGCCACCAGAAAATCCTTGATTTAAAGAACGTGATAAAAATTTTCTATCAATTTCTAATAGTTCAGCTTTTTCACGAATGAGTTTTAGCATTTCATTTGCTGGCATGTCTCCAAGTCCCTTTGCTTTACGAGTTGAATTAATAGCTGTTTTTATGAAGTTAGTTACAGAAACGCCAGGAATTTCCACAGGATATTGAAATGACAAAAAGATGCCTTTGTGTGCACGTTCTTCTGCAGCTAATTCATCAATATTTTCACCTTCAAAAAGAATATCTCCTTTTGTAGCTTCATATTCTTCTTTACCAGCAATCACAGCTGCCAATGTACTTTTTCCTGAACCATTTGGTCCCATAATAGCATGTACTTCGCCAGCTTTAACCTCTAGGTTAATGCCTCTTAATATTGTTTTATCTTCTACACTTGCGTGTAAGTTTTTTATTTTTAACATATTATTCTTTTCCTAATTTTACAACGTCACTGCTTTCTTTTGCAACTTGTACGTTTAGTATTTCTTTTATTTCAACTCTATTTGGCCAACCTTCTTCATTTTCTGGTTTTGGAGTGATTTTCCCACGAATTTCTACTTGAACAAAATCAGTAACCTCATTTTTGAATGCTTTCGCCATATTATCTAATTCGTGCATCTTTTCATCAACAACAACGCCATACATCTGTTTATTTGTTTGCAAAACAGCTGCATCTGCATAATAAATGAATTCACCTTTCAGCAATGTTAATCCATCGCTTTGCTTGGCTGTTCTTTCATCTGATGATGTTTCAGTTGTGGTTTCAACCGATTCTGTCTTTGTATCATTTTTACAAGCTAAAAATGATGTAACTGAAATTAAAATTATAAATATTTTCTTCATAATAATTAAATTAACCGACACTACCTTCTAAACTTATTTCTAATAATTTTTGAGCTTCAACAGCAAATTCCATTGGTAATTTATTAAGTACATCTTTACTAAAACCATTTACAATTAGCGCAATTGCTTTTTCAGTGTCTATGCCTCTTTGATTACAATAGAAAATTTGATCTTCGCCAATTTTACTAGTTGTTGCTTCATGCTCAATTTGAGCTGATTTGTTTTTTGCTTCTATATATGGAAATGTGTGCGCACCACATTCATTCCCCATTAATAAACTATCACATTGTGAAAAATTTCGAGCATTATCTGCACGAGAATTTATTTGAACTAAACCACGATAACTGTTTTGAGATTTGCCTGCTGAAATTCCTTTTGAAATAATAGTTGACCTCGTGTTTTTTCCTAAGTGAATCATTTTGGTTCCAGTATCTGCTTGCTGGTAATTGTTAGTTACAGCAATGGAGTAAAATTCTCCAATAGAGTTGTCCCCTTTTAATATACAACTTGGGTATTTCCAAGTCACAGCACTACCAGTTTCTACTTGAGTCCAGGAAATTTTAGCATTTTTCTCGCATAAACCACGCTTAGTTACGAAGTTGTATACGCCTCCTTTTCCTTCAGCATTTCCAGGATACCAATTTTGTACCGTTGAATATTTTATTTCAGCATCGTCAAGTGCAATCAGCTCAACAACTGCTGCGTGCAATTGGTTTTCATCACGACTTGGAGCAGTACAACCCTCTAAGTAGCTTACATAGCTACCTTTATCAGCAATTACCAATGTTCTTTCAAATTGACCAGTTCCAGCTTGATTGATTCTAAAATAAGTTGAAAGTTCCATTGGGCAACGAACACCTTTTGGAATATAACAGAAACTGCCATCACTAAATACAGCCGAATTTAATGCTGCATAAAAATTGTCTTTTTGCGGAACTACAGTTCCTATATATTTTTTCACGAGTTCTGGATATTCCTTAATAGCCTCAGAAATACTCATAAATATGATGCCTTTTTCAGCTAATGTCTTTTTGAAGGTTGTTGCAACTGAAACAGAATCAATCACAACGTCCATTGCTACATTCGCCAATTTTTTTTGCTCATCGATTGATATACCTAATTTTTTAAATGTCGCTAAAAGCTCAGGGTCAACTTCGTCTAAGCTATCATATTTAGGCTTACTATTTGGTGCTGAATAATATGAAATCGCTTGAAAATCTGGTTTTTTATAATGTACATTAGCCCATTCTGGCTCTGTCATTTCCTTCCAAGTTTTAAATGCCTCAAGCCTCCAATCGGTCATCCATTTGGGCTCTTCTTTTCTTTTTGAAATAGCACGAACGATATCTTCGTTTAAACCAATAGGAAATGTATCAGATTCTATGTCTGTATAAAAACCATATTCGTATTCTTTGGTTTTTAATTCCTCACGTAAATCGTCTTCAGTATATTTATTACTCATATAATTTTTTTATAATGAAAATGATTCGCCACAACCACAAGTACGATTAGCATTTGGGTTATTAAAAACAAACCCTGCTCCGTTTAATCCTCCTGAATACTCAAGAGTAGTTCCTATTAAATACAAAAAACTCTTTTTGTCAACAATAATCTTAACTCCATTATCTTCAAAAACTTTGTCACCATCATCTTGATTTTCATCAAATTTCAAATCATAAGATAACCCAGAACAACCACCACTTTTTACACCAACACGAACGTAGTGTTCTGTTGGATTAAAGCCATCATCTTGCATGAGTTCTACAACTTTTTTCTTAGCTGTTTCAGAAACTTTAATCATAGTTTAAATAGATTTGTTCTAAATAGAGAGCAAATATACAATATAAGTGGAGTTTTTCAATACAACCTAACATTATATTAGCATATGGTTTCATAGGTTTTTGTTATAATCTAAAAGTTTAAAATTACTTAAATGTTGATGCTTGATTTACTTAATTTTTATGACTAAAACGTCTTTTAGAGCTTTATTAATAATAATTTCTACATCATCATTTTCTGTTTAGCTTGCAGCAACAATTTGGACTTCCGTGGATATAAAGGGATTGTATTATGTTTTCATAATGTAAATAAGAACTCATATTAAGCTGATAATAAATCCTTAATATCAGGATTTAAAACTCACTTTTATGAATGATAAACATGCCGCCTTCAATATCGCTAATGAGAATATTTCCGCTTGCAAAAAACGGATAAATATTCCAAGCACCATGAAAGCTTGTACTATTGTCAGGTGGATAAGAATCAAAAAATCCAACTTCGGACATTGAGTTGGAATCTATATTGGTAATATCAATCATTCTTACTCCAGCTGTGTAATTTGATTGATAGAATAAATTTCCAACTACATAACCATTGTGGTCAATAGCTGCTGTTGACCCAACATATGACATGTGGAATAAAGGGTTGTTTAAATCTGATAAATCAAAAATAATGGTTCTGGTGTTTCCGCCAAAATCGATTTCATCAACCTCATCACCTATTAGAAAATAGGCCATGTCTTCAGTAAACCAGCCTTGATGTGCATAACCAATATTACTATAACTTATTGTGGATATTGTTGTTGGGTTGGTTTTGTCTGTTACATCAACAATGACCACAACATCTCCGTTACTCGAAATAAGAATTTCACTTCCAACGTAATCTGTATCTGGACCATTATAATTAACAACTTGAGAATCGTGAGAGTAAGATTCATCTGCAAATCCACCAGCTGCTTGAGGGCTTGTTGGGTTTTGGATATTCACAAAGTGTGGTCCTCCATCAAAGGTGTCTGACCCTACAACATAGGCAAATCCAGAACTTTCATTGATGGTTATATTATGGGCATCTCCAAAACCTGTATACAGTGCATCAGCCAAAAAAGTTTCTGGAGGTTCTGTGACATTTCGCAAACGCGCTAAATCAAATACTTGCATTCCATGGTTGGCGGCCTCGCTAACAATAAAAGCGTGGTCGTTATACACTTTAATGTCTCTCCAACTACTATTTCCAGTTGCAGTTGGAAGTCTTCCTAAAAGTACAGGTTGTGTGGGAATTGAAATATCAACAAAAGTAGCACCTGTTGAGGTTCCTATTAGGGCGTATTCTTTTCCAGTAGTTTGATCTGTCCATCCCCAAGAATCATTACCTTCTGCTCCAGAACCACCAAGTTCTGAAATAGGAATATGACTCACCAAGTCATAATCATTACATGGATAAATTCCTGCAAAACCATTTTCACAAAGCGCTAAAGGTTCTAAACCATTTTGTTCATCACAAACATCACCAATTCCATCATTATCAGCATCAGCTTGATTAGGATTTGCAATAAAGGGACAATTATCATTATCATCTAAGACACCGTCATTATCATCGTCGCTATCGCAAAGATTACCAATTCCGTCATTGTCATTATCTTCTTGTTCTGGATTTGAAATATCAAGGCAATTATCATTTTCATCAACAATATTGTCGCCATCTATGTCTTGCGGAAATGTACTTAGTTCTATAGATTCGTTACTACATTGGGTCAAAAATAATAGTATAAAACAAATCGAACCAATTTTTAAAAAAGGTTTGAAGTAATGCATAGCATGCTTTTTTATTGCAATTTAATATTTATTTATTGTACTAACTTAAAAATGATAGTATTTTTGCAGCATGATTGAAGATAAGAACCAACAGAGAACACCATTAACTGCTTTAGGAGAATTTGGACTAATTGATCATTTAACAGTCAATTTTAAAATTAAACAACAGTCTACCGTTAAAGGAATTGGTGATGATGCTGCTGTTTTAAATTATAAGGGAAAGACCGTTGTAGTTACAACAGATTTATTGGTTGAAGGCGTGCATTTTGATTTAAGTTATATGCCTTTAAAACACTTAGGGTATAAGGCAGTTGTTGTAAACTTATCTGATGTATATGCTATGAACGCTAATGCTACTCAGATTACGATTTCTATTGCTGTTTCAAATAGATTTCCATTAGAAGCTCTAGAAGAATTGTATGCAGGAATTGAAGCTGCTGCCAGTATTTATGGTATTGATGTTGTTGGAGGAGATACTACTTCATCAACGTCTGGACTATTAATATCTATAACTGCTTTAGGAGAATTAAATAAAGACGATGTTGTATATAGAAATGGTGCAAAACCAAACGATTTGCTTGTTGTTTCTGGTGATTTGGGAGGAGCTTATTTAGGGCTTCAGGTTTTAGAACGTGAAAAAGAAGTGTTCAAGGTAAATCCGAATAGTCAACCAGATTTAGATATATATTCTTATATCATTGAGCGACAGTTAAAACCAGAAGCTCGAAAAGACATCGTTAAGTTATTAAGGGATTTAGATGTAAAACCAACGTCAATGATTGATATTAGTGATGGACTTTCATCTGAAATCATACATTTATGTAAACAAAGTGAGGTAGGTTGTGATTTATATGAAAATAAAATACCGTTAGACCCTCTAGTTATTTCTACTTGTGAGGAGTTTAATATAGACAGTACAACTGTAGCTTTAAATGGAGGTGAAGATTATGAGTTGCTAATGACCCTTTCTCAAGAAGATTTTCCAAAAATAAAAGCAAACCCTAATTTAACAGTGATTGGTTATATAACAGAACAATCTTCTGGGATGCATCTAGTAACTAGAGCAGACACAAAAATTCCGATAAAAGCACAAGGCTGGAATTCACTTAACGATCAAGAATAAGAGATTTTCTTTTTAAACGCTTATAATGAATACGTTCAAGAACAGCATTTATTTCTTTATATTTTGGAGTTAGAAGTGTTAGTTTACCACTTCCATTGGTGGTTACTTGCTCTTTGCAGTGCTTACAAGTATACTCTTTAACATGATAAGTAACCTCTTTTGAGATTTGATAATCATGTCCGAAAATAGAACAGTAGAGTTGTTTCACGATCAATTACTTTAAATTAGTTTTTAGAAGGATAACTACTAAAGTAGTGATTATTTTTTGAAATGCTTGATATTCAATTTAATAAATCGACTAAGAGGCTAATTTTTGGTTCAAACGCATTGAGCGTCTTGTGTGAATGTATTCTAAAACAGAATTGATTTCTTTAAAAACTGGTGTTAATTCTGTAAGTCTTCCATTGCCATTTGTGGTCAATTGTTTTTTACAACATTTACATGTGTACTCTTTTACATGTTGGGTTACTTTTTTTGAAACATCGTATTGATGTCCAAAAACATTGCAGTATAATTTTGATACTGAATTAGGGTTAGAAGTAGTTGTTTTCATAAGTTAGGATTTTTTGGGACAATAAACTTAGGAAAAATATATTATAAAAACGACAAAACATTAAATATTTTCGATGAAATGCATAATATTGTAAGTAAATTCTTTATTATTTTCAATATGACTCATATGTCCATCAGGAAGCTCTACTATATTTACATCAAAATTTTCATAGTAACTCAGTTGTAATTTGTAATCAAGAATCTTGTCATTTTTGCCAATAATCACCATTTTAGGAATCTGAATATTTCTAAAAAACTGTAATCTGTCTTTTCTTATTTTCATCCCTTCAAGGGACGCAATAATACTTTGAACAGATGTTTTTAATGCTTCAGTTTGTATATTTTTGAATGCTTTCTTATAAAGTATTCTATTTTTTGGTCTAAATAAATTTGCAATGGATAATCTAACAAAGGTTTTATAGTTCTCTTTCACTGTTTTTATTGTCCTATCCCTATTTCTTTTTTTGTCAACAGAGTCTGCAATTGCTGTTGAGTTCATTAAGCAAAGTCCTTTCACAAGATTTGGATGCGTTTCTAATAAAGCCAAACTTACATAACCTCCCATGGAATGACCAATTATAACTGAGCTCTCTATTTTTAAATGCTTTAGTACAGAAAAAACAGCATCAGCCATCATTTCCATGGTATGGACATAACCGATACTATCAGATTTTCCATGACCTAATAAATCAACACAAACCACTCTATGTGTTTTGATTAGATGAGAAACTAAATCATTCCACATAGTCAAATTCTCTAAAAACCCGTGCACTAATAATACAACTTCCCCACTTCCTTTATCAGTAAAATGAATTTTTGCGTTTTTATGTGTAATAAAATAAGACATTTAAGAAATGATTATCTTAGGCAAAGATAATTGAGCGTTATGAATAAAACTAAAGAAACCTTCGTATTAGGTTTTGCTATATTTGCTGCGTTTTTTGGTGCAGGAAACTTAATCCTTCCACCACTTTTGGGATTTCAGGCAGGACCAGATTGGTGGTTAGTTGCCCTTGGGTTTTTAGCTTCTGCCACAATCATTCCATTTTTCGCGTTGTTTGCTCACGCTAGATTACAAGGGACAATGCTAGATTTTGGGAATAAAGTGTCTCCAATATTTAGTCTAATCTTTTGTCTCTGTGTTTATACTATTGCTATTATGTTGCCAGTTCCGCGAACAGCTGCTGTAACACATGAGATGGCTATTCAACCTTTTTTTGGAACCAGTTCTATTTTAACAAGTAGTATTTATTTTGTATTAGTATTTGTGTTTGCGATGAATAGAGGAAAGGTGCTGGATTTACTTGGTAAATACCTCACTCCATTCATTGGAATTATTTTAATAGCAATTATTGGCATTGGTGTGTTTTCGTCACCTTCAGAAATAATTGCATCCACATTTGAAACGCCTTTATTAAGTGGGTTTTTTGAAGGTTATCAAACATATGATGCCATTGCAGGATTGTTAACTGGAGGCATTGTTATTATCTCTTTAGATATGAAAGGCTATACCTCTTTTGATGATAAAAAGAAAGTGATTGCACGTTCTGGAGCAGTAGCAATGATGGGACTATTTCTTATTTATATTGGGCTTATTGTTGTTGGAGCAAATTATAATTCTCAGTTTCCTTCAGACATTTCAAGACCTGAATTGCTAGCAGGAATAGCTAATGAAACCTTAGGTGGTATCGGAAACTCTTTCTTAAGTGTATTAGTAGCTTTAGCATGTTTCACAACAGCTGTTGGAGTTATTGTTGGTACAGCAGATTTTTTCAAAGGCTTATTTAAAGAGTCTGAAAAAGTATATATTGTAACAGTTGTTGCCTCTTGTTTAATAGGAATTTTTGTTGGGCAATTGAATGTGAAATATATTATTGATGTTGCATTGCCAGCATTGATGTTTATTTATCCACTCACTATAGTATTGATTTTCTTAAATGTCATTCCTCAAAAATGGGCATCTGGGAGGGTTTTTAAAGCTGTAGTTTTGATTACGTTTATATTTAGCATTCCTGATTTCTTAGGGTTTTTAGTAGAAGCAGAATGGCTTACTAGTATTAAAGAATTAATTCCATTAGCTACTCAAAATTTAGGCTGGGTATTGCCAGCTTTACTAACTTTTGGATTAGTGAATATTTTATTTAAAGCTAAACTCTAATAAGAACTAAAAACTCATATTATCAACTCTTTCGAATACTGAGAGAATTGTTGTTACTGCCTTGACATAAAATTCTGGCTGAATGTTTTTAAAATCATCAGTTGGTTGGTGATAATCAGGATGATCTTCAACTCCAAAATATAAAAACGGAATTTCTTGTTTATGAAAAGGGCCATGATCCGATGAAGACACCCAATTTTGTTTTCCATCCAAGCCATCATGACCAATAAGAAGTTTAAAATTCTTTGGTAATTCTAAATCTGTAATTGCTGGTTGCAATTGTTTATATAAATTGGTTCCAACCACGTAAAGTTCATTATTATCATTGCGACCAACCATATCTAAATTAATATTCAATGCGATTTGCTCTTTGGATAAGGTGCTAGCCTCCAAAAAGAATTTTGCTCCTTGTAAGCCTAATTCTTCAGCATCAAAAGCTGCAATAATTACAGAATGTTTCGGAGAATTGTTTTTAAAATATTCAGCTATGGCAAATAAAGCGCTTGTTCCTGAGGCATCATCATCTGCTCCATTATAAATTTCTCCTTTGTTAATACCAACGTGGTCATAATGTGCTGATATAACGATGTATGTATCTGGTTTTTCACTACCTTTTATAAGGCCTACAACATTGGCTGCTTTATAGGTTTTTTTATTACGTCGTCCTTCAAAAGTAAAAGGCTGAACATAATCACTTAATAAAGGTGCAATACCATACTTTTTAAATTGATTTACTACATAATCTCTTGCAATGAGACCTCCTTTTTCGCCTGTTCTTCTTCCTTCTAAAGAATCTAATGAAAGAAATTTAACACGTTCTAAAAGCGCATTAGAATCAAATAATTGTGTTTTAACTTTGGAATGTTCTACAGTTTGTTCAATGGTTTCTTGGGATTGTTCTTTACATGAAAGCATCATTAAAAGAACAAAATAGAGGGATAAATATTTTGAGTTCATTTGCTATTATTAGAGTCTCAAAGCTAATAAAAAAACCTAAGTATAAACTTAGGTTTTTTTTAATTCTAATTATTTTATACTTGCCTTCATTAGCTCTCTATTCATGCGAGCAATGTTTTCTAATGAAATTCCTTTAGGGCATTCTATTTCACAAGCTCCAGTGTTGGTACAGTTACCAAAACCTTCTAAATCCATTTGTGCAACCATGTTCTGAACACGGTCTGCTGCTTCTACCTGTCCTTGTGGCAATAAAGCAAATTGAGAAACTTTAGCACCAACAAATAACATTGCCGATGAGTTTTTACAAGTCGCCACACAAGCTCCACAACCAATACAGGTTGCCGCATCCATAGCTTCATCTGCCGCGTGTTTTGAAATAGGGATTGAATTTGCATCTTGTGTATTTCCGGAGGTGTTTACAGAGATGTAACCACCTGCATGCTGAATACGCTCAAAAGCCATTCTATCAACAATCAAATCTTTAATAACTGGAAATGCTGCTGCTCTAAATGGCTCAATAGTAATAGTATCTCCATCGTTAAACATTCTCATGTGTAACTGGCATGTTGTAATACCTCTATCCGGTCCATGTGCTTCTCCATTGATGTACAATGAACACATGCCGCAAATTCCTTCACGACAATCATGATCAAATGCAACAGGTTCTTCACCAGAGTTGACTAATTGCTCGTTCAAAACATCCAACATTTCTAAGAAAGACATATGTTCTGAAATATCAGTTACTTTATAATCGACCATTTTTCCTTTGTCGTTAGCGTTCTTTTGACGCCAGATTTTTAATGTAAGATTCATTTTTTAGTTTATTAGCCCAAAGCAATAGGTAATTAGTTATTTATCTATTGATTTAATGAAGGCATTTAACATTTTACTTTCTTCGGTTATTAAACCTTGGATTTTACTAAAACTTTCTATAGTAATAAAATCTAATTCTTTTGCTATTATAATTTGAGTCTCTAGTTCAAGTAGAGAACCTCTTGAGTATTTTAAAAACTGAATGTAATTCTTTGTGTAATTTCTTCCCCAACCTTCTGCTATATTAGATGGAATGGAAACTGCAGATCTTTTTAATTGGCTTTGCAATCCATATAATTCATCTTTAGGAATTTCATTACATATTAAATAAATCTGTTTGACAATTTCAATTCCTTTTTGCCAAACCAATAAATCCTTATACGTTTTTATGCTACTCATACTTTTTTAGTCACTACTCACTAGCCACTAGTTCATTTACTTTTGCCTTTTGCCTAATTTACTTATACGAACGTTGTTTTAATTCAATGTCTTTAAATTCTAATTCTTCTTTATGAAGTACGGCATCAGAGGGTTCTCCTTTATATTCCCAAGCAGATACATAAGCATAATCTTTATCGTTACGTTTTGCTTCTCCTTTTTGCTCACCATCAAGCTCTACAGATTCTTCGCGGAAATGTCCACCACAAGATTCATTACGTTCCAAAGCATCTTTAGCAAATAACTCTCCCAATTCTAAAAAGTCAGCTACACGACCAGCTTTTTCTAATTCAGGATTCATTTCGTTAGCAGTTCCAGGAACCATAACCTCTTTCCAGAACTCTTCACGAATTGCTTTAATTTCAGCCATAGCTTCTTTCAAATCTTTTTCGTTACGCGACATTCCTACTTTATCCCACATTACTTTACCTAAGCGTTTGTGGAAATGGTCTACAGTTTTTGTTCCTTTATTGTTGATAAAGAATTCAATTCTATCTTTTACTTCTTTTTCAACTTCATCAAACGCTGCAGTATCAGTAGAAATTTCTCCTGTTCTAATATCATCTGATAAATAATCACCAATAGTATATGGTAATACAAAATAACCATCAGCTAAACCTTGCATTAAAGCCGAAGCTCCAAGTCTGTTTGCACCATGGTCAGAGAAGTTTGCTTCACCAATACAATATAAACCTTCAACAGTAGTCATTAAGTTGTAATCAACCCAAACGCCACCCATGGTATAATGCGTTGCAGGATATATCATCATTGGAGTTTCATACGGGTTTTCAGCGATGATTTTTTCATACATCTGAAATAAATTTCCGTATTTTTCTTCTATAATTTCTTGTCCTAGCTTTATGATTTCTTCTTTTGAAGCGTTTTTAATTCCGTGTATTTTCGCCTGTTCTTTTCCGTAACGTTGAAAAGCATCGGCAAAATCTAAATACACAGCTTCGCCTGTTGTATTTACACCATAGCCAGCATCACAACGCTCTTTTGCAGCTCTTGAAGCTACATCACGAGGCACCAAGTTACCAAAGGCTGGATAACGACGCTCTAAATAGTAATCTCTATCTTCTTCAGCTATTTGTGTAGGTTTTAATTTGCCTTCTTGAATGGCTTTTGCATCTTCTAATTTAGCTGGCACCCAAATTCTACCATCATTACGTAATGATTCAGACATCAAGGTTAATTTTGATTGGTAATCTCCAGAACGCGGAATACATGTTGGGTGAATTTGTGTGAAACAAGGATTTGCGAAAAACGCTCCTTTTTTATGTATTTTCCAAGCTGCTGTTGCATTACTTCCCATGGCATTTGTTGAAAGGAAATAAACATTTCCATAGCCTCCAGTTGCAATAACGACAGCATGAGCAGAATGACGTTCTATTTCACCAGTAATTAAATCACGAGCAATAATACCTCTTGCTTTTCCATCAACTTTTACAACATCCAGCATTTCGTGACGATTGTACATTTGAATCTTTCCACGAGCAATCTGTCTGTTCATAGCTGAATAAGCTCCTAATAATAATTGTTGTCCTGTTTGTCCTTTTGCATAGAATGTTCTTGAAACTAAAACACCTCCAAACGAACGGTTGTCTAATAATCCACCATAATCACGAGCAAAAGGAACACCTTGAGCCACACATTGGTCGATAATATTTCCAGAAACTTCTGCTAAACGATACACGTTAGCTTCACGAGAACGATAATCGCCTCCTTTTACTGTATCATAAAAAAGACGATAATTAGAATCACCATCTCCCATATAATTTTTTGCTGCATTAATGCCACCTTGAGCAGCAATTGAATGCGCTCTACGAGGTGAATCTTGATAAGCAAATGCTTTTACATTATAGCCCAATTCTGCTAAGGTTGCAGCAGCAGAACCTCCAGCTAAACCAGTTCCAACAACAATAATATCTATATGTCGTTTATTGGCTGGATTAACAAGATTGATTTTATCTTTATATGTGGTCCACTTATCTTTTATTGGACCCTTTGGTACTTTTGAATCTAATGCCATGTTCTTTTTAGATTAATGGATATGATTAAAATGATGGTAAATAGCAATGATTATGAATCCTAAAGGAATAATAACAGCATAAGCTTTCCCTATATTTCTCAATGCTTTTTTGTGCTCAGCTGTATAACCCATAGATTGGAAAGCTGATGTAAACCCATGTAACAAGTGTAATGCCAAAAACACAAAGGCAATAACATAAGCACCAACTCTAACTGGGCTTACAAATTTTTCTTGTAACTCATGAAAATATCTGAATTCGCCATTGTGCATTCCTGACCAATCCCCTTCTATGAATTTGGTATTGATTTCTGGAAACCAAAAATCAATAAAATGAAGAATAATAAATGCTAAAATAGCTGCTCCGCTCCAAATCATGTTTCTGCTCATCCATGAAGAGTTCGCGGCACCATTATTTTTGGCATATTTAACACCATTTGCTTTTTTATTTTTGAGTTCCAATACAAATCCCATTACAAAATGAAATACAACTCCAAAAATCAAAACAGGTTGCAATACATATTGTATTAAAGGGTTTGTTCCCATAAAATGGGAAACCTCATTAAAAGTATCTGAATTAATAACAGATAAGCTATTTATGACGAAATGTTGAAGTAAGAAAAACATTAGGAAAAAAGCTGAGAGTGCCATGGCTACCTTTCTTCCAATCGAAGATTTAAAAAATCCACTCATTTTTTTGAAGTTAGTTTTATACTATCTACAAAGGTACTGCTCACTGCTTAGGAACACAAATTAAAGCATCGTTTTATTAAAAATTTAGAATGGATTTTAATTAGAAATTAAATCTTGGATTGACAATAGAATTATAGATTGACCCAAATTGGTAGCTAAAACCTATATTAACAAAATAATTATAACCAGATTGCAACTGTTGTTGCTGTAATAATAATTCTTCTAATGAAACATCTCCTGCTGGTAGATTGATTTGATCTCTGGTAATTCTATAATTGCCACTAACATTAAAATTAAACCCTTTAAATATGCGAACATTAGCGCCTAAGAAAAAGCCTAAATTATTTAAACCAGTATCATGTAAATATTGATTAAAAGAGGCTTCTCCATTAATATTTCCCCATTCTTGACGCACACTTCCACCTAATGAAATAGAATGTTGGAATAAGGTTTCTTTTTCTTCACCAAAAACAGAACGCTCTATGTAATTATTAAAAACTATTCCGTTTCTATATGATATAATTAATTGCTTTTTGGCCGACTCTTGATATTTAAAAAAATTATATTCTATTGCTGGTTTAAATCTCCAAAATAAATTATAATTACTAAAGGTTGACGTTCCTATATTTCCAAAGAACCCATAAGACCAATGGTCGTTTATACTTAGTACATCACTAATGTTTAAAGATTTATTATTGTTAATTGCAATGATATCTTCGCCATCAAAAGTAAAGGTCGATTTATTTTCGCTAAAACCAAGTCTAAATGAAAATTTATTCTTTTCGGTCACTCGTCTCGCCGAAATATTGAAGTTTAAATTACTTGATTTATTTGTTTCTTGTCCATTAAAAAATCCGTTTGCTCCAATTCTAAATACCCAATAATCCCATGGATCTTTTTCTACAGTGTCATTGGTTTCGGTTTCTGGACTTGGAACAGATACTAAAACATCTTTTATATTCCCCTTTGCAATCCAAAATCTAACTAATCCTAATTTGATGTATTCTAAAGTTCGCTTTCTAATATCATCACTTGTCATGTTTGAATCTGTAGAAAATTCGAGCTTATAGTTAATGTTTTCAAATTTATTTTTACCAATAAAATCAATTTCATATAATCTACCACCACTTCCATTTCTTTGTGTAACAAAAAATAAATGTACATCACTAAGTCCTTGATCCCTAACAAATTGTACATTCCCTAAATTCTGTTTTATAAACGTATTATCACAAACATTACAGTCTAAATAGATTCTAAGGTCTTTGTTTGCGCTTTCTTGAGAATAAGATTGGAAAGAGAAGGTTAAGCACATTAAAATAAGTGCTAAAAATGATTTTGACATTGATTGATGGTATTAGTTAATGTAGTGTTTTTAAGACACAAATATTATTCCAAAACAGAATAGCCTGCTTTTTTAATGATTTACTTTAATGGTAAAACTACCTTGATTTTAGATGGCAAATGTTAAAAAATTGCAAAAGGACTGTCAATCATTGTTAAAAAGACCTAGAACCACAAGTTGATTTTACACTCTTCTTATAATATCACTATCTTTATTGCAAGACACAAATATAAAAGTGAAACAAAATATAACATACTTTAATATTCTCATAATTTTGAAGTTTGTTATATAACTTAAAACTTCAGCAAATAGTATGTTACTTTATCTCCAAAGTTGTTTTGGCTGTGCCTATTTGAATAGTGTACGTTCCTGCTGGTAAATAAATTTTTCCGTTTTGTGCTTGGCTAATTCTTAGTTTTGAATTTTCGTTTAGCAAAGCTTTTTTACCAGCATCAGTCATGGTTAAATCATAAGTTGCATAATTATAACCAGCTTCAGCATTTACAGGAAGCTGATTTAACAAAGCGCCTCCTTCAGATAAAATTTTCATACCTAATTTAGCTTTAGCATTTGAGTAAAAAGAAATCGTTGTTTCAGGTGTATAAGCAGGATAAAATTGTCCCCATGACATTCCCCATCGTCTTGATGATTGAATTTCTTCTGTATCAAACATGGCTATGGCCTTCTCTCCAATAGTGTTGTGTTTTTGGAGTCCTGCAATATTAGCTTTATAGATGCTTCTTCCATGTGTGCCAACCACTAAATCTTTTGCTTCTGGTTGTATTACCAAATCATGAACAGCAACAGCTGTCAAGCCATTAGCAAATGCTTCCCAATTACTTCCATTATTAAAGGTTGCATAGACACCATTATCTGTCCCTAAAAACAATAAGTTTTCATTTTCAGTATCTTCTTTAATTACATTTACTGGAGCAGTATTTGGCAAGTTAGAACTTATTGATTTCCATGTTTTACCATAATCATTACTCATATATACATAAGCCTTAAAGTCGTCATTTCTGTAACCATTTAAGGTTGCATACACTCTGCTTTTGTTGTGTTGAGAAGCAATTACTCTTGAAACCCATAAACCTTGAGGCAAGCTGTTTGAAACTCTTGTCCACGTATCACCAGAATTGTTAGTCATGTTTATATAACCATCATCACTTCCTGTATAAATTAATCCGAATTGGAATGGACTTTCAGAAATGGTTGTTAAGGTTCCGTAAGGCACATTTCCTTTTTTTCCTCCTGTGGTTAAATCGCCTGAAATCACATCAAAATTTTTACCTTGATTCATTGACCGCAATAATTTATTTGCTCCCATGTAAAGAATATCTTGATTATGAGGTGATAGTAAAATTGGTGTTTGCCAATTATATCTGTATGGCGAATCTCCAAGTTCATGTCTTGGGCTAATTCTTATGCGTTCTCCTGTTTCTAAATTTTGACGAGAGTAACTACCAAATTGAGAGCCAGAATACACAATATTGTGGTTTCTGCTATCAACTTGTACTTGCATACCATCACCACCACCAATGCCTTTATATGGATATTGCCCACGACTTTCCCAGCTTTTAGATGCTGAATAGGTACTTGGCCCAAACCAAACACCGTTATCTTGTAAACCACCATATACATTGTATGGTTTTTGATTATCAACAGTTATGAAATAGAATTGTCCGACTGCTGGCGAATTGTTTTTTGTCCAGTTTTCACCATCATCATAGGTGATATTTACCCCTCCATCATTTCCATTAATAACGTGTCCATCAAGTTTAGGATTTATCCAAATAGCTTGATGATCACTATGTACATTTTCTTTTCCAATAGCACTAAAAGTAGCACCTCCATCATTTGACATTAATATTGGAACTCCTAATAAATAGATTTTGCTTTCATTGGAGGGATTTACAGCAATAACACCAAAATAATAGCCATAAGAACTATAAAGACCATCTATATAACCATTATGAGTTTTGGCCCATGAGACTCCCCCATCTATTGATTTGTAAACTTCAGCACCAATCACTTCAGAATTAAACATTACTGAATTAGCATCTTCAAGATATAAAGCTAAATCACTTGGTTTTACTGTTCCTTCTCTAACTGACTTTTTAACATTTGCAGCAGTATATTTTTGGTTAAATCGGTTGCTTCTTAAATAGCCTTCTAGCTTTTTATCATCCAAAGCTAAAAAAGCTGAATTATTCATGGTTTTAAAATCCTCTTTTTGTAGGCCACTTTCGACTCTTTGTGGTCCAGAAGGTCTTCTAAATTGATTGTCCAACAAGGCATACAATACATTGTCATTGAATGCAGATAAACCAATTCTACCAACACCAGGTCCTGTAGGAAACCCTGAACCTTCGGCTGTTAATTTTGTCCATGAGCTTCCTGCATCTGTGCTTTTATAAATGGCTGAATTTTCTCCATCGCCATCAAAATCCCAAGCCTTTCTAGTACGCTCCCAACTTGCTGCATACATTATATTAGGATTGGTTGGTGAAACACTCATATCTATAATTCCAGTATCGTTATTAATGAATAATACGTTATTCCAGGTTTTGCCTCCATCAGTAGTTTTGTATATACCACGTTCAGCATTTGATGTATATAAATGTCCTACAACACCTGCGATAACTTCGTCTGGATTATTTTTATTGATGAGTATTCTTCCAATGTGCTGCGAATCTGTTAAGCCAACATTAGTCCATGTTTTGCCTTTATCAGTACTTTTTAGAATTCCAATTCCTGCATACGACGAACGCGACGAATTACTTTCTCCAGTTCCAATCCAGATGGTTCCAGCATTCCAATCTACTGCAATATCTCCCATATTTTGTGTTGGCGCATTATCTGCAACAGGAGTAAATGAAGTTCCGTTGTTGCTTGTATACCATAATCCTCCAGAGGCATAAGCCACATAAAACTCGTTTGGATTATCTGGATTCACATCAAAATCAACTACACGACCACTCATTATAGATGGTCCAATATTAGTAAATGGTACGTTTTTAACCTGCGATTCTTGAGCGTAGGTTGTAAAAGTGATTAACAGTGAAAGGGTTAGAAGTTGCTTAAAATATTTCATCTTATGGTTGGTTTTAAAAAGTCTATGAAAATACTTAAACAAATTTAAAGTGTCAACAATCTATATTAAAAGTTGATTTATTTAACATAATAGAATATGGATGGAATAATTCAATTATTTAAAAAGTTGTTTTTTATTCCTTCAATCATCTTACATATTTAACTGCATTTCAAAGCGTTAATCGATTTTTCAGTATCTTGTAAAGTACAAACAACTAATAAATCTAAACAAAAAGGAAGAGTATTTACCTTTGATTATTCAATTAGTAAGTGGAGCTGTTGGTGGAAACATTGCAGGCTCATTGATGAAAAACTCCTCATTAGGAACACTATGGAATTCTATAGTTGGTATTCTTGGAGGCGGACTTGGAGGAGCCGTTATGGGAATGCTTGGTTTAAATGGCGCTGAAGTTGCTGAAGTTTCAACAAATATGGACTTAAGTAGTATTATTGGAAGTGTCGCTGGCGGTGGAATTGTGCTTGCTATTGTAGGCATGATTAAAAAAGCCATGAATAAATGATTTTTTAGAAAAAAATGGAGAAAGACATCCAACAATTGAATGCCTTTCTATTTTTATTACATTTTTATTTTTTTCTCAGTATCAATTTTGAGTTTACTTTTTTTAAGTTGTGTATTAAGTTCAGACACTTCTTTGTTTATGAATTTCTGAAATTTCTCCTCAACTACTTTTAAGCGTTTGTTAAAAATTGCTTGTACTTCCCTTTGCTGATCCGTTGGTTTGAAATCAATTCCGTGACCAGATAAATCACTTGCTAATGCACTTAACCTTCCATACAATTGCATTGGTGAACGGAACGCATCTTCACGAGCTCCTGTTAAATGAATATCATACAATGAACCTGCAATTGATTGTGATGCTTTACTTAATGATTTTGCTTTTTCAATATCTGATTTCTTGGTCAGTTTTGGAATAATACTATCGAGTTCACTCCTTACAATTTCAACAGTATTAATCATATTTACTGCGAGATTCATGGCATCACGCAATTCTATTAATGTTTCTACTTGTGCTTTGATATCTGTAATACTTCCTTCAGATTTTGTATCTTTAAGAACTTCCAACTCACGAACAAATTCTTGATTATCAACAATAAGCTTTACTTTATATTTATCTGGCACTACTTTAGGTCCAAATTGTCCACGCATTAAATCTAAATCCCAAGTTACTAGTGGTCGCCAACCTTCACCATTTAATTGTACCCAAGGCCTTCCAGGAGGCGTTGTCCTTATATAAGGTTTGTAAGTTGGTTCATATCGTAAATCCCACATCACTCGGTTAACACCTTGATTGTTTTTACCTTTTAAGGTTCTAATAATTTCATCGTTTTCTGATAAAATTTGAATCTCTACTTTTTTTGCTAAAGTATCTTTTAGGAAATAATTAATTTCTGCTCCATATGCTGGATTTCTACCAGAATTCATACTTGGGCCATCGGTTTTAATGCTTTGTTTGTTATGAAATCTGTATGCTTGACGCAAGCTAAACAAATGCGCATCTTTACCTTGAGCCTCTTCAGCATATTCACGTAATGGTGAAATATTATCTAAAATGTAGTAACCACGACCATAAGTTCCAACTACTAAATCGTCAAAACGTTCTTGAATAGTTAACCAATACACTGGTGAAGGAGGTAAGTTATTTCTGAAACGCATCCAATTATTACCATCATCAAAACTTATGTAGAGTCCATTATCAGTTCCTAAATAAAGCATTCCTTCCTTTTTAGGATCTTCTTTAACAACATGTGCAAAACTGTGAATAGATTTTGGTACTGAATTGCTTATTTTTTTCCAACTTTTACCATAATCTGACGTTTTGTAAACAAAAGGATCGAAATTTCCCATGTGATGCAAATCTACTGTGATATAAGCTGTTCCTTTTTTATGTTTGGATATTTCAATATTTGAAATGGTTCCCCATTCTGGAAGGTCTGGAATGTTTGGTGAGACATTTTCCCAAGACTCGCCATAATTTCTTGTTATTTGAACTAAGCCATCATTACTTCCTGTCATTATAAAACCAGCCTCAATTTCAGATTCTTCAATTGAAATAAGCACAGCTCCATCCCAAGTCATCAAATTATCAATAGCAATACCACCTGAACTTTGCTGGTGTGTTTTATCATTTCTGGTTAAATCTGGACTAATGATTTGCCAACTCTGACCATCATCATCACTTTTATGAACAAACTGACTTCCAACATAGACGCGATGCTTTTTATGAGGAGAAAACTCTAAAGGGAAGTTCCAAAACCATCTGTATTTCATGTCAGCAGGAGCCCAACCATAACCAGCTTCTGGCCAAACACGAACATCACGAGAATGTCCTGTTCTAGTATCATAACGCTCTAAACCTCCATCATAACAACCTGACCATACTATATTATTATCAAAAGGGTCTGGCTGTGCAAAACCACTTTCACAGCCGCCAACACCTTCCCAAAGCCCTATTGGAATATAGCCTTGTAAACTATTACTTGGTCCTTTGTACGAATAACCATCTTGTCTATTTCCATAGACATTGTAAGGTATTTGATCATCTACAGCAACGTGATACATTTGTGCTATTGGGAGCACTATTCGCTGAAAACTTCTACCATGATTTAGACTTATACTTGCACCTCCATCATGAGCTACCATCATGCGATCTGGATTTTTAGGATCTATCCAAACATCGTGATTGTCTCCTCCAGCTCGATAACCTCCTTGAAGGGTTTTACCACCATCTTTTGAGGTTGTAAACTTTACATTAACAAAGTAAATTTCATCAGGATCGCCAGATGAAACTCCAATTCGTGTATAATAAGGAGCACGTTCATTAATATCATGATTTCTGGTCATCAGTGTCCATGTTTCGCCAAAGTCTTCAGAACGATATAAAGCTGGACTATCAATTTCAAATAATGCATAAACAATATTAGGACTTGATGGAGCAATGGCAACAGCTGTTTTCCCAACAGGGTTATCTTTCCCTCCTGGTAAACCACTATCTTTCATTGCGTCCCAAGTTTCTCCTCCATCTTTAGACCTGTAGATGCCACCTCCAGGACCACCACTATTAAGTCCCCAAGTATTGATGTGAATGCTCCACATACCAACTAATAAATTACCTGGATTTTTAGGATCAATAGCTATATCTGCCGCTCCTGTGCCATCATCAATAAACAAAACTCTGTCCCAAGTTTCACCTCCATCAATGGTTTTAAAAACACCTCGTTCTTGTTGAGGTCCAAATGTGTGACCTAAGGCTGCAGCATAAACAATATCTGGATTTGTTGGATGCACAATGACACGACCAATACGACCTGTTTTTTCTAAGCCCATATTTTTCCATGTTTTGCCAGCATCTTCAGATTTGTAAATACCATCTCCCATGGCATGAGCAGGACGAATAACAAATGTTTCGCCAGTACCAACCCAAACAATATCAGGATTGCTTGGTGCTATAGCAAGTGACCCAATTGAAGAAACATCTTGGTTGTCAAAAATTGGCCGCCAGTTAAGACCTCCATCTGTTGTTTTCCATAATCCTCCAGAGGCAGCTCCAATATAATTAATCATTGGGTCTCCTGGAACTCCTGCAATGGCAATAGTTCTATTCCCTTCAGGTCCAATGAATCTGAAGTTTAAATCTTTGAAAACTTCATTATTAATTTGTGAAAATGCACTTTGAAGAGTAATTACAGACAATAAAAAGCCTACAATAAGAAAATAACGTTTCATATATGGTTGGTTTGATGATTAAATAAAAGGAGGCTTTCAAATATAAACAATTACATCTTCTAGGCTTCAAATTTTTTAAGTTATGGATGTTAAATCTTAATCCTTACATTTGTTAATCAAATATTATTCAACATGAAATACCATCCAATAAGCAGTCAACTTTTTATAAAAAACAGAGCGAAGTTTGTATCACAAATGAAACCAAATTCCATAGCTGTTTTTAACTCTAATGATATTTTTACAACTGGCGCTGATAGTTCTTTACCCTTTCACCAACAACGGGATATTTTTTATTTAAGTGGTGCAGATCAAGAAGAAACTATATTGGTGTTGTTCCCAAATGCATTGGATTCCAAACATAGAGAAATTTTGTTTGTAAGGGAAACCAATGATCATATTGCAGTATGGGAAGGCGCCAAACTTACAAAGGAGAAGGCTACTGAAACTTCAGGCATAGAGACTGTATATTGGTTAACGGAGTTTGATAAAATCTTTTATGGTTTAATGACTGAAGTCGAAACTATTTACTTTAACACCAATGAACACTATCGTCAATCGGTTGAAATGGAAACTCGTGAAGATCGCTTTATCAAAATGGTTAAGAATAAATTTCCAGCACATTCTTGGGCTAAAAGTTTTCCAATAATGGAAGCTTTAAGAGGCGTTAAGGAATCTGAAGAAATAGCTTTGCTTCAAACAGCTTGTGATATTACTGAAAAAGGATTTCGTCGCGCCTTAAGTTTTATTAAGCCAGGAGTTATGGAATATGAAATTGAGGCTGAATTCATGCATGAATTTTTAAGTAATCGTTCCAAGGGATTTGCCTACACACCAATAATTGGATCAGGTTATAATGCATGTGTGTTGCACTATATTGAGAATAATCAACAATGTAAAGATGGCGATATGTTACTTATGGATGTTGGTGCAGAATACGCAAATTATAGTAGTGATATGACACGAACCATTCCTGTTAATGGCCGTTTTACAGACAGGCAACGCGCTGTTTATAACGCAGTAAATCGCGTGAAAAATGAAGCCACTAACATGTTGATACCTGGAACAGATTGGGCTGCTTATCATGTTGAAGTTGGTAAGCTGATGACTTCAGAATTATTAGGTTTAGGTCTCATTGATAAAGCTGATGTACAAAATGAAGACCCAAAATGCCCAGCTTATAAAAAACACTTTATGCATGGTACTTCGCATCATATGGGATTAGACACTCATGATTATGGAGTGCTTAAAACACCTATGAAAGCCAATATGGTTTTTACAGTTGAACCAGGCATTTATATTCCAAAAGAAAACATGGGAATCAGATTGGAAGATGATGTTGTAATTCAAGCAAATGGTGCCCCTTTTAACTTAATGCGCAATATCCCAATTGATGCTGATGAGATTGAAGAGTTGATGAATGCTTAAATAAGTCATCAATGGGTATTACTAATTAAAGAATAAACTAATAGGAAGATGAAAAATATAACACTTTTAATTGCATTCTGTATTTGCTCAATATATTCATTTGGACAAATAAAAGAAAGTCTGGCTATTGATGAAGTTTTTGCTGAATGGAATAAACCAAATACTCCTGGTTGCTCATTAGGAATAATGAAAGACGGGAAACTAGTTTATGCCAAAGGATATGGATTTGCAAATTTAGAATACGATATTCCAAATTCAGCGTCTTCTGTTTTCAGAATCGGCTCAACTTCCAAGCAGTTTACAGCTGCTTGCATCATACTTTTAGCAGAGCAAGGAAAGTTAAGTCTTGACAATACTTTAAAAGAGCATTTTCCTGATTTCCCAGAATATGCTAAAGAAATTACTATTAAGCATTTATTAAATCATACTAGTGGTATTAGAGATTATCTACAATTAGCTTATTTAAAGGGCTATGGAGATGATGACTTTTATATTGATGAAAGTATCATGGCTTGGTTAATAAATCAATCAGATCTCAATTTTGCTCCAGGAGAAGAATTTTTATACAGTAACTCTGGTTATTGGCTCTTAGGTCAAATTGTAAAAAAAGTATCAGGAACAAATATGGCTGATTTTGCCCAGAAAGAAATATTTGAACCTCTTAAAATGACTAACACTCATTTTCATAATGACCACACACAAATTGTAAAGAATAGAGCCTCTGGCTATGTGCCAAGTGAGAATGATGGGTATAAAATTAGTATGACTACCTTGGATATGATTGGTGATGGAGGTATTTTCACTACCATAGATGATATTAAGAAATGGGACGATGCTTATTATAATTTAGAAGTGTTAAGTGAATCTTTCTGGGGAATGATGACAGAGCAAGGGATTTTGAATAATGGAGAGGTTATTAACTATGCTTCTGGATTAAATATAAGTGAATATAAAGGACTGAAAACTGTTAGACATGGTGGAGCATTTGTGGGATTTCGAGCTGAATTATTAAGGTTTCCAGACCAACACTTATCTATAGCGATTTTCGCCAACAGAGGAGATGCTAATCCATCAGCAATGGCTAACCAAGTTGCTGATATCATACTCAAAGACAAACTTATTGAGGAGATTGATAAAACTGAAAAAATAGAAATAAACAAACCTTCAAAAGAGGAATTTTCATTTGATCAAATAGTTGGTGCTTATCAAATACAACCTGGAGTTATTGTCAAATTATCAATCGCGAATGACTCACTAAATGTATTACAAACATGGAATCAATCATCTTATAATATTGTTAGAATAAGTGGTAGCACTTTTCAAATCCCCGGAGAAGGAGAATTAAGTTTTACATTCTCAAATTTTAAAGATGACCGATTACAAACACTCACTATTTTACAAGGAGAGAGAGAAACAATAGCACCAAGAAAAAAAGAAATTGACACTTCTGGAATTAAATTGAATAACTATGTTGGCAACTATTATAGTAAAGAACTAGATGTGACCTACTTTTTTGAACTAGACGATGGAGTTTTAAAGTCAAGAATTGAGAATAAAGAAACTATGGAATGCACTATTGATAATTTAGATCAATTTGTATTGGAACTAGGATTAGCCAGATTTCAAAGAAAAAATGGTGTTATCTCTGGATTTGAATTGGATTCTGGTAGAGTTAAGAATTTGAAGTTCGAAAAAAAGAACTAAGCTAATAATGTGCAAGTTTTGAAATAACCAATTAACTTGCGTTTTACTGTTATTTCGTTTTTTATAGATATAAAAATGCCTCATGAACAATCCCATTAAATTTTATAAATCTCAAATAGAGATATATAAAGACAGACTCAATTCAGTTAAAAAGAAGCTGCTTTTACTTAGCTTAGCTCGAATAGTTGTCTATTTGGCTGGTGTTATGGGAGTTTACATATATTTTCATAAAATAGAAACTACAGTCATTATTGCTATTCTTGCTATAGCTCTCTTTTTGTATTTAGTTTCAAAGCATACTGACACCAAAAAACAACGTAATTTATTGACAGCTTTATTAAAGATTAATGGAGAAGAAATAAAAATTGCATCTGGAAAGTTTCATCATAGACCTAATGGTTTGTCATATCAAGACGCTAATCACTTTTATAGTTTAGATATTGATTTATTTGGACGAGGTTCCTTTTTTCAATTCATAAATAGAACAGCTTTTAATGAAGGCACTGATAAACTTGCAGAAGTATTGAAAGCCAATAATGTTCAGAATATTGAAAAACGACAAAATGCCATTAAAGAATTATCTAAAAAAGCTACTTGGAGACAAGAATATACTGCAAAAGGATTATTGATAGATGAAGAAACACCAACTCATGTTATTGTTAATTGGTTAAAAGACTATAAAGCGTTTTTGCCAAAGCGAATAAAGTGGCTACCATTAATTTTTGGAGCTATTTCCATAGCGATTATTGTATTAGGTATATTCAAAGTTGCACCAATTTCTTACATAGTTTACTGGCTGTTATTTGGACTTGCAATTACAGGTTTTTATTTTAATAAGATAACCAACCTTGCTCGATATTCCACACAAATAAAAGACACTTTTCGTCAATATGCCTTGTTATTACAACAAATAGAATCTGAAAATTTCAATTCTGAGCTACTAAAGAAAAAGCAACAACAAATTATACTAGAAGGACAGAAATCATCTGCAATTTTTACTAAATTTTCGAAATCCCTGGATGCTCTTGATAATAGAAATAACATGTTTTTTATCATATTGGGCAATGGCTTTTTTCTTTGGGATATTTTGCAGAGTTATAAGATTGAACAATGGATTGTAAGCTATGGTAAAATCATTGAAGATTGGTTTGGAGTTGTTTCATTTTTTGATGCCTACAACTCATTAGGAAATTACGCTTTTAATCATCCAGAATTCGTGTTTCCAAAGATTAATAGATCCGAAGTTGTTATTAAGGCCAAAAACCTTGGACATCCTTTATTAGATAAAAACAAGCGTATTGATAGTGACCTTAATATTGAAAACGAACAATTTTTTATTGTCACAGGAGCTAATATGGCTGGGAAGAGCACATTTTTAAGAACCGTTTCTTTGCATATTGTGATGGCTAATATTGGCTTACCTGTTAGTGCTGAATCCAGTAACTATTCGCCAGTAAAATTAATTACTAGTATGCGAACCACAGATTCTCTTACTGATGATAGCTCGTATTTCTTTTCTGAATTAACACGCCTAAAATTTATTGTTGATGCTATTGAAAAGGAACCTTACTTTATAATTTTAGATGAAATTTTAAAAGGGACAAACAGCACTGATAAAGCTATAGGTTCTAAAAAGTTTATTGAGAAATTAGTTGCTGGAAATGCTACAGGAATTATTGCTACACATGATTTGAGTTTATGTGACATTGAAAAAGAACTCGATGATGTTGAAAACTACTTTTTTGATGCCGAAATCGTTAACGATGAACTTTACTTTGATTACAAACTAAAAAAAGGAGTGTGTCAAAATATGAACGCGAGCTTCTTGCTCAAGAAAATGAATATTGTTTAATTAAATTGAAATCCTAATGCAATTCCGCCTCTACTAACAATTTCAACATCGCTATTCCCTAATAAGTCTCTACCAATGCCTAAGTATATTTCGGCAATAAAACCTCTTTTGGTTACAAATTTTGCGCCTGCAGAAATCCCAATTGCTAAATCGGTATAATTTTCTTCATAATAACCATCCATGTCTATTTCATTATAATCATAAAATTCTTCTCTTCTACCAGAATGAAGCATTGCAAATCCTTCAATAAAAAAACCTTGCGCATATTTCTTTGTAAAAAAATGCCTGTAATAAGGTGTGATTGAAAATATTCTATATTCATCTAAGCCAACAAAACTTTTATCTAACGAAATGAGCGTTCCAACACCAATGGATGATTCTTCATTTAAAATTCGTTCATAGCCAATATCAACCCATTTAAAACCAATTAAATTAGTCATGTTTATATATAACTCATTTTGTTTTACTGTATTTTCATTATTATCTTCTTGAGCTTGGATGTTTGATATTGAAACTAATAATACTAAGATTAAAAATGCTTTCTTCATTGATTTAAATTTTGACTAATGTACAATTTGCAACAATTATTATACCATAGAAGATGTTATTTTTATAATAAGGTTGCGTGTATAAATTACTTTTAACTTATTATCTTTATACAATGCAACATATATCAAAACTGCCCAATTTAGAACCATCTATTTTTTCTGTTATGAGTGCTTTGGCTCATAAACATAATGCCATTAATTTATCACAAGGGTTTCCAAATTTTAAAGGAGATCAAAAACTGATTGATTTGGTCAGCAAAGCTATGAATGATGGTTATAATCACTATGCACCAATGTATGGAGTTTATAAATTAAGAGAAGCCATTGCTAACAAATATGATTTGTTGTATGGGTCTAGTTATCATCCCAAAAACGAGATTACAATCACTGCAGGAGCAACACAAGCAATATATGCTGCAGTTACCGCTTTTGTTAAACCTAATGATGAAGTTTTGGTGTTTCGACCAGCTTACGACTGTTACATTCCAACTATAGAATTATGTGGAGCAAAAGCAGTTTCAGTACAGTTAACTTATCCTGACTATGGAATAGATTGGGAAGAAGTGAGGCAAAAAATTACGATTAAAACCAAAATGATTATTATTAATACACCACATAATCCAAGTGGTACAGTATTCTCAAAATCTGATATGTTACAACTTCAAGAACTCACTAAAAACACTAATATCATTGTGTTAAGTGATGAAGTTTATGAGCATATTATTTTTGATGGTGAGAAACATCAAAGCGTATGTTTATTCTCAGACCTTAAGTCACGCAGTTTTATTACAGCATCATTTGGGAAAACGTTTCACAATACAGGTTGGAAAATTGGTTATTCCTGTGCTCCTAAAGCTTTAATGGATGAGTTTGTGAAAGTACATGAGTTTAGTGTGTTTAGTATTCACCATCCAACACAACAAGCATTGGCAGAATATTTAAATACACCAAGCCACTACTTGGAGTTGTCAGAATTCTTTCAAGAAAAAAGAGATTTGTTCTTAAACCTAATTAAAGATTCTAGATTTACGTTTACGCCATCAAGAGGCACTTATTTTCAAGCACTAAATTATTCTAACATATCTGATGAAAATGATTACGAATTGGCAGTTCGTTTAACCAAAGACAAAGGGATTGCCTCAATTCCGTTTTCAGGGTTTAATGTTAATAATTTAGACGAAAAAATGCTTCGATTTTGTTTTGCGAAAACCGATGATACTTTAAAACGTGGTGCAGAAATACTATGTAATATTTAATCGAAACTTTTTTCAACTTTAGTCATAAATTCTCGAACCTTTGAAGGTTCCAACCAGCGTGTAACAACAACTAAGTTTTTCGCTTTATCAATAATTATAAAGTTACCTCCAAACCCTGCAGCATAATAAATGTTTTCTGAGAGTCCTTCCCAATGTCTGCTCCCTTTTTTGTTCAACCACCACATATAACCATAATTAGGATTTGACTTTGAAGATGTTGTGGCTTTTTCAATCCAAGATTTACTAATTAATTGTTTGTTTTCCCACTTGCCATTATTTAAAAACAATAATCCAAATCTTGCCATGTCTTCAGTCGAAATAAATATACCTCCTCCTGAATGTCCTCCTCCAGTTACAGATTTCATTTTTATGCCATCGATAATTGTCCAGGCATTATCATATCCAAACCACCTCCAAGTAGTTGATGCTCCAATTGGATCCATAATGTGCTTTTTTAAAACTTGTGGTACAGGTTGCCTCCAAACATGAGTTAGAGAATATGCCAACACATTTACTCGAACGTCGTTATATTCCATAACAGTTCCTGGCTCTTTGAGTTCTCTGTATTTCCAATTGTCAATGCCTCCTTCTCTTGGCGGTCTGTCTGCCCAATCTTTTCCACCCCAAAGCTCTCCAGACCAATCCGAGTTTTGTTGTAGTAAATGTGTCCACGTGATTTTGCTATTATGAATACCTTTAAATGTACCATCCCAAATATAGTTGGCAACTTTATCTTCTGGGTTAGCTATTAATCCATTATCGTAAGCCAATCCTGCCACAGTAGATAAAAAGCTTTTGGTTACACTAAAGGTCATATCTACGCGCTTAGTATCTCCCCATTTAGCAATGGCATATCCATTTTTTAAAATAATTCCTGCTGGACCTCCTCTTTCTTTGGTTGGACCCAAAATTTCATGGAATGGTTCTCTAGCAAAACCCTTTAGAATTGCAATTCTTAAATCTTTTGATTCAGAATATTCGTTGGCTTTGGCAAACGCAACAGCATCAGCTAATGAGGTAGCATTTATATTTAGTTCATTAGGGATTTTTTCCTGCCAAACTGCGTTTCGTTCTGGAAAATATGTAATGTCTTGGGCAATACCATTACCTATAAATGATATTATGAAAATGATTGTTGCAATAAATTTTTTCATAAATGATGATTTGAAATGAATAATATATAGTTAAAGTAATCTTTTTTTCATTAACCAATCTGTTTGCTTGTCTTTGCCAATGAAGTAAGGATGTGAGCCAAATTTTTTGAATCCATGTGTTTCGTAAAATCGAACAGCATTTTTATTCTCTTGCCAAACACCTAGCCATATAAAACTACCTTTACATAGTTGTGAAATTTCTATAGCTTTTTTTAGTATAAACTTTCCAATACCTTGACCTTGAAAATCTTTTAACACGTATATGCGCTCCAATTCAATACTATGTTTCGCAAATTGCTCAGTTTGTGCTTCATTTTTGTTGAGCTTAAAATAACCTACAAGCACATTTTTTAAGTATACAAAATGGAACTCAGAATTTATATTTAAAAGTTGCTCTATAATAACATTTTCGTCAAAGGCTTCGTTTATATAATTCCAAAAATCATCAGGATTATTTTGTCTTTCAAAGGCATGTACAAAAGTATCTCTTGAAATATCAACCAAGACATTCAAATCTTCAATAGTACATTTTTCAAAAGTTAAATTCATAACGACTATAAATTTACCTAAATTTTTATTTACTTTTAGTGTATGCAACAACAACTTAAAATAGCAATCATTCAATCAGATTTGGTTTGGGAACAACCTCAACAAAATCGTCAAAATTTTGCTGATAAAATTAAACAAATAAAAGAATCGGTTGATATTATTGTTTTACCGGAAATGTTCACATCTGGTTTTACTATGAATCCAGAACATGTTTATGAAACCATGGATGGAGAAACAATCGATTGGATGAAAGACATTGCCATAAGAAGTAATGCACTAGTTTGCGGAAGCTTTGTAATTTATGAAAACGATAATTATAATAACAGATTTGTGTTTGCATCTCCTGAAGGTCAATTAGAATACTATGATAAGCGTCACACATTTACACTTGCTGGAGAAAGCGAAGTATATAAAGCTGGAAATGATAGGCTCATTATTAACTATAAAGGTTGGAAAATTCTTCCTTTAGTATGTTATGATTTACGCTTTCCTGTTTGGGCAAGAAATACTGATAATTATGATATAGTTATGTATGTTGCAAATTGGCCAAAACCACGAATTAATGCTTGGGATACTTTGTTAAAGGCAAGAGCCATTGAAAACATGAGTTATTGTATTGGTGTAAATCGTGTTGGATTTGATAATAATAACCATGAATATTCAGGACATTCAGCAGTTTATGATGGATTAGGAGAATGTATTACAGACATAAAAGCAAATACAGAACAAACTGCAATTGTAATCTTAGAAAAAAATCATTTAGAAGCTATTAGACAAAAATTAAAATTTTTGGATGATAAAGATGAGTTTACTTTAAAATAAAGTTTTCAACATAATCCCAGCCAGAACGAATCTCTATTATTTCAGGATAATAACTTACACGCTCAGATTGTATGTTTTTGAGATAATTTCCTGTGTCATATTCCTTATTCCCATTAGTGTCATAAATCACTCGAACCATATAATTAGCAGCACTGATATGAATAAAATCTATGGGTTCAGGTTTCGTGGTATATTTTTCTTCTTTTACTTCACCTTGCGGAGTTACAAGTTGAACAATTAGAGGATACACAGCATTTTGAATTGTAAGACGTAAGTTGCCATAATCAGACAAGGCTCTTGTTCTAACATTATAATTAAGAGTGTCATTTTTTTTACCAAAAAAATCTTCTATAGCTTCTGGAAGTAATTGAATTTTATATGAGTTTTCTTCTTTTTTATCAAACTTGAAGGTGTAACTATTTGTGATAGATTCATAAGTTTTTGTGAAATCAACACTTGAAGAATCTTTATCCATAATGCTCACTTTATTTTCATCTAAATTAACCAGTGGAATATTTGCTGTCATCACAAAATCTTCATTCAATTTTAGGGTGCTTTGACTAACTGTTGAAATAACCAATGAATCTTTTTCTAAAGTTCTTGTTCTAACTGTTAGTGTATCAGAATAGTTATTATTTGTTACTTGAAAAACTAAAGAATCTGTTTTAATATCTGGCTTAAAAAAGTAGTGCAAACTATCAGATTTAGAATCTTTCACAATACTATTTTTGAAGTTATCTGGCACATTCGATAACACATTAATTTTCATGTTTTCATAATCACCTTCAAAACCAAAAGCAATTTTATTTCCAGAAACTTGTGATGGTCTAGTAGCTTTAAAATCAGCAATTTCTTTAAAAAGTTTTAAAACATAAGAAGTGTCAGAAGGAACAGTAATAATTTCTTTTCTGAATCCAATTTTATCTTCCTTCTGCTGAAAGGTGTAATTGTTATTTTCATCTTTTAAGGCAACTAACATATACTTACCAGCTTTTAAATTATCTAACTGAAAGGTAGATGTGCTGTCTAAAGTGTTAGTAATGTACTTAGGTTTTTTCTTGTAAATGATGGAATCTGTAAACGTTGAATCTACTTCATAAAGCATTACAGAAACAAATTCTTCAGGTTTTTGATTGAGCGCATCTTCAACACGACCATTTACTTGAAGAGAATCTATAAATGCACCAGTTGAAAATACATATCTATAATATGGATAAGGATTTGCCTCGTTATTATCAACAATGCTTTCTCCGAAATTAAAAGCGTACGTTGTATTTGGCTGAAGTGTATCGAAAATTTTAATTGAAATATATTTGCTCGCAGCACCAAGAGGAGTAATTTCTGGTTGAGTATTCATTGGAGGCGAAATAATAAGTTGTTTTTGTAAATCTTTTATCTTAATGTATTCATCAAAATAAATAGTTATTTCTGTAGCAGTAAAGTTGGTTGAATAATTTTCAGGCTCAGATTTTGTAATAACAGGTGGTTCGATATCTTTTTCACCACCAGATGGTGTACCTCTATTTGCGCATTGTGAAAAAAGTAACACAATAACTAATAACAATATAAAATTCGAGAGAAACCTCTTCATCAAATAATCAATTTTGCGCAAAATAACAACTTAATTTATAACTAACGAAAAACTTAAGATGCAATTGCCATTGAAGCAACACTAATTTTTACATTTCCAGCCTTGTTTAATATGTTTACACAAGATTCTATAGTTGCTCCTGTTGTAATAATATCATCAACTAGCAAAATATGTTTTCCATTTATTAATGAGTTGTTTTGTATTGTGAAAATTTCGTTGTCACTATTCCAACGAGCCATACGCTTTTTAAACACTTGTGTTTTAGTATTGGTAGTTTTTATCAGCACATTATCTATATAATCTGCATTTAATGCATTAGCAATTTCAACACCAAATTTTGCTACTTGATTGTAGCCACGCTTTCTTTGTTTCTTTTTATGTAATGGAACAGGAATTACCACATCAATATTATTGTATGCTCCAACAGATGCTAATTCATGGCCAAGCCATTTCCCTAAAAACAGAGCAATATCTTCGTATCCTCTATATTTTAAATTATGAAGTAATTGTTGGACAATTCCTTTTTTTTCAAACGATAAAAGGGCAGTAGCGTTTTCTATTTTCACCCTACCATAAAACACTTTTTCAACAGTGTCATCATTATTAAAATGAAAATTGGTTATTGGTAAATCATGCCTACATTTTGTACATAAATAATCCTCATTATCTGATAATGGAAGTGAGCAGCCAAAACATACCTTGGGAAAAAACAGGTTTAACAAGTTTTTTATCACTTTGTCGATTTTAATTAGGTAACACAAACTTAATATATATTTTCGCTCAATAATTAATTCATCCCTTAGATTTTATAATGATAGTTAATCCGCAAGAATTTAACTACAGAGCAACGATAGGAATTTTAGTTATTGCAATGGCTGCATTTGCAGCTTATGGCTTTACAAGTTATTCAACTTTAAAATCGAGTAATGATTTTTTAGTGCAAGAAAAAAGACACCTACACAATGAGTTGGGCGAGATTTTAAATCGTTATGACGCATTGAACTCTGAAAATCTAACCCTTAAATCTCAATTAGATAGCACTATATATAAAGTTAGAGTTACTAGTCATGTTATAAAAAAACTAGAAGCAAAAACAGTTTTTAATACCTCATTGCAAAGTCAACTAAAATTTCTAAAAGCACAAAAAAGTAGTTTAGAAAATCGTGAAGATTCTTTAATTGAAGTATCAAATCGCATTGAAGAAGAAAAACAAGAAGTAATTCAGGAGTTAAATCTTGAAAAAGCTGGTAAAGAATTGGCTTTAAAAGAAACATCTGTTTTAAAAAAGAAGGTAGATAAGGCAAGGTTTATTTCTGCAAATTCTTTTAATGCAAAAGCTTATAAGGCTAGTAATTTGGACAAAATCACACAAACTTTCAAAGCAAAAGATACTGAGCAAATAGAGCTGTGTTTTGTGATAGCTGAAAATGTATTAGCACCACAAGGAGATAAAGAGCTATATATTCAAGTAATAGATCCAGATAATAATATTGTAGCTGATAAAGGAGCTGTTAGTTTTGGTGATGAGTCCTTAATATTTAGTGCAAATGAAAAATTTCACTATTCAAATTCTGCGTTAGACGTTTGCTTAACTATACAAGATGGGGAAGCTTTTAAAACAGGAAATTATTATATCAATGTTTTTGAGAATAATAGAAGACTTGGTGGTACTCAAATTGAATTAAAATAATAAAATAAAATAAAATAGAAAACCACTCCATTAGTTTGGAGTGGTTTTTTATTTTTGCAGAATGGCAAACAACGAAGATCAATTTAAAAAAGTAATCTCTCATGCAAAAGAGTATGGTTACGTATTCCAGAGTAGCGAAATTTACGACGGATTGAGTGCAGTGTATGATTACGCACAGAATGGAGCAGAATTAAAGAAAAATATTCGCGATTATTGGTGGAAAGCCATGGTGCAGATGAATGACAACATTGTTGGTATTGATTCAGCCATTTTTATGCATCCTACTACTTGGAAAGCTTCTGGACATGTTGATGCGTTTAACGATCCATTAATTGATAACAAAGATTCTAAAAAGCGTTACAGAGCTGATGTTTTAATTGAAGACTATTGTGCTAAGATTGAAAATAAGATAGATAAAGAAGTTGCCAAGGCAACTAAACGTTTTGGAGATGCTTTTAATAAAGATGAATTTATTTCTACTAATCCTAGAGTTGTTGGTTATTATGAAAAAATAGAAAGCATTCTAACAAGAATGGGAACATCTTTAGAAGCTGAAGATTTAGCAGATGTCAAAGCACTCATTGAAGAATTGGAAATTGCTGACCCCTTAACTGGCTCAAGAAATTGGACAGATGTGAAGCAATTCAATTTAATGTTTGGAACTAAACTTGGAGCTTCTGCTGAAACAGCTATGGATTTATATTTACGTCCAGAAACTGCTCAAGGTATTTTTGTAAATTTTTTGAATGTTCAGAAAACAGGACGTATGAAAATTCCGTTTGGTATTGCGCAAACTGGAAAAGCCTTTAGAAACGAAATTGTTGCTAGACAATTCATTTTTAGAATGCGTGAGTTTGAACAAATGGAAATGCAGTTTTTTATTAAGCCAGGTACACAGAAAAAATGGTTTGAACATTGGAAAGAAACCAGAATGAAATGGCATCTTTCTTTAGGATTGGGAGACGATAATTATCGTTTTCATGATCATGAAAAATTAGCTCATTATGCTGATGCAGCTACAGATATTGAATTTAAATTTCCTTTCGGTTTTAAAGAATTGGAAGGGATTCATTCACGTACAGATTTCGATTTAAAACAACACGAAGAATTCTCTGGAAAGAAACTACAGTATTTTGACCATGAAGAGAATGCAAGCTATACGCCTTATGTTTTAGAAACGTCTATTGGTTTAGATAGAATGTTTTTAGCAGTATTCTCAAATTCTTTGGTAGAAGAAGAATTAGATAACAATACAACCAGAACCGTTTTAAAATTACCAGCAGTATTAGCACCAGTAAAAGCAGCTATTTTTCCTTTAGTAAAAAAGGATGGTTTGCCAGAAGTAGCTAAGCAAATTGTTGAGAGTTTAAAATGGGACTTCAATGTGTTTTATGATGAGAAAGATGCCGTTGGAAAACGTTACAGACGTCAGGATGCTAATGGAACGCCATTTTGTATTACAGTAGATCATGATACGTTAGAAGACAATACTGTTACTATTCGTCATCGTGATACTATGGATCAAAAACGTGTTAAAATAGATGATTTAAGTAATATCATTAAAGCAGAAGTTGATGTAAAACATTGGCTAAAGAAAATGTAAGAAATATAATATTTTCATATACAAAGCTCTAAGAAACAAATTATTAAAGCTTTTTTATTTACGCAACTTTTATTTCATCCTATTTTACTGTCAGTTTATCGAATTTATTAGATGAACCGTTGTCATATATCTAATTGTTTGAAATTTCCTAAGCTTTTCTCATAAAATCATTTATTTTTAAGCCACAAAAAATTACTAAAATTATAACTCTTCTTATGAGAACTAAATTACATTGGCTAGCTGCTATTTGTTTATTATTTAGCAGTCAAGTATTTTTCGCACAACAAATTGAAAATAAACCTCAAAAACCTATTTATAATGGATATCCAACAAAGGTAGAGCATGTGACATCTATTGCTTCAAGGTCTAACTTAGCTAGACCAGATTTAACCATATCAGAAGAAATGAAAGATGGCAGAGCTTCAAAATATGATGTTGTAGCTGGAAAAGGTTCAACTGGAGATGACGCTTTGTCTAAAAACGCTCATCGTTTATCTAGTAAAATTCCAGGGAGAGCTCCTGAGTTAGTTTTTGAAACATCAAATACATCTGGTTTTCCTACAGATCCTGCAGGTGCTGTTGGGCCAAATCATTATTTTTCAGTTACAAACACAGCAATTCAAATTTTTGATAAAAGTGGAAATTCTTTAACAGGAGGCCTTTTAAATCCAGTGCCAGCAGTTTTTCCAACAGATTTAAATTATTGTTGTGATTTAACTGTTTCATATGACAATGTCGCAGATCGTTGGGTAGTGACTATATTAAGCTCTACTCAAGGAACTAGTGTAGCTGTGTCAGATGGTCCTGACCCAGTTAATGATGGATGGACAGTTTATACTTGGGGAGTAGTTCAAGATTATCAGAAATTATCAATTTGGAGCGATGGTTACTATATGACTGAAAATACAGGATCCGCTGAAAAAGTTCATGTATTTGAACGAGCTGCTATGATAGATGCTGCATCAGCTGGAACGACACCTCAAATAGTGTCTTTTCAATTACCTGGATTGGTTACTTTTGGATTTACTAGTCCACAAGCACTAAATGTGAGTAATAATGATTATCCAGCAGCTGGAGGAGCCACAATTATCGCATTGCAAGATGATGCCTTTGGTGGTAGCGTGTCTCAAGATCACATAAAACTATGGACCATTGATATGGATTGGGAGACTATAGTTAATTCAACAGTTTCAGCAGCAACTGAATTAGGGATTGATGCAGGAACTGGAACAGTAACTCCATTCCTTTCTGTATTTGATGGAGGTAGTTTTTCTAATTTGGCACAACCTGGAGGAGGACAGCAAATAGATGCAATACAGAACACAATTATGAATCAAGCTCAATTTAGAAAGTTTTCAACATATAATTCAGCGTTATTTAATTTTGTGGTTGATGTGGATGGTACTTCTGCAAAACAAGCTGGAATTAGATGGTATGAATTAAGACAAGATGGAGATAACCAACCTTGGTCAATATATCAAGAAGGAACTTATACAGCTCCTGATAACAGACATGCATGGTTAGCTAGTATGATTATGGATGTTCAAGGAAATATAGGTATGGGCTATACAACCATGTCTAGTCCAAATAGTGCAGATCCAAATGTTGAAGTGAGCTCAGTGTATACAGGTCGCTTTGCAAACGATGCTTTAGGTACAATGACTATTGCAGAAGAAGTTATTATGCTTGGTGATGCAAATATCCCTTCACTTGATAGATATGGTGATTACAGTAAAATAGATATTGATCCGAGTGATGATAAAAAATTCTGGTTTGTTACTGAGTTAATGTCTGGAGGAAGAAAAAATATAGCAGGCGTATTTCAAATAGCACCTAATACAACCAATGATGTTGGTGTTGTAAGTATAGATACTCCTGTTGATGCAACACTTACTAATGCTGAAACAGTAACAGTGACTGTCTTTAATTTTGGTGAGGATCCGGCATCTGGCTTTGATGTCAATTATCAGGTTGATGGTGGCGCAATAATAACTGAGGCTTTTGTTGGAACTTTAGCTTCAGGAACTTCTGCACAACATACATTTGCTACAACAGCAGATCTTTCTACTGAGGGACAAACTTATACAATATTGTCTTGTACAGATTACACCATAGATGAAGACAATGGTAATGATTGTACAAGTTCAAATGTTAAACATATTGCACCAAATGATATTGGTGTAACAGAAATTACAGCACCAACTTCTGGAGAAGGATTAGGGTCAGAAACTGTAACAGTAACTATTGAAAATTTTGGAACTGCAGATCAATCTGGGTTTGATGTTAATTATATAATTGATGCAGGAACTCCTGTTGTTGAAACAGTTGCTGCAATAGTTACTGCAGGAAACGCAATATCTTATTCGTTTACTGCGCCTGCAAATTTATCAAGTGTAGGGACTTATAGCTTTACATCTTCAACATTATTAGGAGGAGATGCTAATGCTTCTAATAACACGGCTTCAAAAACGGTAACTCATGTTGCTTGTTCTACTGAAACTAATGGAGCTAATTTTGGTATTGGCCCAGACAACGGTGATGTAACAGAATCTATAATTACAGTAACTAATGATATTATTATTTCAGACATTAATGTTAATGTTAATATGTTCCATACGTTTACTGGAGATTTAGAAGTAAAATTAATAGGTCCTGATGGATCAACTGAAGTAATGCTTTCAAATAGAAATGGTGGAGCAGGAGACAATTATACGAATACAACTTTTGATGATGATGCAGGATCAAGTATCGCATCTGGATCCGCTCCTTTTAATGGATCGTTTATACCTGATGGTGATTTAAATGTTTTTAATGGACTTTCATCTGTTGGAGATTGGACACTTGTAATTACTGATAAAGAATCTACTAATGGAGGAGCTCTATTAGATTGGACGATGCAAATATGTGCTAATACTGCTCTATCTGTTGATGATTATTTAGTTGATTCAGATTCGTTTAATGTTATATATAAAGATAATGATCAGTATTTAGTTAAGTTATTGACAACTTCTATTAATGAGCGTTTAGACCTGACAGTTAAGAACGTACTTGGTCAAACACTTTTATGGAAAACTTTAGAGAATGAAACTGGACAAGGCTATGAGTATAACCTTGATATGTCTTATGTGTCTTCAGGAATCTATTTTGTAAGGGTTGGAAATAGTCGTGCTGGAAATGTAAAACGAATTATTGTAGATTAATAAGATAATTAAAGTATAGATAAAAAAGAGAAGACATTAACCTTCTCTTTTTTTTATCTCTATTAGTGATATAGGATTTGCATCAGGGCATCTATTCATCATTCTTAAAGGGCGATATTTATAATAAATTTTTTGAGTATCCTTTCTAAAAGCTTCATAAGTTTTTTCAGAAATATTAATTGGATCAAACTTTGCTTTTGTTGCAAGATCTATAATAATATATTCACATTTACTGTTTTTCAAATGCTGAATTTCTCCTAAATGAAATCCTTCATTTATTATTTGAGCATCCATAATTTTATTCTCTGATTGTTCATTATTCATTGTGTTGTTTTCTGCTTCTTGCTTTGTGTTTTTTGATGAGCTGCAAGAAGTAAACAGTATTATTAAGCTTGCTGTGAAAATTTTTGTTAGCATGTCAATTGTTTTAATTGTAATAAACAATGTACAAAAAATATACCTTTATGTTAAAATTATGCTTTCAGTTGTACAGTTCTGGCATGTATGGTTTTGCTGGTTTCGGTTTTTCTTTAAATTACTTTTTGTGTTAATGTAATATAAACATTGAATACATATAACATTTAGTCGCCTCCAGATAAAAGCATGAAAACACCTTTAGTTAGCATTTGTTTTCCTTCAAAATCTTTAGTGTTTAAAACTTCTACAAAATCTTCGGTTTGTTTCCCAACCTCAACTTCTGTTTTTTCAAAAGTGTAACCTTCTTCTTGTTGGTCAAGAGTTAATGCATAAAATACACCGTCAATTTCAGTAACAGCCTCCTTTGGTAAAGCACTCGCTTCAGAAAATCCTGTAATTATTTCACCCTCAACAAACATTCCTATAACAAAGGATTTTTGTTCATCTTCTTCAATATGACCATGTACTTTTATGGTTTTATTAATTGGATCTATAGATGTTCCAACTAAATGCACATCAGCTTTAAAAACATTATTTGAAGCTTCAGGAATTTTAAAATTAATTGGCTGTTCTTTATTTATCTTTAAAATGTCTTTTTCAAAAACCAATAATTCTAAATGGATGTGTTCTGTATTGACTATTTCAAGTATTTCATTAGTTGCAGATACATAGGAGCCATTGCTAACATTTACTTTGGTAATAGACCCTTGAATTGGTGCATATAAATTAATAGTAGAAGATATATTTCCGTTTTCAACATTTGTTGGATTAATATTAAGCATTTTTAGCTTTTGCTTCAGCCCATTATAATGCGCCAAATTACTTTTATATTCACTCTCAGCTTTTAGGTAATTTTTTTGAGAAGTGATATTTTCATTATATAGTGTTTTTTGACGTTCAAACTCCGATTTTAAATACTTAAGTGTATTAGATACTTCCAAATAATTTTGTTGTAACTCTACAAACTCTGGATTTTCTAGCGTCACTAATAACTGCCCTTTTTTTACTTCATCGCCAACTAAAAGTGGTGTTTTTTTAATGTATCCTGCCATAAATGTAGTTACACTTGCCCTACTAGATGGAGGCACATCTATAAAACCTGTTGATGCTACCGTTTCATTAAACTCTTGCATAGATAATTCACCAAGTTCCATGTTTTCAGATTCAAATTGTGCCTTTGCAACAAAAACCTCTTCTTGGTGACTTTGATTTTCTTGAGTAACTGTTGTTTCTTTTTCGCTATTTCCACATGACAAAATTGTCAATAAAAATAAAATGCTATAAATATGTTTCATTATCGATGTATTATAATATTAAGTGGTTAATAGATATAACCGTTTGGTTGTATTGATTTAAATTTTCTAGGTAGCTAAGTTCTATATCCTTAGCGTTTTCTAGGCTTTGTATAAATTGGAAAAAGTCTATTTCTCCATGCTTAAAACTTCGTTCGGCTGTTTTAATAATTTCTTCTGAAAGATGTTTGCCTTGAGTTTCATAATATAGCAATGCTTCGTCCAACTGTTCTAATTTGGCTAACAGCGAATTAAACTCAGCTTCATAAGTTAAACTGTAATTTTTTTGCTGTTCCTCAGCGACTTTATAAGCCAATTTAGATGCTTTAATTTTGGAAGCATTACCACTAAACAACAAAGGTATTTTTATACCAATTTGATAGCCGTTAATACTTGAGTTTAAGGTGCTGTTAGTGCCTTTAAAATACTCAAAACTTAAGTCTGGCAATAGGTTTTGTGATTCTAGTTTAATTGCCGAATTATAATAATCTTTAGAGCTTTCAAAATATTCTAAACCAACATTAGGATTATTAAGCGTTCTCGCCAATTCTAACCTATTAGGTATTGTAGTGTTTAATGATGGTAAATTAGCTTGTACTACTTTTTTAAGTTGTTGCTCCGCTGCGGTAACTTCTTTTAAAGCTTGACTTAATAATATTTCTATTTGACGTTGTTTAGATTGTGCTGTAATCATTTCAAGATAATTTGTTTCCCCTAGTTCAAAACGTCTTTCAGAATTTTTTGAAAAATCTTGATACAAGCTGTCTATATGGCTTATTTTTTTAACCTTTTCATTTACATGGCTTAAGTGATAATACGCAGAATAGACATCTCTTTTAATTTTTAGCAGTCGCATGTTGTATTCTGCTTGAGCAATATTTTGCGTAGCTTTATTAAGATTTTTTTGAGCAAAATATACTGTTGGGAATTTAAAATTCTGTGAGATTCCGAAAATTTTGAGAGGTATTTTGTTTATTGCCAAATTACTCTCATCATAATTATAATAGATATTTGTTTTATCAAAACTAAATGCGCTACTTGTTAATGCCTTTTTTTCTTCTACAGTTAGTAAGGATGCTTTTAAAGAAGCATTGTTTTCTATAGCCAACTCTAACACCTCATCAATAGTAAGTAATTTAGTTTGCGCATTCACTTGAAATGTAAACAATACTAGTAAAATTGTTATTAAGGCATTCTTATTCGCTTTAAACTTAATGTTTTCAAACCATGAATACAATACTGGTAATACCACGAGTGTTAATATAGTTGCTGTGATTAACCCTCCAATAACTACCGTTGCTAATGGTCGTTGTACCTCTGCTCCAGCGTTGGTAGAAACTGCCATCGGTAAAAAACCTAATGCTGCTGCCATGGCTGTTAACAACACTGGTCTTAGTCGTTCGGAGGTGCCTTTAATAATTAGTTCTTTCATATTCGTAATTCCAGATTCTTTTAATGATTTAAAATGCTCGATAAGTACAATTCCATTTAATACTGCAATCCCAAAAAGCGCAATAAACCCAACTCCAGCCGAAATACTAAATGGTAAATCTCTAATCCAAAGTAATAACACGCCTCCAACTGCTGCTAGCGGAATTGCTGAATACACCATTAATGCTTCTTTTACGGAACCAAATGCAAAATACAGCAAAATGAATATTAGAAATAAAGCAACTGGAACAGCCACTTTTAATCTTGCTGTTGCATTTTGTAGGTTTTCAAATTGCCCTCCATAAGTAATGCTATAACCAGATGGAAGTTTTAGGGCTGCTTCAATGCGTTGCCTAACATCATCTACAACCGATTGCAAATCGCGATTTCTGACATTAATCCCAACAACAATTCGTCGTTTAGTATCATCCCTGGAAATTTTAGCAGGGCCTTTAGTATATTTAATCTCTGCTAATTCACTTAGTGGAATTTTCATTCCGTTAGGAGTATCCACATATAAATTTTGTAGGTTTTCAATGCTTTTTCGTTGCGATTTATCTAAACGTAGCACTAAATCAAATCGTTTTTCTCCTTCAAAGACGCTTCCAACAGCTTCACCTGCAAATCCCATTGAGATTAATTGATTTAAATCGAAGATATTTAAACCATATCTCGCAATTTTACTTCTATTATAAATAACGCTCATTTGAGGGAGTCCTTCAACTTTTTCAACCGAAATATCAGAAGCTCCTTGAACATCTTCTATTAATTTTTTAATCTCGTTAGCTTTATCAGAAAGAACCTGTAAATCTTCACCAAAAATTTTAATCGCCACGTCTGCTCGCACTCCTGTTATAAGCTCATTAAAACGCATTTCGATAGGCTGTGTAAATTCTACTTCCATATTTGGGATAATGGTAAGTGCTTCCTTAAACTTATTAGCCAACTCATCTTTTGTCGATGCTGAAACCCATTCATTTTTTGGTTTGAGTTTAACAATTACATCACTCTCTTCCATAGACATTGGGTCTGTAGGAACTTCGGCTGCTCCAATTCTAGTAACCACTTGTTCTACTTCGGGAAATTGTTCTAACAAGATGTTTTCGATTTTTGTAGTAATTTCAATAGTTTTAGCTAAAGATGTTCCTGTTTTTAAAACAGGTTGAATTACAAAATCCCCTTCATCAAGAGTTGGTACAAACTCGCCTCCCATTCTAGTAAAAACCCAAGAGCTTATAGCTAAAAGTAAGATTGCAAAACCAATTACCATCTTCTTATTATCCAAAGCCCAATTAATAACTGGGTTATACCAAGACGTTAGTTCATTCATTAATTTATCTGAAAATGTAACTTTTGTTTTATTAGATGGTTTTAAGAATAACGAAACAATAACAGGAACATAGGTTAAACACAAAATCATAGCACCTATTAAAGCAAAACTAAAAGTAAGTGCCATTGGTTTAAACATCTTGCCTTCAATACCACTTAATGATAAAATTGGAATAAATACAATAAGAATAATAAGCTGACCAAAAATAGCCGAATTCATCATTTTAGAAGCACTTTTCAAAGTAATGCTGTCTATTTCTTTTTGTTGCTCTAGTTTATTTAAGTGTTTTAAGTTAGCACTTTTGGTTACGATACGGAAGGCAATAAATTCGACTATAATGACTGCACCATCTATAATAATTCCAAAATCTATAGCTCCCATACTCATTAAGTTTGCATCGATTTTGAAGATGTTCATTAAGGTTATGGCAAACAACAAACTTAATGGGATTACTGAAGCAACCACTAAGCCTGAGCGTAAATTTCCGAGTAAAAGGACTACTATAAAGATGACTATTAATGAGCCTATAATTAAGTTTTCGGCAACTGTTGTTGTTGTTTTTCTAATAAGTTCGCTACGCTCTAAAAAACCATTAATATAAACACCTTCAGGCAGTGTTTTTTGAATGGAAGCCACGCGCTCTTTAACGGCATCAATAATTTGTTTAGAGTTACCATGTTTAATCATCATTACTTGTCCAAGCACTTTTTCTCCTTCGCCATTTCCTGTTATGGCACCAAACCTGGTAGCACTTCCAAAGCCTACACTAGCAATATCTTTTATATATATTGGTAAACCATTAGTGTTTTTTACTACAATGTTTTCGATATCTTTTAATTTTGATATTAATCCTTCACCACGAATAAAAAAGGCTTCATTTCCTTTTTCAATATACCCTCCGCCAGCAACACTATTGTTTTTTTCTAAGGCTGAATATATATCTGAAATTTCAATATTCATTGCCTTTAATTTTTGTGGGTTGATAGCCACTTCATATTGCTTTAAAGAACCTCCCCAAGTATTTATCTCGACAACTCCTGAAATACCTGAAAGTTGACGCTTTACTATCCAATCTTGGATTGTTCTTAAATCGGTTGTAGAGTATTTATCTTTAAACTCTGGTTTTACATCTAGTGTATATTGATATATTTCACCTAAGCCAGTAGTTATAGGTCCCATTTCTGGTGTGCCAAAACCTTCAGGTATTTTTTCGGTAGCTGATTTAATTTTTTCGGCAATGAGCTGTCTTGGCAAATAGGTTCCTAGGTTGTCTTCAAAAACGATAGTTACTACAGAAAGTCCGAACTTAGAAACTGATCTAATCTCTTTTACTCCAGGTAAATTAGCCATTTCCAGCTCTATTGGATAGGTAATAAACTGTTCTACATCTAAGGTTGACAAGTTTCTGGAAGTAGTAAGTACTTGTACCTGATTATTGGTGATATCTGGAACTGCTCCAATGGATAATTTTGTTAAAGAGAAAATTCCAAAACCAATAAGAACTGCTGTAAAAAGCAATATAATAAGCTTATTCTTTAAGCTAGATCGAATAATATTTTCTAACATAATTCATATATAAAAGTGATGTAAGCTATATAATAATAACTTATAAATAAATGACTTTAATCAGTAATGAATTATCCTAAGCGAGGTGGTTGAAAAACAGATGGTTTTTCGAATAAAGAGTGTGGTTCTTTATAAAAGAAGGTTTTTGAAGCTTCAACAAATATGTATTCTTTTAATTCAATTCCTGTTGAATGCAACATGAAAATTGTAGGTACATGTTGACTTGTTTGTTGATCATGTTTAAAGGGGAGGTTCTCATGCTCTTTATGCTCGTTACTATGGGTTTTGAACTCTTCGCCATAATGCTCTGCAAGGAACTCGAAAAAACTATCTCCATAATTTTCTTGATGAAAAGAAGCATGCTCCAAAAGTATGTTAAGCTTTGAAAAATCTTCAAAACCAATATTAAAACTTTGAAAAAGTATAAGATTTGCAAATATTATGGGAAACAACTTTATCATACAGATTTCAAAAGTAAATAAAAAACTTCAAAACCAATTGTGACTTAGGTTACATTCAATCTAATTGAAGATTTAAAAATAGGCTTTTAACTGAATGGTTCCAGTATGAATGGTTTTACTAGTTTCCGTTTTTCTTCCAAAATAGTTAAGATTCAGATCCAAAAATTGTGTGATTTTTTTCTGAGCCAATAAATTCCAGGTAAAATTTTTGCCAGTTTGCAGGCCTTCCATCATTTGATATCCAACTGGCGAATTTGAATTGCCATCAAAGGCATTTGAAAAGTAGTTTATTTCACCTGAGATAGCTGATTTTTGGTTATTGTTTAATGTAAATGATACACCATATTTTTGCTGCTTCAATGTTTCAAGACTTCCAATGGTATTTTCCTTATTCGTAAATTGATAAAAGACATCAAACCTTGTATTGTCATTCAATAAATAACTGAGTTTGGGATTAGCTCTGAATTCGTCAATATCAAAATTCTTGCTTGTAAAATTTTCACTAGAACTCTCGTTCTTTTCAACCGAAGAAAGCAAGCTGATAAGCCAAGTTTCAGCAATTTTATGATTAAAATTTAACTGATGACTTTTCAAACTGTTTTCAATAAACCCAAAAGAAAGAACATTTTTAGTTTTGTTTGATAAGTATGTGTAGGATGTTGTATAATGTTGTTTTCCTCTATTAAAGAACAACACGTTTCTAAAGTTTAGCTGTAATCCTAGTTGATTATCGGCATCACTTTCAAAAGGGTTTAAATTAAAATTACTACCATCTCGCCTTATTTTCCTATCGATTAAATACGATGTCTGGTTGTAAAGATGTGACCAGAAACTTTTTTCCTCAGAATCATTACTTAGTATTTGAGGATTTATAGTTAACGTTTGGCTTAACCTATTTTGATGGGTTTTTATAAATACCTGATTTGGCAATAAAACTCTAATATATTTGCCTTGATCTTGAAATTGCGCAATTTCAAATTCTTCCAGTTCTTGAATGCCATTGTTATTATAATCTATCCACGTATAAGCACCTTGACCAGCTTCAACTTCTATATATGTAAAATCTTGTTGAGGTAGCGTGCCAGAATTGGTGTCAAACAAAGTATTTAAAGTTACCACTTGCTTGAATAATTTTTGATTGAATTGTAATCTGGAATTTAATGACTCTTCATTAGCTATGGATTCATCTTCAGATTTTAAGTTCCTATAATTAAAATACAAAGCCAAATTTGTATTGCTATTTTGGATAATTCTAGATTTTAAATAATAAGTGTTTGAGGTATTTACTTTTTGTAAAAGGTTATCTTTTAAACTATCATTGACTCTGTTTTTGTATCCTATTTCAGCAAATACTTTGGTGCTGTCTCCAATTCCTGTAAACACTTCATATGCTTTAAACCGTTGACTTAATAGAGTTAGTTCTTGTGTTGTTTTATCTTTTTGTTCGTTATCTTCAATTGAGATTCGTGTTCCTATCCATCCTTTGCTATAGTTATATTTCACTTGATTGTATGAACGTAAAAAACTAGATGTATTTATGTTTGAATTTGCATTTAGAATACTTGTGTTTGAAAGAATATTAAATTTATTCAGCCTTAAATTTGTTTGAACTACATGCCTATTTCCATTAAAATTTTCAGAATAGTTAAGGTTTTCAAATTGATAGTTGAAACTACCTTTCTGAAAATGATTTAATCTCATTCCAGCAATTAAGAGTTGTTGGTTGCCTAATGGCATATCAATATTCCAGTCACGATTATACTCGGCATTGTACAATTGTTCAATAGTCCTAAAATTCTTTTGAATATAATCGCCATCTAAATAAGAGGACAAATTCCAAAGGCTATCGGATTTTATTAAATCTTGTTCAATACGCAATTTTCCGGCAAAACCATTATTGTTGGAATCATCTAGATTGGAAAATAAGTTAAGGTCATTTTTGCTTCCAACCAGTTCAAAATTTAGTCGTGTTTTTTCAGAAGGCGTATAACTACCATTAATAACTGCTATTTGTAATTTTGTTGGCGCAATAAGTTGCACAATGGGTTCATAATTGCCTTGAGGTACTCCAGCTATTGGCGAAACATACTCATAAATATTGGCAATAGCGTTTGTTGAAGTTATAATGTAATTACCTTGGTTTGCACCAACTAAAGTAAACCGAACGCTAAATAATTCATCATCTGGATTGTTTGAAAACACAAAGGCTTCAACACCACCAATAAGTTCTTTTTTGTACAAAATTCTATTTTCGTTATAAGCTTCAGACACAGCTGAAGGTGCTACCATTAAATTTTTGTCATCTCCAGCATCGGCTAATAATTGTACTTGCTCTTCAGATAAATTTTGTTGTAAAGGCTGGTTTTTAGCGTCATTCTCGTTGTAAACTGAAACTCCAATTTTAAGCTTTTCGGTTTTATGTTTTGCGCCTGCATAAGCTATAAAGCGTGAATAGTTTCGATCGCTAAATTGGTAATCAACAGTAATCCTCATTTCAGAAGTTATTGGAAAGGTTGGATTGAATATGAGTTCGCCAGCGTTATAGTCAATGATATAATCTTTATTTTCACCTCGCTCAATCACTACGCCATTTACATAAACGGTTTCGCTCCCAGAAATAATTAACACATACAACTCACCATTTGATCCTTGGAGTTTATAAGGCCCTTGATTGCCTTCTTGAGCTGTAAATTGACTTCGCCTAAATTGACCTCTAACAAGAGCTCCTGATGCAAACAAATTGGTTTCGGAGGCGTCCTTGTCTAAGTTAACATTAACAGATAAACCTTGAACACGTTTTGTGAATTTTGCAAAATGTGAATCGTCATCTCTAAGATCAATATCACCTGCTCTAATATTCCAATCTTTACTAAATAACTCAATGAAAATTTGATCGAACTCATCCAATCGTTGTGAATAACCACTTTCTTGCAACGGAATGTTAGCATCTTGAATAGATGCTCGTAATGAGACCTTATCATTTAACTTTCCTGTAATTTGCAAATCGAGCTCACTGTTAAGCACAGAGTTTTGGTTGTTACCAACTGTGACACCTCTTGAAATACTTCCTGAAGTTGTTAATCCATCAAAAGGAATAAATGCTTTGCGTTCACTAGGCTGTGATAATTTATAAAGTTTGTTTAAATTATCTGTGTTATCTACAATTATAGATTCATCTAGCTGTTTGTAAGTTTTAGTGATAAAATCAGGAAAGCGCAAATAGTCTATAATGAGTGAATCAGTATCTAAAGGTTTTCTAAACGTTAACAATGCTTTTTTAAAATCAATGAGATAATATGTACTGTCAATAACACTGTTGTCCTTCCTTTTTAATATAAACCAACTACTGTTAATACTTGTCGAATCAACCTTTATAGAGTCGTTTACAACTACTTTTTTACTTCTATAGTTAGAAGTCTGGTTTTGTGCATAAATACCACAACAGATAAAAAAAACAAAAAAAGTAGTGAAAAGTTTCATGTATTAAAGTAAACTTAAAACACGTTAAATTATTTTGTTAATAGTTTTAGTTAAAACTGCTTTAAATTAATAGTGTAAAAGTAACGCATTATTTATTTTAGCTAAAATTAACATCTCTTTTAAAAAGAGAGTTATCTCAACAAAGGTTGAGACCTTTTAAATTTTTAGTTAAGAATTAAAAAAATTCCCTCTTGCCAAGGGGAAACAATATGAAAATCATCTCCTATAATGTAAATGGCATTCGAGCAGCACTTAATAAAGGCTTTATAGAATGGCTAAAGAGCGCAAATCCAGATGTAATTTGCTTGCAAGAAATTAAAGCTATGAAAGAGCAGCTTGACCTTTCAATTTTTGAAGATGCTGGCTACAAATATCACTATTGGTTTAGTGCACAAAAGAAAGGATATAGTGGAGTTGCTATTTTAAGCAAAACCAAACCAAACCATGTTGAATATGGTACAGGAATAGAATCAATGGACTTTGAGGGACGTAACTTGCGAGCAGATTTTGATGAAATTTCTGTAATGAGTATGTATTTACCTTCAGGAACAAATATTCAACGACTTGAGTTTAAGTTTAATTTCATGGATGAAATTCAACAATATCTAACCACTTTAAGAAAACAAATTCCAAAACTTGTAGTTTGTGGTGATTATAATATTTGTCATGAAGAAATTGATATTCATAATCCAAAAATGAAAAATGTTTCAGGCTTTTTACCAGAAGAGCGAGTATGGTTAGGAGGGTTTATAGATAGTGGTTTTATAGATGCTTTTAGATATTTACACCCTGAAAAGCAAGAATATAGTTGGTGGAGTTATCGAGCTAATTCAAGAGCAAATAATAAAGGTTGGCGTTTAGATTATGCAATGGTTTCAAACCCATTACAAGAAAACATAAAAAGAAGCGTTATACTCACCGAAGCAGTGCATAGTGATCACTGCCCAATCTTAGTAGAAATCAATTAAAAAACGTATAAAATGATCAAAAAAAATTTATTAATAGCATTAACATTAGTCTTAGCAGTTTCATGTGTCTCACCAAAAGTTTATAAGGAATTAGAAGACAAGTATGCTAATTTAAAGAAAGAACATCGCAGTCTCTCTGATGCAAATGAAGAATTACTAAAAGCAAAATCAAAGCTGGAAAATGATATGACTGCTTTGCAAAGTGATTATGACAAGACATTAATGCAGCGCGACAAATTACAAAGTGATTATAATGCACTTAAAGCCAATTATGATAATTTAAAAGCTTCTTATGATGCTTTAGAAAAAAACAGCTCTGCTGCCATTGCCGAAAACTCAAAGAAAAACAGAGAACTCTTAGCACAACTCGAAGCCAAAGAACAAGCACTTGCTTCAGAAAACGCAAGACTTGAAGCTCTTAAAAAACAGTTGGAAGACAGATCAACTCGAATAGCAGAATTAGAAAGCGTTATTGCTGCAAAAGATAAAGCAATGACCGATTTAAAGAACGCTATCTCAAGAGCATTGACAGATTTTGAAGGCAAAGGATTAACCGTTGAACAACGTGACGGAAAAGTATATGTATCAATGGAAAACAAATTATTATTTCAATCTGGAAGTTGGGCAGTTGGTAGTGAAGGAAGAAAAGCTGTAGAACAATTGGCAAGTGTTTTGGCAGACAATCCAGACATTGCAATATTAATTGAAGGACATACAGATAATGTACCGTATAAAGGTAATGCTCAATTAAGCGGAAACTGGGATTTATCTACCAAAAGAGCAACAGCCATTGTAAATATTTTAAGAGAAAATGCAAATATTAGCCCAGAAAATTTAACTGCAGCTGGACGTGGCGAATATGCTCCAGTTGCAACAAATGATACTGCTGAAGGAAAAGCAAAAAACAGACGTATAGAAGTTATTTTAACACCTAAGTTGGATGAACTATCTAAGTTGCTTAACGAAAATTAAAAATGAATCGTCATTGTGAGGAGTTTAGCAATCTGATGAATTTAAACTTAAATTCATCAGATTGCTTCACTTTGTTAGCAATGACGATACATTTAACCTTTCAGCTCTTAAAACTCTGAAAGGTTTTTTATATTTATACGATAAGAATTTTATGCAATTTTAGGCTGAGCTAATCAAAGTCAATTTTATAAGTGTTTAACTAAAAAAGAGATTTCTGCTTTCGCAGGAAATGAATATGAAATACACCAACTTACCAAATACCAATATAAAAGTCAGTAAGATTTGTTTAGGAACTATGACTTGGGGAAATCAAAATACTGAAACCGAAGGACATGCTCAAATGGATTTGGCTTTTCAAAAAGGAGTTAATTTTTTTGATACTGCAGAATTGTATCCTGTTCCAGCTGAAGCAAAAACAAGTGGAAGAACAAGTGAAATTATAGGCTCATGGTTAAAAAAAACGGGTAATCGAGACAACATTGTATTAGCTAGTAAAATTGCAGGTCCTGGAGATTACACTGCACATATACGCACTACTGGTTTTAGCTCTGAAGCCATAAAAGAGGCTGTTGAAAAAGAATTAAAACGACTCCAAACAGATTACATAGATTTATATCAATTGCATTGGCCAGAACGAACTACCAATACATTTGGAGTTAGGGATTACAAACATGACCCTAACGATTCTTGGAAAGATAATTTCAATGAAGTGTTACATACGCTTGACGGGATTATAAAAGAAGGAAAAATCAGACAAGTTGGTGTCTCCAATGAAAAAGCTTGGGGAACAATGCGCTATTTGGAAGAATCAAATAAGCATCATTTACCTAGAATGATAAGTATCCAAAATGCTTATTCATTATTAAATAGAGTGTTTGAAGGAGATATGGCTGAGGTTGCAATTCGTGAGAATATAAAATTATTGGCTTATTCTCCTATGGCATTTGGCGTCCTGTCAGGAAAGTATATTAAAGGGATAGCTGCTGATAATGCACGATTAAAGTTGTTTCCGAGATTTGCAAGGTATAGCAGTGAACAAGCTACAGAAGCAACTAAAGAATATCTTAGGTTAGCAGAAGAAAATGGATTGAGTTTAGCACAAATGTCGTTAGCATTTGTAACACAACAACCTTTTGTATTAAGTAATGTTATTGGAGCTACTGATTTAAATCAGCTAGAAGAAAATATTGATAGTATTAATGTGGAATTAAATGAAGATTTATTAGCAAAAATTAATGACATTCATGCTAGAATTCCAAATCCTGCGCCTTAAAAGACCTTTAAAAAAAGGCATCTCAGTATAAAGACCTTTATCATTCTGAACTGTCACACTGAGCTTGTCGAAGTGAAGGCAGGAATCCCTTTTTTAAACACTAATTATAATATACGTAGAGTTAAGTATTGTTTGGTACAATTATAAATTGTAATTTTAGAGAAGAATTAATCCCTCTAAAAAATAATTTATGAAAAACATTTCAAGGCAAGTTTAAAAACTTGCCACTCTACTCGTTTTATTACTTTTTGTTAACTGCCAAAAAGAAGATTTAACCACAACTCAAAACAATGAAGTAATTACAAAAGCACTCTACAAACAAAGAACTTTAAAACTTGACGAGATACCAAAAATTAAGCAAAAAGTTATTGAAAAGCTAAACCCAGAGGTTTTTAACAGAACTGAAGGATCAAACTCCAATCAGGCTATTTTTGATACCGAGAATATTTTGGAAATTATGGATACCTTAAACAACGCTAATTATTCATTTCAGTTTAGGTTTCCAGACACACCAATAAGTACTTTTTATAACTTAATAGTTGGAGAAACACCAACAGGAGAAGTGTTGACGCCTTATGTTATGAAATATAAGTGTGACGATGCTAGTTTAGACAACTATATTACAAATGGTTTGGATTTTAAGTATTTTGTTGGCACCATGTCTATACATAAATATACAGATTTTTTCGCATTGGGTGAGTTTGATAGGACTGAAACCCAATGTCCACCTGAATTAGATGAAGTAGGCGACCCTATACCATGTGATGAAACTTCAGTAAGTGGAGGCTCTGGTGGAGGCTCAGGTTTAGGTAATGATACAGACTCTGGGAATACTGGCGGAACAGGAGGAACAGGAGGAACTGGCGGAACAGGAGGTGGAGGAGGCTCTTTTGGTTGCGTTTATCAAGGCGTTTATGTTGTTGGTTGCCAAGGTGATAATAATGATACTCTCCATCCAATAGGAGATTGCTGGAATTCAAGTGGATCTGGCGTTGTACAATATGACATTTGGGAATGTTATGGAGACCCTGTAAACCCAACGTCACCAAATCAAGAAGGAGATACAGGTAGAACTATAAATGATGATTGTCCAGAATGTGTTACCAATGATGGAGGAGTCCCTATTAATACCGTTGGCAATTTAATTGATAAAGATGCTTTGGCTGTTGTTAATGAATGCTTAGGATTAGATAATGCCCAAACTATTGCAATAGTTGATAATGATTTAGAAACAGCATTGGCGGACTATATATCATTTAATGGTTGTAGCCCTGAAACAACTCAGTTTGTTGAAGCTGTAATTGATGCACTTGAAGCTGAAGAATTTTCAGCTTTTGAACAAGATTACCAAGGCAGAATGTCTTCTTCCGAATTATTAATTTTTGAAGATCTTTCGCGATGGCAGCAAATTACATATTTATCCGCAGCATATCATGCTGAAAAATTGGCTTTGGAAAATTTCCCAAATATACACCCACACAATACGAAAGCAGATGCTTTTAGACATGCATATTGGAATGCACAAGCATCGATTGGGTTAGGGGCGACTCTTACTGAAACATTGACTACTGCACATGAAAACCAACCTGCAAACTATCCTTATAGTTATTTAGAAACTCAAATGGACTTGCATAATAATTTAGAAGGAATTAGTAGAAGAAATTATCTTTCTGATAACTTTTCTTCATTAGAAGAAAGTATTTTAGACGCAATTTCGAATGGCGATTTAGTTTACCTAAGTCATTTGGATTTAACATCGAGTTTAGCTACAAATTTATCCCAAGTAATACCAACCAATCAGTAATATGAAATTTTCTTTCAAAATAGCATTTCTTTTTTGCTCTATTTTATTAGTAGCATGCTCTCAAATGGATAGTATAAAATGGAGTGTTTCAGATTTTGCAAAACCAAAATCTATCACTTTAAAACCTTACAACTGGAAAACTTACACAACGATTAATGTGAAAGTAAAAGGTTATGTAAATGATACGATTAAGATTGTTCAAGGAAAACCTTATTATGATATTCTTTTATTAGGTGAATTAGATACAATAATTCAAATGGATTATTATGGACAGATTGATAGAGTATTTACTTTTGAACCATTTAGAGCAACAGAGGGTAAAATAGAAATAAATATCTCTCTATAAATTCTAAAACAAAAAAGCCTCTCCAATTCCGAAATCTCGGATGGAAAGGCTTTTTTTATAATTTAATTGTGTTACCATCTTTATCTTTAAAGTGGTACTCTAAGTATGTGTAAGCATCTCTTGGTAATATTTTCACCCATTTTTTGTGTTCAAAATACCATTTTGAACGCATTGATGGAAAACCTTTTGTTAAAAAGGCTGCTATAAAAGGATGCGTGTTTAAGGTCACCTTGCTATAGTCTTTTTTAATAATTTGTTCTAAATCGTGCTTAATTCTTTCCACGATTTTAATTGGTGCTTCAACCTCTTGTCCATTAATACCATTAGGATTGTCCTCTCTGGTTTTAATTTTCATTTCTGGTCTTACGCGTTGTCTTGTTATTTGTATCAAGCCAAATTTACTTGGTGGCAAAATTTTGTGTTTTGCTCTATCATCTTTCATTTCATCACGAAGATGATTAAAAAGTTTTTTACGGTTTTCAGCACTTCCCATATCAATAAAATCAACTACGATGATGCCTCCCATATCACGCAAGCGTAATTGTCTGGCCATTTCTGTAGCAGAAATTATATTAACTTCTAATGCAGTATCCTCTTGGTTTGATGCTTTGTTAGATCGGTTTCCACTGTTTACGTCAATAACATGAAGTGCTTCAGTGTGTTCTATTACTAAATAAGCTCCTTTTGCCATTGAGACAGTTCGTCCAAAGGATGTTTTTATTTGCCGCTCTATTCCATATTTTTCAAATATTGGAACATTGCCTTGATGCAACTTAACAATTGATTCTTTTTTTGGTGCAATTTCTTGCACATAATCTTTTATTTGAATGTATAGTGCTTCATCATCAACAATTATTGAAGTAAAGGTGTCATTGAATATATCTCTTAATATTGAAGAGGCTTTATTCATTTCGCCTAAAACTTTACTTGGATGATGTGCTCTATATAGCTTTTTACACATTGCAGTCCAACGACTGAGCAAATTTTGTAAATCTCTATCTAGTTCCGCTACTTTTTTGCCTTCTGCAACAGTACGTATGATTACGCCAAAACCTTTTGGTGTAATACTCTTAACCAAACGTTTTAATCTTTCTTTTTCGTCTCTGCTTTCAATTTTTTGAGAAATTGAAATGCGATCCGAAAAAGGAACTAAAACAATATATCTACCAGCTATGGACAGCTCTGAACTAATTCGTGGTCCTTTAGTAGATATTGGTTCTTTTACAATTTGTACCAATACAGATTGATTTGATTTTAAAGCGTCAGTCATACTGCCGTTTTTATCAATATCTTTTTCAAATGGGAAATCTTTTAAAGAATAATCTCTAAGTTTACCTGTGCTTACACGTTTAACGAATTTTAAAAGGGAAGGAAGTTTTGGGCCTAAATCATGATAATGCAAAAATGCATCTTTTTCATAACCTACATTAACAAATGCAGCATTAAGTCCTTGGACAGATTTTCTAACTTTGGCAATAAACACATCACCAACTGAAAAATTATTGTCATCCTCATCTTTTTGTAATTCAATAAGTTTTCCATCTTTTAATAAGGCAAAATCAACAGCATCAGAACTAGAACGGATAATCAGTTCTTTATTCATATAGTTAATTTTTATCCATACAATTAAGTACAGATGGATTATACATATTTTTTGATCACAGGTTCCCGAGCTTTCGGGAATTTTACTGTAAAACTCACAATCGTGCTAAGGTAAAAAGCACTGAGTAATCATGAATTTAATATCAAAGAACGTTTTTTAAATAAAACTGAAAAAGTAGCTTTTACAACTACTTTTTCAAATTATTTTTTCTTGTGACGATTAGCGCGTCTTCGTTTTTTACGCTTATGCGTCGCTACCTTGTGTCTTTTTCTCTTTTTACCACTTGGCATAAATAATGCTTTTTAAATTAATACTTTTTTATGTTTTTTATTTTACTTCAACATTGGCTTTTACACCTTCTACAAATACTTTTGCAGGTTTAAATGCTGGAATGTTGTGAGCTGGAATTTTAATAGTCGTATTTTTTGAAATATTTCTACCTGTTTTTTCCGCTCTGGTTTTGACAATAAAACTACCAAATCCTCTTAAATAAACGTTATCACCACCTTCTAAAGAGGTTTTTACTTCGGTCATGAATGTCTCTACAGTTGCCTGCACATCACCTTTTTCAATTCCTAATTTCTCAGAAATTTTAGCTACAATATCAGCTTTAGTCATTATTAATTATTTTTTAGGGTTATCTATTAATTATAAGGGATGCAAATATATGTATTTTAAATTCAATATTTCAACCCTAAATCATTAAAATTTAACCTTATAAACGTTTATTTTTGCTCTAACGTTTACGTATAAATGAATTTTACACAAATTTTAACACATTGGTATTCAATCAATAAGAGGGATTTGCCATGGAGAAGCACTAAAGACCCATACAATATTTGGTTGTCTGAAATAATTATGCAGCAAACACAAATAGCCCAAGGATTACCTTATTATAATGCTTTTATAAGCAAATATCCAAACGTTTTTGATCTTGCAAATGCTGATGAAGAGGCCGTTTTAAAGCTTTGGCAAGGACTTGGATATTATTCAAGAGCACGAAATTTGCATTTTACCGCAAAGTATATAGCTGATGAATTAAATGGAGAATTCCCAAAAGAGTATAACTCATTATTAACTCTTAAAGGAGTTGGTGATTATACTGCTAGTGCAATAGCGTCTATATGTTATGATGCGCAAACTGCGGTTGTTGATGGTAATGTTTATAGAGTTCTTAGTCGTTATTTCGGAATTGACACTCCTATTAATTCTTCAAAAGGGATTAAGTATTTTAAAGAACTGGCTCAATCATTATTGTCACAGCAAGATATTGGTAACTACAACCAAGCTATCATGGATTTTGGGTCGAGACAATGCAAACCACAAAACCCAGATTGTAGTATTTGTCCTTTAAACAATGGCTGCGTTGCTTTAAAAGTCAACCAAGTTAATAAGCTTCCAGTTAAAATCAATAAAACAAAAATCACAAAAAAGCATATTAATTTTATAGTACTTATATCAGATGATGGGAAAACACTATTAGAAAAAAGAACTAAAAATGGTATCTGGAAAAATCTTTATCAATTTCCATTGATTGAAACAAAAAAGAGATTGACCATAAAGAACTTTAAGTCAAATGATGATATTAAGCAAATCCTGAACACAAGAAGATATTCAGTGACGCTTTTTAATAATGAAGAAATAATACATAAACTTTCACATCAACATTTATACAGTAGTTTTTGGATTGTTAATGTTGAAACACTTCAAAACGATTCAATTTTCATTTCAGAAATTCATGAATATCCAGTTCCAGTTCTGATTAGTAGGTTTATTGACACCTTTGGTTTTTAAGTGATTATTTAATTTTCAGAATTTTCATTACTTTTAAGAGGTATATCATAAAAACCACTAATTTTGTGGTTTATAATAAAATAGAATAATTATGTCAGGAACACTGAATAAAGTAATGCTAATTGGGCATTTAGGAGATGAGGTAAAAATGCATTATTTTGATGGAGGTAATTGCATAGGTCGTTTTCCTTTGGCAACAAATGAATCTTATACAAACAAACAAACAAATGAGCGTGTTACCACAACAGAGTGGCACAATATCGTTGTAAGAAACAAAGCAGCCGAAATTTGTGAGAAATACTTAAGCAAAGGAGATAAGGTTTATATTGAAGGGCGCCTAAAAACACGAAAGTGGCAGGATGATAAAGGTCAAGATCGCTACTCAACTGAAATTCATTGTACAGATTTTACCTTCTTAAGCAATAAGAATGAAAATTCAGGGGCTTCACCTCAATCTGTTCCACAGGCTACAAAGCCAGCTAAGGATCAAGTAAGCGAGCCAATTGGTGACGATGATGATTTGCCATTTTAATTTAATTAAAAGCCTATAATTTGGATCCTGAACCCTTTAGTTTAATAATAAATACCTTAGCATTTGAGGCTTCCATTGTATTTGGTGTCGCATTGTTATTTATTTTATTATTGTGTTCTGCATTAGTGTCAGGAGCCGAAGTCGCATTATTTTCTTTAACTCAATCTGATATTGATGCTGCTTCAGAAGAGAATTCAAAACCAATAGAGATTATTTCAAAATTATTAGATAGACCTAAAAAATTATTGGCAACTATTTTGGTTGCCAATAATTTTATAAATATTGCAATCGTTATTTTGTTTGCCTATTTAGGAGAGTATTTTTTTGAAGGAATTTCTTCAGTAATTACAAGGTTTATAATAGAGGTTTTTATAGTTACTTTTTTAATACTATTATTTGGTGAGATTTTACCAAAAATTTATGCAAGTCGTAATAGGGTTAAGTTTTCTAAATTCATGGCTTATCCTTTGCGAGTACTTGATTTTATTATTTCTCCATTAAGTTTGCCAATGAGGAGTATTACAATTGCTATGCACAATAAACTAGGAAAGCGAAAATCTTATTTAAGTGTGGACCAACTATCTCAAGCATTAGAGTTGGCAAGTGATGAAGACACAACTAAGGAAGAACAAAAAATACTTCAAGGGATTGTTTCATTTGGTAATACTGACACTAAACAAGTAATGCAACCTCGAATTGATATTTTTGCTTTGGATGAATCGTCAAAATTCACAGAAATATTTCCTGAAATAATAAAGCATGGTTTTTCTAGAATTCCAGTTTACAAAGATAGTGTTGACACAATTATTGGGGTGCTTTATGCTAAAGATTTATTACCATATTTAGATAGAAAGCAATTTGATTGGCGTACTTTATTAAGAGAACCATTTTTTGTTCCAGAGAATAAAAAGCTAGATGATTTAATGGTAGAGTTTCAAGAGAAAAAAGTGCATCTTGCTATTGTTGTTGATGAATACGGAGGAACTTCAGGAATAGTATCTTTAGAAGATGTTATAGAAGAAATTGTTGGAGATATTAGTGATGAATTTGATGATGAAGACTTAACGTTTTCAAAGCTTGACGATAAAAATTATGTGTTTGAAGGAAAAACAACATTGAAGGATTTTTATCGAATTATTAAACTTGAAGATGAAACAATATTTGAGACTAACAAAGGAGAAGCGGAGACCATTGCAGGATTTGTATTAGAAATATCTGGTAGTTTTCCAAAACCAGGCAGTAAAATAAATTTTGATAATTACGTTTTTATAATAGAAGCTCTTGATAGAAAGCGAATTAAACAAGTTAAAGTTACCTTACCAAATTAATGAAGAACTTAGTATTTTTTCTACTTATAATAATGTGTATTTCCTGTGGCAGCGAACCTACTCCAAAACCAAGAGCGTTTTTAAGGCTGGATTATCCGCAACCAAAATACATTGAGGTAAGCAATAACTTGCCATTTTCGTTCGAGAAAAATGAACTGGCTGAAGATATTACTGATATTAAAGTCGGAAGAGACAACAAATCAATTGGTGTTAACGTAACGTATCCTGCTTTAAAGGGCACTATATATTTGACTTATAAGCAAGTTTCAGAAGCAAATTTAGAACCTTATCTAAAAGATGCTCAAAACATGACGCAAAAGCATACTCAAAAAGCGGATGCTATTACAGAACAGCCATACATTGATGATGTAAACAAGGTTTATGGAATGTTTTATGAGATTGGAGGGGATGCTGCTTCACAATCTCAATTTTATGTTACAGATAGTTTAAATCATTTTGTAACTGGCTCGTTGTACTTTTACGCTAAGCCAAATTACGACTCTATTTTACCAGCAGCTCAGTATTTAAAGAGAGATATCCAGCACATTATGGAAACCATAAAATGGAATAATTGATTTTTTAATGAGTTCATAGATAAAAGGTATTATTTTGATCACAAAACCTCCAATTATTAAAGTTAATTGCAGTTAAAATTTTCACTTTTGTAATTCATATTTAGATGCATGTATTTCAGAGATAGAAAGTGGTTAATATTAGTTGTGCTTTCAATTATTTGGGGAAGCTCATTCATTCTTATTAAAAAAGGATTAATAGGACTAACACCATTACAACTTGGTGCTTTGCGAATTGTATTTTCTGCAATTTTTATTTTCATTTTTGGTTTTCACACACTTAAAACGATTCCAAAGAATAAATGGAAATGGCTTGTTATCTCAGGTTTTGTTGGTACATTTTTTCCAGCATTTTTGTTTGCCTTTGCCGAAACTGAAATTGATAGTGCAATTGCCTCAATTTTAAATTCGTTAGTGCCTTTAAACACAATCTTATTAGGTTTTGCAATATTTAATATAGCATCAACTAAACGTCAAATTATTGGTGTAATAGTTGGTTTTTTCGGTACTGCATTATTAATTGGGAGTGGAGCTCAGTTAAATCCGGATCAGAACTATATGTATGCTGGTTTTGTATTGATTTCTGCCGTCATGTATGGGATTAATGTAAACATCATTAAACGTTACCTTCAAGATGTAAAAGCCATAAGTATTGCCTTTGGGAATTTTGCGGCTATTATTATTCCCGCTCTAATTGTTCTAATGTTTACCGACTTTTTCACTAATGAAACGCTCCAAAATCCTATAGTGATAACATCTATTGGATACATTGTTATTCTTTCGGTGTTTGGTACAGCTTTAGCAAAAGTGTTGTTTAATAAGTTGGTGCAAATGGCCACACCAGTTTTTGCATCGTCAGTAACGTATTTAATGCCAGTTGTAGCTGTTGGTTGGGGAGTTTTAGATGGCGAAGGGTTTAGTGTTTGGCAAGTTTTAGCCACAATATTAATACTCATTGGAGTTTACTTGGCTAATAGAAGAAATTAGAATCATTTTTCGAATACATCAAAATGCACAAATCGTTTGCAGATTAATTAATAAGCACTATATTTGCACTCATTTTTGAACAAAATTAATTAATATAAACGTTACGCTATGTACGCAATTGTAGAGATAGCAGGGCATCAATTTAAAGTTGAAAAAGACCAAAAAGTCTTTGTTAACCGTTTACAAACAGAAGAAGGTAAGAAAGTTTCTTTCGATAATGTTCTTTTGTTAAGTGATGGTGATAAAGTTACTGTAGGCGCCCCAGCTATAGGCGGAGCACAAGTAAGTGCAAAAGTCTTAAAGCACCTTAAAGGTGATAAAGT